>Ga0137394_10002187_pt1 | contig 14407 bp, 15 predicted proteins | sample czobulk116metaG_FD_108278 | JGI IMG/M metagenome (GOLD analysis project Ga0137394, IMG submission 108278) | Vadose zone soil microbial communities from Angelo Coast Range Reserve, California, USA - czobulk1.16 metaG | ecosystem: Environmental > Terrestrial > Soil > Vadose zone | place: USA...
AAGGCCTTCGCGGAGGCGGTGAGCGGCTACTGGCAGAAGATCGGCATCAAGACCAAGATCGTGCCGCTCGACTACCCGGGCTTCCGCAAGATCTGGGTCGACCGCAAGGCACCCGGCGCCGTGGGCTACTACAACATCGCCAACCGCGACTGGATCGGCGCCTACGCTCTCCTCGAGAAGATGGCGTACACGCCCTCCAAGGCCAATGACACCGTGGGCGATCCCGAGATCGACGGCATGATCGCGCAGGTGATGCGCCAGACCGACCGGGACAAGATCAACGCCTTGATGCGGAACATCTTCACGCGCCTGCGCAGCGAGCACTACGGTGTCCCGGTGGTCTATCTGCACTCGCCCTACGCCACCTCGAAGACCCTGGGCAAGTGGAACCCGGGCTCGGTCATGTACGACCTCTTCTTCGACCAGCTGGCTTCGGGGAAATAGCGGCGAGGTGACGCGCGCGCAGTGATCCGCTTCATCCTGTCACGGGTCTTCCAGTCACTGGTGGCCCTGGCCATTCTCTCGGTCGTTGTCTTCATCCTGGCCAGGGCCACCGGCGATCCTCTCCACCTGATCCTGCCCATGTCCGCCTCCGAGGAGGACTACGCCTATGCCCGGCGCTATCTCGGTCTCGATCGGCCGTACGTAGAGCAGTATTTCTCCTTCGTGGGCAAGGCGGTGACCGGGGATTTCGGCACGTCGCTGCGGGCGCGACGGCCCGTCAGCGAGCTCATCCGGGAGCGGCTGCCCAACTCGCTGCGCCTGGCGCTGTTCGCCATGTGCGTCTCGCTCTCCTTCGCCTTTCCCCTGGGCGTTCTGGCCGCCGTCAACAAGGGGACGTGGATCGACCGCACGGCCCAGGTGATCGCGGTGCTCGGTCAGTCGCTGCCGACCTTCTGGGTGGCCATCGTGCTCGTGGAGTTCGTGGCCGGGCGGCTGCAGTGGCTTCCCGCGGGCGGCATCTCGGGCTTCGCGAGCTATATCCTTCCCGGCTTCACGCTGGGCTGGTTCGTGGTGGCGGGAATGATGCGGCTCCTGCGCTCCGGAATGCTCGAGGTGCTCGATTCGGAGTACGTCAAGCTGGCCCGCGTCAAGGGCGTGGTCGAGCGCCGGGTCGTATGGCTCCACGCGCTCAAGAACGCCCTCATCCCCGTGGTGACGTTCGCGGGCATCTACTTCGCCATCCTCGTCACCACCGCCATCGTGGTGGAGACGGTCTTCGCCTGGCCGGGGCTGGGGCGGCTCGCCTATGAGGGCATCTCGTCCCGCGATTTCCCCGTCATCCAGGCGGTGGTCCTGACCACCGCGGCCATCGTGGCCGTGGTCAACCTCGGGGTCGATCTGCTCTACGCGGTCATCGATCCGCGGATACGCCATGCGCGCTGATCCGATGGAGAGCGCCACCGCTTTGCCCGTGGCGGAGCCACGGGCGTGGAGGAGGCTCCGCGACCGGGGGCTGCCCGTCATTCCCCTCGGCATCATCACAATATTCGTCCTCATCGCCATCCTGGCGCCCGTCATCAGCCCTGCGGATCCCGAGGAGCAGTCGCTGCGCAGTCGGTTCCGGCCTCCCGTCTGGGACGAGCGCGGAAGCTGGCAGCATCCGCTCGGCACGGATCGCCTCGGGCGCGACATGCTCTCGCGCATCTTCTATGGCTCGCGCGTCTCGCTGACGGCGGGCGTGGTCACGGTGCTCCTGGCCAGCGCCTTCGGAGCCGCGGTGGGGCTGGTGGCCGGCTACTACGGCGGGCGCGTGGACGCGGTGCTCATGCGTCTGACCGACGCCACCATGTCCTTCCCGGTGATCCTGCTCGCCCTCATCCTGGCCGTGACGGTGGGGCCGAGCTTCGCCAACGTCGTCGTCGCCATCGCCGTCGTCCTGTGGGCGCGATACGCGCGCGTCATCCGCGGGCAGGTCCTCACCTTGATGGAGCTCGACTTCATCGCCCAGGCCCGCATCGCGGGGGCGGGGGCGTGGCGCGTGATCAGCCGGCACCTCCTGCCCAACACGCTCAATACCTTGGTGGTGCTGGTGACGCTCCAGATCGGCTACGTCATCATCGTGGAGGCCTCGCTCTCCTTTCTCGGGGCGGGCATTCCGCCGCCCACGCCGGCCTGGGGCTCCATGATCGCGGAAGGGCGCGAGTTCGTGACGAGCGCGTGGTGGGTGTCGTTCTTCCCCGGCCTGGCCATCCTCCTCGTCGTCCTCGCCTTCAACCTGCTCGGCGACTGGCTGCGGGACACCCTGGATCCGAAGCTCCGTCAGCTATGACGAGTCCCGCGTCCGCGCGGCCGCCCGTCATCGAGGTGCGCGACCTGCGCACGCACCTGGTCACCCGCTGGGGCACCGTCAAGGCCGTCGACGGCGTCTCCTTCGCCGTGCGAGAGGGCGAGACGCTGGGCCTGGTCGGCGAATCCGGATCGGGCAAGAGCATGACGTGTCTCAGCATCGTCCGCCTCACTCCGCGCTCCGCCTCCGGCGTGCTCGAGGGCACGGTGCTGCTCGACGGTGACGAGCTCCTGACCAAGAGCGAGAAGGAGATGCAGCGCATCCGCGGGCGCAAGGTGGCCATGATCCTGCAGGACCCCATGAGCTCGCTCAACCCGGTGTTCTCCATCGGCATGCAGCTGCGCGAGCCGGTGGCCGCCTATCACGGGCTTCGCGGCGCGACGCTGAGGCGGCGGGCGGCCGAGCTTCTGGCCTCCGTGCGCATCCCGTCGCCCGAGACGCGTCTGCGCGCCTTCCCGCATCAGCTCTCGGGCGGCATGCGACAGCGGGTGGTGGGGGCCATGGCCATCGCGGCGCCTCCGCGTCTCCTCATCGCCGACGAGCCCACCACGAGCCTGGACCTGACCATCCAGGCGCAATACCTCGGACTCCTCAAGGAGCTCCAGGAGCGGCACCACTTCGCCATGATCTTCGTCACCCACAATCTCGGCATCGTGGCCAAGATGTGCGAGCGGGTGGCCGTGATGTACGCGGGGCGGATCGTGGAGATGGGGCCCGTGCGCGAGATCTTCACCTCGCCTCGCCATCCGTACACGCAGGCCCTGCTCGAATCCGTCCCGCGCCTCGGCGCCAAGCTCGACCGCCTCACGGCCATCGAGGGCCAGCCGCCCGACCTCGCCCGGCTCCCCGCCGGCTGCGCCTTCGCCGCCCGCTGTCCCAGGGTCATGGATCGCTGCAACGAGGCGCCCCCCGAGCTGGCGGTGGCGCCCGGGCACAGCAGCCGCTGCTGGCTGCAGGCGCCGGCGTGATGGTCGCCCGTGGTCGATCCTGAGCTGCCCGCGAAGATCCCCAGCGCTCCGACGGACAACGGCGGCCTGCTCGAGGCCTCCGACCTGACCAAGCACTTTCCCGTGCGGCGGGGGCTCCTCGGCTGGTCGGCGGGGCTCGTGCGCGCCGTCGACGGCGTGTCGTTCCGGATCGACGCGGGGATGACCCTGGGCCTCGTGGGCGAGTCCGGCTGCGGCAAGACCACGACCTCGAAGCTGATCCTGGCCTTAGCAAAGCCGACGAGCGGCCGCATCCGCTTCCAGGGAGAAGACGTTCTCGCCCTCGGGCGGCCGGGGCTCCGCCGCTACCGGCGCGCGGTGCAGGCGGTCTTCCAGGACCCCTATGCTTCCCTCGACCCGCGCATGCGGGTGGGCGCCATCATCGCGGAGCCGCTCGTGATCAACGAGCGGCTCGACGGAGCGGCGCGCCGGCGTCGCGTGCTCGATCTGCTCGACATGGTCGGGCTGCCGGAGCGCTCGGTCGGCCTCTTTCCTCACGAGTTCTCCGGCGGGCAGCGCCAGCGCATCGCCATCGCGCGCGCCCTCGCCCTCTCTCCGAAGATGATCGTCCTCGACGAGCCGGTGTCCGCCCTCGACGTGTCGATCCGCGCCCAGATCCTCAACCTGCTGCGCGATCTCCAGCGGCGCCTCGGCGTCTCCTATCTCTTCATCGCCCACGATCTGGCCGCGGTCGCCCACATGAGCCATCACATCGCCGTCATGTATCTGGGCAAGATCGTCGAGTGGGGAGAGGCGGAAGCGGTGGCCGTGGCCCCGAAGCATCCCTACACGCAGGCGCTCTTCTCCGCGGCGCTTCCCGTGCATCTGGACGAGCGGCGTGACGAGATCGTCCTCTCGGGCGAGGTGCCGAGCCCTCTCGATCCGCCCGGCGGCTGCCGCTTCCACCCCCGCTGTCCATTCGCCATGCCCCGTTGCGCGACCGAGGAGCCGGCCCTCCGTCAGGAGAGCGGCCGCCTCGTGGCCTGCCACCTCTACGGAGTCGGGCCCGCCGCGACCGGCTGACCCGGGGCGGTCAGCGCGCGAGAAGGAGGCAGGCCGCGCCGACCGAGGCGAGGAGCGCGGAGACCAGACGCCGTCGCAGGTCAGGCTCGCCGAAGAGGGCGCGCCCGAGCACCACGGACAGGACGGCCGAGAGTCGGCGGATGGCGTTGACGTAGGATGCGGGCGCCATGGTCAGGGCCGTGGTCTGCATGCCCGTCCCCGTCACGCCCAGGAGACCATAGGCGAGGAGCGTGATCAGGTTGCCCGGCGCGGCGCTCCGCGCGAGATCCCGCGGGACGATGGCGATGGCGAGCACCGTGCTCAAGATCCCCGAGGCGCCGTGCGAGCACAGGAGATAGCTGGGCGGTCCGATGCCCGTTGCCGCCCAGCGGTCCACGGCGCCAAGCATGCCGAGGAGGACGGCCGCCCCGAGGGCGTCGAGCGCGTCCCGACGCGCGAGAAGGGTGCGGAGCCGTTCCGGCCAGCTCGAGCCGCCGGAGAGGCTCACCGTCCCGACCAGCGTGAGCCCGAGCCCGAGCCACCCGAGCGCGCTCGGCAGCGTGCCGCTGAGCAGGGCATCGGGCAGCAGGGTGAACACGGGGCTCAGGGCGAGCATGGGCCCCACGATCGAGATGTCGCCGCGCGCGCTGGCGCGGGCCAGGAGGGCGTTCATGCTGATGGCCAGGAACGACGACGCGATGATGGCGGGCCAGACCCAGAGCGGGGCCGCGAAGGGAGCGCCGGTGAAGAGGAAGAAGGCCAGCCAGGCGAGGGCCGACAGCAGCTGACCCCAGGCCACGATGACGAGCGCCGGGATCACCCGTCCCCGCCCCTTGATGACGGCGAACTGGGCGGCCTGGGTCAGGGCCGCGCCCAGCGAGAGCGGGAACCAGGTCACGGGAGCGACGACGCCGGTGTCGCGGAAAGCTCGATTGGATGTCTCGGAGTCACGAGGGCTGGCAGACACCCTACCGGACGGGATGGGGTGGGGTCAACCATGGGCGCGCCGAGGACTCTTTGGGTGGAGCAAGCAGGGACGGCGCACTCGAAGTAATATGGACGGCCGGAGGTGGGAACGATGGGTCTACTCGACGGCAAGGTGGCGGTGGTGACGGGGGGCGGAACGGGAATAGGCCGCGCGGTCTCGCTGGGCCTGGCCGCGGCGGGAGCGCGCGTGGTGGTCAACGACTACGGCGTCAGCGTCGACGGCAGCCAGCCGTCCAGCGAGCCCGCAAACCAGGTGGTGAGCGAGATCATCTCGAAGGGCGGCAAGGCCATCGCCAGCCCCGAGAGCGTGGCGACCATGGCCGGTGGACGCGGCGTGGTGGAGCTGGCCCTGCGCGAGCTCGGGGGCCTCGACATCGTCGTGTGCTGCGCGGGGATCCTGCGCGAGCGCATGATCTTCAACATGACGGAGGAGGAGTGGGACGCCGTGGTCGCCGTCCACCTCAAGGGCCACTTCACGGTGATGCGGCCGGCCACCGCGCACATGCGCGAGAAGAAGGCGGGCAGCATCGTGACCTTCACGTCGACGGCCGGCCTGGAGGGCAGTCCCGGGCAGCCGAACTACTCCGCGGCCAAGGAAGGCATCGTGGGGCTCATGCGCTCCACCGCGCTCGCCATGGCGAAGTACGGCGTGCGGTGCAACGCGATCTCACCCACCGCGGACACGCGGATGACCCAGCGGCTGCCGAGCGAGCGCCGGGGAATGGCCACCGCCACCCCGCCGGAAGCGATCGCGCCCGTGGTGACGTTCCTGGCGAGCGACCGCGCCGCGCACATCACCGGCCAGGTAATCGGCGTGCGCGGCACCGAGGTGACGGTGTTCTCGCATCCCGCCCCCCTGCGCACGGCGACCCGGGCGGAGGAGTGGACGGCGGAAGCGCTCGCGGAGTCGTGGGATCGGACGCTCGGCCAGGACCGGTTGCGGCGCCTCGACGCCATGGGGATTCCGTGGCCGCCCGCCGCCAAGGAGTCGCGCGCATGACCTATGAATGCCTGATCTACGAGGTGAAGGACCGGATCGCCACCCTGACCCTGAACCGCCCCGAGCGCCTCAACGCCCTCGGCGGCACCTTGAGGGAAGACCTCTTCGATGCCGTGACCCGGGCGAGCGCCGATCCCGAGGTGAGGGTGATGATCATCACGGGCGCCGGGAAGGGTTTCTGCGCGGGCGGAGACGTCAAGGCCATGAGCGAGGCCAAGGCGGGAACGCGCGAGCGGCCGCTCATCGAGAAGATCGCCCCGGGGCGTGACCGCACGCTCCTCGCCATGCGCGAGGCGCCCCAGCCCATCATCGCCGCCGTCAACGGCGCGGCGGCGGGGGCGGGCATGAACCTCGCGCTGGGCTGCGACCTCCGCATCGCCTCGACGGAGGCGAAGTTCGCCCAGGCCTTCGTCAAGCGCGGGCTACACCCGGACTGGGGCGGCACGTATTTCCTGCCCCGCGTGGTCGGGATGGCCAAGGCCTGCGAGATGATCTTCACGGGGGATCTGATCGGCGCGGCGGAGGCGCTCCGGCTCGGCCTCGTGAGCCAGGTGGTGCCGCCGGAAGAGCTCCTGCCCACCGCCCATGATCTCGCGCGCCGCATCGCGGCGGGCCCGCCCGTGGCCATCCGGCTCGCCAAGCGATCGCTCTACGCCAACGTGAACCTCGATCTGCAGGGGGCGCTTCACATGGAGACGATGGCCCAGAACATCTGCTTCGAGACGGAAGACGCGACGGAGGGGATCCGCGCCTTCGTGGAGAAGCGCCCGCCCGTTTTCCGGGGACGGTGACCCACCACCGCCGTGCCGGCAGGCCCGCGGCCGATGCCCCACGCGCGTGAGCGATTCGGCGACACCCTGTCATGAAGGTCACTGACGTCATCACGCATCAGCTCTCCGTCCCCGTGGACGAGCCCTTCACGTCGTCGAGGGGCTGGGTGTACAAGACCAAGGGCGCGCTCGTCGTCGAGATCCAGACCGACGAGGGGATCACGGGCTGGGGCGACAGCTACGGCCCGGCCGCGGTCGCCAAGGCCGTCGTGGACAGCCTGCTCAAGCCGTCGGTGATCGGCTGCGACCCCTTCGACGTCGAGGTCATCTGGGAGACGCTCTACAACAAGGTCAAGGACTATGGCCTGACCGGCATGACGATCTCCGGCATCTCCGGCGTCGACATCGCCCTCTGGGACATCGTGGGCAAAGCCTGCGGCAAGCCCGTGCACAAGCTCCTGGGCGGGTGCTTCCGCCCCCGGATCGAGGCCTATGCCACCGGGCTCTACTTCAAGGACATGGCCCGCGTCACCGAGGAGGCGGTGGCCGAGGCGCGCACCTACGCGGAGCAAGGGTTCCGAGCGGTCAAGATGAAGATCGGCCTCGGCGACATGAAGAAGGACCTGACGCGGATCGCCGCCGTCCGCGATGCCCTCGGGCCCGACCGGCTGCTCATGGTCGACGCGAACCACTGCTACAACGTGCCGCAGGCGATCACTCTCGGCCGCGAGATGGAGCGGCTCGGCGTGTACTGGTTCGAGGAGCCGATCTCCCCGGAGGACCTGGACGGCTACGTCGAGGTGTCGCGCGCCCTGGACATGGCGGTGGCGGGCGGGGAGAACGAGTTCACCAAGTTCTCCTTCCGCGCCATCCTCGACAAGCGGGCCATGGACATCATCCAGCCGGATGTCTGCGCGGCGGGCGGCCTCACGGAGTGCAAGAAGATCGCCGCGCTCGCCCAGGCGGCCGGCGTGCAGTGCGTGCCCCACGCCTGGGGCACGGCCATCGGGCTCGCCGCCACCTTGCACTTCATCGCCTCGCTGCCCGACAGCCCGCCCTGCCTGGTGCCCGTCCCGCCGCTCCTGGAGTTCGAGCAGACCTTCAATCCGTTCCGCGACGACCTCGCCTCGTCCAGGATCACCCACGGCAAGGGATGGGTCGATGTACCCACCGGGCCCGGCCTCGGCATCGACATCGACCGCGACGTGCTCAAGCAGTATCGAGTGGCCTGACGCCTCCCGTCCCGATGCGTCGCTTCGATCTCGTGATCTTCGACAATGATGGTGTGCTCGTCGACAGTGAAGGGCACGCAAACGAGATCCTTTCAGAGCTGCTGAACGAAACGGGCGTCGAGCTCGGCATGACCCGCGAGGAATGCATGGCGGAGTTCATGGGGCGCTCGATGACGACCATCCGCCAGCTCGTGGAAGCCCGGCTCGGCCGCGCCCTGCCGAGCGATCTCGAGGACCGCTATCACGCGCGCCTCTTCGAGGTCTTCGCCACGAAGCTCACCGCCGTCCCCGGCGTGGAGCGCGCGCTCGAGCGCATCGCCCTGCCGACGTGCGTGGCCTCGAGCGGCACTCACGAGCGGATCCGTCGGGCCCTCACGGCGACGGGGTTGCTCGCGCGCTTCGAAGGGAGGATCTTCAGCGCCCAGGACGTCGCGCGGGGCAAGCCCGCCCCCGATCTGTTCTTGCACGCGGCGCGCAGCCTGGGCGTAGCGCCCGCCCGCTGCGCCATCATCGAGGACAGCCCGCTCGGCGTCGAGGCCGCCAATGCGGCCGACATGGTCGCCTTCGGCTTCGCCCGCCTCACGCCCCCTGAGCTCCTTGTCCGGGCCCGGGGCGGCATCTTCTCCTCGATGGACGATCTGCCCGACCTGCTCTCGGATCTCTAGGTATGACTTACGAGGTTAACAAGGCGTTGTTTATCAATCGTTAGAGACGCATCCCTTGGCAACTTACACGAGGCCTTTTGGTTTACGGCCGCGCCAAGCCTGCCGCTCTCGCAGGACCATCTGCGGAATGATGGGTCCCCGTCTCCGCCCGAATGCGCATACATTCTCTCCGCCGGGCTCACTGGAGTCGCGCGCGGACGGATCTGCGGTGCGGGTCTGAACGATGGAGGGCACCCCATGCGGATGACACGCTGGCTGCTGCTCGCGGCTCTTGTGCTGGTGAATCTCGGATGCGCCACGGGCCCGGCGGGAGCCCCAGGGGATCCGCCGGTGGACGTATCGGGTTTGTGGAGCGGAACGATCACGCTTGGTGCGACCAGCAAGCTCCGCTGCTGCGGGGGGTCAAGCGGGCCGGTCCATCTCACCCTCGAGCAGGACGGCGCTCGAGTGGTCGGTTCGGTCACCGGCATAGGTTTCTACGGAACTCTCACGGGTCACATGAGAGGGACAGACTTGGTGGGCGACTTCCGCTACTCGACGGGCCAGGCCGGCGGCGGCTCACACTTCAGCGCCGCCGTCTCCGGGAACGAAATGCTGGCCGAGACGGTAGAGTCGAAGCTGATTTTCAGCAGGGCCCGGTGACCGGCCGCAATCGTCGACTGCTTGAGACCCGCGGGTCGGCACGCAGGCGGACGCCTGGCACGAAGGTCATCGCTCTCGCAGCCTCTCGTCGACGCTATTCGTAGACGATCACGGAGCGCTTGACCTCGCCCTGCTTCATGAGGTCGAAGGCGTGGTTCAGCTCCTTGAGCGGGAGGCGCCGCGTCACCAGTTCCTTGAGCTGGTACTTGCCGGCCATGAAGAGGTCGATGAGGAGCGGCACGTCGGTGCGCTGGTGTCCCGCTCCGAAGGACGACCCCGTGAGCACGCGCTGCTGGAGGAGCAGGCCGGGGTCGATGGACAGGCGCGTGCCGGCCGGGCTGACACCCACGATCACGCACATCCCGCCCCGGTGCGTGGAGGCGAGGGCCTGCTCGATGGTCTTCTGGGTGCCCACCACCTCGAAGGCGAAGTCCACGCCGCCGATGCCGCCGATGGCCTGCACGCGCGCAACCGGATCCTCTTTCGAGGCATCCACCACGTGGGTCGCCCCGAACTCCTCCGCCCACGTGAGCTTCTGGGGGTTCACGTCGACGGCGATGATCTTGCCCGCGCCCACCATCCGCGCCGCCTGGATGGTGTTGAGCCCGACGCCGCCGCAGCCGAACACGGCCACGCTCGCTCCCGGCGGCACCTTGGCTCGGTTGAACACGGGGCCGGCGCCCGCGAGCACGCCGCAGCTCACGAGGCACGCGAGGTCGAGGGGCGCGTCCTTCCGGATGGGGATGACGCTTTCCTCGAGCAGGACGGAGTGGGTGGCGTATCCCGAGACCTGGAGGAAGTGGTGGAGCGGTTGCCCGTTCTTGCGGAAGCGAGACGTGCCGTCGAGCATGAACCACCGCGGCTTGTCGCGGAGCGCGCACATGGTGGGCTGGCCGCCGATGCAGTACCAGCATTTCCCGCAGGAGGGGATGTAGCTCGAGCACACGTGATCGCCGGGCTTGACGCTCTCCACGCCGGGCCCGATCTTCTCGACCACGCCGGCCGCCTCGTGGCCGAGGACGACGGGGAGCGGGTGAGGGTAGTCGCCCGTCATCACGTGCAGGTCGCTGTGGCAGACGCCGTTGGCCGCCCAGCGCACGCGTACCTCGTGGGGACCGGGCTCGAGCACCTCCACGTCTTCGATCACGAGCGGCTTGTTCACTTCGTACAGAACGGCGGCATTGGCGTCCATGGGCATGCCCTCCTTGTGGCTTCGCCTACTTTGCCGCGGCGACCACGATGATCTCGACCAGACAGTGACCGGCGAGCGTGGCGCCCACGCACGCCCGCTGCGGCCAGTGGTCGGGATCGGGACCCATCCACTCGTTCCACACGGCATCGAACTGCGTCTTCATCGTCATGTCGGCGAGAAAAACCTGCGCCGAGACCAGGCGCGTCTTGTCCGTCCCGGCCTCGGCGAGGTTCTTGTCCAGCACCGCGAGGGCGCGGCGCGTCTGCTCCTGGATATCCGCGGCGCGGTCGTCGTGCGTCGCGACCGTCCAGACGAGATCCCGGTAGGCCGCCATGCGGTTGCGCCCTTGAGCCTGACCGCGCCAGCGCCTGATGGGTTGCATGAGAGCCTCCTCGGTCTCGGTGCCCCGACGGAACGACTACTTCAGCGAGTCCGCTCCCGCCCTGGCGACCTGCGCGTCCTGGGAAGAGAGCACGCCCGACACGCCGATGCCGCCGATGATCTTGCCGTCGACCACGATGGGGACGCCGCCCTCGAGCGGAGTCACGCCGTCTACCTTCAAGATGCGAAGCCCAGCGCCGCCACCGGCGATGACGTCCTCGAGGGCCTTGCTGGGACGTCGGAAATTGACCGCGGTCGTGGCCTTGCCCTTGGCGATATCGATGCTGGCGTACTGGGTATTGTCGAGCCGCTGGAGGGACACGAGATGCCCACCGCTGTCGACGATGGCGATGACGACGTTCCAGTTGTTCTTCTTGGCCTCGGCCTGCGCCGCCGCCATGGCCTTCTGGGCCTGATCGAAGGTGATCGGCGCCCCGTAGGGCGGGGGCGGAGGGGGTGCTTGCGCCATGGCGACGTGCGGCACGGCAGCAACCGCGAGGAACATCAAGGCCATTCCCATGTGACGCAGTGTACGAGTCATCGACGCGCCTCCTCTGTGTGGTGAAGGTTTATAGCACGGATCGCCTGCATGGTTCACTCGCACGGCCTACTTCGTTACCCGCACGCTGCCCTTCATGTTCGGGTGAAGGGCGCACCTGTAGTCATCAGCCGAGCATCCAGTGGCCGCCGTCGACGCTGATGGTCTGCCCGGTGACGTACGCCGCGTCGTCGGAGAGAAAGAAGATGACGGCGCGCGCGATCTCCTCGGGCAGGCCGAGCCGACCGAGGGCGATCGAGTCGAGCAGGCGCCGCTGCCCCGCCGCACCCATGGCTTCCCATTGCCGCTCGGAGGCCGGATTCGAGCGCACGAAGCCCGGCGCCACGCAGTTCACGCGGATGCCATGGGCGCCCAACTCGCGCGCGGTCTGGCGGGTGAAGCCGATGAGGCCCGCCTTCGCGCTGGCATACGCCTGGATGCCCGTGAGGCTGTAAGAGCGTCCCGCTCCCGATGAGATGTTCACGATGGCGCCCCGGCCCGCGCGCTTCATGAGCGGCGCCGCCGCGCGCGTGAAATGGAAGGCTCCGTTGAGGTTGATGGCGAAGATGACCTGCCAGTCGTCATCCGTGACCTGCTCGATGGGCCTCATGGTCTGCCCCGCCACACCGCCCGCGGAGTTCACGAGGGCGTCGATGCGTCCCGCCGTCGCGTCGATCCGCGCCACGAAGGCCGTCACCGCCTCCGGATCGCGCACGTCCAGCTCCGCGACCCGGCAGGCGCCCGCCGCCACCGCCTCCACCGTTCGCTGCGTCTCCTCGAGCTCGCGCGCCAGCACGTCGCACGCCCACACCGCAGCCCCTTCGCGGGCCAGCTCCACGCAGATGGCGCGGCCGATGCCGTGCGCGGCGCCGGTGACGATGGCTGCGCGCCCCTGGAGGCGCACCGCTAGACCTGGCCCCGCAGGCGCGGATCGAGGGCGTCCCGCAGCCCGTCCCCGAGGAGGTTGAATCCCAGGACGGCGAGCATGATCGCGAGGCCCGGGATGGTCGCGATGTGGGGGGCCACGAGCAGGAAGTCACGTCCGCTGGAGACCATGAGTCCCCAGGACGGCGTGGGCGGCTGCACGCCCAGGCCCAGGAAAGAGAGGGCTGCTTCGACGAGGATGGCATTGGCCATGAAGAGCGTCGAATAAACCACCACGGTCGGCAGAATGTTCCGGAGCACGTGGCGCCGCAGAACCTCCCCCGCCGAGGCTCCGAGAGCCCGGGCCGCGCTGACGTACTCGCTCTCCCGGGCGGCGAGGACCGCCCCACGGACCACGCGGGTCACCGTGGGCGTGCCCCAGATGCCGACCGCGATCGTGGTGTTCAGCACGCCGGGCCCCAACGCTGACACCACCGCGATGGCGAGCAGAAGGTAGGGGAAGGCCAGGAGTACCTCGACCCCCCGCATGATCAGCGCGTCGATCCAGCCTCCCGCGAATCCGGCCAGGCAGCCCAGGACCAGGCCGAGCCCCAGCGCGATGGCCACCGACAGGAGTCCCACGACCAGGGCCACCCGGCTCCCGAAGAGCACGCGCGAGAGGATATCGCGTCCGAACTCGTCGGCCCCGAGGAGGAACTTGTTGCCCGGTCGCGCCCGCTTCTCGATCAGGCTCTGCTTGGCGGGATCGGCGGGCGCCAGCCACGGCGCGCCCACGGCCGCGACGACGAGCAGGGCGACCACGACGAGCCCCGCCAGGGCGAGGCGGTTACGCCGGAAGCGCTGCCAGGCATCTGCGGAGAGGGTGGCGGGCGCGGCGGGGCGAGCGATCATCACTCCTGCGCTCACCGCCATGCTAGCCCTGCCGCGCGATCCGCGGGTCCAGCGCCCCGTAGGCGAGGTCCACCGCGAGGTTGATGACCACGAAGGCGAGGGCAAAGATGAGCACCGCGCCCTGGAGGAGCACGTAGTCGCGGGCGAAGATCGCCTTGACCATGAGGCGCCCGAGCCCGGGCCAGGCGAAGACGGTCTCGGTGAGCACGGCGCCGCCCATGAGCTGGCCGGCCTGCAGACCCAGGAGCGTGAGGATGGGAATGGCCGCGTTGCGCAGGGCGTGCTTGGTCACCACCAGCCGCTCGGCCACGCCCTTGGCCCGCGCGGTGCGCACGTAGTCCTCGCGCAGCACGTCGAGCACGCTCGAGCGCGTCATGCGGGCGACCATGGCCAGCGAGGGCAGGGCCAGGGTGACCGCGGGCAGCACGAGATGCGCCGGCGATCCCATTCCTCCCACGGGCATCCAGGGCAGCCACAGGGCGAAGACCACGATGAGCACGAGGCCGGTCCAGAAGACCGGCATGGAGAGGCCGAAGAGGGAGCCGAGACGGGCCAGCGCGTCGAAGGCGGAGTTCGGCCACACCGCGGAGATCACGCCGGCGGCGATCCCGAAGGCGGCGGCGATCACCAGGGCGGCCGCGGTCAGCTCGAGGGTGGCCGGCCAGGCATCGGCCAGCTCGTCGACCACGGGTCGGTTCTGCTGGATGGAGCGGCCGAGGTCGCCGCGCGCCACGCGCCCGACGTAGCCCACGTAGCGGACGAGCAGGGGCTTGTCGAGGCCGAGATAGTCGCGCAGCTTGGCCACCGCCTCGGGCGTGGCGTGCTCGCCCAGCATCAGCGATACGGCATCGCCCGGAATCAGCTCGATGGTGAGCATGACCACGAAGACCACGCCCAGGAGCACCGGGATGGCGAGGAGAAGCCGCCGGGCGATGAAGGTCAGCAT
>Ga0137394_10002188_pt1 | contig 14407 bp, 16 predicted proteins | sample czobulk116metaG_FD_108278 | JGI IMG/M metagenome (GOLD analysis project Ga0137394, IMG submission 108278) | Vadose zone soil microbial communities from Angelo Coast Range Reserve, California, USA - czobulk1.16 metaG | ecosystem: Environmental > Terrestrial > Soil > Vadose zone | place: USA...
CAGAACCACGACGATCACGGCGTGGTAGAAGAGGTCGGGCAACGTGCGAGGGCCAATTCCCACCGCGATGGTCACGGTTGCGCCCCTTCCGCTGCGGTCGATGTCTCCATGGACGGACGGAGCCCGAGAACCGAAGTGACTCCCGCCGCGAGCAGCGCCGCTCCGAGGGCCCAAAGCGCGTCGTTCAAGTCGCTCTTCGCCGTCATCATGAAGACGATGGCGAGGAGCAGCGCTGCCCTGACTTGGAGCGAGATCCAGGGAAACGGGGCGCGAAGGGAGATGCGGGTGGCATCGGAAAGGCGGCCGTGTTCGGCCAGTCCCGCTCGGATCGCGCCGGAGAGGCGGCGGCCGCCCAGCGCTCCAAGGACGGCCACGATGATCAGCGCGGCGAACGCCGGCCCGATCCAGGGCGCTCCATCCCGCCAGACCGTGGCCATCATGTAGAAGCCCGGCACGAGCACTGCGAGGAGCGCGAGCGGCCCCAGCCAGCGAAGCCAGGTGCCGACCCGCGCCCACTCGCCGACCTGTTCGGCCGTCTGCGCGCGGCGCAGTTGCACCAGGGTGGCCCACTCGAGCCCGAGCGCGAGGAACATTCCCAGCGCGCCGACAACGTGCAGGTACTTGGCGATGACGTAGGCAGTCATGCTGCCCTCCCGACCGGAGTCGCGCCGTGTGATAAGCAGTTAGTTGAATCATGTCAAGCATCGAATCAGTTCAACTATAGTCCGACTTGAATCTTCGCGATCCGCTGCTCTAGAGTCAGATCATGACGACCCGTCGGCCGAGCAAAACGGCCCTCGCCGAGGAGAGCTGGCGGCGGCTGTTCGACTTCTTCATCTCCACTCGCCCGCAGCGCGATCGCGTCCTGGAGCGGCTCGACCTCACTCCGAACGACAGCAAGGCGCTGGCGAGCCTGGACGAACGAGGCAAGACGATGCGGGCGCTCGCGGCCGAGTGGGGCTGCGACGCGTCCAACGCCACCTGGATCGTCGATCGGCTCGAGCAGCGCGGGCTGGCGGAGCGGCAGGTGGTTCCCAGCGATCGCCGGGTGAAGCTCGTAGTACTCACGACGCGGGGGGCCAGAACGCGGTCGGAAGTGATGAAGGAGTTCTACCGGCCGCCCCCCGCGCTCCTCCAACTGGAACAGAGCGAGCTGCAGATGCTGCGGGATGCGCTTGCCAAGCTCCCGCTCCCGGCCCGCCCGCGCAGCCCCTGACCCATCGGGGGATACGTCGGTGGCCGCCACGCTACAGCTGGCGCATGAAGGCGACGAGCGCCGCCTTCTCCCGCGGCGTCAGCTGCACGCCGAGGACGAGGTTGAAGAACTCGACCGTGTCCTCCAGCGTCAAGAGGCGCCCATCGTGCATGTAGGGTGGGGAGTCCTTGATCCCGCGCAGGGTGAAGGTCTTGATGGGGCCCTCGGCGTGGATCAACTGATCGTTGATCGTGCGCTGCTTGTAGAAGCGCTCGACCCTCAGATCGTGCATCTGGTTGTCGAGATACATAGGGGCGGGATGACACGTCGCGCAGCGTCCCTTCCCGAAGAAGACTTCCTGCCCCAGGCGCTCCTCCTCCGTCGCCTTGGCCGGATCGAGCGTTCCGAGCACCGTCAATTTCGGGGTCGGGGGGAAATCGAACATGTTTTGCATCTGGGCCTCCATGACGACCTGGCTGGCCCGATCCGGGAGATTGACCCCTTTCTTGGCGGCGAGGACGTGGTCACCGTCGAAGTAGGCGGTGCGCTGCTCGAATTCCGTGAAGTCCTCGACGGATCTCAGCGAGCGCTTGGAGCCATGGATCTGCTGATTGAACATCCCGCGCAGGCTCACCGTGTCGATCCGGAAGCGCGCCGCCTGCGGGCGAACGTCCGGGGTCTGGTGGAAGGCCGCGTTGGTGTGGCCGTTGGAGTGACAGTCGAGACACGCGACGCCGAGGCTCTGGACGTCGGTCTTGCGGTCGTCGGTCTGGTTGAACTGCTGCTGGGGGAACGCCGTGAGCAGCAGGCGCATGCCTTCCATCTGGACCGGGGTCAGGATGCCGTCCAGGATCGCGAAGTAGTTTCTGATCGTGAGGAGCTGCCCGCGCGAGACATCGCCCAGCTCCGGCCGGCTGCTCAGGAACACGGGTGGCGGAAACTCCGGGACCAGATGGTCCGGCAGATCGAAGTCGGCGTCGAACCGTTCGAGCGATCGCGTTTCCTGCTTGTTGATCTCCGTGATCTCGAACGCCGGAAAGATCATGCCACCGGCCAATTGCTTGACGTGCGGCAGCGGCAAGAATCCCTGCGGGAAGAGATCTTTCCCCCGGATTTCGTCGGGGGACATGGCGGCCAGCCGCTCCCAGGTCAGGCCTCCCGGCAGTTTGACCCGAACCCCTTGCTGGACCGCCTTCTTTCCACCGGACATCATCACACCCTGGGCGGGACGGTCGGCCAGGTCGTAGCGTTCGGCGAGCAACGTCCGCTGGCGCTGCATCACGGCGGGCTTGGCCGCCTGGTCACTCGCCCGCACTTTGGCGAAGTCCTGCTCGACCACGCGAAAGGTATACGTGCCTCCTTGAGGCGGCGGCTGCTGGGGCGACTGGGCCGCGGCCAGGCCATAGACCAGCAGTCCTACGCAGAGCCCAGCCAATCCCGCCGACCCCAGTATCGGGGCGCTTCGTCGTGACATGACTGATCCTCCTGGTCGCGGTCCGTGGACCTCCCCGTCTAGTCTCAACGTGAATTCAAGGAGTAGGGATGAGCGGGGCTGCTGCATCCGTGTTTAGCGCAACGACTGGCCGCCGGGTCTCCAGCCGTAATGTGAGTGTCGAATGGTATCGGGGGACACCATACGCAACTCGACGGGACAACTCGACTCCGGCGAGTTTGAAACCGCCAAGGCAGCCTGAAGAGCGGCAGCGGCGACGGCTGGACCGGGAGGCTGGCACCATCGACGTGCTCATCCCCAAAAGGGGTTCCATGGCGGCGTCGGCATCGCTAGTTGCGTATGGTGTCCCCGCTTCGACCACGGGTGGCAGGGATTCGCAAGCTGTCGCCACCACTGGACAAATTTCAGGCCGCGATTCCACCGGTCATCAAGATTTGGCACCGGTTACGCTCTCGTTTGCTGACCGGTTGCTGACCGTGCGCGAGGTCGCTGGCTTCCTCCGGGTCTCGACGCGCACGGTCTACGAGCTCTGCGAGAAAGGCCGCCTGCAGCACGTCCGCATCGCCAACGCGATTCGCGTCGAGCCGACGGCGTTGGTCGCGCTCGTTCGCTCACGAACCGAGTAGATCCAGGAACGCGCGTGGCGTCACGATCTCCACACCCGCATGCTCCCTGAGATCGAGAAACGCCCGATCGCCGGTGACGACGTGTGCCGCGCGTCCCTCGAGAGCCGCGGCGACGTACTTGTCGTCGTCCGGGTCCTTGCAGACGCCAGAGAGCTGGTGTGAGCCCGCAACCAAGTCCGCCAGCACGACGAGATCCTCGAACCAGAGTTGCGCGTCCGTGCCACGGAGCAGCTTGCGTACCTTGGGGTACGCCAAAGCACGCAGCACTTCGTCCACGATGGCAGGCGAGAGCACGACCTCGAAACTCGCGTCGCGCAAAAACCGCTCGACAAGCCGGCCCGGCGCACCTCCGGGCTGGATGATGGCGCTGATGTAGACGTTCGCGTCAAGGACCGCGCGGAGCAAGGGGTTACTTAGTCCTGCGGCGACGCTTGCGGGCCCGCTTCCTGGCCGAGCGCTGCGCCTCGAGCGCGATCGCGAGTGCTTGTTCCTCGCTGGCCGTGCTTTGCTTCTGCTCCTCGAGGAGCTCCAGTGCGTGTCGCCGTGCGAAACGCCGCATCTGCTCCAGCCGCTCGACCGGCACCAGCGCGGCCAGTGGCTTGCCCTTCCGCTCGATGACAAACTCGTCATGACGAAGAGCGACCCTGTTGAGCAGGTCACCGAGCCGCTGACGAACGTCGATGGTGGAGACTTTTTCCATGTCTAGCAACTAGTATAGTTGCACCGGATGGCGTGGGCAAGTCGGAGGAGAGTCGATTGAGCAAACCGCCTGTGTTCGCTGATCTGGGCTACGCGACAGCTCTCGGAGCGCCGTCTGGTGTGGACCCTGCACCTTTTCCACTAGCCAACGGGCAGCTGCCAACGACTCCGGCGCAGGCGGCTGGCCGCGAGCTCGCGATTCCGGCAGGTCCGCCCGGACTAGCAGGCGCGCAGCGGCTCTCCGGCAGTATCAGGGACCCCTCAGTCGAACCCCTCGGGCGCCCCGTTAGGCGACGGTGCACACCGAAGGGTAGACTACGCTGCAAGGCGTGCCTGGCGGCAACAGGTGGCGCCTCGATTGGGGGGAGGCGATGCTCGGCTCTTCAACGCGCTTCGATTGCGGCCTCAGGTCTCGCATTGCCCGGCCAGCCGAGCCGGTCTGTTGAGGCGAAGGAAGACGCCATGAGGGCCGCTGCGATCGAGCTCCTCGAGCGTGACGCCGAGCTTCGCGAGCTGTCCGGCTTGCTGGAGAGCGCGCGCAGCGGGGAAGGCCGCGTCGCGCTGGTCTACGGCGAAGCCGGCGTCGGGAAGACGGCGCTCCTGACGCAGTTTGTCCGCGCCCATGCGCAGGACGCGCGGCTGTTCTGGGGCGCGTGCGACCCGCTCTCCACGCCCAGGCCGCTCGCGCCTCTGCTCGACATCGCGTGGAGCCAGGGCGGGCAGCTCGCCGGACGGATTTCCGCAGGAGCGCCGCGCGAGGCCATCTTCCAGGCTCTCTTCGAGGAGCTACGCTCACCCAGGCGCTCGGCCATCGTCGTCATCGAGGATGTCCATTGGGCCGACGAGGCGACCCTCGACCTCGTCAAGTTCCTCGGCCGGCGCACCCAGCGGACCAGCGCGCTGCTCGTCCTCACCTGGCGCGACGAGGGGATTCGCGCCGACCACCCGCTGCGCGCGGCCGTCGGCGAGCTGCCGGGTCAGGTGCTCGCGCGCATTCCGCTGCGGGGACTGTCGCCGGCGGCGGTGGAGTCCCTGGGCGCCAAGTCGCACCGAAGCACTGAGGGCCTCCACGCGGCGACCAACGGCAATCCCTTCTTCGTCACCGAGGTGCTCGCCAGCGACGCACCCGGCGTTCCGCCCACCGTCTCCGACGCGGTCCTGGCCCGGGCGACGCGGCTGCCGCCGCAGGCCCGCGAGCTCTGCGAGCTGGCGTCGGTCGTGCCCTCTCGCGTCGAGCTCCCTCTGCTCGAGGCCGCGGCCGGGCCGACCTTCGCGGCGCTCGACGAGTTGCTCGGCTCGGGGATCCTCTCGCTCGACGGGAGCGCCGTGGCCTTCCGCCACGAGCTGGCCCGGCGTGCGATAGAGGGCGCGCTTCCACCGCTGCGTAGCCGCGAGCTGCATGCCCGTGTCTTGACCGCGCTGCGCGCCCGGGGGGAGGACCCGGCGCAGCTGGCGCGCCTCGTCCACCACGCCGCCGGCGCCGGAGATTCTGCCTCCGTGCTCCGGCTCGCGCCATCCGCAGCGGAGCACGCCTCCCGGCTCGGCGCACACCGCGAGGCGGAGGCGCACCTCTCCATGGCGCTGCGCCACGCCGTTGATCTTCCCCCCCGCCGGCGCGCCGAGCTGCTCGAGGCGCGCGCCTACGAGTGCTACCTCACCGACCGGATGCAGGAGGGGATCGACTCGTGCTCCGAAGCCCGCGCCCTATGGAACCGGATCGGAGAGCGCGCCCGGGAGGGCAATTGCCTCTGCTCGCTTGCGCGGATGGCCTGGTACGCCACACACGCGGAGGAGGCGCAGCGGTATGGCGACCTCGCCATCGAAGTGCTCGAGGCGCTGCCACCCGGCCCCGAGCTGGCGACGGCCTGGGCCTTGCGGGCAGGGGCATACGCCTCGGCCGACGAGAACGCGGCCGCGACGCCCTTTGCCGAGAAGGCGCTGCGGCTTGCCCGCACGCTGGGAAACCGCGAGATCGAGGCATACGCGCTCTCCATGCTGGCGCAGGCGCAAATCCACCTCGGCCACGAGCCCGGCAGGACGCACATGGAGGAAAGCCTGCGCCTCTCGCTGGAGTATGGGTTTCACGACGCCGCCGGCCGCGCCTATGCCATCCTGGGGCAGCACGCGGTCGAGGAGCGGCGCCACGACTTCGCCGCGAAGATCCTCGACGAGGGCATCGCCTATGCCGCCGAGCGCGACCTGCGCACGCGGGCGATGTGCATGTACTGCTGGCGGTCGCGGCTGCGGGTGGAGACGGGCCGCTGGGCGGAGGCGGTCGACGACGCCGCGCGCATTCTCGACAACCCCGGTTGCTCGGCGCTCTTCCGGCTGGCGGCGTTGACTCCGCTGGGCCTTTTGCGCGCGCGACGCGGCGACCCGGGAGCCCGCGAGGCGCTCGATGAGGCGCTGAAGCTGGCGAAGGAGAGCGGCGAGCTGGAGCGGATGGTGCCGGTGGCGGCCGCGCGAGCCGAGCTTTTGTGGCTTTGCGGCGATGCAGAAGGAGCAGCGGCGGAGGCCTCCGCGGTGATCGACAAGGCCAGGAAGGCGCAAAGGCCCTGGTTCGTCGCCGACCTCGCAGTGTGGATCTGGCGCGGCGGAGGCGAGCCGCCGCCGGCTGACGAGTGCGCCCTCCCGGTGGCGCTACAGCTCCAGGGAAACTGGCGGGGCGCCGCCGCCGAGTTCGAGCGGCTTGGCTGTCCGGTCCAGGCAGCCTTGGCCTGCTACGAGAGCGAAGATCGGGAGGCGATGCTGGCCGCGCTGGAGGCTCTCGACAAGCTGGAGGCACGTCCGGCCGCGGCCCGCCTTCGCCGCCGGCTCTCCGAGCTGGGTGTGCGCGCCATCCCCAGGGGGCCTCGCGCCGCCCGCCGCGGGCATCCCTTCGATCTCACCGCCCGCGAGCAGGAGGTTCTCGCCGCACTCTCCCTGGGTCTGTCCAATGGCGAGATCGGCGCTCGCCTGTTCGTCTCGCCCAAGACCGTCGATCACCACGTGTCTGCCATTCTCACCAAGCTGGACGTTCGCTCGCGCGGCGCTGCCGTGGCCAAGGCGCAGAGCAGCGGCATGCTGCAGTTGGAAGAAGCCCGCGAAAAATAGGGATCGTTCCCGATGTAGCTCTGCCCGCCCTCTCTTACCGTCGCACAAGTCCACTAAGAAGGGCTGGAGCGGAGGGCGAACATGCCTCGATACCTGGTGGAGCGGACGTTTCCCGAAGGTTTTTCGATCCCCATTGACGCGAGCGGCGAAAAGGCCTGCCTCTCCGTCGTTGCGAACAACGGCGAGGGCGGCGTCACCTGGGTCCAGTCGTACGTGAGCGACGACAAACGCAAGACCTTCTGCATCTACGACGGCCCGTCCCCCGAGGCGATCCGCCGGACTGCGGCGCGCAACAACCTGCCCGTGGACCGGATCACGCAGGTGCGCGTCCTCGACCCGTATTTCTACCGTTGAACTTTCCAGGAGGAACAATGCAGAGAATCGTATCGCGATTCGTGGCGTCCGGAATAATTGCAATCGTCGCAGCGTGCGGCGGCGGGCTGAATGACAACACCGCCAGGAGCGCCGCCCTCAAGGAGGAGAGCCAGAAGGAGGACGGAGACGGCGAGCGCGCCGATTGCCCGGATGGCGCCGACTTCGATGGCGTGAGCGAGCCGATCGAGGCACAGCTCAATATCGCCCGGCGCGCGGTGTGCCGATATCGTCATCTCGAGGCCGCGCTCGCCGACGGATATACCAACTCGGGCCTGCCCTGCATCGTTGGTCAAGGCTATCATTACATCAAGGGCAGCCTGGTCGGCACGACGGACATTCGCAAGCCCTCCGTCCTCATGTACACCGCGGATGGCCGCCTCACTGGCCCTGAGTGGATCGCACCGAAGAGCCTGTTCGCGGCGCCGCCGTCGATCTTCGGCCAGGTCATGCACACCGAAGACGAGCTGGGGCTGTGGATCCTCCACGTCTGGGTCTGGCAGCTGAACCCGAATGGGGTCTTCAACGACGTCAATCCGACCGTGACCTGCCCGTAGGGCGAGTTCCGTGATTCCCAGGCGGCGCCTCCGTCCCGCCGGCGCCGCGCTGGGAGCCTAATGCCGACGGCCTTGCCACGCCGGTGGCACGGCCGACCGAAAACGCGTCTGAACCAGCGCGTGAAATTCTCCCTGTTTCAGAGGGGGGCGCAGGCTGAACTGGACCGGGATGGCATTGCGGAGGTCGGTGGTTGCGATCCCGCCATGCCCGCCCGGGGCGCCCGCCCGGAAGCCCTGAGGCACCACGGCACCGACTGCATGGGCTCCCATGGATTTGACAGCGAGCCGTCGATGTAGTTTGAGGTCAAAGCAGTCGGCCCGAGGGCTGCAGCGTCCCGGGCCGCATCGTGGAGGCTTCCATGAGGCGGCGGACTTTCCTGAAGGGCGCGGCGGTGGGTGGCGCGGCGGTCGGCATCGGCTTCGACATGTCGCGGGCGCGCGCGGCGATGCGGCAGTTCAAGATCGCGCGGACCACCGAGACCCGCAGCACCTGTCCGTACTGCGCGGTCTCCTGCGGCGTGATCATCCACACGCTCGGCGACAAGGCGAAGAACGTCACGGCTTCGGTGGTGCACGTCGAGGGCGACCCCGACCACCCCATCAACCGCGGCACGCTCTGCCCGAAGGGCTCGACGCTCAAGGAGGACATCAACAACCCGAACCGCCTGCGCAACCCCAAGGTGCGCAGGCCGGGGTCCGATCACTGGGAGGACATCTCCTGGGACGACGCCATCCAGCGGATCGCGCGGCACATCAAGGACACGCGCGACCGCACCTTCGTCGCCAAGAACGCCAAGGGCCAGGTGGTGAACCGCACCCCGGGCATGGCGATGATCGGCGGGTGCACCGACACCAACGAGTTCAACTTCCTGCAGTGGAAGTTCATCACCGCGCTGGGGATACCGTACCGGGACAGCCAGGCCAGGGTTTGACACGGTCCCACGGTGGCCAGTTTGGCCGCCACCTTCGGCCGGGGCGCGATGACCAACGGCTGGGTCGACATCAAGAACACCGACGTCATCCTCGCCATGGGCGCGAACCCCGCCGAGAACCACCCGTGCGGGTTCAAGTGGACGATCGAGGCGAAGAAGACCCGCAACGCGAAGCTGGTGGTCGTCGACCCTCGCTTCACGCGCACCGCCGCGGTCGCCGACGTCTACGCGCAGCTCCGGCCGGGAACCGACATCGTCTTCCTGAACGCCCTCATCCGGCACGCGCTCGTCACCGGCCGCTACCACGAGGAGTACGTCAAGATCCACACCAACGCGCCGTTCATCGTCTCGGAGAAGTACGGCTTCGACGAGGGCCTCTTCTCCGGCTTCGACGGCGCCAAGGGCGAGTACGACAAGGCGGCGTGGGCGTACCAGGCCGATCCGAAGACCCACGGGTACGAAGTCGATCCCACCCTGAAGCACCCCCGGTGCGTCTTCCAGCTCTTGAAGAAGCACGTCGACCGGTACACGCCGGAGATGGTCGAACGGATCTGCGGCACGCCGAAAGACCAGTTCCTCAAGGTGGCCGACGTGGTCACCTCGACCGGGAACGCGCAGCGGGTGGGCACCATCACCTACGCGCTGGGATGGACGCAGCACTCGGTCGGCGTGCAGATCATCCGCGCCGCGGCCACGCTGCAGCTGGTGCTTGGCAACGTGGGCAGGCCGGGCGGCGGCGTGAACGCGATGCGCGGCCACTCAAACATCCAGGGCGCCACCGACCTCGCCGGCACCTTCGAGATCCTGCCTGGCTACCTCGCCACCCCGCGCGGCGAGCTCACCGATCTGAAGACCTACCTGGAGAAGTCGACCCCGACGACTCTGAACAAGCAGGCGTGGTCGACCATGAACTACTGGTCGAACTATCCCAAGTTCATGGTCAGCCTGCTCAAGGCCACTTACGGAAAGGTGGCCACCAAGGACAACGAGTGGGGTTACGAGTGGCTGCCGAAGACCGACGGCAACTATTCGTGGATGTATATCTTCGACGACATGTACCGCGGCAACTCGTCGCGGGCGGGCGGCACCGAGCCCGGACCGGAGGGCTTCATCACCTTCGGCATGAACCCGGTCGGCATCGGGCCCAACTCGTCGAAGATGATCAACGCGCTCTCCAAGCTCAAGTGGATGGTGGTGGGCGAGAACTACCAGATCGAGACCGCCACTTTCTGGAAGGCGCCCAAGGAGTACGGCGGGCCTGATCCGTCGAAGATCCAGACCGAGGTGTTCCAGCTTCCCTGCTCGGGGTTCGCCGAGAAAGACGGCAGCTTCATCAACTCCGCGCGCTGGATCCAGTGGAAGTGGAAGGCGATCGATCCTCCGGGCCAGGCGAAGACCGACCAGGAGATCCTCTCCCGCATCCTGCTGGCGGTCCGCGAGCTCTACAAGAAGGAGGGCGGCGCCCTTCCGGAGCAGGTGCTGAACGTCACCTGGAACTACACCAACCCGGTCAGTCCCGACCTGGGCGAGGTGCTCAAGGAGATCAACGGCAAGGCCCTCACGGACATCAAGGACAAGGACGGCAAGATCGTCCGCGCGGCCGGCCAGCAGCTCGACGGATTCGGGCAACTTCAAGACGACGGCTCGACCATGTGCGGCAACTGGCTGCACTCGGGCGTGTACACCGAGGCGGGGAACAACTCGCAGCGCAGGAGCAACGCCGACCCGACGGGGCTCGGCATGTTCCACAACTGGGGTTTCTCCTGGCCGGCCAACCGGCGCATCATGTACAACCGCGCCTCGGCCGACGCGCAGGGCAGGCCATGGGATCCGACCCGGCCCGGCATCGTCTGGAACGGCGAGAAGTGGGTCGGCGACGTCCCCGACATGAAGCCCGACGCGCCGCCCGGCCAGTTCGGCGCGTTCATCATGCTTCCGGAGGGCGTCGGGCGCCTCTACTCGCCGGTGTTGAACGACGGCCCGTTCGCCGAGCACTACGAGGCGGTCGAGGCGCCGGTGGACAACGTGCTCCACCCCAAGGTGACGTCCAACCCGGCGAGCAAGAAGTTCAAGTCCGACAAGGACGTGTACGGAACCCGCGACCAGTTCCCGGTGGTCTGCACGACGTATCGATTGACGGAGCACTACCACTACTGGACGCACCACACGAACATCCTCAACCAGCTCCAGCCGGGGTTCTTCATCGAGATTCCCGAGGAGCTGGCCAAGGAGAAGGGCATCACCAACGGCTCGCGGGCCAGGGTCACCTCCGCGCGCGGCTCGATCGAGGGCGTCGCGATGGTGACCAAGCGGCTGAAGAAGCAGATGGTCGACGGGAAACCCGTCTGGCACATCGGCTTCCCGCTGCACTGGGGATATGAGGGCGATCCCAAGCACACCGGCCCGCTGGCGAACTTCCTCACGCCGTCCGCCATGGACCCGAACACCTGGACGCCCGAGTTCAAGACCTTCCTCGTCAAGCTCGAGAAGGCCGAGGAGAAGGTGTCGTGAACGCGTCGGGCCTGGAGATCCGGCAGTCGTCGGCCGGGATGTGGGGCACGTCCACGGGGCAGCGCAAGATGCCCGTGGTGTCGAAGTACATCGACACCTCCACGTGCATCGGGTGCAAGGCCTGCGAGGTGGCGTGCCAGGAGTGGAACGACCTCCAGGTCGTGCCCACCGCGCAGGCCGGCACGTACCAGACGATGGCCAGCCTCGACGCCAACTACTGGAACCTGATCGAGTTCCGGGAGTTGGAGGCCGACGGGAACTTCTCGTGGCTCATGCGCAAGGACCAGTGCATGCACTGCGCGGATCCGGGCTGCCTGAAGGCGTGCCCGGCGCCGGGCGCCATCGTGCAATACGAGAACGGCATCGTGGACGTGAATCCCGAGGCCTGCATCGGCTGCAAGATGTGCGAGACCGGGTGCCCGTTCGACGTGCCTCGCTACGCGGCGCGCACCGACAAGATGGCGAAGTGCACGCTGTGCGTCGACCGCGTGCAGGTCGGGCTCGAGCCAGCCTGCGTGAAGGCGTGCCCCACCGGCTGCCTCCACTTCGGCACCAAGGACGACATGAAGGCGCTCGCCGCCTCGCGCATCGACCAGCTCAAGAGCAGCGGCTTCGCCCACGCCGCGCTGTACGATCCTCCGGGCGTGGGCGGCACCGGCGTGATCACGGTACTCGCGCACGGCGATCATCCCGAGTGGTACGGCCTGCCGAAGGATCCGCGGGTGCCGACCGGCGTGCGCTTCTGGAAGAACGTCCTGCGGCCGGTGGGCGTCATCGCCTTCGCGGCGACGTTCTTCGCCATGGTCGGCCACTACCTGACCTTCGGCCCCAAGAAGCCGAAGGACGGGGGCGAGAAGACCAAGGGTGACGTATGAGCGAGGCGGCGTTTCCCGGGCGCAATTCGCGGACCGGCGTAGGCGACGCGGCGGTGGTGCGAGCCCGGGAGGTCGAAGACGTGCTGGTGGACGGGGAGATCGTCCGCCACCGCCTCTCCTCGAGGGTGATCCACTGGACCGTGGCCCTGTTCTTCTTCGTCTGCCTCTTCACCGGACTGCCCATCTGGACGCCGCTCTTCGGATGGATGGCGACCCTCTTCGGCGGCCTGTCCGTCTGCCGCTGGCTGCACCCCTGGTCGGGCGCCGTCTTCTCCGTCGCCTCGCTGGTCATGTTCGTGCACTGGTTCTCGGAGATGAAGCTCAGGGGGAAGGACAGCGAGTTCCTCACTCCCGGCGGCTTGGTCCGCTACTTCCGGTACCGAGGCGAGGACTCCGAGGTCGGCAAGTACAACGGGGGGCAGAAGGTGCTCTTCTGGGCGGCCGCCCTCGGCGCGCTGGGGCTGCTCGCCTCCGGCATCGTGATGTGGTTCCCGGAGCGGTTCGGGCACGAGCTGCGCCAGCTCAGCTACGTGGCGCACGACGTGGCGTTCATCCTCTTCTTCGCGATGATCATCGGGCACATCTACCTGGGCACCGCGGCCGAGCCGGGCACCTTCCGCTCGATGACGGGCGGGACGGTGACAAAGGAGTGGGCGCGGCTGCACCATCCCCGGTGGTACCGCGAAGTCGTCGGGGAGGAAGCGAACAGGAGCTCCGCGCGTCGACGGTGACGTGCCCGGTCGAGGCGACCTGGACGACCTACCGCACGTCGACGACGAAGAACTTTCCTTCGCTGATGACGAAGACGGCGTTGCCGCGCGGATCCGTCGCGACGCGCGCGGCGGTGGTGACGCCGAGGGCGACCGGCGCAAGCTCGGCAAATGGCGGAGGACCGCTCACGTCGAAGATGCGCAAGGCCCCCGCAGAGTCGAGGCCGTAGGCGCGATTTCCGTCGGCACGAAGCGCGCCGGTGGAGCTGGAGATCGGAAGCAGTCCCAAGACGGCAAGATTGGCGTCGACCAGGAGATTGTTCACCAGCGCCTTCTCGGCATGCCGGCTGTAAGCGCCGCGCAAGTAGTGGTCCAAGGTCGCCGAGATCACCACGTTGCCGGTCGAGGCATCGTAGTATCGATACGCCACGTCGTGGCCGTTGGAAGGCTCGCCGAAAATCGCGCGGCTCCCGTCGCGGCTCGCGGAAATCCCTCCGTCGGAGATCAAGCCGGCGACCGTCACGAAGTTGTCCGCGCGAAGCGAGTACGCCTTGCGGAGGAACTGGATGATGACGAGGCCGTCGTTCATGACCGCCAGTTGGCGCGATTGCCCGGACACCGCGGCAGGCAGGTCGACCGTCCTGGTCGTCGTCATGTCCTGCGGATTGACCAGGAGCAGCTGTGTCTCGGTCAGGACCAGCAAGGTGGACTCGTCCGGGCTGAGGGCGATGTCGAAGAGTTTCGTGTAGGAGTGCTCCGTTCGCGTCCACTGGGCGGTTCCGGAGTCGTAGGTGAAGCGCTGCACGGTGGACGGCGTGCCGACGGTGCCTCCGCAGAAGTGGCAGGCAATGACCGGCGCGTGGATCCAGGCGATCTACGTGGCGTGGCATTTCGTAAATGCTGCCGCCTAGATGAGCGGCTGAAATTGACTCTCCCCGGTTGAAGGCCGTAGTTGTAGCTGAAGCGGGACGTCGGGAGAGGGTACAACATGCTGAGAATCGTTTCGATGATATCGGCTGTGGCGCTGTGCGGCTGCGCCGCTACGACGCGGACTGCCTCGGGAAACAAAATCGTGGGCGTCGCGGCGGCACCTTCGGGGGAATGCCAGTCGCTGGGAAACGTGCTGGGCCACGGCGGTGGGTTCTGGACCGGAGGAATGACGACGAACGAGACCCTGGCGGAGTCAGCCGTGAACGACGCGTATAACAAGGCGGCGGAGCTGGGGGCGACGCACATTCAGGTTTCGCCGCCACAGTTCGCTTCCAACAGTGGAACCAGCAACAGCGCAACGGTGGCCGCTGTCGCGTTCAAGTGCCCTGCCCCATCGAGCGCGCGCGCAGACGGCGTATCGGCCAAGTGAAGCGGCACGTGCCTCAGATCGTCA
>Ga0137394_10002189_pt1 | contig 14402 bp, 9 predicted proteins | sample czobulk116metaG_FD_108278 | JGI IMG/M metagenome (GOLD analysis project Ga0137394, IMG submission 108278) | Vadose zone soil microbial communities from Angelo Coast Range Reserve, California, USA - czobulk1.16 metaG | ecosystem: Environmental > Terrestrial > Soil > Vadose zone | place: USA...
AGCAGCTCGAAGGCGAACTCGATCTGACCGTACGTTTCAGCGAGAATCGCCAGCTTCAGGATGCGGTCGACGGAAGGCGTCGTCCCGTCGGCGACGGGGTCCCGAAGATAGAGAGCATGTCCTTCGACGAGCTGTCCCCACGCGGACGTCAACAGGCCCAATCGAGGTTCGGCCAGCGTCAGGTGTTGCGCGGCAATGGGCGAGTCGGCGCTGCCGACGTAGTGGTGGGCGAGCAGGTCGAAGAACGTGAATCCCGCCTCGCGCAACGCGACGTCGATGTCGCTGAACATCGGTCGCGAGTCGTACGATTCGACAAAGGCGACTTCGACGAGCACGCCGAGAACGCCGCCGAGGAGCGGGCCGGCGCCGCGGAGAATCTCGAGCTCCGCGCCTTGCACGTTGAGCTTCAGGAAATCGACGTCCGCAACGTGCGCGCGCGCAGCCCAGTCCTGCAGGCTGATGGTGTCGATTTCCTCCGTACCCACTTCATGGAAGATCTCGCGAGCCATCGAGACCTGCGTCGGGTTCTCGAATTTCCATCGATCGGTCACGGCGCGGTTCTGGCGCAGGTACGAGCTGCCCCCGGACGCCTTGTTGTGGCGGAAGACCAGTCTTCCGGCGAAGCTCCACAGGCCCGCGGCGAAGAATTCGGTCGGAAAACGACTGTCGGCTCCAGCGTGGTTCAGGCGCTCCGCTTCCGCCGCATCCGGCTCGAAGCCGTACAGGCGAAGCCTCTCTCTCGGGAATGGACGCCAACGCGGATCCCGGTCCACCTCGCGGGCACCTGCATCGATGACGACCACCGCGTCGCCCGGAGGGAGCATCTCGAGCAGACGAGGCAACAGGATGAGCGCGGAGCGCTCGCGATAGGCCCGCGCCTTCGCCGCGAGGAGCGATTCGGTGCCATTGGTGCCCGATTCGACCGCACGAAGGCGCGATTCGAGTCGTTCGTACGCCGCCGTCTTCGCCGCCAGAACACCCCGGGTCTCCGCCAATTCGGCGCCGACAGCCGCAAGCTGCGCCGCCAGCGCCGCGTCGTGCGCCGTGACGCGCGCCAGCTCCGCGCGGACCGCAGCCAGTTCCTGATCCGTTGCGCCGGTCGCCTGGTGGTTCGTCGTTTCAGCTGCCATCACGACGTGCTGGTAAAACGGCAGCAACAGCCGGGAGATGAACGTCAACGCCCTCACGCCGATGACCCGCCTCCTTCTTGTGACCGGAACGGGCGCTACGCCGTCCAGAGGATGCGGGGAGCACGCCATCGATCGGATAACACCAGATTCGTCCCACGGAAAACCCCTCACGGGTGATCGCGACGTCGTCGACGTACGCGTGCTCGCCGCGCCACGTCAACCGCCGCTGTCCGTCCAATGCCGTTCGCACGACTGACTCCTGTCCGGGCTCGAGATCGAAGTTCCCCACGATGACGTGGTCGAGCATCTGCCGGAGCAGCCGCGCGCGCGCGCGCCTGCCCAACGGCTCGAGGCCGGCCTCTTCGTCGAAGAGATGCCGGTAGGTCGCGGCCGCCGGAGGAAGCAACAGCGTGAGCGGTTGCTCGGAAGCCGCCGCGATGCGGCACAGCGGCGTGTGCGCGATGGCGGTCGCGAGCACCTGTTCAGCGTAGGTGAGGTGCTGCGCGGCGAACGCGCTCAGGAGGCGCAGCGCTTCGCGCGTGCGCGCGAGCCGCTTCATGGTGGAATCGGATTGGCGTTCGACCGTGCGCCATGTCCCGGCCGTGCGCTCGCCTGGATGGATGTGAAAGTGATGCGCTGCGACCAAATCGTTCGCCGGGCTGTCGTAGCGGAGCCACCACGATCCGATCGTCAGCGCGTCGAGCCGCCGCGGCTTCGCGTACCACTCGATATCCTTGGCGAGCGGCGCCAGGCTGACCGAGAACAGGTCGTCCGAGTCGGTGATGTAGTGCACGCATTCCGGATCGAGGCGGTGGGCGGGCAACGCCTGCTCGTTGAGATCGACGAAGCTCGGATCGTAGGCGAACATCTCGCGGACGAGCACCCGCATCAGATATCCCTCGCCGCCCACCGGCCACAGGATGAACTCCGGATGAATCGGAAAGTTCGGGCTGTCGTGGACGTACGTCAGCGTCAGCGGATGAATGTGATGCATCGCGACGTCGACGAGGGCCCGGCTCGACACGTCGATGACCCCGGTTGTCTGATTGCGGAACCGCTGCACGATGGCCGGAACCGCGGTTTCGCTGACGACACGCATGTAGGTCATGAAGATGGCGCGCTTACCGGTGGCCGCGACATCGGCGATATGCCCGAACGCGCCGTTCGACCAGATGACATCGGGAGGGATGAGGAGCAGCATCGCGCCGGCGCGCCGTCCCTCCTCGATCGCATTGCGCCACAGGATGTGATGCATCCCGATCGGGTCGATTGCCCGATTAATGGAACGTGCGACGACACGGCAATCGAGGATCTGCTGCACCTGCTGAAAGACCGGCGAGGCCAGGATGCGCGGGGCGTCCTCGCGCGAGGTCTGAATGCGGTATTCAACCGTGTGGCGTGCCGCGAATGCACGCAGGTTGCCGTCCGCGAGCAAGCTTGGCAGGTTGGCGTCGAGATACACGCCTGTATGCCAGGGTCCCCAGACCACCGTCGAAAAATGGAAGGTCCGCCTCATCAGTGGAGCTCTTGACGTAACGTGCTAAGCCATCGGCCTTTAAGCGGACGCGCGTCGGTGGTCAACGAAAGTGCAACATGATACCGTAGCCGCGCCGTTCTCGAACCTTGGAGCTGTAGACGTGTTGCCCAGAGTCTCCCCGCAGGCGTCGCACGCCTCCGATTACTGGAGCCAGGCCGACGCCGCGCGCGATCGGGGGCGCATCGCGCAGGCGTTGGTGCTCTATCGACAGGCAGTCGACACCTCCCCTTGTGCTGAAGCGTGTTTCGAGGCCGCGATGTACGCGTTGGAGGTCTCCCGCGATCTGGTCGGCGTCGACTTTCTTTTCCGTGCGCATCGGCGCGCGTACGGCCTCGCGACCGAGGAATGCCGCTTCTCGGCCATGGAGGAGCTGGTCGGTGCCGACGGACTGCAATTCGGCCTTGATTGCCTGACGAGGGCCAACCTGTTCGAGGACGTGCCGATCGAATGGCACGAACGGCTTGCGGACGTGCTGGTCTCGTACGGTCAGCTGCATCAGGCGCTGCAATGGCGGCGCGTGGTTCAGCGCAGGCATCCCGAACGGCAGGCGAATCGCCTCGCCATCGCCAGGCTGTGTGAGACGCTGGGGCAGCTGGAGGAGGCCGTCCGCGAGTACCGGCAGATTCTCGAGCAATCACCTGGCGATCCCGAGGCCGTCCTCGGTCTCACGTTCCTCCAGGAACACCTTGGCGTCCGCATGGACGATGGCTTGCTACGGGCGCTGTTCGATGCGTGCGGCAGCGGCTCGCCGCGCGGCGATACCGACGGTGCACCCGCCTCGTCCGCCGCCCGGTCCTTGCGGCTGGTCTTTGCGGCTACTAGACGCGGACTCAGTCGCATACCTGCAGAGGCGCGTCAGCGCCTTCCGGCGGTCGTTCAATCGGCGTGCGATGCCTGCCCCGATGACGAGGCTGCCTATCTTGCGGACGGCTACCGCTTGTGGCTCGACGGCGAATGGACGGCCGCGAGACGCAAGTTCGTGGCGGCATCCGCCGCGCTCGAGGCGCGCACATCATCGACGCCGCATGCCGCGGCTCGCGATCCCGCCGTCGACGAAGCCGTTCATTGGGCTCGCGTCCTGCTGACGGAGCCACGTCAAAAGTTCGCGGCGGGCGTACGCTTGATGCAGGACAGTCGCCTGCCAGCGTTCGACGGCGCGCTGCTCGAGCGGAAACATGCCGGCGAGATGTGGAGACGGCAGGGGCTCCTGCCAGCGATGTCGAAGTACGCGTCGGCATTGCGGGCGCACCATGTCACCGCCGTTCCGATGCAGTACGACCTCCGGGGCGATTACAAGGTCATTTGGCACGAGGGGTTCTTTTACGCCATCCCTCGTTCGATTCGGGAGTTCACGATCATCGAAGGCCGGGTCTACCGGGTCAAGGGAGGCGCGCGGTCGTCTACGCGCCAGCTGCCGCCGTGGGTCGTCAGCCTCGCCCGCCGGTTCGCCTGGCTTCGGCGCTCCAGGTTCGCGAGAGGCCTGGCCCGGCCGGTCCGTCGATTCGCCCGTGCGCTCGGCGCTGGTCGAGTCGTGCGCCCCCTGGCGCAGGTGTGCGTGCGGGCGCTCTGGTTGCGTTACACGGTTCGAGGGGTCCTCATGGCTCGAACACCGCATGAAATTCGCACGCTGATCGAACAGCCTCTGCAGGCGGCGTGATGAGAAACCGCTACTTCCTGCTGCTGGATGTGCCGCTGCTGTGCGTCGCGGCGCTGGCCGCATTCGTGTTGCGGTTCGATCTTCGATTCGACGCGTATCACCAGGAATTCCTGTACTTCATCGCCGTCGCGCTCATCGTCAAGCCGCTGACCTTCTATGCGGCGGGCGTCTACGGGCGCTACTGGCCGTATGCCTCGGTCGCCGATCTCGTCGCGTTGATGCTGGCAGCCACCGGCGCATCGATGCTCGTCGGGGTGACGCTCGTGGCGTCGCTGTGGATCGGCGTGCTGCCTGCATTCTCGCGGTCGGTCGTCGTCATCGACTGGCTCGTGACGCTCGCGCTCATCGGCGGACTGCGAGCCGCCTTCCGCGTGATCGCCGAATCGCAGCGGCACGGACGGCCCCTGCGCGGCGGCGTCGCGCACGAAACCGTACTGCTCGCCGGCGCCGGGCAGGCCGGCATGATGGTCCTGCGCGACCTGCAGAACAACCCGCAGCTCGGCATGGACATCGCCGGCTTCCTCGACGACGATCCGCTCAAGGTCGGCAAACTCATTGGCGGATTGCCGGTCCTCGGACGGCTGGACGATCTCGCGGGCGTCGCGACGGCACGGCATGTGACGCGCGTCATCATCGCGATGCCGACCGCGCCGGGAAGCGTCGTCCGCCGCATCGCTGCCGAGTGCCGCTCGCTGGCGCTGACGTCCATGGTGATTCCCGGGATATTCGAGCTCGTCGGCGGACAAGTCACCGTCGGACGGCTGCGCGAGGTACAGATCAGCGATCTGCTGCGGCGCAGCCACGTCAGCGCCGAAGTCGGCTCGGGCTCGTACATCGCTGGCCTGACGGTGCTGGTCACCGGCGCGGGCGGATCGATAGGACGAGAAATCTGCCGTCAGGTTGCCGGCTTCGGGCCGAAGCTGCTCGTCATGCTCGGACATGGCGAGAACAGTCTCGTCGAGGCGCGCGACAGTCTCCTGCGCGATTATCCCGACGTCCCGCTGGCGAGTCACATCGTCGATGTCCGCAACCAGACGCGGCTTCGCGTCGTGTTCTCAACGCTCCGCCCCGACGTGGTTTTTCACGCGGCGGCATACAAACACGTCAGCCTGATGGAGGAGAACCCCGAAGAGGCGCTGACGAACAACGCGATGGGCACCGTGAACGTGGTCCGTTGCGCGCTTGCCGTGCCCAAGGCACGTGTCGTGTTGGTGTCCACCGACAAGGCTGCGGCACCCGTCGGCCTCATGGGCGCCTCCAAGCGTCTGGCGGAAGAACTGGTGCGGCAGTCGGCGAAACGGTTTTCACGCGACTTCGTGGTCGTGCGCTTCGGCAACGTGCTGGGAAGCCGTGGCAGCGTGGTGCCCATTTTCCAGCGCCAGATCGAGCAGGGCGGACCGGTGACGGTCACCAGTCCCGAGATGAAGCGCTTTTTCATGACCATTCCTGAAGCCGCGCACCTGGTGATCCACGCGGCTGCGCTCGGCACCGGCGGGGAGCTGTTCGTGCTGCGCATGGGAGATCCGGTTGCCGTCGTCGATCTGGCCCGCGACATGATCCGGCTGTCGGGCGCCGGGGACATCCCGATCGTCTTCACCAGCGCGCGCGCCGGCGAGAAGATCGAGGAGATCCTGTGGGAGCCCGGGGCGATCGTCACGCCGACTGCGCACCCGGAAATCCTGTCGGTTCAGGAACCAGCGATCGTCGCTGATGTCGACTGGGCGGCGGCCATCGAGTACCTGACGGCGGTTGCGGCGACCGAAAATCGCGAGATGCTGCTGGCCGAACTCTCCCGATACCTCCCCACATTCAGCGCGCCGCAGCCCGCTGTCCGACGCACCGTGTAAGGGGACCGCAGCGATCATGTGTGGCGTGTATGGCCGGTTGGAGTTGGGGTCCGTACCGATTGCTCCCACGGAAGCGGACCTGCTGGCGATTGCAGCCTTGCGTCACCGGGGTCCCGACGATGAGGGCTGCTGGTATGGATCGCAGGTCTGCCTCGGCATCCGCAGGCTCGCCGTCATCGATCTGGCGACGGGTCACCAGCCGATCTTCAACGAGGACCGCTCAATCTGCATTGTCTATAACGGTGAGGTGTACAACTTCGCCGAGATTCGACGCGAGCTCGAGGACCGTGGCCATCGATTTTCAACGGCGTCCGACACCGAAGTGATTGTGCATGGCTGGGAGGAGTGGGGCGAGGCGGTCGCGAGCCGACTCAACGGGATGTTCGCTTTCGCTCTCTGGGACGAGCGGCGCCGATTGCTGTGGGTGGTCCGGGATCGGCTCGGCATCAAGCCGCTGTATTACCGATACGAGCCCGGCCGACGTGTGCTGTTCGCTTCGGAGATCAAGTCGCTTCTGGCCCACGCGGACGTGCCGCGCGAGGTCGATGAGAGCGGGTTGCTCAACTTCATGGCGTACGGCCACTCGGCGGCGCCCGTGACGATCTATCGAGGCATCCGGAAGCTGCTGCCGGGCCATGCGTTGCGCATCGAGCGTGGCGTTTGTACCGAGTATCAATGGTGGACGGTCGTGCCTGTTGCGCCCACCGGCACGACCGAGACGGATTGGCGTGCCGCCATCCGGGAGCTCCTCGAAGACAGCGTGAGGCGCCAGATGGTGGCCGACGTTCCCGTCGGCGCGTTCCTGAGCGGCGGGCTCGATTCGAGCGTCGTCGCCGCGCTGATGCAGCGGCAGACGTCACGCCGCGTGAAGACCTTTTCCGTAGGTTTCGCCGCCGGCAGCGGCTTCAACGAGCTTCCGGATGCCCGTCGCGTCGCGCGGCATATCGGCTCCGACCACCATGAAATCGTCATCGGACCGGCGCAGGTGGTCCAGACGCTGGAAACGCTCGTCTATCATTTCGACGAGCCGTTCGGCGACGCGGCGTCGCTGCCGACGTACCTCCTGTCGAGATTTGCGCGCGATCACGTCACCGTCACGCTGACTGGCGAAGGCGGCGACGAACTGTTCGGCGGATATCGCCGCTACCGCGCTGCGCGATGGCTCCGCACGTTGTCGCCGGTGCTCGCCGCGCTGACGCCCGTCATCGAGCCAATGGCGAGGGCGCTCCCGCGCTTGCGTCGCATCAAGAAGATCATCCATGCGGGCGGCATTCGCGACGACGTCGCGCGGTACGCGGCCTTCCTCCGTGTATTCACTGACGACCTTCTGTCGCGGGTGATCGAGACCCGCTTCACCGGCGCGGTTGGCGCCTACGACGGAGGCGCCGTCTACCGATCGCATATGAGGGACGCCGCCGGTGCTGAACACGTCACGCGCCTGATGTACGCCGACATCAAGACCTGGCTCGCCGATACGTACCTCGAGAAGGTGGACAAGGCGAGCATGGCCGTTGGCCTGGAAGCGCGCGTGCCGCTGCTGGATCACCGGCTCGTCGAACTCTCGCTGCAAATCCCCGCGCGGTTGAAAATCTCGTCGGGAGGCACGAAGCGGATTTTCAAAGCCGCGGTGCGGGACCTGGTGCCGATCGAAACGGTGCGAAAGCCGAAGCACGGCTTCGCGGTGCCGATGGATGCCTGGTTCCGGGGAGCGCTGCGCGAGTTCACGTACGACGTGCTGATGGATACACGGACGGTCCAGCGGGGATTTTTCCGGCGCGAGGCCGTCGAGCGGCTCTGGACGGAACATCAGAACGGGCGGGAGGTTCGCGACAGCCATTTGTGGCTCCTGCTGAACTTCGAGCTGTGGGCGCGGCGGTTTCTCGATTCGCGCGAGGCGGTTGCCGCATGAGCGACCGAGCGCGGCCGCGCGTCGTCCACGTGGCGACAGTGGACATGAGCGTGCGGCACCTGCTGCTGAACCAGCTGCTCGCACTGAGGAACGCAGGCTTCGATGTTGCGGCGGCGTCCGCGTCGGGTCCCGACATCGACGTGGTGCGCGCGAGCGGCGTTGTGCATTATGCGCTGCCGTTTACGCGCCGGATTACGCCCATCAAGGACCTGCGCGCGTTTGCCGTGCTGTGGCGTCTGTTCCGGCGCGAGCGCTTCACGATCGTCCACACACACCAGATCAAGGCGGCGCTGTTCGCGCAAGTGGCCGCGCGGCTCGCCGGCGTGCCGATCGTGGTCAACACGATTCATGGCTTTTACTTTCAGGCTGACACCCCGAAGTGGCGGCGCAAGGCGTGGATCGCCCTCGAACGCGCAATCGCGAACCTCTCCTCGCTGCTGTTGTCCCAGAATCGGGAAGACGTGGAGATGGCGATCCGCGCCCGGATCTGTCCCGCGGCGAAAATCGAGCACCTCGGCAACGGCATCGACGTCCGGCGCTTCGACCCGGCGGCGCTCGATCCTGCACGCGTCGATTCGCTGCGCGAAGAGCTCGGTCTCCTCCCGTCCGATCCAGTAGTGGGTTTCGTCGGCCGCCTGGTGGAGGAAAAGGGGCTCCTCGAGCTGTTCGACGCTGTTCGTCGTCTGCGTGAGGAGGTCCCCAGGCTGCGGCTGCTGGTCATCGGTCCGGTTGATTCACAGAAACGTGACGCGCTGTCGCATTCGACAGCGGACCGGTACGGCATCAGGGACATCACCGTCTTTACCGGATACCGGCACGATGTTCCGGAGCTGTACGCGCTGATGACGGTGTGCGTGCTGCCGTCACATCGCGAGGGCCTGCCGCGCGCGCTCATGGAAGCGGCGGCGATGGGCGTCCCGTGCATCGCGAGCGACGTCCGCGGGTGCCGTGACGTCGTCATCGATGGAGAGACGGGGCTCCTCGTGCCGGTCAGGGACGCCGCCGCGCTGGCGTCGGCTGCAGCCGCGCTCCTCGCAGACGAGCGGCGCCGGTCAGCCATGTCCGCGCGTGCGCGCGCGGTCGCGCGGGAGCGATTCGACGAACGGATGGTGTTCGAGCGGGTCATCAACGCCTACGACCGGCTGCTCCGGCACCATGGGGCAGGCCTGCCGGTTGTCAAGCGCATCATGGACGTGTGCGTCGGAACCCTGCTGCTCGCCGTGTCGCTGCCGGCGATGGCGATTGTCGCGCTCGTCGTGCGGACGGCACTGGGCTCGCCCGTGCTCTTCCGGCAGCAGCGCCCCGGACTTGGCGGGCGGCCGTTCGAAATCCTCAAATTCAGGACGATGCGCGACGCGCGGGCGCGCGACGGCGCGCAGTTGCCCGACGCGGAGCGGCTCACGCGCGTCGGTCGCTGGCTCCGCAAGACGAGCATCGATGAAATTCCCGAATTGTTCAACGTACTCAGGGGCGACATGAGCCTCGTCGGCCCGCGCCCGCTTCTGCCGCAGTACCTCGATCGCTATTCGAGCCGGCAGGCGCGCCGTCACGAGGTTCGTCCGGGCCTTACAGGGCTCGCTCAGGTCAGCGGGCGCAACGCTCTGTCGTGGGAGGACCGCTTCGAGCTGGACGTGTGGTACGTCGACCACTGGTCGCTCCTTCTGGATCTCCGCATTCTGGCACGCACCATCCAGAAGGTTCTTTTCCGCGAAGGCATCAGCCAGCCGGGTCACCAGACCGCCGCGGAATTCACTGGCACGAACCCTCCCTCGTCGACGCCACCCGTGCATGGCGGCTGACCTCGAGATCGTCGTCTTCGGCGCGAGCGGACACGGCATGGTCGTGTGCGATATCGTCCTTGCGTCGGACGGCCGTCTCCGGATGGCAGGATTCGTCGACGACGATCCGCGGATGCATGGCACCCGTGTTCTCGGCTTTCCCGTCATCGGGACGCTCGACGATGTGGCGACTCGTGAATCGCAACAGCTCGCAATGGGCATCGGCAACAACGCGATGCGGCAGCGCCAATTCGCTCGTGCCATCGAAAAGCGGTTCGCGATCGCGACGCTCGTGCACCCGCGCGCCGCCGTCAGCCTGCGGGCTTCGCTCGGCGCCGGCAGCGTGGTTATGGCACACAGCACCATCAACGTCGCGGCCGAGATCGGCGACGACACCATCGTGAACACCGCCTCCAGCATCGATCACCACTGCATCGTCGGCGCGCACGCGCACATCGGTCCGGGTGCGGTGCTGGCCGGACGCGTCACCGTCGGCGACGAGGTCTTGATCGGTGCCGGCGCGGTCATCCTGCCAGGCGTGACGATAGGGGCACGGGCCACAGTCGCCGCCGGCGCGGTGGTGACCACCGACGTCCCCGCGGGAGCGACGGTCGCCGGCATCCCCGCGCGCGCTCTCTCCGGTTCGGCGGCGCGCACGGAAGAACCGTCTTAGATGAACCAGCGGATCTATCTATCTCCGCCGCACGTCGGACCCGAAGAGACCGAGCTCCTGATACAGGCGATGCGGTCGAACTGGATCGCCCCCGCGGGTCCTTTCCTCGATCAGTTCGAGGCGGAGTTTGCGCGGGCAACCGGCGCCGCGCACGCCGTCGCCGTCTCGTCGGGAACGGCGGCCCTTCACCTGGCACTGCATGCGCTCGGCGTCGGCGCCGGGGACGAAGTCGCCGTGTCGACGCTCACCTTCATTGGTTCGGTCGCGCCGATCGTCCAGCGCGGCGCTGCCCCGGTGTTCATCGACTCCGACTCGACGTGGACGATCGATCCCGATCTGCTCGACCACACGGTGCGTGACCGCTCGCGGATCAAGGCCGTCGTAGCCATTCACTTGTACGGGCAGCCTGCTGATCTCGACAGGCTGCGGAGCATCTGCGCGGCGCGCGGCATCCCGCTCATCGAGGATGCCGCGGAGGCGGCCGGTGCGCAGTACAAGGGCCGTCATGTCGGCAACGATGGAGCCGTGGGGTATTACTCGTTCAATGGCAACAAGATTGTGACCACCAGCAGCGGCGGGATGGTCGTGACGGCAGACGCGGCCGTGGCCGCTCATGTACGGAAACTTGCCACGCAGGCGCGCGAACCGGTCCCACACTACGAGCATGCCGAGCTTGGCTATAATTTCCGCCTCAGCAACGTGCTGGCCGCGCTCGGCGTCGCGCAGTTGCGCCGGTTGTCCGATCGCGTAGAGCAGCGACGGCGCAATTTCGAGCATTACCAAGAGTGCCTCTCCGATCTCCCGGGCCTCGCGTTCATGCCGGAGGCTGACCATAGCAGGTCGACCCGGTGGCTGACCGCATTGACCATCGATCCGGCAGCCGGCGTCAGCAAGGAGGCACTGCGACTCTCGCTAGAGGCAGAGAACATCGAGGCGCGTCCAGTGTGGAAGCCGATGCATCAGCAGCCGGCGCTGCGCGGTTTTCCAGCGGTGCTCAACGGCACTGCCGATCGCGTGTTCGAGCATGGTCTGTGCCTTCCTTCGGGGTCATCGCTGACGTGCGGCGATCTGGATCGCGTCGTTGCGACGGTGCGTCGCGCCTGGCATTCGTCCGTGCGGCGTCGATGAACGAACGCCGGTTACTGCACCTTGCACTGGCGATTTTCGTGTGCCGCGCGGTGATTGCGGCGTTCATCATCCCGCCATGGCAGGGGCCGGACGAGCCACCGCACTACGTCATGGCGGAACAGGTGGCGCGCGGAGCGATCGGCGACCCGCCCGTGAAAGCGCAACTCGAAGCACAGGTCTTGCGATCGATGGCAGCGCACGACTGGTGGAGACCGTACGGGCTTGCCACGCCCAACCCCGTTCCAACCAGCTTTTCCCAGGAGCCTGACCATCTCGGTACCGGTGCGATGGTGCACCCGGTGTATTACCGGATCGCCGGCGGAGTCCTGCGCATGTCCGGCGCCGGAACGCTCGACGGGCGATATCTTGTGCTTCGATTGCTCTCATCAGGTTTGTCGATGCTGACCATCGTCATGGCATACGCAGGGACGCGTCTGCTGTTTGACCGAATGACGGCGTCGATCGTCGTGTTTCTCGCCGCATTCCACCCGCAATTCCTCCTGACGGCGCTCAGCACCACGCCAGACGCTCTTGCGAATGCGTTCGGTGCCTTGGTCTGGTGGCAGGCCGCACGTGTCTTCGTGTATGGGAGCGCCGATGCCGCCGTGGTCACTGCAGCCGCCGCGATTGCAGCGACGCTGACCAAGCGCAACGCTGTCCCATTGCTGGCAGTGAGCGGCCTCGTGGCGATGATCTGTGTGTGGCGGCGGCTGTCGACCAGAGTCGCCGTCGCCATAATCGCCGCGGGATGCGTCGTTCTGCTCGTCGTGGCGGTGTGGTTCGTCCGGAGCCCGGCCGAATGGGTGGCGCAGTTGCGGTACCAATGGTACACCGCGTTGTTTCAGAACCCTGCCGCACGCGATTTTTCGCTGCGGCGGTTTACGACGTTCACCCTGGGTCTTCTTGATTCCAGTTGGCTGGTGGCTGGGTGGCTTCGTTTTCCTGCGCCCTCGTGGTGGCTGACGACAGTCCGCGTGCTGACGATCGCGTCGTTCGCTGGCGTCGGCCGCGCACTCGTCCGCAAGCCTAACCTCCGTGCCGCACTCTGGTTGGCGATAGGCGTTGCCGCCCCGATGGTCCTCGCAGCGGTGGCGAACGGACTGATGACCGGCTCAGCGCCACAGGGGCGATACCTCTTCGTTGTCGCCGCGCCGATGGCGCTGCTTTTCTGGATTGGGTTGGCAGAATGGTGGCCTGCGTCCATGGATCACCTGGCGGCGCCTGCCGTCATCGCGCTGTTGTTCCTGCTGGATCTCAGCGGGTGGATCACGACGATCCTGCCTGCGTATGCGTAGTTCATATCCGTGGCCGCGGACTTTCATGGTCGTGGGCGTCTGCCTTCTGATGGAGATCATCCTGATCTGGCCGGAACAGAAAACCGAGGCGAATGGTTGGTACGGGCGCCTCCAGACTCCCGAAATCGCAGGCTCGACGACGCTGCGTCAAAGGTTCACCGTGACGGGACCGGGTCTTGCGGCGCTGGCGTTCTTCGCCCATCGAGCCGGACCCTCTGTATCGGGCGGAGTGGACCTCGAATTGATCGAACTCCGGCGGGACGATCGAAAACTCATCGCGCACCAGCAGGTTCCAGCACAGGAGGTGGTTGCAGCCGGCGCCTACACGTATCGGTTCCCGCGCATTGCGGACTCGCGTAATCACACGTACGAATTCACGATCGCCATGCCCGACACGGCACCCGGCCACGGCATCACGGTCGAGGTCGTGCGGCATCAGTACGGCGGCAACAATCCGCCGAATATCCTGCGGTTCAACGGATTAGAGCGCTATGGGTCATTGCGATTCACCACGGAAATCGACGCACGCACGATGTTCAGGCGGACTCTTGATTACCTGAATGGCGGAGCACGTGGACCATATGCGATGGTCGCGGTTGTGATCGCCTGGGTGCTGTTTCATTTCCTCGCTGTTGAAGCAGTGTTCGCCGTGAGCTATGCCGCCCGTTGAGGGGATCCTGGGCCGCCGTGTGCTTGTTGGTGGCGGCTGCGGCTTCTTCGGGTCCTATCTCGTCCCCGTACTTGTCAACGCTGGCGCTGCGGTCACCGTCGTCGACAATCTCGAGAACGGCGACCGCTCGGCGCTCGAGCGCTTCCGCAACGACGTGACGTTCCTCCAGCAGGATCTGCGCGATCGGGTCGCGTGCGACGAACTGATGCGCGGCGTTGACATCTTCGTCAACCTGGCCGCCAACGCATCGGGCGTCGCGTTTAGCCGTACGCATCACGGCGACATGCTCGTGGACAACCTCCTGTGCGGACTCGTCCCGCTCCACGCGGCGGTGCGGCATCACGTGTCCCACGTCGTCGTGACCAGCTCGTCGTGTGTGTATTCAGACGATGCTCCCGTCCCGACGCCGGAGCTCGATCCCTTCGTCGGCTGGCCGGAGGAGGTCAACCAGGGCTATGGCTGGGCAAAGCGGATTCAGGAGCTCGCCGCGCGCTACTTCGCTCGCGAACGTGGAACGAAGACGACGATCCTGCGTCCACTGAATCTGTACGGTGGCAACTACGTCTGGCCATCCACCGAGAGAGCCCATGTCATTCCGTCAATCGTCAAGCGTGTGCTCGACGGCGAAGACCCGCTCGTCGTGTGGGGCACGGGAGAGCAGCGCCGCAATTTCCTGCATGGGAGCGATGCGGCCGAACTGGCGCTGCGGGTCATTGCCAGCGGCGCTGAAGGACCTGTCAACATCGGCTACGAGGAGACGACTCGTGTCGCCGATCTC
>Ga0137394_10002191_pt1 | contig 14397 bp, 13 predicted proteins | sample czobulk116metaG_FD_108278 | JGI IMG/M metagenome (GOLD analysis project Ga0137394, IMG submission 108278) | Vadose zone soil microbial communities from Angelo Coast Range Reserve, California, USA - czobulk1.16 metaG | ecosystem: Environmental > Terrestrial > Soil > Vadose zone | place: USA...
TCCCGAAAGTTGTAACCAGGTCCAAAAAAATGTAGCTGAAGATACCGGCTGCGTAGATCCCGATCAGCGCGGCCAACGACAGAGATTCCCATTTTCGCCAACGCGCGAACCAATACGTGAGACCGGCAAGAAGCACGGCAAAAATCGGCAAACAGAGAAGCGAATGGGTGATGCTCCGATGCCAGGTGATCATCAAGAGTTTGTCGCTCGAGAGCATGTCGCGAAATACATCCGAATCTGGAAAGACGGCGCCGAGCATCAGCGCCCAGGTGACGACGCGCGCGCGATCCATGGACCGGCGCGAAAAAAGATCTTCGCCGCGAAACAGCGCTTTGCCGATGAGCGCGCCTGCAATGCCGTGAGTGATTGTGTCCATGCGTTCAGTTTAGCCAGACGCGGGGCGATGCACTAAGTTACATGAATAAGCGGAGATTGTTTCTGGAGGACAATTCCCACGGGGGAAGCCAAGGCACCGTGCTGCTGGAGCAGTTGGCGCGCTAGTTCCGCAGCGCGCGCGTCAATCGCGACGAGTAAACCGCCAGAAGTCTGGGGGTCGAATAGTAGCGATTGATATTCCGATGAAACGCCCGGCCCAAATTCCACGCAATCGCCGATGAACTCGCGGTTATTTTTCAGGCCACCGGACAGATGGCCTTCGCGTGCGCAGTCGAACGCACCGGGAAGATACGTAAACGACGTATGCTCGATCTCAAAGGAAACGGGAGGGGTGCCCGCTGTGGGATTTCCGAGTGCCATTTCCCTCGCGTGGCCTAGAAAACTGAAACCGGTCACGTCCGTGACCGCGTGAATCGGATTTTTTGTGGCGGAATTCTGCTCTACTTCGTGAAGCGCTTCCGCGGCGGCCGCATTTAGCATGGTCATCGCCTGAATCGCAGCGGCGAGCGACTCTTGCGATGCGCGTTCCTTTTTCAAGGCGGTGGTAATCACGCCGGTGCCGAGTGGTTTCGTGAACAAAAGCACGTCACCGGTACGCGCGCCGACATTGCGCCAAATTTTCTCCGGATGGATTGTACCCGTGACCGCATAGCCGAAGAGCAGGTCGTCTGTGCGAATCGAGTGGCCGCCGACAATGCTGCAATGCGCTTCCTGCATTTTTGATAGACCGCCGCGGAGGATGCGCTCCAGGATTTCCGGATCGGCTTTTTCTGGAAACCCGACGAGAGAAAGCGCAGAAATCGGCTTGCCGCCCATGGCATAGACATCGCTCAATGCATTTGCCGCAGCGATTGCACCGAAAAGTTCCGGTTCATCCACGATCGGCGTAAAAAAATCAACCGTTTGTACGAGCGCGAGCTCGTCGTTCACGCGATAGATGCCAGCGTCATCATTCGTATCAAATCCTACTAGAACATTCGGATCCCTTTGCCTCGGAAGTTTACGAAGCACGGAATCGAGCGTCGCAGGATTGAGTTTTGCCGCACAGCCTGCGGCCTTTGCCATTGCCGTCAGTCTCAAAGTGTCTGTCAAAGGGAACCTCTCGCTTCCTATTATATGGATGTCCGGCGCATCTCTTTCGCGACATCCGATGGCGTACCTTGCGCGCTTCCGCTGTCTCATGGTCTTATCGCACGGTGCATTGGGACTTTCTTCTGATTTTCTTTGTGCTCGCGGTGATCGTGCCGTGGCGCGGATGGGCGCGGCTGCAACGCCTGCTTGCACTGCCTTCCACAACTTCCCGCGAACGAATTGGTCTCTATCTTTCTTCGATTGCCTCGCAGTGGGTGATTGCGATTGTCATCGCGTGGCGAGCCTTTGTCCGAGGACTTAACTATTCGGATCTGTTGTTGCACTTCGAGCCTTTGGCGGAGCTGGTGTTCTTTGGTTTGGCAGGGGCGGTAGCCATGGGCGTCGCTCATCAGTTCAATTTGAGGCGCGTCGGCCGCTCGAAAAATCCCGCAGTAGAACGGGTCAAGGCAATCGCGTTAAGGATATTTCCACATTCAAATCGAGAGCTTGTGATTTTTTGCGGTTTGGCAGTCACGGCGGGTATTTGTGAGGAGTTCATTTATCGGGGTTTTGTGATGGGCGCGCTTTTCCATATTTCCCTTCCTAACTGGGCCGTGCTCGTTATCTCGTCTGCGTTATTTGGGCTGGCGCATACCTACCAAGGCCGAGGCGGGGTGGTCGGCACCCTGCTACTCGGTACAGTGTTCGGATTGGTCAGAATCTTGTACCATAGCCTCCTGATCGTGGTGTTTTGGCATGTGACGATAGACCTCGTCGCTGGATTTGCGGGAAAGCGTTATCTAATTGAAAACAAATAGCTTAGATCACTGAAAGGTGCTCGCTAGTTTCCAGGATTAGTTTACTATTATGCAAACTGAAAGATCTGCGCTACCCTCCAGCGATGCCATTCAGCGTGCCTTGACAGAATTTCAGGTGACGGCAAATGAGCAGCAAGTGCTGCAAATCCAACAATATATGGACCTATTGTTGCGCTGGAATGAGAAAATAAACTTGACCGCGATTCGCGATCCGCTGGAGATACTATATCGTCATTTCTGCGAATCCATGTTCGGGGCCATAGTTATTCCTGTAGAAAAGTGTCGGCTGGCCGACGTGGGCTCTGGAGGAGGCTTTCCGGGCATTCCCATGAAGATTATTCGACCGGCAATGGACCTTTTCCTCGTCGAATCGAGCGCAAAAAAGGCCACGTTTCTTGCCGAAGTGATTCGAGAATTGGGACTTACGGACGTTCGAGTGCTGGTGAGCCGCTACGAGGAGCTTTCTGAAGAGGTTGCGCCGCTGGATGTGGTCTGCTCGCGGGCCGTCGGAGAGTTCAGTCCATTCCTCGAATGGGCGTCGTCGCAAGGCCTCGGAACGCAAAAAGTAGCTCTATGGATTGGGGCGCAAGACGCGGAGTCTGTCCGGCGGCTCGGTGGGTGGTCTTGGGAAGAGCCAAAACCGATTCCGCACTCCTTGCGGCGGTTCATTCTAGTCGGACAGCGCCAGCCATAGCCTTCCTCTGTTGTTCATGCTACGTGCCGGCAGTGTTCCACGTGGAACGTTTCCGCGCACAGATTTGGCATCCGAGTCGATGCCCTTTCCGCAGAACAAGTGTTTCACGTGGAACACTATTCTAGCCTGACTCTTCCACAAGTCTTCAAAACGTTTCACGTGAAACATCTTGCTTCCCCTTTCGACCTTTGTTAAATTTTCGCCGTTCGGGGGAATCCTTGGCTCGTATTATTGCGATAGCAAATCAAAAAGGCGGAGTGGGAAAGACTACTTCTGCCGTAAATCTGGCAGCTTGCCTTGCCACTGCGGAACAACCCACTCTTCTTATCGACTGTGACTCACAAGCCAACGCGACTGCAGCAATTGGCTTCGCCAAGGACCCATCTCGCAGAACTCTCTACCATGCGCTGATTTTGAATGAATCTTTCGAGAAGATTGTCCAGAAATCACAAGTGAATAAACTGGATGTCGTCCCTGCCGACAAGAATCTTGCTGGGGCCGCGGTGGAGCTGGTCAATTCCGAAAATCGTGAATATCGACTGCAAACTTTTCTGCGCGAGATCGAGGATCGCTACCGATTCATTGTATTGGATTGCCCACCTGCACTAGACCTGCTGACGTTGAACGGTCTCGTTGCGGCAAATTCGGTCCTTGTGCCCATTCAGTGCGAATACCTGGCGTTGGAGGGCGTTTCCGAGCTGTTGGACACGCTCATGCGGATTCGACGAACACTGAACCCAAGCCTAGAGGTAGAAGGCATCCTATTGACGATGTATGACGAGCGAACAACACTCTCCAGGCAGGTTGCGACGGACCTGCGTAGTTTCTTTGGGGCCCAGGTATTCCAGAGCGTGATTCCGCGCAACGTGCGGCTCGCGGAAGCACCCAGTTTCGGGAAACCAATCATCTTTTACGATATTCACAGCAAGGGCGCCGAGGGTTACACCCAACTCGCCCAGGAGGTCATCAGCAATGCCGAGAAACGCATTGGGGCGGGGGCTCGGAGCGCTCATTCGGGAGCCTGAACCGCAAAAGCCTGCGGCTCAAGAGCAGCCAATTGCAACAACGTCGCAAGGAACGGCGGCCGCTCCTGCGCGCGAGCCTGTGACGAGCGGGCCGCTGCAGATTGATGTTGATCTGATTGAGCCGAGTCCGTACCAGCCTCGCACGCGTTTTCGCGTGGAAGCGCTTGATGAATTGGCACGCTCCATCAAATCGAGCGGAATCATCCAGCCATTGGTTGTTCGGCCAATTGGCAACCGCTTTCAGTTAATAGCGGGTGAACGGCGGTGGCGTGCGGCGCAGCGCGCGGGACTTGGCAAAGTTTCGGCGATTGTGCGCCAAGTACCGGATGAACTCGCCTTGGAGATGACGCTCGTCGAGAATATCCAGCGGGAAGATTTGAACCCGATCGAGGCAGCTCGCGCTTTTGAACGCTTGATGGATGAGTTCGAACTTACGCAGGATGTGGTCGCCGAAAGAACCGGCAAGGATCGAACGACTGTTGCAAACGCAATTCGACTGCTTAAACTCGAAGCGACGATTCAGGAATGGATCGAAGAAGGCAAATTGAGCGCCGGACACGGGAGAGCGTTGCTGGCTGTGATGGATCCTCAACTGCGCATGCGCTACGCGCAACGAGCGTCGCGCGGGGGCTTAACTGTCCGGCAGATTGAAAGGCTGGCGTCTCGCCGAGCGCGAGGCCAGCGAGGAGCAACCGAGGCTCTTGTGGATGCAAACGTTCGCGAGGCGCTCGAAGAACTGCAGCGCCACTTGGGCACCAAGGTCGTGTTACATCAAAAGACGAAAGTACGCCCTGGCCAATTGATTCTTGAGTATTACGACGAAGCTCAGCTGATGGGTCTATACGATCGCTTGATGAAGTAGCCGCGAAGCTCCGCAGAAAACTGCCCGTTCGTTCAGTCATCGCATTCGACACCTCGCGTTGTCGCGAGCGTTGACTTGCTTTAGGAGACGGCTAAAGTAAGAGCGTTGTCCTTTGGGGGAAATTATGGCTTGGAAATGGCCGGGATCATCGCAGAGCGGAAACAGTGAAGAGTGGACAGGGTTTATTGATCAGGGCGTCACGCTTGAAGGCACGCTCACCGTGACGGGCACGTTCCGCATTGACGGAAACGTAAAAGGAAATGTGATCTCCGAGCAGACATTGATCCTCGGCGCGAATGCGAAAGTCGAAGGACAGATTGAAGGGAATCGCGTGGTGATCGCGGGCCGCTATGACGGCGTGATTTTCGCCAAAGGTCGCGTTGAGATTCAGGCAAAAGGAGTCGTCACTGGAGAAGTTCATTCACCATGTCTTGTGATTGATCCAGGCGGCATCTTCGACGGACGCTGCCACATGCTGGGATCTTCAGACGCAGCCTCTAGCGTCACCATTCCGATTCGCGCACTCAGCCAAGCGTAAACTATAAAATTGCTGAAATAGTCTGTCCCCACATACCTAACCTGTAAAATAGAAGTGAAAAGGTTAGTATCCGCTTCCGTGGATTCGTGCGCCAGCCCATGACTTCGGTTGGTGAAACAGCAGAAACGGGGGACGAATTGCGTTGAGCACTTGCCTAGTAGCCGACAGGCATTGACACTCTGCGGAGCGGCGACTATCGTCACAAATGCAATCTCGGTTCATCGGCAAAGGATCACTCGTGAAAGTGTTAGTGATTGGCGGTGGTGGCAGAGAGCACGCGCTCGTGTGGAAGCTAGGTGAGAGTGCTCGTGTAGAAAAAATCTGGTGCGCCCCCGGTAACGGCGGAATAGTTGCGGAAGCGGAATGTATCGCGATTGATGCTGGAGATGTTACGGGTCTTGTTCTGTTCGCAGAGAAGATGCGGCCGGACATGACCATCGTTGGACCAGAGTTGCCGCTGGTTAAGGGTGTCGCAGACGCGTTTCGCGCGCGGAATCTTCCCATCGTTGGGCCGTCGCAAATTGCCGCACAACTCGAAGGAAGCAAGATTTTTTCGAAAGAGTTTTTGCTGCGGCACAAAATCCCCACGGCGAAAATGTACGGAGTATTTGAAAATCCCGAGGAAGCAATCGCGGCATTGAAGGACGTCCAATACCCGCTTGTGATGAAGGCCGATGGATTGTGCGCCGGTAAAGGCGTGCTTCTTGCCTTGAATGAGGAGGAAGCGCGGGACTTCATTGACGCGGCGATGCGGAAGAACGAGCTGGGCCCAGCGGGAAGAAAGGTGATACTGGAAGAGACGCTCGAAGGCGAGGAGCTTTCTTTCACCATCGTAACTGACGGCGACCGTTATACTTCTCTTGTTCCCACACGCGATCACAAACGAATTTTCGATGGCAACTGCGGCCCCAATACCGGCGGCATGGGCGCGTTTTCGACCGACGAGCTCTTGCCCGATTCGCTTCGCGAAACCATTACGCAAGCAATTGTCGATCCGACACTGCACGGACTTGCTGCAGACGGCATTCGCTACCAGGGGTTTTTGTACATTGGCTTGATGATTACGGCTTCCGGACCAAAGGTGCTGGAGTTCAACTGCCGCTTGGGCGACCCGGAAACACAGGCGATTCTGGCGCGTCTCGATTGCGACTTAGCCGAGATTCTTCAGGATCTAGCGGCAAGGCGATTTGATCCCTCCAAGTTTCATTGGAAGTCAGGCGCGAGCGTGTGCATCGTGTTGGCGTCCGAAGGTTATCCAGGGAAATATCCTGTGGGAAAGCCAATCAATGGATTAACCGGTGTTACGACGAAGAGCGGTGTGAAAGTTCTCCATGCAGGAACGAAGCTCGTTGGAGACGTGCTAACGACCTCAGGTGGCCGCGTTCTCGGCGTGACTTGCGCCGCTCCAACCCTCGATGCTGCGGTGACCTCTGCCTATGCAGCCGTAAACTCGATCAAGTTTGACGGCATGCAGTTCCGCCGGGACATTGGCACGCAAGCTGGTCTGGCTCACTCTGCCGGGGACTAAATTCTTGGCCCAAGTAGCTTATTCATTCCGCGCTCCGAAGAACAAGGGACTGGATGGCTGTGCACGCCAGGTTCGGCGGAAGACGTCAACTGCTCCTGGTTGACCACGAAACTCTTGGGGCGATGGATTTGCGCCGGGAGTGATTCGCAAAAAACATCACCACGGAGGGAATCAACGTGAATCGGCTGACTCGGGGCCAGCGACATCGCGTGGGGGGCGAGGTGACACTGGAGGTCAGCGCAGTCTGCAACGCCCTGTGGCCAGCTTGAGAAGGTTCGCCCGGGCCTTCGGAGAGAGCTTGTCGCGTGATTGAAGGCGGTGTCCTTCGGCCGGGCGATCCCATAGAAAAAATCTAAGCCGTGGAGATTTCCAAGAATTCAGTTGTCAGGCCGTTTGCGAAGGGAAGGAGCTTCTGGCGGCCGATTCTTGTCGTCCTTGTCCACTTTCTCAACCGGCTCTTCCGGCGGCAATATCCAGTCAAAACCTCTTTGATCCTCCATTTTGCCTATAAAAAAGCGCTGCTTCGGGTAAAGCAGTGGAATAGCTGCGCGAAGAATTTCCGTCGCGTCTTTGGGTTCGACCTTCTGCGCCTGGCCTTTAATAATCAGGTCGAGAGCTTTGCTCATTTTGGCGTCAGATCGAAATGAGGAAAAGCGCGGGTCGTTTCCCTCGAAGAGCGTCTGTAGTGTTGGGCCCTTGCCGTCTGCAGGGAACGCTGCTTCGACAAGTGTTTTTGGTGCGTGCTTTTCTGGTGGGTAGATTTGCGTGAACCGTGGTCGCAAGACACGCGTTTGCCAGAAGTCGTCGTGCGTTGTGAGCAACTGTTGAGTAATCCGGAACTCCACGGTCCAGGCCTCGGGGCCATAGCTCTCTGGCCCATAGCCGATGACCACCATTTCAAAGATGGGCTGGTCGGAAGGAAAATCAATTTTGTGACGTAGCTGAGCAACGAGAGGGCGCAGCTTTTCCAGGAAAGCGGTGCCCATGATTTCCAGATCGGGGTCGGCCTCACCGTTATAGGCATTGTTCCGGTGATCAACGCCAGAAACTCGATGAAAGTCGCGATCCATGCGAATGGGCCTCGGATCGGCGGGAGAGCGCCACTCGGAAGCACCGAAGAGGATGGCAACGTGTTGACTGTCCAAGTCCAAAAGGCGCGGCGGGACAGCTCCTTGTTCGACGGGCTGATCAACCGCAGCGAAGAGAATGGCATCTTTCGCGAAGTGAAGAATGACGCGGCCACCGGTCAAACTGGTAACGATTTCCTCATCGCTTTCCGGATTCTGAGCGAAAGCGGGCGTAAAGCTGCAACTGGCGAAGAGAAAGGTCATTAAGAGGGCCTTGGCGGCACGTCGGTGAACTGCCTGCTCGTAGATGAAGTGCCCGCTGCCCACGATAGTTGGACAGTAGCACAGTCCCCGAGGTTGTTTGAGCGTTTCCCGTCGGCGGCTGGTTCCGGTAAAATAGTGGGCTGAATCCATGACAGGGGAATGAACTATGGGGCTCACTAAACCCAAATCCATCAAGCATAACGGTAAGCGCCTTTCGGAAATCCTGGAAGCGCATGACAAATTCTTCTCCGGCAAAGATGGCGGTGCGCGCGCGGACCTCGCCGGGGCAAACCTTAGCGGAGCAGACCTGAGCGGCGTCAACCTGACAGGGGCGATTCTGCAGAATGCGAACCTCGAAGGCTCGGATTTGCGGAAGTCCGGACTGGCGCACGCGAATTTGAGCGGCGCGAATCTCCGTAAAGCGGATTTGCGCAACACAGACATGACGGAGGCGGTACTTCCGGGATCGAATCTTTCCGAAGCTCAGGCGAGCGGCATCGAGTTTTTTCGCTGCGATATGTCCAACGTGAATTTTGAGCGGGCGAATTTGCGCAACACGAATTTTCGGAACGCAAATGTAAATGGCGCGAAGTTTGCGGGCGCGGACCTCGGCGTCGCCATTCTACGGGAAACCGATCTTTCACAGGTTGACCTTTCCGGCGTGGACCTTTCCACGACACTGCTACCTAAGGGCTATGCTCCAGGCATGGCAAAGAAAACCACTGCTTAAAGCAGTCCGCACCGAGTGTTCTGGCCGTCGCGTTCGACATATGTATAATGTGCGGGCGAATCCCATTCGATAGGAGACAGGCCCATGCCGAAATTCGTGATTGAACGTGAGCTTCCCGGAGCCGGTTCCTTGACCATCGAGCAGTTGCAAGGCGTTTCGGAAGAGTCCTGCAGCGTGCTGCGGAATCTTGGGCCGCAGATCCAATGGGTGCAAAGCTTCGTGACGGATAACAAGATCTATTGCATCTATATCGCGCAGGACGAAGAAATCGTGCGCGAACACGCCAAGCAAGGCGGTTTCCCAGCCAACAGCGTTGCACAGGTGCGAAGAGTCATTGATCCGACCACCGCGGAAAACTGAGCGATTGCTTGCCGTCACATCGCACTTCCGGAAACTCATTCGAATCCGGTTTGGCGCGCGGGTGGCAATTCGCAATCTCGCATGATAGCCTCACGCTGAAGTACACAGGCCTGCAATTCAACTCCAGTGGCCACACCAACTACCCAAATCGATAGCTCGGCCTTGCGCGCGCGTGTTTTGGAAGTTGTTCGCCAATTGCTCGTCGAATTGGGGAGCCATGGCGCACTGCCTTTACTCAGCCTTAGTTCCAATCTTGATCGTGATTTGGGCCTCGGCAGTCTTGAGCGTGTCGAACTAATCTCGCGGCTCGAAACGGAGTTTGGCGTGCGGTTGCCCGACTTGGCCGCAGCGCAGACCAGCACGCCGGAAGATTTGGCTGCGTTGATTGACGGCGCGCCTTGCGATTCGATTTCCGTCGAGGATTCTGCTTCCGCTTTGCGCGCGGCCATTAACACGCAGAAGTTGCATCTCGAAGCGGAGGGCGAAAGCGTATTCGCAACGCAAACTTTGAACGAAGTGCTGCGCTATCGAGCCTTGCACGACGCGGCGCGCGTGCACTTGGACATCACGGAAGACGCTGAAGCGGGCGAGAAGAACCTTACGCTCACGTTTGCGGAATTGTATGCCGCAGCGCAGCGGTGCGCAGGAGAATTGGCAAGGATCGGTGTTCCGCCGGGCGGCCGCGTTTCGCTGATGCTTCCGACTTCGCGCGCGTTTTTTGTTTCGTACGCGGGAATTCTCTTAGCCGGAGCGGTACCGGTTCCCATCTATCCGCCTTTTCGCGCCGACCGAATTGAAGAATACGCGGGACGCCAATCCGCGATCCTGAATAACGCAGAAGTTTGCTTGCTGTTGACGTTTCGTCGCGCGGAGGCGGTCGCGAAGCTATTGAAGCCGCGTGTACGTTCGCTGGAAACGGTACTGGATGCTGAAAAGCTTATCGAAGTCGCAGAGAAAGCGCCGCCGCCCTCTCCGGGAGCTCTGCCGGCCGACCTGCATGGAAGCCGTCTCCGCAAACCGAGTGACGTCGCGCTGCTCCAGTACACCTCCGGCTCGACGGGCGACCCAAAGGGCGTCACGCTCACGCACGCAAATCTGCTTGCAAACATGCGCGCGATTGGCGAAGCCGTCCAGCTCACCTCCGAGGACATCGGCATCAGTTGGCTCCCGCTCTATCACGACATGGGCTTGATCGGCGCGTGGCTCACGCTGCTGCACTACGGCACTCCGCTGGCTGTGATGTCGCCTCTCGCGTTTCTCACGCGGCCGGAGCGCTGGCTGCAAGCTTTTCACAAACATCGCGGCACCATCACGGCTGCGCCGAATTTTGCGTACGAGCTCTGCGTTCGAAAAATCGCCGACAAAGATATCGAAGGGGTGGATTTGAGTTGCTGGCGCGCGGCGTTGAATGGAGCCGAGCCTGTGAATCCGGAGACTCTCGAGCGGTTCGCGGAGCGATTCAAGCCATACGGTTTTCGGAGTACTTCGCAACTTCCCGTATACGGACTCGCTGAGGCGTCGCTGGCCGTCACCGTTCCCCCGCTGAACCGTGGCCCTCTCGTGGATCGCGTGGATCGCGAAACATTTACAGCGCAAGGCCAAGCTGTGCCTGCCGACGACGAAAGCTCATCCATCTCGTTTGTTTCGTCTGGGCAACCCATACCGAATCATGAAGTGCGTATCGTGGACGACCAAGGCGAAGAAGTAAGCGACCGCACCGAGGGTTTCCTTTGGTTTCGCGGCCCTTCGGCAACACGAGGGTATTTCAACAATGCGGAAGCAACCGAAAAACTTTTTCCGCTGGGAACTGCTCCAGAGGGCGAATTTGCCTGGGTAAATAGTGGCGATCGAGCGTATCGCGCCGATGGGGAAATCTTCGTTACTGGCAGAGTGAAAGACATCATCATCAAAGGCGGCCGCAACTTATATCCGCATGAAGTGGAAGAACTCGCGGGACGCGCGAACGGCATTCGCAAAGGCTGCATTGTCGCGTTCGGACTAAGGGATGGAGGCACGGGAACAGAGAAATTGATAGTTGTCGCAGAATCGCGGGAGAAAGATTCCACTGCGCGCTCAGCGATCGCCGCGGCGGTTACGGAACAGATTTCGCAGGGGCTTGGCCTGCCGCCGGATCGCGTGGAGTTGATTCCTCCAGGAAGCATTCCGAAAACATCAAGCGGAAAATTGCGCCGCGAAGAGACGAAACAACTCTACGTCGCGGGTACGCTATCCGCAAGAAAGTCGCCAGCGTGGGTGCAAATCGTAAAGCTGGGCACTTCCAGTACAGCTCGAACTGCGGGACAAAATATTTCGTCAGGCGTGCGCCGCGTGTGGGACATGATTCGTGGGATCTACTTCATTTTTTTGTTTATCGCCTGGATAGTTCCCGCGTGGACGATCGTTCTCTTCTTCAAAGATGAGCGCGCCGCGGGCAGTTACACTTCTGCTGCATTGAAAGTTCTTTTCGCGCTTGCCGGCAGCCGAGTCCGCGTCATTGGCAAGGAATATATGAACACGCCCGGGCCGAAAATCTATGTCGCGAACCACGCGAGTTACTTCGACGTTTTGCCATTGATGCTGGGGCTCGGCGTACCGTATCGCTTCGTCGCGAAAAGCGAAGTACTCAACATGCCGTTCATCGGCACATTTCTGAAAAAGATGGGCCACCTCTCCTTCGATCGAACAAACACTGGAGCGCGCCGCAGGGCCGCGCAAAATATCGAGGGGGTACTTCGCGCAGGCGATTCCGTTTTTGTTTTTCCTGAAGGTACGTTCGTTCAGGAACCGGGCATTCGCCCGTTCCAACTTGGCGCTTTCAAAGCCGCAGTGGATACGGGCGCTCCGCTCATTCCAGTTTCGCTCGCGGGCACGCGCAATTTTCTTCGCGACCATACATTTCTCCCTCGTCCGGGGAACGTCACAATTACACTCTCTCCACCGATCTATCCTCGTAGCTCCGGTAATTCGCAGTCCGCAAATTGGCAGGAACTCGTGCGCTTGCGCGATGCCAGTCGCGAAGCAATCGGGCGCTATTCCGGCGAACCCGTCCTGTAACGTTGACTGGTGAAATTCTTTTCCTTGCAACCTGCGTGATTTCCTCGGCATCTCTATAGAGCATAGCGAGAGAGTCTTCGCGGAATTTTGCTTCCTCTGCCTGGGGCGGCCCGCGCATCGCAAGGTCGCGCCACTGGCGCGCACCTGCGGAAAAACCAAACCTCATGGAGGCTGTATGAAGTTGAAGGCGGTAGTGTGTTTGCTCGCATTTTTTTCGTTCACGGCGGTTGCGTTCGCGCAGGACACGGCTAAAGTGGACATCTTCGCTGGCTATTCGTACGTCCGCGATAATCCCAGCACTTCCGGCGTGAGCAGCTTCAATCTGCACGGTGGCAGCGCTTCCGTTGCGTACAACGCAAATCATTGGCTCAGCGCGGTTGCTGATTTCGGCGGCTATCACGCAAACAATATTCTCGGCAGCGGAATTGACGGCACCATTTCTACGTATCTTTTTGGTCCGCGCGTTTCTTATCGCAAATTTGAACGTGTCACTCCCTTTGCACAAACTCTTTTCGGTGTAGCGCACGCTAGCGGAAGTGGTTTTGGCGTGAGCAGCACTAGCAACGCGTTCGCCGCTACCTTCGGCGGGGGAATGGACGTAAAGCTCTCTCATCACTTTTCGTTTCGACCGGCGCAAGTGGAATATCTTCTGACGCGCTTCCCGGAAGCCACCAGCAACCGGGAAACGCAAAACAACCTGCGCGTTTCCACCGGCTTCGTTTTTCATTTCTAACAATCTCGGTTGCTGGGTGTGCTTGAGTCCGCGGAGCAACATAGGCAGCCACGGCCTCCGCACCTTTGCGTAACTGATGGCAAAAAGAGGCCGCAGTATAGTGCCTGCGGCCTTTTTTGTGCTCTGTGCGACGGACGAAGCGACTATTGGTTGAGCGTGTAAACAACCGTGATGATGGTTTCTACTTCCACGGGCTGGCCATTCAGGATCGTTGGCCGGTACCGCCACTGTCCCACGGCTTCGAGGGCTGATTGATAAAACCGGGGATCACCGGAAAGGACCTGCAACGATTCAATGGTTCCATCTACGGAAATAATCGCCCTTATTTCGACTTTGCCCGACCGGCGAATATTGCGCATTAACGGTGGATAGGACGGTTCCACTCGCCGGATTAACATGGCTTGCTGGACATCTCCGCCTTTGACCAGGCGCTTCTTCTGATTGCGGTTTGGATCTTCAGGAGCCGCGGGGCCGGTCCGCCTATCAAAAAGTCCCGAGCCGGCAGGGAAATTCCCGGGCACGTCGATTACTGGGCCGTCGCCTGGGGGAACGTCACTGTGCGTCAGACTGCTATGCATCGCAGGTCTCGGCGAAAGATGATCGTTGAAACAGACTACGCACTCAATCCTGCGAATTGCCCGCGTTTGCCTCGTGTCCGCAGTCGGTTGCTGCGCTGAATGGTAATACTGAGGAATCGGAGTAAAGAGCGTCGACGGAAGTTTTTCCGTTCGCCCAAGGAGTGGAGTCAAAACGAGCGCCACAAGTACAGCGGACTGCAACGTAATTGAGATGATCAGCGCGCGGCGTTTTGTTTTTCGCTCGCGCGCTTTCTGTTCCGAGTCCCCTTCAATCAAACAACTGCCTAATGTGCCGATTTGTTCGGCGGATTTCTTGTTTTCTTCGACAGACATCACACACCTCTCCAAAATTCTCTCGTGAGTTGACCGCCAGATTATTGCCACGCCGGCAGAAACAGGTTGCCTTGTCTCTGCCGGCGCAGCGCTCGCAGGGATGTGAGGTGCGCGCGTCCTCTCATTTCTTTGGACACCAGAAACGAGTGCAAGTTCCCGCGTGTTTACTTTTCGATTAGTTTGTTGATGCTGAGGGACGTCTTGGCCTAGCCCGTCGGGCAGAAACAGACTTGCCATAGGGCAGCAAATCCAGCACTTTCAGGCTTTTATGACTCTGTAACAAATTAGTCCTTTCGTGCATCCATGTTGATAGGACGTGGATCCTAGGAGGGCTAAACCCATGGAA
>Ga0137394_10002192_pt1 | contig 14395 bp, 11 predicted proteins | sample czobulk116metaG_FD_108278 | JGI IMG/M metagenome (GOLD analysis project Ga0137394, IMG submission 108278) | Vadose zone soil microbial communities from Angelo Coast Range Reserve, California, USA - czobulk1.16 metaG | ecosystem: Environmental > Terrestrial > Soil > Vadose zone | place: USA...
CCGTCACGAAGCAGATCAACGAGCTGGTCGACCTCGCCGGCAAGGAAAACGACCACACGTCGCACTCGTTCTTGCAGTGGTTCGTGAATGAGCAGCTGGAGGAGGTCTCGAGCATGGACATGCTGCTCAAGATCGTCCGTCGCGCCGCGCAGAATCTCCTATTCGTCGAGGATTATCTCGCGCGCAAGGGGCTGCGCCCCAGCGCGAGCGCGGCCGGGTAACGCCGCAACGAACCTGGCGCCGCGCCAGAGCAAAACAAGGGGCCGATCCCGCTCGGGACCGGCCCCTTCGTTTTCGCTGCCTTGATCTTCGCCGAGGCTAGTTCGTCGCCGCCGCGGCCACCTCTTTCCCGTCCAGATCCCTGTAGGCGACACTGCCCAACTTCAGCTTCGTGATCTGGGGCTCGATCTTCCCACGGTCCCCGACCGCGATCACGAGCATGCGGTCCGGGGCGAGATACTTCTTCGACACGGCCTGCACGTCGGCCGGCGTGATCCCCGCGATCCGTCCCGGCAGCGTCTGGTAGTAGTCGGGTGGAAGGTCGTATAGGTACAGGGTCGCGATCGTGCCCGCGCTGCTTCCTGTGGTTTGGAACAGCGCCGGAAGCGTGCGCACGGTCGACTCCTTCGCCATGCGGAGCTCTTCGTCCGTGACGGGCTTCTCGGTCATGATCTTCACTTCCTTGAGGATTTCGTCGATCGACGCTCCCGTTACGTCGGCCCTTACGCTGGTGCCGATCAGGAACGGACCCTGGCCCCGGTTCTCGGAGAGAGCGGAGAAGGCGCCGTAGGTGTATCCGTGCGTCTCGCGAAGGTTCATGTTGATCCGGCTCGAGAAAAGCCCGCCCAGGATCGTGTTCGCAAGATCGAATCGCTCGAAGTCGGGATCCGAGCGCATGAGGCCAAGCTGCACGACCCGCAGCGCGGTCTGAGGCATCTCGGGCTTGTCGACGATGATGACGCGCGAGGAGATCATCGTCCCGGTAGGCGGCCGCGGCGTCTCGGTCGGCGGTCCGGTCCAGGAACCGAGGGCCTCATTCGCGAGCTTCTTGGCTTCAACCTCGTTTAGATCACCCACGAGCACAAGCGCCGAATTCTGGGGCGTGAAGTAGGCCTGGTAGAACTTGCGCATGTCGTCACGCGTGACCTTCTTGAGCGCCTCGGAGGTTCCGAGCGAGATGTGCCCGTAGGGATGGCTGGGACCGTAGAGGCAGCTCCACATGATGCGGCTCGCGGTCTGATTCGGGCTGTCCCGCTGCTGGAGCAGAGAGGTCACGCGCTCGTCGCGGACCCGCTCGATGTCCTTCTCGGGGAACGCGGGGTGCAGCGCGACGTCGGATAGGATCGACATCGTGGCCCCGGCCGTCTGCTTGAGCGAGCGGCACGCGATCGTGCTCCCGTCGACGCTCGAGCCCGTGTTCAGAGATGCGCCCAGCTTGTGAAGCTCGTTCGCAATCGCGAGCGCATCTCGCTTTTCCGTCCCTTCATCGAGCATGCTCGCCGTGAATCCGGCGAGCCCTGGTAGGTCTTGAGGATCCTGCGCGCTGCCGGAGCGGAGCACCAGCGTGCCCGCGACGACCGGGAGCCGGTGCGACTCGACGAGGAGCACGGTGAGCCCGTTCTGGAGCTGGAACCGCTTCGCCATCGGTAGCTTCACGACGGCCGTGGGGCCGGCGCCGGGCACGGTGTTGCGCCACGGCTCCTTCGATTCCACCTTGGCCTCGGTCTTGGCCGGAGCCTCGGGAGTCGGAGGCGCGGGCGGGATGACCTTCTCGCCGGGGATCCCGTATACGATCGCGCGGTGGTCCTTCGCGAGCTGCTCCGCGACGAATTTCTTGATTCCGTCCGTCGTGACCGCGGCGTGGCGTGCCAGGTCCTGGTTCAGATAGCCGGGATCCTTGGTGTGCTGGTTGTACATGTTGAGCCGATCGGCGACGCCGCCGAAGCCCCCGATCCGCTCCAAGCTCGATACGATTCCGGAAAAGGTCGAAGTCTGCGAGGCGGCAAGCTCGGCGGGGGTCGGCCCCTCGGTCGCCAGCCTCTGCAGCTCGGCGTCGATCGCCGCTTCAAGCTCTTCCGCGGTGTGGCCGGGCTTCGCGGTCGCGACGATCTCGAAAATCGAGCCGAGCGTCAGCGATTGCTGGCTCGCGTTCACGTCCTGGGCGATTTGCTTTTCGTAGACGAGAGCCTTATAGAGGCGGCTCGCCTTTCCACCGCCCAGGATGTCGGCCGTGAGATCGGCCTCGGCGTCACCGGGCTTGAAAATGGGCGACGTGATCCACCCCATGAAGACCCGCGGCAGCTCGACCTTGTCCGTGACTTTGGCGCGATGCTCCTGGGTGATCGGGGGGGTGGTCGCCTCGATCGCCGGCACGTCTTGTCCGCGCGGAATCGTGGCGAAGTACTTCGTGACGAGCGCCTTGGCCTTGGCCTTGTCGATATCGCCCGCGATGACCAGAGTTGCGTTGTTCGGGACGTAGTAACGCTTGAAGAAGTCGCGTATGTCGTCAACCTTCGCGTTCTGGATGTCCTCGTGCGATCCGATGACCGAAGCGTAGTAGGGATGATTCTTCGGGAAGAGCTGGTGGAAGAGTTCCTCCTCGACCAGGCCGTAGGGCGCGTTCTCCACGCTTTGCCGGCGCTCGTTGCGGACCACGTCCTGCTGATTCGCAAACGAGGCGGCGTCGAGCCGGTCCAGAAGGAAGCCCATCCGGTCGCTCTCCAGCCACAGCGCGAGCTCCAACTGATTGGAGGGGATGTCCTCGAGATAATTGGTGCGATCGAAATCCGTGGAGCCGTTGACGAAGGAGGCGCCGGCCCCTTCGAGGAACTTGAAGTAGGAATCTTCGGGGACATGGCCCGAGGACTGAAACATGAGATGCTCGAAGAGGTGCGCGAAGCCGGTCTGGCCCGCTTTCTCGTTCGCGGGGCCTGCGTGGTACCAAATGTTCACGCCGACGATCGGGAGCTGGTGGTCTTCGTGGAGAATGACCTCGAGTCCGTTCGGAAGCGTGTATTTCTCAAACTCAAGCTTGACCTGGGGCGGCTTTACCGTTTCCTTAGCGGCGGCTCGAGTTTCCTTGGCGGCTGCTCGAGTGGGCTTAGCGGCTGCTCGAGCGGTCCCGACTGCCACGAACGCGGAGCATGTGAGCACGAGGGCGGCGCGCACGAAAAAACATCCCGCGCGCCCGCCGGGACTTGGGGCTGCTTGATTCATGGGTCTTTTTCTCCTAATTGGGTGGCCAAGGGCCCGTGGGGAGTACCGCCATGGCACTACTGAGAACCGACCGCAAATGTTCCGCCAAGATGCCCCCCAAGTCAAGGCGAGTCGCGGCGCCCTGGGTCCTCCTGGTGTGTGCTCTGGGCCAGCTACCGGCGGGTGCTAAGGCCCCGCTCCTGGCGGCCCCCAACCCCGTCTCGCTCGAGAACGCGCGCTCCGGATCGCCTCAGTGGGAGCTTGGGAATCCCGCATTGGGCCACGAGATCGAAGGATACGCCGACAAGGCCAGTACCGCGCCCGGCGAGACCCTCCAGATCCACGTCAGCTCGGTCTCCCCGAGGTTCACGGTCGAGGTCTTTCGGATGGGCTGGTACGGCGGCGCTGGAGCACGTCGGGTGCTCGAGCTGCGCTCTCTTCCTGGGGTGAAGCAGGCGATTCCCAAGCCTCGTGCGGGTGATGGCCTTGTCGAGTGCAACTGGCCCGTCTCCTGCCGTCTGCCGGTCGGGACCGAATGGGTGACCGGGGTCTACCTCGCCCGCCTAACCGGGTCGCGCGACGGGAAGCAATCGTTCGTTCCTTTCGTCGTCCGGGAAGGTACCGAGGAGGCAGGCGGCGCCCCACGCCGCGCCCCGATCCTGGTCCAGTGCTCGGCCACCACGTGGCAGGCCTACAACAACTGGGGAGGAAAGAGCCTGTACGACTTCAACAGTTTCGGCGGGCGCGCGATTCGTGTCTCCTTCGACCGGCCGTACGCGATGAGCGGCCAAGGGGCGTGCGGCGCCGGCGCCGGAGAATTCCTCAGCGTGAGCCACGCCTCCCGCGCCGGGGGCTGGGAGTATCCTTTCGTGAGGTGGATCGAGAAGTCGGGCTACGACGTGGCTTACGCGACGAACCCAGATGTCCATCGCGACGGGTCGCTCTGCTTGAGACGGAAGGCGGTGCTCCTGGTGGGACACGATGAGTACTGGAGCCGCGCGATGCGGAACCACCTAGAGCGCGCGCGGGACCAGGGGGTCAACCTGGGGGTGTTCGCGGCGAACGTGGGCTACTGGCAGGTCCGCTTCGAGCCCTCGGCGTCGGGCGTCAAGGACCGGATCATGTTCTGCGCGAAGGACGCCGACCGGGATTCCGTCTATGACACCGCGAAGGACGCCGATCTCACCGTGCGCTTCCGAAACCTGAACCCGCCTCGTCCGGAGGTGTCGCTCGTCGGCATGATGATGAGCGCGGAGGACGTCGAGGCGGATTTCACTCCAATTCCCGAGATGCGAACCCACTGGGTGTACCGGGGAACCGGCATCGCTTCCGGGCGGATACGGGCCGTGCCCGGAATCCTTGGGTACGAGGTCGATCGGAGCTTCGCGAAAGACAAGACCTACGGGCCGTGGTCGCCGCGGAAGCTCAGCGTCCTTGCGCGCACGTGGGTCCGCCCGATGAAGGGGGACCCGGTGCCCACGGAGACGACGATCTACGTCGCTCGCTCGGGCGCGATGGTGTTCGCGGCCGGCACGATGCAATGGTCCTGGGGCCTGGACGACTGGGGCGCGCCCGCGCTCCGGCCCGGGCGGCGCCATCCGGACATCGAGGGCATTACTAAGAACGTGCTCGAGAGATTCCTCGGTAACGGGCCAGGGCCAAATCCACAACCTCCTGGATGAGGTCGGCGTGCTCCCGCCCCGACTGCTTCGCGGCGAGGGCGAACTCGGCCGTCGAGTGGAGCCAGGGATTCGGGTTCACCTCGAGCGTGTAAAACCTCCGCTTGGGCGTGAGCCGGAAGTCGACTCGCGCGTAGTCGCGAATCTCCAGCGCCTGGCAGGCCTTGACCGCCGTCTCCTGGATCTCGGCGAGCAGGCTCTCGCCGATGTCCTCGGGGAAGCGAAGCTTCGTCTTGCGGTAGGCCGCCGTGCCCCGCTCCCATTTCACTTCCGTGCCCGCGATGCGAGGCGTCCCTTCGGGAAGATCGTCCAGGTTCAGCTCGATGACCGGGAGCGCCACCGGCGGATCATTGCCTAGCACCGAGACGTAAAGCTCGCGTCCCTCGATGTATTCCTCGATCAAGACAGGCGCGTCCAGGTCGGCGTGGAGCGCGTCGATCCGCTCCATCAGCTCTTTGATCGAGCCGGCGACGGCGCTGAAGGCGATCCCGATCGATCCGTCCTCGCGCTTCGGCTTCACGATGACGGGGAAGTGGACGTCATCCGCCCACTGGAGCCGGCCCTGGTAGACCGTCGCGAAATTCGGGGTGCGGATTCCGTGGAACGAGAAGAGACGTTTCGCGACCGCCTTGTCCTGGGCAAGGTGGAGGCCGGAAGGTCCGGAGCCTGTGTAGGGAATGCCGAGGAGGTCTAGGTAGGCGGCAATGTTGATGTCCTTGGTGTCGTCCCCTCCGTAGGATTCGGTGAGGTTGAACATGACATCCACCTCAGCGGAGGTAAGCGCCTTGAGCGACCTGGGGCGGCCATCGAGGCAGAAGTAGGTCGGCTGGTGCCCCTTCTTGGTCAACGCCTCAAAGATCTCCTCGCGATCGGGCTTGTCCAGGCGCCGCCGCCGTTTCCCCACCTTGTCGGGAGCCGGATCGGCCGCGGGTTCCTTGTCGTCAGCCCATTCGTCGTAGAGCACGCCGATTCGAAGCGACGATGAATCCAAGAGACACCTCTAGACTTTGTGGTATTTGCCTCGCGTCAGGTAATTGATCGCGAGCGCCGTCGCGTAGGCCGTGAGATGAACCAGATACTCCTTCTCCTTGCCTCGGACTCCGCGGTACCCCCGCTCGCGGCATGTGGTCAGGATGGAATGGATGATCTCGCGCACCACCGGACGTCCCACCCCGGTCCAGGTGGTGATCACGTTCGTGAGCGCGACCCCGTGCCCTTCGACGATCTTCCAAGCCGGGCGTGAGCCCGGGCGGCGCGATCCCGACCGGAGAAAGATATCCTCCAAGTGGTGGGCGAAGGCAGATTCCAACACCGCACGGGTCCGTGCCGCGGTCTTGTTGAAATAGTCGCCGACGGTGATGCGCATGTCGTCGGTCGTGATGTCTGGGTGGCCGCGCTTGACGAGCGGCTCACGGCGAGCGTTTTCCCGCGCGAGCCGGTCCACGAGCAAGAGCTTCCTCCTGCACGGCCAGCCGCGGTATCGCAGCCGCCACTCCGATTTCGGCGTGAGCCAAACCGCGAACGTTTCCGCGAAGTCCTCGTCGGGATGTTTTTGCGCATACCATCCCGGCAGGTGGCGCACGTAATCGCGGCTGAAGGGAATCGGCCGGTATTCATCGCTGTAACGACGACGGTATGGCCCGAACGTATCACGCCATTCGGGTAGCTGGTAGAGCCGATACGCGTAGTTGAACGCGTGTCCGGCCTCGTGTCGCAGATACATCATGATCTCGCGCGTATTCTCGAGATCGTTCGTCTCCTTTTCGATCCGCGCGAGCTCCCGGTGCGCGAGATAGAAGGGGACGCCGATGACCGGTTGTCCCGAGGGGCAGCCCCATTCGTCGGTGAGGTAATAGGCGGGGCGGAACCGCTTGAGCTTCCGGCCAAGCTCCCGCTCGAGCCGGCCAATGAGGGGCTCTACGGGCGAGTCTTTCAGGCGCAGGTTCAAGTCCCGAATGGGCTTCCGCCAGAGGGCCCGCCGCCTGGGCGATTTCGGGGTCCGCAAGTTCATACCGTGTAAAGAGTAACACCGAACCCAAGTTTCATGTTGCGATCCTCCGCGATTTGACCGATACTTGTGATAAGCAGTTGCCTAGCGGTTGTTGCGTAGTCCACCGGAATGGAATGAGCGCCGCAGGGGAAGTTGCCTGCGGCTTTCTTGTGTCTGGGCGATTCGTCGTCCGGAGGCCCGACCAAAGTGGCCGGGCCGTACGCCCGCAAGGGCGTTGTGTAGGGGCGATGCCCCGGATAGTAGAAGGAGTTTGCAAGTGGCAAACGGAACGGTGAAGTGGTTCAACGAAGCAAAGGGTTTTGGTTTCATCCAGCAGGAGGGTGGCGAGGACGTATTCGTTCACTACTCCGCGATCCAGGGCGAGGGCTTCAAGACGCTGGCCGAAGGCGAGCGGCTCGAGTTCGATATCGTCCGTGGACCCAAGGGGCTTCAGGCCGCGAACGTTCGTAAAGCGTAAGCGGTTCGAGCTCACTTCACCCAGCAGTGCTGCGGGGCGACTGTCCAACGGTCGCCCCGCTTGTTATTTTGGTGCGCATGGAGCCGCTTGAGGAACGATCCGCCCCCCGGTCGGCGCTGCCTCTCTACCAAAGCCCCGAGATCTACGACGTCGCGTTCGGATGGGATCTCGCGATGGAGCTGGATTTCATCGAGTCCTGCCTGGCCCGGCACGTGCCCGGCCCCGTTCGAAGGATCCTGGAGCCGGCGTGCGGAACGGGGCGGATTCTCGCCGCGCTGGCGGGCCGTGGCTACGAGGTGGCCGGCTACGACCTGCGCCCGGAGATGGTTGCGTTCGCGACGGCTAAGATGGCCCCGTTGGGCGGGCGGGTGATGCGCGGCGACATGGCGACGTTCCGGCCGCCGGGCCGCTACGACGCCGCGATCAACCTGGTCAACTCCATCGGGTACCTGCTTGACGACGATTCTGTCGCGTCGCATTTCGAGCGGGTCGCCGAATCGCTTCGCCCGGGCGGCGTCTACCTTGTTCAATTCAGCTACGGCGGCGAGCCGCCGGAGCAGAGCACCTTTGGTCCCTGGTCGAACGCGCGCGGCGGTCTCGAAACGACCCTCACGTGGGGGGTCGTGCGCGAGGATCCCGGAGCGAAGAGGTCCTATCAGCAGTGTCGGATCAGCGCCCGGCGGGGTCAGGAACGTCGGGTGATCGAGGAATCGCACGTGCTCCGGTACTGGACTCAGGACGATTTCGATCGAATCGTCGAACGGTGCCCCCTGGAGCTGGCCGCGGTCTACTTCGACCGATTCGAGGAGCATCCACTCGACGACGCGCGCACGGGAGCGGACGGCAATCTGTATCACGTGCTTCGGCGGCGCGACGCGTGACGCGCGCACCCTATTTCGCTCGCCGGTGCACGGCGTGGGCCGAGGCCTGATCGGTGGGAAGGATGAGCACCGACTGGATGTTCACGTGCGGCGGACGGGTGAGACACCACACCACGGCGTCCGCAACATCCTCGGCGCGGAGCGGGGTCAATCCCTCGTAGACGCTCTTGGCGCGGCTCCGGTCTCCCTTGAACCGGACCTCGCTGAATTCGGTCTCGGCCAGACCAGGTTCCACGTTCGATACCCTCACCCCCTTGCCGAGAACGTCGTAGCGCAGCGCGTCGGAGATCGCGCGGACCGCGTATTTGGTCGCGCTGTACACCGCCCCTCCCGCGTACGTTTGATGGCCCGCGACCGACCCGACGTTCACGACGTGCCCGCGTCCGCGCTCCACCATCCCAGGAAGGACGGTCCGCGTGACGTAGAGCAGACCCTTCACGTTGGTGTCGATCATCTGGTCCCAGTCGGCGGGATCCCCCGCCTGGATCGGCTCGAGCGCTAAGGCGAGCCCGGCGTTGTTGACGAGGATGTCCAACTTCGAGAGGAGGCCGGAGGCGCCCTCGAGCGCGGCCCGCACCTGGGATAGCTCGCGCACGTCGAAGCGGAGCGGGAGCGCCTCGACTCGGTGCCGATCGCGTATCTCTCTCGCGGCCGTCTGGAGCCGGTCCTCGCGCCGTCCCGTGATCGCGACATGACAGCCCTGCGACGCGATCGCGTGTGCCGTGGCCAGCCCAAACCCGCTCGTCGCTCCCGTGACGAGCGCCCATCGTCCCTTGAGGTCGGTCATCGCTCTCCCGAAGTGTGTGCCGTGCGCGAGAAGACGAGGAGCATAGCGAACTCGCTGGCGATGATCCAGCCGCTCCCCTAGAATCGCGCGCCGGAGCGGGCCCCGGTGCGCGTGATGGGAGAGGGGAGGGACGCGGATTGACATACGACCTCCTCGTCGTGGGGGGCGGCATCCACGGTGCCGCGGTCGCGCGGGACGCGGCGCTCCGCGGACTTCGCGTGGTCCTCCTCGACCGAGGCGATCTCGCCTCAGGAACAAGCAGCCGCTCTTCCAAGCTGATCCACGGCGGCATCCGCTACCTCGAGACCGGGCAGTTTCGCCTGGTCCGGGAAGCGCTGCACGAAAGGGCGCTCCTCCTGGAGCTCGCGCCCGAATACGTCCGGCCGCTCCCATTCCTGATCCCCCATTACCGAGGCGAGGGCAGATCACGCCTCGCCGTCCGCGCGGGGCTCGCCCTCTACGCCGCGCTCGCGGGCAAGCAACGGCTCGCCGACCATCGCACCGTGGGCTCCACCGAGGCGCTTGCGCTCGAGCCCGCGCTCAGGCCCGACGGTCTTCTCGGCGCTTCCCTCTACTGGGACGCCCAAATGGACGATGCGCAGCTATGCGTTGCCGTCGCCATCGATGCCGAGCGGGCGGGGGCGGTGCTTCACACGTATACGGAGCTTGTCCGCCTCGTCCCGGAAGGATCAGGGTGGCGAGGATCGTTTCGGGACGTGGATACGGGGCGGGAAGGCGAGGTGGAGGCGCGCTCTGTCGTGAACGCGGCCGGCCCTTGGGCCGAGGATGTCCGCGGGCTTGCGCGCCCGTCCGCACGCGCCGGAATCCGCCGGACGCGCGGGACCCACGTCGTGCTCCCGGGTTTCACGCGCGAGCGCGCCTTGCTCTTGTCCGCCCGGCGCGACGGCCGGGTGTTCTTCGTCCTGCCCTGGGGAGACTTCTCCCTGGTCGGCACGACCGACGTGGACGACGGCACGGCGCCGGAGCGCGTGAAGGCGCACCCCGAAGACATTCGCTATCTACTCGAGGAGACCGCCCGGGTGCTGCCCCGCCACAACCCCGGGCAGCCGCCCCTTCGCGCTTTCGCGGGGGTCCGCTCGTTGGCTCATGGCAGCGCGATCCGTCCGTGGGCCAATTCGCGCGAGCACAGGATCGTCGAGGATGGATCGATGCTCACCTTGATCGGCGGGAAATACACGACGCACCGGAGCCTGGCCGAGCGGGTCGTGGATCGCGTGGTACGGTGCGCCGGGATGCGTGCGGGTGCGTGCCGGACCAGGACGACGCCGCTGCCCGGAGGGCGCGCGCAATCGATCGCCGGCCTAGAAGCGCGCCACCCGGGACGATTGATCGCCGCGGGGTCGCTCGAGATCACGGAGGCGGAGGCCGTCTACGCGGTTCAAGCGGAGCGCGCGCGGCATCTCGAAGACGTGCTCGAGCGCCGCACGCGCCTCTGGCTCCGCGCCGACGCGATGCGCCGCGCTTCGGAGCGGGTGGCGGCCTGGATGGCGCCGCATCTGGGTTGGGATCACGCGGCTCGTGATCGGGAGGTGCGCCGGGTCGTGGACGCTCTCGATGATGAAAGGGATCGTATCGAGGCCGCGCTGGCCGCGCCGAGGGGGGGAGCGTGAGATCCGAGGTCATTCTCGCAATCGACCAGGGCACCACGGGCACGACGGTCCTCGCATTCGACCGTGCGGGCAGGCTCCGCTCCCGCGGATACGCGGAGCTGCCGCAGCACTTCCCGCGCCCGGGCTGGGTGGAGCATCACGGCGAGGAGATTTGGGGGACGACGCTCCGCGCGCTTCGCGCGGCCGTCACGCCGCTCGGAGGAGCGCGCGCCCGGGTCGCGGCCATCGGGCTCACGAACCAGCGCGAGACGACCTTGGTCTGGGACCGCGCAAGCTCAAAGCCGGCCGCGCCCGGCATCGTGTGGCAGGACCGCCGCACCGCGGAACGCTGCGCGGCCTTGAAGCGCGCCGGGAAGGAGACCTGGGTCACACGCCGCACGGGTCTCAAGCTCGACCCTTACTTCTCGGGCACGAAGCTCGAGTGGCTGCTCCGAAACGTGGGAGGCCTCAAGGCCCGCGCGCGGCGAGGCGGGCTGGCGTTCGGCACGGTCGATTCCTGGCTCCTGTGGATGCTCACCGGCGGGAGGGTCCACGCCACGGACGCCACCAACGCGAGCCGAACCCTCCTCTACGACATTCGCCGTCACCGCTGGGATCCCGACCTGCTCGACCTCTTCGGTGTGCCCGATTCCGTGCTTCCTGAGGTCCGGCCATCCTGCGCCGACTTCGGGGTCACCCGCGGAGTGCCCGGGCTCGCCGACGGGGTTCCGGTGCTCGGTATCGCGGGGGATCAGCAGGCGGCGCTGTTCGGGCAAGGCTGCGTCGAGGCGGGCGGCCTCAAGAACACGTACGGGACCGGTTGCTTTCTCCTGCTCCACACGGGCGAGAAGCTCGTCCCATCGCGAAGCGGGCTCCTGACGACGGTCGCCTGCGGCCCGCGGGGAGAGCCGCGGTATGCTCTCGAGGGGAGCGTGTTCATCGCGGGCGCGGCCATCCAATGGCTCCGCGACGGACTTGGGATCTTGAAGAGCGCCGCGGAGAGCGAGGCGTTGGCCCGGCAGGTGCCGGACGCGGGGGGCACCATCCTCGTGCCGGCTTTCGCCGGGCTAGGCGCTCCCTATTGGAGGCCCGAGGCACGCGGGATCTGGTGGGGGTTGACCCGCGGCACGACGCGCGCGCACCTGGTCCGCGCCGCGCTCGAATCGATCGCCTTCCAGTCACGCGATCTGGTCGAGGCGATGGAGCGTGAATCGGGCGTGCGCGTCCGCGCGCTTCGCGTGGATGGCGGCGCTTCGCTCAACGCATTCCTGATGCAATTCCAGGCGGACCTGCTGGGCATCCGAATCACCCGGCCGGGTCTCGTGGAGACGACCGCGCTCGGCGCGGCGCTTCTCGCGGGAATCGGGGCCGGATGGTGGAAGCGGGCCGCGGACCTTGGGGCGGCGAGACGAAATGGACGCGAGTTTCGTCCGCGGATGCGACGCGCCGAGCGCGACCGGCTCTATCGCGGATGGAAGGAGGCGGTGGAACTGCTGCTGGACGCGGATCCCGCCTGACGCGGCAGGCTCATGACCTGCTTGAGCCAGGCGGTGATTTCCTCAAGTATGGCCGGTCCCTCCGGCTCGTTCAGAACCTCGTGAAAAAGCCCCGGGTACTCCCTGTGGGTCACGATCCCAGCCCTCGCGCTCTTGGCCCACTGCGCGGATCCCACACAGCTCGTCACGGGATCGGCCTGCCCTTGGATGAGGAGGGTGGGGATCGAGAGCGTTCCGGCCACTTTGGTCAGCGAGCGGCGGATCGCTTGGAACTCGAGAAAGAGTCGCGCGCTGATCCGGAAATGGACGTAGGGGTCCGCCCGATGCGCGCGGATCACCTCGGGGTCGTGCGTGAGGAGCGACGGCGGTATCTGGTTTCCCTGGGTGAACCCAGGCCAAAGCAGCCCGATCAGGCGCGCGATCTGAACCTTGAGCGCTGCCGGACGGAGGGACAGCTCGAAGGGCGGCGCCGAGAGAACGAGCGCGTCGATCAAGCCAGGGTTTCGCACCGCCCAATCGAGCGCGACCAGCGCGCCCATGCTGTGCCCGAAGAGCGCCCAGCGGCGCGCGCCGTCCTGCTTGCGGAGCGTCTCCAACCAGCGCGTGACCGCGACCCGGTAATCGTCCCAGGACCTGACGTGTCCGCGCTTTCCCTCGGATCGGCCGTGCCCGGGCAGATCGATCGCGTACGCCGCGAATCCGTGCTCCGCGAGCGTGCGACCCGCCCGTTCCCAACGCCCCGAATGGTCGCCGAGGCCGTGGATGATGGCGACGGCGGGCGCGGAAGGGTCATCTCCCCACGAGCGCGCGAAGAGCTTCGGACCCCCCGGCACCTCGATCCATGTGTCGCGGGACGTCGACTCGAACAAGCTTCCTCCACGTTACGGGAGCGTGTCAGGGTACGTCCCACAATACAGGAATCCCCCCTAAACGGCGAGAATCCCGACCCTTGGGGCCGAATCTAATCCTCCATGGCAGCCCCGGACGACGCCCGCCTTTTGGATGCATACTCGCAGACCGTCGTTCAGGCGGTGGAGCGCGTGAGCCCGTCGGTCGTGAACATCGAGACGAGGCGTGCCGTTCCCAAAGGCCAGCCGGCCCGGGACCCGCGCGGGTTTGGCGGCAGCGCCTCCGGCTTCATCTTCACCCCCGACGGATTCATCCTCACGAACAGCCACGTCGTTCACGGCGCGGAGTCGATCCACGTCACGCGCACCGACGGCCAGACGCGCGAGGCGCGGCTCGTCGGCGATGATCCCGAGACGGACCTCGCGATCGTGCGGGTCGGGCCGGACTCGCTGTTCGCGGCCGAGCTCGGCGATTCCGGGGCCGTGCGCGTCGGCCAGGTCGCGATCGCGATCGGGAACCCGTACGGGTTCCAAACCAGCGTGACCGCCGGGGTCGTGAGCGCGTTGGGCCGCTCGCTGCGCGCGCAGTCCGGACGCTTGATCGACAACATCATCCAGACCGACGCGGCCTTGAACCCGGGAAACTCGGGTGGCCCGCTCGTCAACTCGCGCGGCGAGGTGATCGGGGTGAACACGGCCGTGATCGTGCCGGCGCAAGGGCTCTGCTTCGCCATCGGGATCAACACCGCGAAGTTCGTCGCGGCCCGGCTCATCCGGGACGGCGTCGTGACTCGGAGCTACATCGGCGTCGGCGGCCAGACCGTCCCGGTGGCGCGCAAGGTGTCCCGCTTTCATCAGCTTTCCGCGGAGAGCGGAGTTTTGGTACTCTCTACGGAGCAGGGGGGACCTGCCGAGCAAGCCGGCGTCCAGCTGGGGGACATCATCGTCGGCTTCAATAACCAGCCCATCAGCGGAATCGACGACCTCCAGCAACAGCTCACCGAACAGCAGGTGGGCGTTCCGTCGCAAATAACGGTTCTCAGGCGGACCGAGAAGCTCAACCTCGAGGCCCGACCTATGGCTTCCCCGAACAGCGTGTTTGCCAAGGGGTAAGCCGGCCGCTATCGCCGCGGGTCCCGTCTCGCCGAATGCCGCTTCACCCGTGAAGAGGACACCGAGGAGGCAGTGAGGCCCGTTCGCGTCATGTCTCAACCGGAACGAATCGGCGCGCAGGGCGCGCTGTACCTGCCTGCGTGGGCGCTTCTCCTTCCACTTGCATTCGCGCTCGCGCTCGCGCCGCACGCCGCGGCCGCCGCCGACCTGCTCGAGACCAACCCGGACAGCACGCTCACGGTCACCATTCAAAAGATCGAGGGCGCACCGATCTCGCTCGATGAGGCCCAGCGCTTGGCCCTCATCCAAGCAACCAGG
>Ga0137394_10002194_pt1 | contig 14389 bp, 22 predicted proteins | sample czobulk116metaG_FD_108278 | JGI IMG/M metagenome (GOLD analysis project Ga0137394, IMG submission 108278) | Vadose zone soil microbial communities from Angelo Coast Range Reserve, California, USA - czobulk1.16 metaG | ecosystem: Environmental > Terrestrial > Soil > Vadose zone | place: USA...
CTTAAATCTCCGCCGGTTTGCAATACGCGTGCAAGTGCTCCCCAATGAAGAGTGGTATAAAGTGTTCCTTGATCTGCAGACTTGCGGGCCTAGCCAAAGCAGCGTGGGGCGTAACAACCCGGGCTCAGAACCACGTCAACCCTAGATCATCACAAATCACTCACCTGGTCTCGTCCACACGGAGCTCGAACCTCCGGAAGACGTTTGCTATCCCCAAATGTAACTCAGCATACGCCAGGTTTACGCCAAAGCAACTTCTCGGTCCCTTTGAGAACGCGCTTAACGCCGTGTCACATGCCTTGGCAGATGGGCCCAGCCACCGCTCGGGCAGAAATGCCTCCGGGCGCTCGTACATGAGGGGCGACCGGTGAACGTAACAGAAACTCTGGCCCACAACCGTCTGCGTGTGCACATGGCAACATCGTCAGTGAGAAAGAAAAAAATTAATTTCCATGTAGAAGAGGGCAGAGGGGCAGGGGCGAGGGGAGAAGAGGCGGACGGAAAGGGGTGAGAACGTCGATGATGGAGGAAAAAATTGAAACGTACTCCGCCAGGGATGAAAGTGCCTGAGATGACGGCGCCCTCGAGAGGCACGACACGTGGGTGTGCTATGACGCCGGGGAACATACGGAGCCCTTCCTTCGTGACTGCAGCCTGTGCAGATAAGGCGAGGGGAAGTTTCGTTAGGGAAAAGCGGGAAAAAAAAAGCATTCCCGCGTGGTCCAATTGTAAAAAAAAACAAATCAGGACAATGGGCACACACCAGGTAAGGCAACTTCTCCAAAACCTCGTATCGGGGAACCTCGTCCAGCACGGGCCACGCTTCGCGCAGTTCTGCTTCGAGCCTCTGGCGCACTTGCGGGTCTTGCAGTATGTGATACGCCGTGACCATAAGCGTGACGCCCGTAGAATCAGCGCCCGCACCGAGAAGAATGCCAGCCTCGTCTAGAAGGCTCTGGCGCGATGGCAAGGGGCGACCCTTGTTGGCCGTGGGTGAAAGAAGCGCGTGGTAGATGATCGGGTGGGGAGTGTGCGTAAGTTCACTGGGGTCGCGCAAAACGGCGTCGACCTGCGCCGTTAGAAGCTGCGTGTGGGGCACAAAGGTCACAGATCAGCGCCACCGGAGACCGCATGTGATGTGAGACGCCACAAGACGCGGCGGCGAATTGAGAAGAAACGATGACGAACCTCACGCATGCGGAAAAACGCGGACAGGACGGGAGAGCCTGTCTTCTTGGCGAGCGAGGGAGGAAAGTAGTGCAGGAGCGTGACGAGCAAGCTCGAGTACTTGCAGATGCTCAACACGGGAAGCATGCTCTCGAGCGCGAGGACGATGTCCGCGTGAAAATCTGGGGCCTTGGTGGCCTCGAGCGACTTGTTGTAGCAGAAGAGCGTGAGCACGTCGGTCGCAAAGCAACGGAAGCCGAGGTAAAGGTTGCTCGATTTGCCTGCCGCATATTGCTCCGCGAGGGCATCGCAGAGCACGTTGACCTGTGTCATGTCAAACGTGAACGGGGGTGGCTTGGTCAAGACGCCAAAGAAGCTAACCCGCTCCTGTAACAAGCCCTGCATCTTGAGAATCGACGATCGGGAGAACATCGGGCTGAGCACATCCCGCCGGGGCTTCGCGTCTTCGTACTTGATGTAGCACGCCGAGGACTGATCCATGTCGAACGCGCCGTACACGGCCGGGTCTTTGTCCCACTTGTTCTTCGAATTGTATATCTCATTGTACGCGTGCGGGTTCGCAAAGTGCAGCTTGTCCGCCCCCCCAAAAAGGTGTTAAAACAAAACGCCGGAAGGAACGAGCGAGCGACTGCGCTCAACGTACCAAATTGGGCTGCAAACGAATTATGTCACCTGCGATTTGGAAGCATGTCATGTCATTCATCAATTCAATCGAGACGATGCAGAGGGCGGTGAGAAGTGGCGGAAATGAGGCGCACCGTACTGAGCGTGGAGATCGTCCCGTATGTCAGAGAGGGAGACTCCCTGGACGAATTCCTGATAAAATAGCCAGTATTTCGACGCAGAGGCCAACTTCGGGCCAGGGAAATGTGCCAGAGGATGGAAGTAGACATTATAGAAGGCAAGACAGACCGTCCAGGTCAAGTAGGCGACGACGATGGCAAGAAGGATGCGCGTGGGAGAGACCGAGGCATCCAGGGAGTGGACGAAATGAAGCGCAGAATCAGGGAGCATCTGGAAGGGGATGTGGGGAAGACCGAGTACGTGGGGAAGACCGAGTACTGAGGGTGGGTAGCAGATGATCATGATGGGGCTGCTTTATCAATTGGGCTCGGGAAGGGGGAACCCCTGGATAATTCAATTAATTAGTGAATGGAGGCGTGGCACGCTAGATGACATCTGGTCCTAGATAACGCTAGGAAACCCACAAGATTCGCGAAGCGCACTCGGCCAAAGATGTAATAAATAAATAAATTTAAATTGAACCGCGTTGGCGCAATCATTTGCGTGTTGAGGTGTTGACGCAGAGAGGTCGGGGGGATCGAAATGCGAGAAATTTCACCCGTGGCGCCCGTGGTTGTGTTGCCAGGTCAGGGTGAGAGCCATGGGCACCGCGGAGCCTGAGAAGCGTGGGCAAGACTCCATTAAGTTCATTTATGCCAGAGTTCCTGGATGATCGCTACGCTCCAGCACGTTTTAGGGAAGGTCCCCCGAGGCTATGGTTGCTGTCAAACAGTCCAACCCGGCAGGTCCTTTTCTCGACTCGACTAATGGAGAAATCCCGGTGGGTTTGTGGCAAGCTGACTGATGTTGATTGCACGTCAAGTCTGCACTGCGCTGCAAGAGATAAGCAGATCGCACTAGTACTGTGTGAGAGGTCGGCTTTCCCCACGTGTTTCTTGGTGATGATTGTAACAACGAGGGTGTGAAAGTATGGAACACGGCGGGTGGAACGATTCTATTATTTCTTACATAACATGTTTGCGGCGCATCAGCCCGTGCGAACAAGGTTTTGGCTGTTCGGACGATTCGAAATATCCGAGATATTCCCACGATAGTTTGACACGGACAAGGCGATCCCTTTCGGATCTGACTTATGACATACTTACTTGGTCGGCACACGCACATACCCCCGTTCGGACACCGCATGGGGGGTATGTTTGGCACTATCTCGTGGCTGTAGCCCACGCCTGGGAAGTTGTCAATGTCAAACGTGGCCCACATGCCGAACGTTTTCCAAGGAAATTTATTGCAAAACGTTATGGAATACAAGGGATCAAAGGCACGTTCAATTCAACGGGGACCATAAAGTTTGAGCTACGACCTGACATGGCATAGCAATAGAAAGTTCCGCTGGAAACAGAGGTCAGCATAACTAACAACCGAGACTAAAATGTTCCCTTTGAAAAAGCCCGAAGAAATGGTTCAACGAGCATCTTTTCATGGAGCCGCTCAGGTCACGCGTCATCGCATCATCGCTTGATGGGATTGGCGGAGCACTGGCAGCGTTCCAAAGGCGATGACACCGGACTCGACGCATCTTCGTACCCTGGCCCATCCTCGGTCACTATTTTCATTCGATCCGGGTCTATCCGGAACCGGCGGTTCTGCAACGCCTCATTCACATCCTCTGGTGCCTTCTATCCCTCCAGTAATTCCGCCGTAGGCGTCCGTGCTATTAGAGCCACAGCAGAAGCGAATGTGCCAGGCTCGTGCAGCAATCGCAGGCCGCGGCGCTCCTTACGATGCACCAACTTCAAAATGGTACAGAAGAGCGCCAGGAGCAGCATAGCGGTCGAGAGGGTGTGAACAGCCACATCACCGACATGTGGGTCAGGCCCTGAGACTCATGCGATGCAAACCTGGTGTCACGTACGCCAGGAAAGCTTCCGGAATGTCAACACAGTCACCGGCATTCTTTCATGTGCATCAACGAAATATAACTTTGTAGCTAGTATGGAGAGATACTCTGTACGCAGCACTCAGTTATCGTTCGTTGAGTATCCATGAGAAAGACTCACGTATACTTTTGCGGTGAGCGAGGCGAAGGTGCTGTTGACGAACGCCCTGGTCAGTCTTCCAGGGCGTATTGGATCACGGCAGCGGGAAGTTGCAGCTGGATAGCAACCAAACGGTCAGCCCCAGCCCTTACCCATATGATTGTGTTACTAAAATCTGTCAACCATTGTCTATGAAAATCGTAGGTTGTATGGCCTCCCCCTACTAGTACCCAATGCATGTACCGCACACACGATACCCCGATGGTCGCAGGTCTCCAGCTGCGACTACCGGACAAATCGGAGCTGATTGGGCAGCGCGAACACCCTACCGAGAACTCGTCGGCAGTCTGAATTACATCGCTGTCGCGACACGTCCGGACATCGCACTTGCCTTTCCTGGGCTGCGCCGATTCGGGTGTTGCGCTACCTCAAGGGGACACGAACGTTGTCACTAGTGCTCGGAGAGGGGGACGTCCCCATGTTCTCGTCGGGTACTCTGATGCGGACTACGCGAATTGGAAGGACACGACTCGCTCCATGAGCGGTTACTGCTACTCCCTCGGAGCAAGCATGATATCCTGGAGCTCTCCGAACCAGCGACTTGTTGCTGACTCCGAGTCAACTTGCTAGCCGAATACATCGCTTTCACGAATCTTCCCACGAGGCGATATTCCTGCGCCAATTGCCCTACTGTACAACCTTTGACCTCCCCTATCCCAGTGATTGGCATGGCCAGTGCACATCCCTACGACCTATACGGAAGCCGCTATCAAGTGCTGTGTGGCCAGTCTCCCACAGCAAAAAAGACCAGGATCACATCGATGGCGATGCACCTTCAGCGACCGCCAGTGGGACTGACGGCACTTTCTCAGGCTGATGAAGAACTGGCCATACTCTCAGTCTAACGACACTGAGCATTCATCTGCTAAGCTGAGCTGGTGGTCAACACGGGACAACCGTTTGCCTGCTGACGTTGTCCACCTGCCTACACCCAATTTTCGGCGCGGCCCTGGCCCTCGGGCCAAGCGGGCCAGGCCTGACCCGTGGCCCGGGACAGTAGCTGATGACGACGAATGTGTCCCGTTCAGCTTCAGCACATGTCTCCGATTATTGACGACTCTTAGATCTCATCTATGTGTCCTGGACAGGCTCAAAAGAGCCTGTGCTTCCTTGTCCCCAGATTCCGGCCACATGTACTCCCGGGACCTTTTCGAGCGACAAATGTTAAAATTTGAGCGTCAATCACTGGCAAGCTCAAGAGCTAGACGTTGTAGCTTCCAATCGTTTTATGCAATGGCAGCGGACTTGGATTTACAGTCGAACACTTCTTTGCACCCAATCAACTTCGTCACACGAGCCCCAATCCAAACTCTACATCGGCGCTTTCGGGACCATTATATCCGACTGGGAGCTACTCACTTAGGACACGGATAATCCTTCCTCAAGTTGAGGTAGTTGTCACTTCGTTTCACTGTGACCGAGAAATAGTATGGATACCTTTGGACGGATCGCTCGTGTTCGTGTCAAAGTCGTGCAGTATCAGTCTCGGACCACAGTACCCGCGCCGTCATCTCGATGGTCTACCGTACTGTACTGTACCTCAGGCTGTCTGTGCCTATGACCGATCAACGTCGCGCAATTTTTCTTACCGTTTACAGATGTTTTTCACGACACCTACGTAGAACCCTGATTGTACCGTGGCCATCCCTTCAATGTGTCAGCCGTGCACCTTAGATACAGTCTGCGCTAGCACGCACAACTCTACTGAATTCAAGTTTATTCATCCGTAAGTATCCAGGGGCTACATAGAGGTATACAGGCCTTCCCCGCTACTCACGTCGTGCTCCGGAGCGCATTTATGCCCAGTTCAGCATTTGCCCCACTGCCAGGCTGGCAGGGGAATATCGCAAGATTGTGGATAACGCGTTAACGCAAGTCATAGAAGAATATGAGTATGAGTCCTTGGCTTTGGGGCGTATGCTACCCACGATTTCTCAAGAACAACGCGTTTCACTTAAAACACTTCAATGATTAGCAACTCTGTGGACCCAAAGATCCGATCAAGTCCATGCGTTTCCCCGAAGGACAGGCTCCCACGTGCTGTATGTTCCTATCTCCATGTTTCCCTCCCCCCTCCCCCGGTGAAGGTATACAGCGGTTGCGACTCTTGAGACTTGAACGTCTCTGTGTGCTGCCGTCCATGGTGGCCATGTCAAGAAGCACACCGAGGTATGTTGCAGGTTGTTGTGGCATGGGTCCAGTCAACTGGCAGAGGATAAACCGATTTTCTCCACACTTATCATACCTCCTCAGCTCTGATGTCAATTCACCCGCCACGCGCGATGTTCTGTTTGTGGAATAGGTCTCTTTTGTACCCTTGTATTGGCTGTAGTAGCAAAGTGGACAAGATAACCATTCGAAACGCATGACGGAGAAAATATCGATACTGTACATATTGACCTGGTCACGAAGAAACTAGATATGTATACTGACAAGGAAAACATACCTCGATTAAGGGAATATGGACTCCTTTCCGAGCTTCGACACCAGGTAATCCGTATCGAAGCAAAGCTGGTAAAGCATGAGACTGGTCTTTGTTGCACCACAATACTTCAGAGGCCACGGGAGGATCAACGCGGCTTCTGTACACGAGGGTGCATTAAAGGAACTTCGCGAGCAAAACGAAACGAAAGGGACTGATTGCGCTTCTTATGAGAGGAAAAGATCAGAGGTCACGGTAGCCTGAGCCTGAAGCTGGCTTTTTTTTCTCGGCACGCCCTTCCTTACATAATATACGCGTCGCGTCGCGGCGTTCAAACCCACCAAAACCCCAGACATTTCCAGCATTGCCGCGATACGAACATGTCTTTAATGTACGGTAAAGAGAAAGACGATGAGACAGGTATTCGTGTTCTAGTTTTCGGTTTTCTATACCCAAAGCTTATCGAACCAGCAGATAACTTAGACCCCGGTTTCATCTCGTTCTTTAACAAGCTTCCTCCAAAGTCTCCGGATAGTAATGGCACCATCCGGCTGTTCTTTAGGAAAGCCAGCAATGAAGACTTCTACAGCGCGCATGGGGCAGATGCGCTTTATGTTGCCCAGCACGTCTATCATACCAAGTCTGTCCTCAAATATCTTGGCTCTGGTGGCAAGACGGCAGGCCTGCCCAGTGTCACACTCAGGCCCACAGTCGCGACTTCCTTCTTAAGGGAGGCACTGACAACCAGGCAGCTGAAGGTAGAAATATGGATACCTGAGGCTGGACATGGAAAAAAGGTTTCGAAATTCAAATTAGACAAGGAAGTAAGGCAAGGCGCTTTCATCTTTCTACTTGAACTGAAGGGGACTTCAAGGCATCACCCGGGAACCTCCAAGCCGTAGAGGATCTACTCTTCGTGAACAGCGATATACTGTCTCCACCGGTCATCATGGCGGTGAAACTGGCGACAACGCCTACAGTTCCTGGTTCATCTAGCAAAGCGAAGACGAAGACCGTCGGTATTGCATTTGCAGACACCAGCTTGCGACAGTTCGGCGTGGCAGATTTCGTGGATAACGACGCTTTCTCCAACATTGAGGTATATGCCATTGTACGTCTCTTATTTAGGTGGAAGGCTAACCTGTTGTGTTCTCTAGACGCTTGCCATTCAGTTGGGAATCAAGGAAGCAATCGTACCGACGGGAACTGCCTCGGGTGCCACGGATCGTGATTTTGACCTCAGAAAACTCAAAGACGTCCTCGATAGATGTGGAATTGTCATCACTGAACGAAAACCTAGTTCGTCTGTGCCAACTCATCGTTACGCCTACTCACCTGGCCTCTGCAGGCGAATTTGTTGCAAAGACGATCGAGGAAGATCTCACCCGTTTATTGGCATCCCCGGAAACGGGTGCCGGCGTGGCAGAGGGTCCTGCCGTGATCCGTACGTAGCGCTGGCACCTAACTCTGCAATAATAGCTCACCTCTTCTGATAGCGGAGCTTAGCCTACCCACCGCTCCATCTGCCGTCGCGGCGTTGATCACCTACCTTAATCTTCTGTCTGATTCATCCAATCATGGTGCATGGACTATCCGCACGCACGACCTGGGGCAATATATGCGCTTAGATGCTAGTGCTTTACGCGCCCTGAACCTCATGGATAGTGGAAATGTAAGTCTAGATTTCTGGAGGCTACTTGTAATTCATTCCGTTTCTCGAAGAGCATTGGAGCAAAAAACACGACGCTGCTCGGACTGCTGAATAAATGTAAGACCGCTCAAGGGACGAGAATGCTGGGAAGCTGGTTGAAGCAGCCACTTGTCAACCGCCATGAGATCCGTACGTATTGGGGCCTGGCAACCTCTCCACGGTCATTAATTTCTATGGCGATTAGTGAAACGACAAGACCTGGTTGAGACGTTTGTGGAAGACTCGAACGCACGCAGGACACTTCAGGTTGGCCAGACTTGACTTAATTTACAAGGTGACATTCTGAGCGGTTGCCCTAGGATGACTTCATGAAGTTCATGCCTGACATGAATCGTATCACCAAACGATTCCAGAAGTCAGTTGCCTCCCTCGAGGATGTTGTACGGGTTTATCAAGCAGTTTTGAAGGTAAGGGCTTCAAATCTCTAGGAGTGTCCAATGTGCTGAGGCCTATTTCTCCCAGCTATCAGGCCTTATTGAGGCCTTGAAGCATATCGACGTGAAGACCGAACGCAGTCGTGAGCTAATCAACGAAACTTATCTCGGCCACCTCAAAGAGAACGCTACTAGTCTCGATAAGTATGCCGAGATGGTCGAGCAAACGCTTGATCTCTCCGAGCTTGAAAGGCACCACTATGTCATCAAGCCAGACTACGACACGCGTCTTCGCAAGCTGGCAGACCAGATCAGAGCAGCCAGAGATGGACTGGATGAGGAGCACCGTGATGTAGCACGCGATCTCAACCTTGGGCTCGACAAGAAGCTGCACCTAGAAAACTCAGCGACTTATGGGTATTGCTTCCGACTGACCAAAAATGTATGTGAATCAATCACGTTCCTGAAGTACCGCAACATCGCTCAATGCCCGTCAGGACTCTCGAGCTATCAGCAATAAGCGTAAATATATCGAGCTCGGAACTGTCAAATCTGGAGTTTACTTTACAACGACCAAGTTGAAAAACTTTGCGATGGAGTACCAAGAGGCAACTGAAGCCTATTCGCGTACCCAGAGTGGGCTTGTCAAAGAGGTCGTATCGATTGCGTGTTCGTATCCCATTTTTTCGCTCAGTCCAATAATTAAAGTCTTTGCAGCGACGTATACCCCAGTGTTGGAGTCGTTGAATGGCGTCTTGGCTCATCTAGATGTGATACTGAGGTTTGTTTGTCTATCCGTTGGCCAATACCTTGATTACGGAGTTCTCGTAGCTTCGCCCATGTTGCAGTTAACGCTCCCGAAGCATATGTCAAACCCACTGTCTTGGAGAAGGGTACGTAATTGATCATTTGCAAATTGCGCATTGCAGAAATCTTTGTCCAATACAGGCACCGGAGACCTTGTCCTCAAAGATGCGCGGCATCCTTGCCTCGAAGTACAAGATGATATATCTTTCATTCCGAACAACGTGGAGATGGTGAAAGGTGTGTCCTCTCATATTCGGATGTCCGACCCAAAGTGCACCTCATCTCTACCTCGACAGATAAATCCGAATTCCAGATCATTAGTTCGTCCCCAGTTGTGAACCTTGTGCTATTCTGATCTGTGACAATAGCCGGTCCGAACATGGGTGGCAAGAGCACTTACATTCGCCAGGTATGTCTGGTACTCGTCGAATGTTGCGCTCAGAAGCTTCATGCGTTGTTACAGGTCGGAGTAATCGCGCTCATGGCGCAGATCGGTTCATTCGTCCCTTGTTCGGAGGCCCAATTACCTATCTTCGACTCAGTTTTATGTCGCGTGGGTGCAGGAGATAGCCAGTTGAGGGGTATCTCAACTTTCATGGCCGAGATGTTGGAGACCGCAACAATTCTCAAAGTTAGTTTTTTCTTCGGAAATTGAAGTGGCTCATATAACCAGTGACACAGTCTGCCACGAGAGACTCGCTTATCATCATCGATGAACTTGGAAGGGGTTCGTTAAATTTATGGAGCGGTGTAGTGTCACCGCTTACCTCCACACGTTTCAGGGACGTCCACCTATGACGGATTCGGGTTGGCCTGGGCCATATCTGAGTATGTCTACAACCATCAGAGCAAAAAATTGCTGACACTGACTGCGTACAGAAAGATCGCATCTGAGATTCACGCATTCTGTTTGTTCGCCACGCATTTTCATGAGCTCACAGCACTAGACCAGGAGCTCGAGCACGTCAAAAATCTGCACGTTGTTGCCCACGTTTCGGACTCAGATAGCCAGTCTAAGGAACGTGATATCACGCTACTCTACAAAGTAGAGCCTGGTATGTCTCCTAGTCAAATGAACTTGTATGCTCGAACTGATGGGTCCAACAGGCGTCTCCGACCAAAGCTTTGGCATACACGTCGCCAGAATGGCAAACTTCCCGGAGCCTGTCATTCGAGTAATGTCTTCCATTTAGATGCATGAACTGGTATTTGACTGGACCATAGCTTGCCAAGCGCAAGGCGGAAGAACTCGAGGACTTTAGCACAGGTAGGTGTGACAGAAATCTCATAACGGCTTCGAAGTTCTATCAAGGTTTTTTTTTCAGAGAATGCGCCTTCGCAAGAATCGCAATTCCCCCCAGAAGTCGTCGAGAGTGGTGTTCAAATCGTCGAGGAACTGTTGAAGACCTGGGCATCACGAACTCCTACAGCTGACGACGAAGACGTTGTCATGTCAGACGATCTCTCCTCGGAAGCCCAATTGGCTGAGCTCAAAAGGTGTTTCTCCACTTATCAAGAAAAGATAGAGGGCAATTCATGGGTGCAAAGTCTCCTGGCGTCCTTGTGAACGCTCTTACCATATTGGCGAGATACGTGCCTCTTCGGAGTGGATTTTCATATTCACGCTGTGGACTGCTCTTGTACCATACCATCTGTATCAAACCCCCTTTTTGTACCATAGATATCCCTAACACTCTGCTTTCGGCTGGGATGCCGACCGTGCGCCTGGCACCTGCTGCTCCTGCACTGCGTACAGTCGCCGAGCCAATAAAAAACACGAATAGAGGTGATCGTTCCTCCAAGCATTCAGGCAGATTTTAGGCCCGACTCGAACGAATCATGATGCCATCAAATACTACCAGGAATGACGATATCCGAAATATGGTTCTTGTGGTCGCAATGCACCCGCGCCTAGCAATGACCCAAGCCTTGGTGCAGGCGGCTGACAACCTTTTTACACTTCATGCTGTTAGGTGTGCTACGTAGTATTTGAACAAGAGACTGATTTTTGTCGTTAAGGATGAAGAAATTATGTGGCCCCACATCAATACAGCAAGTGATATGACCATCCTTCGTCCCTGCCCCTTTTTGCGTCGTCTGGCGACGACCCAACGTCACTACAAATCCCACACATACTACGTAGTCACCTATCGACCAGGGGGACCGAGCTTCAATCTGTTTCGACGAAGGAATGCGACTGGCACTCTGGAAGGGGCCTTCCACGATTTGCAAATCTGTTTCCAATTCCCCTCAAAACGTTTTACCCACCTGTTTTGACCCACAGGCACAGAGTAACCTCGGCAAGGCAAAACGCTACTGGCACAATATATCTTTCCCTTTAGCAACCATGCACCCACCTAGTATCTTCCCGCCGTTGGACCTTACGAGGACGACCAATAGAATTTGGGAGTTTGAATGATTGCTAGAAACCAGTTGACGGTCGTCTGTTATTCGGCGTGTTCCGCTAGGCCTGGCTTGGATCCACCAGCAGTACGTAGGCAAAACACAGGCAAAACATAGCAGTTGTACGAAGTCAATTGGTTAACGCAACATATCCATCACGATTTCTGCGAGGTTCGCCTACTCGAAGAATCGCCGAACTTTGCGAATTGCGGGCACGCGGTAACCGTGCGAAGACTTCGGTTCGGAGGTGCCCATTTGCAAGCAGGTATGTAGACAGAAACCATCGTGCTTTCTGCACGTCATACCGACTATTATTTTGCCATGCAGTCCCCAATTCATCCCTCGCCTAGGGTATCTCGGACATCTAGGCCACCTTCTCGTTCGCCACCACGGGGACCCGTGGACGTGCATGGCACTGGCGTTTCTGGTTCCTGCCTTTTCATCATGGTTATGGCTGTACCAGTTTTACACGTTGAATTGAAGTGGCATGTCGACCGACCGTATAGGTCTTGATCCGTTCTTGTCTTTCTTTCTTTCGAAAGCGCGGCAGTGAGAACTCAGTGGGATCGTACGCCCCATCATGGATGCAGCGGTTGCTTTCACACACGGACGTGTGGTACACCCCTTTCCCACCTGCCATCACCTTCACCCCGAACGACACATACATCATGGCATGCCCCCTTAATTCTGAGAATCACCTCTAACAGTATAAAACTTTGCATCCCAGATCTACCTCGAGGTTTCTGCTTTTTCCCAGGACACTTCGCAAGGTCCCCGAACTTTCAAAGCCTTGGTTAATATGTACTTCTTCCCCGCCTTCATTCTCGCCACACTACCTTACCTCACGGCAGCAGTCCCGCTGACTGACTCTCCTTCTCGCGGTGTCGCAGTCCCTATTCACAAGCGCAGCAGCCTGCTTAATGGTGTCGTTGACACCTCTGATTTGCAGAGCGGTATTAGACGCGCCGTCATGTAAGCTCTTCGTCGTTTCGCCGGTCGCTCCAGTAAACTACTTATTGATTACACTCACAAGAAAATCGAAAGAGGTTTGGCCGCTTACGAAAGGAATACTGGTGTGACACACCCTCTTTCGGGGAGCATCCACAATCCACGCAGGCGCGACACTGGTGCCGTGTCGTTGATCGACGATAACGCTCAGTTATGGTATGGTACCATCTCCGTCGGCACACCACCCAGGTCTTTCACTCGTACGTCTCTCACACGATGGTCAGAGCCCTCTACCTGACTCTTGGCACGATACAGTGGATTTTGATACTGGCAGTAGCGATCTATTCCTGCCTTAGTCAAGTTGTGGACAGAGCTGCTCGGGGCACAAGATATACGTCCCGAATGCAAGTTCGACCGCGCAAGATCTGGGGCAGACGTTCTCGCTTGCTTTTGGGGATGACTCCTCTGTCCTCGGAGACAAATATATTGACGTCGTCAACGTTGCAGACCTGACGGTATGTAGGAACGCGTTTCTTGTTTCCCTAGCGCTTACATGGGGCACCAAGGCTAATATACAGACGCTGGGAGCTGGGAGCCTCTATTCTTTGGGCTTAGAAAGTAGTCAGTACCCGGCCGATGGCCTGATGGGAATGGCCTTCCAGTTCATATCAGTCTACGACGCACCCCCGCCGTTCCAGACTCTCATCTCCCCAAGGCGTCGTGACGTCTCCGGTCTTCGGTTTCAAGTTCGCTGCTTCCGGTTCTTCTGAGCTCTTCCTCGGAGGAACAAACAGCATCCTCTATACAGGCGATTTCACCTGGGTTCCTTTGATCTATGGGGTCTGTGGTGACCCCTAAGCATTGACCCTCCGCAAACGCTCATGGCATCCTTTCGTTGATCAGGGTTACTGGCTGGCGCCTTTCGATAGTATCTCTGTAAACGGACAAACCATAGTAGGAAACACTGCAGCTATCTTCGACACTGGAAGTACGATGATGTTGGTGACCCTACCGGCATCGCAAACCTTTTTAAGCCAATCATTGGTGTCACGTGGGCACCACAGGTTGGTCGTGGCATTTTTATCTTCTATCTTAGTACCTTGCGACTTCAACACTCCAATCTCTTTTGACGTTGGTGGAAAGACCATCAGCATTTCGCCCGCTTCATTCAATCTCGGACCTATCTTCCCGGGTTCTGATACTTGCATCGCTGGCGCGGCCTCAGAACCAAATCTGACTGGTGGTTAATTGATTCCCTATTTTCAGTGTAAACAAAACTGATCCATAACACAGCGGTCTGGGTTCTCGGAGACGTCTTCCTCCAGAACGTCTACACTGCTTGGGATGTCGGGAATGGTCGCATCGGGTTTGCCACCCTCGCTTGAATATCGGAACTTGTATTCGGTTTACACCTGTAGAAGATTTAAATACCTCTATTTGACACCGATTTTATTCACTGGCGAACACATACAGTGATTCAAGTTGGTCGAGAATGACTGAATGATTCCACGATATAGCTGGCGCAAGCAAGTGGACATCGGTAACAGCAGCGTCTTCGCTTTTTGACGGCCTCTTCGAGTCATAGTATGGGTCGACATGCTAGAAACAGGTGTCTAACACGTATGATACGTGTGCCAGTCCAGTCTGACCTGGCGGTGCTCGCGGTAACGCTCTTGCCTTCTTGCGAGCGACATAC
>Ga0137394_10002196_pt1 | contig 14372 bp, 13 predicted proteins | sample czobulk116metaG_FD_108278 | JGI IMG/M metagenome (GOLD analysis project Ga0137394, IMG submission 108278) | Vadose zone soil microbial communities from Angelo Coast Range Reserve, California, USA - czobulk1.16 metaG | ecosystem: Environmental > Terrestrial > Soil > Vadose zone | place: USA...
GTAAGCAGTAAGCAGTAGGCGGTAAGCAGTAGGCAGTAAGCAGGCCCGCTACAGTAGCCTTCTGCTTTCTGCCTTTTGCTTTCTGCTTTCTGCCTTCTGCCTTCTGTCTTCTGTCTTCTGTCTACTTTATTTCACTGTTCGCCGCGCTGTCATCACGAGAATGATCGCATCTCCCGAAGGCCCGACGTTCAATGTGCCGACGATTGCAGGTTCGCCCTCGCGAATGCTGATATCTGTGCCCAACCCTGTGGGTTCGTAATTGATCACCGGGAAGCCTGCGCCGGTTGAAGCGACCGTTTGCAAGGTTTGGATCGGGACACGCGCACCAAACCTGAATTGGTCCATGCGAATGTACTCCCGGCCTGCGCCATCGCGAACCAATTTTACTGAGTTAACACTAAACTCATTGAAGCTCGGTGCTCCTGCGGATGCACTAGATGCCGAAGCGAACAGCGGACCGCCAATCCATTTAAGGTTCAGACGGCCCTCATTCTTTACCCGGTTAATCAGAGTGGCCACGAGCCGGTAATTCTTAAACGGCAACGAAGCTCGGAGCTGTTTCACAACCGGCTCCAACGCAGCCGTCAGCTTTGTATCGTCAACATCCTGATTAGTGGCGATGAGTAAATAGAGTTGTGTGTCAAGGTTCGTCTCGTCGTTCGCTGGTTCGGTTTGGGTGAACGAAGCTGGTGACGCCGCCTGGGAAGTTTGGGCCTTTACCTGGTGGCCAACGGCAACCAAGCCAACGAACAGTGTGGTAAACAGAAATGTAGCCAGAGTCCTGCGTAGATTCATATCCATGTCTCCTTCAAAAATTGTTAGCAGTGGAAAACCGAGGAGAGTGGGCGAGGCCGCGTTTCGACAAACATCAGGTTGTCTAACCTGCCTCGCCGTTGGGCTCAGTAGTTGAATGCTAATTGATGGGCCAGCAATCGGTAACTAACACGCGGGTGTGGACAGGAAGTTCCAACTTAGCAAGAGGCGCTTGAAAGTCATCACAGAACCATAGCCGATACCAGGCCGTTTCGCGGCTTTGCCGCTTGATGTGCGGGAGGTCTCTGACCTCCCGAGAGTTGGGAGAGGTTCTGGGGCTGCGCCCGCAGGTTGGGGGCATAGCCCCAAAAAATTCAAAAGAAACTTCCGGGAGGTCACAGACTTTCCGCACATCAGGCGGCAAAGCCGCAAAAGCAGCTACTCTTTAGATTCCAAAGGCACACGCAACTCAAACTTCGCACCTTCGCCATTAACTCGTGCTGCCAAACGAGCGGTTGCTCCCGCTTCCTGCATCCGCTTTCTAACAATCGCCAACCCGAGGCCAGTGCCTCGTTGCTTCGTCGTGAAGAATGGCTCCCATATGCGTTGGTGCAAATCATCGGGTACGCCGGGCCCACTGTCCTGAAGCGATATTACAACCAAGTCGTTTTCGATTTTCTCGGTGATGATTATCTCCCCACCGCTGGGTGTGGCCTGCAAAGCATTCAAGAGCAGGTTGGACAGCGCAACGCGAACCGCCGAAACTGCGGCGCCGCCGAGCTCCTCATCCTTCTCGATCCTGGCGGTTAATTTGACTCCCTCTTTTTGCGCGTTCACTTCAAAAAGTCTGACGATAGATTGGATCAAGGCCTCAGCTCTCATCGGTAACTCGGAAGGCGTTTCGGTCCGGGCAAAACTCAAGAGCTGCGTAACGCTCTGGCCCAATCTGTCTGTCTCACCCACTATGAGACTCAAGTCGCGCGCATACTCATGGCTTACGTTTTCGTCTTCGCCCATGACTTGAGCAATAGACTTAATCGCTGAGAGTGGATTCTTTATCTCATGGGCCACGGTGGCGGCCATCTGTCCCAACGTCGCAAGGCGCTCGCGTTCGGCAAGCCTGCGTTCAAGCCGGACGTTTTCCTCCACGAGGCGACAGTCTTCGATTGCAACGGCTACCTGGCCGGCGAGTATCTCGAGCACGGACCGCGCATCTTCCGTCAGGCTTCCCGGAGCCGCGTCGACCAGCAGCACGCCGGAAACTCTTTCGTCGCGGCTAAGCGGATAGGCGATCGTATATCCATGAGCATCAAGCAAAGCGCTCTCCTCAACCGGAAGCCCGCCTTGTCGCCTCGAAAGATCCAGCAGGCCTTCCACCCATGGCTCTATTGGTTCCGCTTTGCCATTGCTGATTCTGTCGTTGCCATTTGCCTCTTCGGAATTTACGCGGTCGCTGATCACGATGCGCGCGTTTCGCAATCCCAGGGCTGCAGTTGTTTCCCGTTCAACGAAATCAAGCAGCTCAGGCAGCTGCTTATATTGGCCGGCGTGAGAACTAATCCGCGAAACAATCTGGCGATAGAGCGCCGCTTCGCGTTCAAACAACTTGTGGACTCGTTTCCCTAACCAACCACGCAGTGGCGATGCCGCCAGCGCCAGACCAAGTATTAATAACGCCTCAACCACACCCGGACGCACGCCGTAACGCCTTGTAGTCCAGTTGCCAATCGTTTGAATTCCATAGATGTAAATAATGAGAACCGCGGCCGCGAACGTGGCGACCACCAGACTCTCTTCGATGATCAACTCGAGATAGCGGTAACGATAGATGTAGTAAGCCAGCAAAGCTGAAGGTAAGAGTGAACCCAGATTCGCGATTGTCTTCAGGTACAAACCGAGCTGTGTGCCTTCGCCAAGGCCAAGCGCCAACGCCGCGAGAATCACGATTCCAATAGCCACAAACGACGCGGCGAGTGTTCGCATGATTCGTTGTTCGCTCAGATTTTTGCTCTTCCTGGCAATCAGCAGTTCAGTGACCGCGATCAGGCCAAGCACATAACTAATCCAGACCGCCATGGGCAAAACCAGGAGATGGACTCTGCTCAGCATCGGCGCGTATTGGCCAGTCCAAATCTTGTAAACCGCGACTGTGAGAAACAGAGTGGGCAAATAAGAGAGATAGATACGAAGCTTTTCACTTCGTTTCAGTAGCCTGGCAGAGGAGTCGGCCCAAAGATAGATGTGAACGTGGAGCAGGAAGGAATAGGCAAACGTAATGCTGATGACAGCGATCGTGTCAGCAATTCGCAGCGGGGTGGTCCAATTGTGGAAACCAAATCCAAACAGCCCATGCAGAGTAATGATCAGATTGCTGCTATGCCAGCCGCACATGCTGAGCGCCAACGCAAACAAAACCCGTTCGATTGGACTCAAACTCCGCCGCCGGGAGATGAGCTGAATTCCCATCCACAGCGGTAGCACCGCGCCAATGGAGTAACCGACTAGTTGTAGGACTTCTAGTGGGGACATGTTGAGAACAACGCAGGGCCAGGAAGCAACGGCAGGAGGCGCGAGCAGGTTTGTCTTTAGTAGTTCTTCAGGTGGTCAATGAGAAATGAGAAATCTGATTTTCCATATGTCATTTGACATTTCTCATTTGCCATCTAACAGGCTACTGAAAAACTTAGTCTTTTAAATGATCAATGACAATTGAGAAATGGAAAATGGAAAATCTGATTTTCCAAATGTCATTTGACATTTTTCATTTGCCATTCAAGAAAGCAGAGCCCGTCGACTCCGCGCTGCGTCTGCCTTCTGCCTTCTGTTCTTTCCCTACTGCGTGATGCTCACCGATGCCGGCGAGACTGTAAACGTAAGCTCCGTGCGCCGGTTCTTTGCTCTGCCGCTGAGAGTTGTGTTAGCCGACAACGGATTTGCAGCGCCCATACCGTTAGCCTGGACCCGCGAAGCGTCGACTCCCGCTGCCTGCAAACGCTCCGACAACTGGCGCGCTCGTTCCTGTGTAAGTTGTTGCAGTGTTACTTCGTCACCTTTGCTGTCCGTGTAGGCCTCGATCAGAATTTGATAATCCGGATTGCTGGCAAGCACCGCGGCGAGCGGTTCGAGTTTTGCCGCGGCGGCAGAGTTTAAGGTTGTGGCGCGCGGACCACTCCAAATCGATTCAGGCAATATCAATTGGAAACCTTTGGCGGTCTCTTTCAAGGTACCGTATTTTGCCAGCGTCTGACGCAGAGTCGCTTCACTTGCGCGTCGCTGTTGTTCTCTGGCTTCGGCATTCCGGCGTTCCTCTTCAGCGTTACGCGCACCTTCAATTCGAGCGAGGGACACTTTAGCTGTCTCGCCTTCCGACCGCGCTACCTGCAATTCATCGCGCAAGCGAGCAACCTCACTCCGCTGCTCGCGCAGTTGCTCATTCGACGTGGCCGCATCTTTTTCTGCCAGCTCACGGGCACGCTGTTCCCGCTCCAACTCGCTTCGAAGTTGTGTGATCTCTCTTTGCGCGGAGTCCGCGGTTTTCTCAGCATTGCGCAGAGCCTCGTCCCGGCGCTGGATGTCTTCACGCCGCAAACGTGCAGCGCGACGGGCGAACGCGATTTCCTCAGCTCGAGCGCCGGAGGATGTGGCCTTGCGCGCCAGCACATCAACTTCAGCCGTCGGCTGGTTGAATCTCAGGGCTTTCTCCGCCGCCAGCAAATCGTCCTGGGCAGTTTGGAATTCTTCTGGAGCGTCGACTGGACCACCGGCGAATTTCGCCAGGTTTACTGCCTGACGCGCGCCCAGCAAAGAAACGGGAATATCACGATAATCCGATGTGGCAATCTCAGGCACACGAGGGTCTCTAAAATAGTCACTCGAGTTTCCAATGTACTGCACATTCAGAGTCTCAACCTGGCTCTTACCGGGCCGCTGGGGCGGAACGTTTTCCAGAACCACCATTCGACTCGGCACCTTCATCAGGAAGTGGGGCTCGGCGGTTACGATCAATGCGAAGGTCTGCAGAGGTGTGGTGACGTCCAGCTTCGAAGCGATGAATGGGCTTCCTCCTCTTTTGATTTCGCCCAGATTGTCAACGCGTCCATCCGGCGAAATGGCCCACAACACAAAGGTTGTGTAGATGCCTCCCAGTTCGTTGGCCCGAGGCAGGTTGTCGATAGCGAGTTCAACCCGGGTACCTCTGCGACCCGCGCGCTTCACCTTCGCTTCACCCTTTAGCCTGGGCAGCAACGTCGTGCCGCGAAACTTGATCTCGATACCCTCATCAAGCGGATATGTAACAGCGATTGTTTGCCGAGGCGTGTCAGTTTGCGCGAATGTGGTCGCGATCCCGAATGTGGAGAACATCAAGAGGGCCAGGACTGAGACTCGCACTAGAACGTGATAAGAAGGCATAACAAAACTCTCCTCGTGAATATTCGATACTGAAATCCTCGATCCTTCTCAAAAGAATCTCGTTGTAGTTGATGCGGCGCCGGCGATCATTGTTGCCGACTGGCGGGAAAAGGGTCAAGCTACCGTTTGGGGGTATGATGAAGTTTAGAGTTCAAGCTTTAGCTTGCCGTTGCGAAATCGCAGCCTAAAGGCTGAACTCTGAACTTCCGGCCTCAAACTTAATCGGTACCTTCGGTTGAGGGCGTGTGATATCGGGTCTTGCGGTAGGTAATAAACTGAACAACTGCAACGGATATGGCGGTGAGCAGGAGGATGTGAACGAAGCCGCCTTTATGCAGGACAAACTTCAGAATGAACCAAACCAGCAAAAGTGCTCCACTAACCGCCCACATTCTCGAAACCTTTCTAACGCACTTTCGAAGTCGTTTGTAACCTTGACCGCGTAGACGACGCCGGTAGTATCCCCGAGACTACGACTCCGCCTGAGACAAAGAACCGTACCGGCCTCAAGAATGCGCCGGTTTGTGAACCCCCTGGCGCGATTCGCCAGTAGTAATAACCGGGGGCGAGCCCGGTCACCACATATCGTTCGCCGCTAACTGGTACATCGTAGAATACGCTGCTGAATTTTTCGTCCTCGGCAATCTGGAGCCTGTACTTGGTCACTCCTCTTTGTTTGCTCCATTGAATCTTCGTTGGGAAAGCGATCGGGCGTTGCCCGGATGTTTGCTGGGCCAAGGCCGTGGCATCAATACCAGGCAAACTCCAGGAACCAGGCATCGCGGCGGCAGCACAAACCAGCAAGACAGTAATGAGTAGAGAAATTGAAAATGGGCGTGGGCGAGTTAACAACACTATTCAAGACACAAGTGGTCAATTGTCTTAGTTATGGAGCTTCGTTAAGTTTGTATCCTACGCCGCGAACCGTAAGCACATAACGCGGATTTTTAGGATCCGTCTCGAGCTTCTTTCTCAAACGATTGATGTGTGGGTCGATGTTACGCTGATAACCCTCATACTCCGTGCTCCAAACTCTATCCAGCAGCGCATTGCGCGACCACGCACGTCCAGGCTCGGAAGCAAGTAACTCCAGGATCTGAAACTCAAGCGGCGTGAGATCGATCCTGACACCTTGCCTGATCACTTCATGACGTCGCTTGTCGATTACCAGTCCGCCAACTTCCACGCGTTCGGAATCATTAGTGGGCTGCACTGTGCCCGTTCTTTTTAGTAAAGCCTCAACGCGGTATTCGAGCTCACGTGGGCTGAAAGGCTTCGCGAGGTAGTCATCGCCGCCAGATTCGTAACCGGCAACCTTGTAATCCAGCGCATCGTGGGCGGTCAGAAATAGCGCTGGAGTTTGCACTCCTCTTTCCCTAACGCGCTTTAGTAGTTCAAAGCCGGACATGCCGGGCATTGAAACATCGAAGATAAAACAATCGAACCTGCCAATCGTTGCAGGCTCCAGCGCGTCGGCGCCGGTTTCATGCTCTTCCACGTGGAATCCGAGCCGGCGAAAATATTCCGCCAGTAACAGCCTCATGTCGGCATCATCATCAACGATTAGAAGTCGTTTTCCGGCGTACTTGCTGGCTACTTGTTGTGGCAGGCCCAAGTTGTATTCGTTCCTTATCGGAGTTTGAAAAAGATTCGGACGAATTATAGCTTAGTTCAGAGAGTGTGGTCTAAGAAAAGCTGCGGATCGGTCGTTCAGACTTGGAGGCTGTCAGATAGTAGCCGGTGGTCGAAGCGTAGCGCAGACCACCGAAAGCCTCAAAAAGACGCGTACCCCGAAGAGGTACCAGAGAGCGGTGGCACTGGTGCAGCAATGCATCGTCGCGAAGAGGCCAGGCAGCGATACTCCGGGGGGCGCCGTGTCGGCCAAGAGGGTCGTGCGAGCTTCCTCCGTTTTAGCGAAGCATGGGACCGCGGCCTTTGGCGGTCTCCCGAAGTGGCTTATACGGTTAACCTCTCGGCTGAGAAGAGCAAATATCGGTTGGCTACCATTTCAGCCGTCCGCTTCACGGACTACAATCTTCCCCTCTTCATCCCCGCCCCGACGCCTCGGGGCTGGGCTATTGTCATTCGTCCGCTTTGCGGACTGATGGAGGTGGTCTTTGCGCAAGCTCATGAGTGCAGCATCGCCTTCTCACTTTTCTGGACACGGCACGAACTGAGAGGTAAATTCTTCGACCAGCCAAATCTCAGAACCGCCTGCGTGAGCGGGTAGACCTTAAGGATTTTTGTTGGTTGATCGAGAAGACCCACCCGCTCACGCAGGTGGTTCTGACAAAGGAGATCTCGTCAATGGAAAACGAATTCGGTCTTTCCGCAATCGGACAAATCGCCGTCAACGCGCACGATATAGATCGGGCCGTCACCTTTTATCGCGACAAGCTGGGAATGAAATTTCTATTCAGCGCGCCACCCGGTCTGGCCTTTTTCGACTGCGCGGGCATTAGGCTAATGCTCTCGTTGCCAGCCAAACCAGAATTTGATCACCCCAGTTCGATTCTTTATTTCAAGGTTGATGACATCCAGGAAGCAGCTCGAATTCTAATCGAACGCGGTGTTCAATTCGAAGAGCAACCCGCATTTGTCGCAAACATGGGTTCATACGATCTTTGGATCGGCGCTTTCCGCGATTCCGAGAACAATCTGCTGGCGATGATGAGCGAGGTTCCGCATTGATCGCGCGCTGTTTTCAGCCCGCGGAGCGGGCGACAGCGTAAAGCCTGGGGTGGAGCGCAGCGGAACCCCAGGTCAACGGTGCAAAGACAACCCAGCCCGCGAAGCGGGCGATAGAGTTGTCGTGACCTTGCGCTGTCGCCCGCTACGCGGGCTTGGGTATTTCAATCCACGGTTCCTGGGGTTCCGCTGCGCTCCACCCCAGGCTTTATGCTGTCGCCCGCTCCGCGGGCTGGAGAATCAGATGAAGCGTAGGAAGTTTTTGCAAACAGCCGCTCTTAGTTGTGCCTTGACGATTACCAAACCTGCCTCGGTCCTTTCGCTCGAAGCTCACTCGGCCAACCATCTACCCGAACGTCCCGCCTGGTGGCCGAAAGAATTCGAACTTGATGAATTGACTATCTCTGATCTTCAGGAAGGTATGAAATCAGGAAAGTTTACCGCGCGTTCGTTGGTGAAGAAGTATCTTGACCGCATCGATGACATCGATAAAAAAGGGCCGGCAATCAACTCCGTTATTCAGCTAAACCCCGATGCATTCGCGGTGGCGGAATTACTCGATCGTGAGCGCAAAGAACGAGGACCACGTGGTCCACTTCACGGCATTCCTATTCTGATTAAGGACAACATCGACACCGCCGATCAAATGATGACGACCGCAGGTTCGCTCGCTCTCGTCGGGGCTCGGCCCTCGCAGGATTCTTTTGTCGCGAAGAAACTGCGGGATGCCGGAGTAGTTCTTCTAGGAAAAACAAACTTGAGCGAATGGGCCAACTTCCGTTCCAGTCATTCAACCAGCGGCTGGAGCGGTCGCGGTGGACAAACGAAAAATCCATACTCATCCGATCGAAATCCGTGCGGCTCCAGTTCCGGCTCTGGCGCCGCCGTGGCCGCAAATCTTTGTGCCGGAGCTATTGGAACCGAAACGGATGGCTCAGTGGTCTGCCCTTCCTCGGCCAACTCTTTAGTTGGACTAAAACCGACTGTTGGCCTGATCGGACGCAGCGGCATCATCCCAATCGCACACAGTCAGGACACTGCCGGTCCCATGACCCGGTCCGTAAGAGATGCAGCGATCCTGCTTGGTGCGCTTACCGGATTCGATGCGCGCGATCGTTACACGCGGGCCAGTCTGGGAAAGTCGAAACCCAATTACACACAGTTTCTTGAAGCGGACGGACTAAAAGGCGCGCGTCTCGGTGTTGCCAGAAAACATTTTGGCTTCAATGATCGAGTCGATAAATTGATGAACGATCTGATCGGAGAGTTAAAGAAGCTTGGAGCAGTGATTGTCGATCCAGCCGACATTCCCACTTCGGGAAAGTTTGACGATTCCGAATTGGAGGTTTTGCTCTACGAGTTTAAGGCCGACTTGAATGCCTACCTGACTGCACTCGGAAACAGGACGCCGGTCCATTCGCTGAAAGAGATTATCGACTTCAACGAAAAGAATCGTGAGCAGGAAATGCCTTATTTCGGGCAGGATCTTTTCATCAAGGCAGAGGCCAAGGGACCGCTGACCGAAAAGAAATACCTTACGGCCCTGCAAAAGAATCATCTCCTTTCCCGAACTCAGGGCATCGACTTCGTGATCCGCAAACATCAGCTTGACGCGCTCATCGCGCCGACGGGTGGACCGGCATGGCCCACGGACTGGGCCAACGGCGACCACTTCACCGGCGGCTATTCGTCAGCGTCGGCAGTCGCTGGTTATCCACACATCACTGTTCCCGCTGGGTTTGTTTTTGGCTTACCAGTTGGCATGTCATTCTTTGGCGCTGCCTGGAGCGAACCCGAATTGATCAAGTTTGCCTATGCATTTGAACAGGCGACTAAGGCGAGGCGGCCACCAAGATTCATGAGTGGAGCTGATTTCAGTTGAGATTGCGTTGAGTGAGTAGCGTTCTCGAAGGGAGACGGCATGTCGGATGAATATTTACTCGGAGGAAAAACGGTTACAGATGATCTGCTCAAGGCGCTTGATCGGATTGAAAAACTCAATCCAGTGTGGGACATCGATGGACATCTTGGTTTCATTCCTGAAGCTGGGACGTTTTCTCTTCGCTATAGGTCAGCTGAAGGATATCTAATTTCAATGTTCACTCGTGCGGGCGATAGCTACAGTTCAAGCATATCCATTTACAAAGCAGATGATGAAGATGATGATGACGGGATTAGGATATATGAAGAAACCTTTGCCTCTCCTTTTCCGAACTCCTTCGATCGTACGGTAAGCCCCCCGTGGACAAGGACTGGGTGTTGTTTGTACTTGCGAGAGTATAGTGAAAAAGTCGCTAAGCCGGTACTCGAAGCAAGACAGGAAGAGGAAAAAAACAAAAACTAATCGATCAAGGATGCATTTTGGAACGGATCGAAGTAGCAATTTAGAAGATTCCACAAAGTGTTAACTCCAATAGTCCGCCCGGCGGACGAATGACAATAGCCCAGCAGTTCACTGCTGGGATCAGAAGCGAAGGGATTGTAGTCCGTGAAGCGGACGGCTGAGATTGTAACCGCTGGATCCCTGTTCTTTTCAGCCGTCCGTTTTACGGACTTCGCCTCAAATTCTGCCAACCCAGCGATGAATCGCTGGGCTATTTTCGGTCGTCCGCTGGCGCGGACTAAGAGGAAGCTGCCTTTGTGAAAGAGCAATTTCGAAGAAGCTTCGCAATCAGCTTTTGATGTAACTTGGAACTAAGCTTGAGAGGAAAGCGGAATCCATGCCCAAGACAGCAGCACAACCAAAAAAGAAATCAATCTAAGGCGTTCATCCCGGGGTAGCCATGACGCAGAAGTGGGTGGCGGAACTAAAACAAAGGACCGGGCGGTCGATCGAGGAATGGCTGCGCCTGATCAAGAAGTCTGGACCGAAGGACGAGAAGGCGCGCCGCGAGTGGTTGAAGACAGAACACGGATTGGGCACCAACTACGCCTGGTGGCTAGCGGAGCGCGCTGGGGGGAAAGGCAGTGAGGTTGGCGATCCGGATACATATCTGAAGGCGGCTGAAGGTTACGTAGAACAGATGTTTTCAGGGTCAAAGGCGGGGCTTCGGCCAATTTACGATCAAATTCTGAAGACTGGAATCAAAATCGGAAGGGACGTTAAAGCTTGTCCGTGCCAAACGATAGTTCCCCTTTATCGCAAACATGTCTTCGCCCAAATCAAACCCACCACCACGAAGAGAATTGATATAGGTTTCGCGCTCGGCGACATGAAACCAACTGGCAGGCTAATTGACACGGGTGGCTTCGCGAAAAAGGACCGCATCACACACCGGATTCCGCTTGAGTCACTTGCGGACATCGACGATGAAGTGACGCATTGGCTGAAAGTCGCCTATGACAGAGACGTATAAAAGACCCTCCTCGCTCCGTAGGAGCGAAATATTTATAGCGACCAACGCACTAAAGAGTTTCGCCGGAGTTGAACGCGCTGCGCGTTCAACTCCGGCGAAAGACCGGCGTAGTCAACCGAAGTCTATAAACATTGGGCTCCTAACGGAGCCTCAGACCTTTGGAGACCGGAGTTCAAATGGCATCTACCACCAAGTTAACCACGAAACCAACCCCGCGCATGAGCGACGAGGCCGTCAAAGCAAAGACAGGCAAAACCTGGAAGCAATGGTTTGCTGTTCTCGATAAAGCCGGCGCGAAGAAAATGAGTCATCAGGAGATCGTCAAATACATAAGTGCGGAGCACGGCGTTGGTCCATGGTGGCAACAGATGGTGACCGTCACCTATGAACAGGGGCGCGGCCTGCGCAAACAGCACGAACGACCGGACGGCTATCAGATCAGCGTCAGCCGAACGATCAATGTTCCTGTCAGCATGCTCTACAACGCCTTCGCAAACGACAAAGCTCGCAATGCCTGGCTGGCTGAGGACGGAGTGACGGTACGTAAAGCGACGGCTAACAAGTCGATGCGGGTGACCTGGAACGATGTGAAAACGAGCTTGGAGATCAACTTCTACCCGAAAGGCGAAGGCAAGAGCCAGGTCGTCGTGCAACACAGTAAACTTCCCAACGCTAAGGCTTCCGCGACCATGAAGACCTATTGGGGAAAGGCTCTGGATCGATTGCGCGCCTCGCTGGAAAAATGAGACGTAAAATACTGGGACCGCGGGCGCCCTCGCCCGCCACGAGCGCGAAGCGCGAGTGGATCCATCGGCGGTTGAACGAATTGCAAGATCAACGCACCTGTCGGTGCTCATAGCGGGCGGGGGCGACCGCGGTCCCGGTAAGATGGTCCCGTAAAAACAAATCATGTCTTCCTTAGTAGCGAATACTTCAACTCGAACGGCAAGCCATCTTGATCTCGGTAAGCGCGGCGAAGAGCTCGCAGCTGCGTATTTGGAGCAGGCGGGATTTCGAATCGTAGCGGCTAACTTCGTCGTACCGGTAGGACGCAACAGGCTTGGCACTGTCGTTAACGCTGAAATCGATCTGGTGGCTTATGACGGCGCCACTCTTTGTTTCATCGAAGTGAAGTCGCGGATGTCAGACTGGTTTGCGCCTCCGGAAGCGAATGTTGACCGCCGCAAACAACGTCAGATCGCGCGTGCTGCCCGAGGCTATCGCCGGATATTTGAACTTGAACGCGCGCCTTATCGCTACGACGTAGTTACCGTCGTCTTGCCCGCACAAGAACAGGAAAGTCCGGCCGTACAACTGCTGCGCAACTACTGGCAAGAAGATCAACTTCGCAAACGAACCTGGTCCGACCGCTATTGGGATTAAGACATTGCTAAGTCCAAGGTCCAGGATCGACTGTCTTATAGGTCCAATAGGTCCTATAAGACTTATTGGTTTCATGACATTGGACTTTGGACTTCAGTTCGCGGCAGTCTGCGGCTTCGGTGTACGCGCCGGTGCATTCTTCACATACTTATCAAACCAATTGATCATTTCGTAAAGCACGTGTTCGATCGTTTCGCGTCCGGCATAGCCATGCGCTTCAAGTGGCAACGTCACCAGTCGCACCGCTCCGCCGTTTCCACGAACTGCCTGATACATGCGCTCTGATTGAATTGGGAAGGTCCCGGAGTTGTCGTCAGCCTCGCCGTGTATAAACAGAATTGGCTCGTTGATTTTGTTGGCATTCATAAACGGCGAGACTTTGATGTAAAGCTCAGGAGCTTCCCAGATCGTTCGCCGCTCACTCTGAAAACCAAAAGGCGTCAACGTTCGGTTGTAAGCGCCGCTGCGCGCGATGCCGGCCCGGAACAGGTCGGAGTGGGCCAACAGATTTGCGGTCATGAAGGCGCCATAACTGTGACCGCCAACCCCCACGCGCTCCGGATCAGTCACACCCATGTCGGCGGCTTTATCAATCGCCGCTTTCGCGCTCATCACAATCTGCTCAATGTAGGTGTTGTTTACCGTCTCCGGATCGCCAACCACCGGCATCGTGGCATTGTCGAGGACCGCGTATCCTTCAAGCAGGAAAAACAGATGCGATGGACCAATGATCTGAGTAGAACGTTGGGTTGAACCGGTAACCTGCCCGGCTGTACTCGGATCATTAAACTCCAGCGGGTAGGCCCAGATGACCGTTGGCAGACGTGTGCCCTCTTTGTAACCCGGTGGCAAATACAATGTGAACGAACACTGCACGCCATCGGCGCGTTTGTAAGTTACTAACTGCTTCTTGATCCCTCGAAGCTGAGGTGTCGGATCGGGAAAGTTTGTAAGCGACTTGATGGGCATGCTCGTCGCAGCTTCGCCTTTGGTGCGCAGGTAGTAGTTCGGCGCTGCCGTCGGGCTTTCGTGGCGAGTAATGAACTGCTTCGCATCGTCGTCTAATAAAGCTACAAATGATTCATACTGGGTCGCATCGCTTCTGAACAATCGTTCGGCTTTTTGAGTTTGTAGACTAAAGCGATCGAGGAACGGACGATCACCTTCGGCCGAAGCACCTAAGCCCACTAAGTAAATCGAGTCACCATTTTGGAGGATTGCGCGCTCGCCATTCGGAAGCACGCGAGTCAGCGGCGTGCCCGGATCGCCGTAGCGATCTTGAATGCTGCGGCTCCAAAGAGGTTTAGGCGCATCGCTCAACTTGTCTGCATTTAGAATCACCGTTCTGACCCAACGTCGATCGCGATCGTAGTCGCTAATCAAAAGGAGCCCGTCCTTTTCACCCCATTGAGCTCCGGCGAAGCGGTGTTCAGTCTTGATTATCTCTGCCGGTGTTTCTGTAAACGGCGCCTTCAACATCAACACATGATCGCGGTGCGGAACTTTTTTCTTTGGGTCGCCGCCATCGAGCGCTTCAACCCAAACGAGCGTGGCGGGCGCCGTCGGCCGCCAGCGATAATTGCGCGGTCCAATTATGACTCCATCGATCGGCACCTGATCAGCTAAAGGCAGACTGGCGAGTTTGTATGCCAGCTTTCCCTTCGTGTCCCAAACCTCAACGTCCTTTGGAAAGTCAGACTCGGTGTACAGATAAGAGAACGGCCGGTGCACACGACCCACCAGCAGGTGTTGGCCGTCCGGCGCCGGATCTTCGGATTGGAA
>Ga0137394_10002199_pt1 | contig 14366 bp, 10 predicted proteins | sample czobulk116metaG_FD_108278 | JGI IMG/M metagenome (GOLD analysis project Ga0137394, IMG submission 108278) | Vadose zone soil microbial communities from Angelo Coast Range Reserve, California, USA - czobulk1.16 metaG | ecosystem: Environmental > Terrestrial > Soil > Vadose zone | place: USA...
ACCGGTTCATGATCCAGGTGCTCTGGTGGCACCTCGTCGCCATCGGGCTCCTCACGGTAGGCAACACCGTGTTCCGGCTGGGACTCTATTTCCCGTCCCCCTTTTCCTGGCGGGTCCCCAGCCTCGAAGAGGGCGCGGTGACCATCGTGCTCGGTCTCGTCGCCAGCTCGATCCCTGGCCGCTTGTACGGCCGGGTGCGCAACCACTATGCGTGGCGGATCCTGCTCAGCCTCTCCTTCACGGCCTACTCGTACCTTTTCGTGTTCATCAGCGGCGGCTCGATCGAGATGCACTTCCACTTCTTCATGATCATGGCCCTTCTCGTGATGTACTCGGACTGGCGGCTCGGCTGGTTCGTTCTCGTGCTGACGGCTTTGCACCACGGGGTGCTCAACTACCTCCAGCCGAACTGGGTCTACTTCTATGGTCGGAACGATTTCGCCATCGTGGCGCACGGCCTGCCCGTCGGGGTGATGGCGTTCTTCACGACGCGCCTCTGCCAGACCCAGCGCCAGTCCGTCGCGACTCTCGAGGAGACGAGGCGCGCTCAGGAGGAGGACCTGCTCAAGCGCCGCGAGGCCGAGGAGACGCTGCGCGAGAGCGAGGAGAAGTCGCGGTACGTGATCGAATCGGCCGCCGACGCGATCGTGTCGATCGACGCGAGCGGGGCGGTCCGCGAGTTCAACCGGGCGGCCGAGCGGCTGTTTGGCTACACCGCGGCCGAGGTGGCGGGGGAGCCCCTGACCCGGCTGATCCCGGAACGCTTCCACGAGGCGCACCGGGCCGACCTCCAGCGATCTCTCGAGAGCGGCGAGCGCCGCCTCCGGAGCTGGCGGAGTCTCGACCTGGCCGGGTTGACCCGGGACGGGCGGGAGATCCCGCTGGAAACGTCGTTCTCCCGCTTCGAGGCCCGGGGGCAGAGCTTCTTCACCGGCGTATTCCGGGACATCACCCAGCGAAAGCAAGTGGAGGCCGAGCTCGGCGCCGCTCGCGATCGGGCGCTGGAGGCCTCGCGGCTCAAGTCCGAGTTCCTCGCCCGCATGAGCCACGAGATCCGGACGCCGATGAACGGGATCATCGGCATGACCGGTCTCCTGCTCGACACGGAGATGACCGCGGGACAGCGGCACCACGCCGAGACGGTCCGGAAGTCGGCGGACGCATTGCTGACCATCATCAACGACATCCTCGACTTCTCGAAGATCGAGGCAGGCCGGCTTCGGCTCGAGCCGGTCGCGTTCGACATCATGGTCGCGGTGGAGGAAGTGGGCGAGCTGCTGTCGAGCGCGGCGGCCGAGAAGGGACTCGACCTCATCATCCGGATCGCCCCCGACGTCCCGCGCCACGTCGTCGGGGATCCGGGGCGGATCCGGCAGATCCTGATCAACCTCGCCAGCAATGCCATCAAGTTCACGGCCCGGGGCCACGTCTTGCTCAACCTCGAGCGTGAGGAGTCGACCCCCGGCGAGGTGCTCTTGCGGTTCGGGGTCAGCGATACCGGGATCGGGATCGCGGAGGACCGGATCGAGCAGATCTTCGACAAGTTCACCCAGGTCGACGCGTCGTCCACGCGACGCTATGGTGGCACCGGGCTCGGTCTCGCCATCAGCCGCGAGCTGGTGGGCCTGATGGGCGGCACCCTGCGGGTCACGAGCCGGCTGGGTGAGGGGTCCACCTTCACAGCCCGCGTGCGGCTCCCGATCGGCGCGGCGAGTCCACGCGCCACCGCCGCGGCGGGAGAGCTCTCGGGCGTGCGGGCGCTGATCGTGGACGACAACGAGATCAACCGGCAGGTCCTGACCGAGCGGCTCGCGAGCTGGCAGATGCGGGCCGACGAGGTCCCGTCCGCCGCGGCGGCCATGGTCGCATTGCGGGCCGCGGCCGCGGCCGGTGATCCATACGGCATCGTGCTCACCGACTTCGAGATGCCGGGCGGTGACGGGGAGACCCTCGCGCGCGCCGTGCGCAGCGATTCCGCGCTGCGCGGCGTGGCGATGGTGCTCCTCACCTCGGTGGATCAGCCGGAGGGCGCGGAGCACGTTCGGGCCGCCGGCTTTGGCGCCTACCTGGTCAAGCCCGTCCGGGCGTCGATGCTGATGGATGCGATGTTGACGGTCTGGGCCGCCCGGCTGGAGGACGAGGCTGGCGAGATCGTGACCGAGGGGACGCTGAGGGGGAGCCGGCGTGAGCGGGCACCGGTTGAGTCCGGACCCGAGACCCTGCTTCACGTCCGGGTCCTGCTGGTCGAGGACAACCCGGTCAACCAGCAGGTGGCAACCGCGATGCTGGAGCAGATGGGAGCACGCGTGGACGTCGCCGCGGATGGAAAAGAGGCGCTCGAGCAGGTGGCGCTCCTGCCATATGACCTGATCTTCATGGACTGCGAGATGCCGGAGATGGACGGCTACGCGGCGACCGCCGAGATCAGGCGCCGGGAGGGCGGGGGGCGGCGGATCGCGATCGTGGCGATGACCGCGCATGCCATGGAGGGGGATCGCGAGCGCTGTCTGGCCGCCGGGATGGACGACTACATCACCAAGCCCGTGAGTCCCGCGGCAATCGCGGCCGTTGGCCGCCGGTGGGCGCGCACCTCCGGTGCCGGGAAGACCGCCGGGCCCGCCGCCCCGCAGCCCGCCGCTCTGGATGCCGCTCGGATCGCCCAGCTTCGGTCCTCCCTGGGACGGGGCAATGGGGCCAAGTTCCGCGGGCTCGTCGAGGCCTTCCTCGGCGACACGGGAGTCCGCCTCGGTGAGCTCCGGCAGTGCCTGGATCGCAAGGATGCGGCCATGGTGCGTCGCCTGGCGCACACCCTGCGAGGCAGCTGCCTGAACCTCGGTGCGGTACGCATGACCGAAGTCGCCGGCGCTCTGGAGCGCGTGTCCGCGCAAGGGGACGAGGGGGCGGGCCCACTGGTCGAACAGCTCGAAGCAGAGTTCCGCCGGGCCGAATCCGCACTCGTCACTCTCCTCGATCGAGGTCAGACGTCATGAAGATCCTCGTGGTCGATGACGATCCCTCTACCCGGCTGGCTCTGGGGGAGCTGCTGGAGCATGCCGGACACGAGGTCGTGACCGCAGCGGGAGGCCACGCGGCCTGGGCGGAGCTCGAGCGCGCCCACTTCCCGCTGGTACTCCTTGACCGTGTGATGCCCGGTCTCGACGGGATCGAGCTGTGTCGCCGGATCCGGGCCCGGCGCCAGGCCCGGTACACCTACGTGATCCTGGTGACCATGGTCGGTGGAAAGGAACCGTATCTGGAAGGGATGAGTGCGGGCGCGGATGACTACTTCAGCAAACCCTTCGATCCTGACGAGCTGAGGGCGCGACTACGGGTCGCCGAGCGGATGCTCGACTTGCAGGATGAGCTCGCGAACCTCCGCGGCCTCCTGTCCATCTGTGCCTACTGCAAGGCCATCCGCGACGAGCAGAGCGCCTGGGTACCGGTCGAGCAATACCTCCGGGAGCGCACCGCGACCACCTTCAGCCACGGCATCTGCCCGCACTGCTACCGCTCGGAGGTGACGCCGGAGATCGCGCGCTTCCGCGCCGATCGCGGGACCGTGGACCGAGGCGGTCGGCCTACCGAAGCTCACTCGAAGCCAGCCCGGCGCCCTCGGCCAGGCTCGCCAGTCTAGCCCAGCCGATGTCCGGGTCGACCGCGGCTGGCCGACCCAGTGCAAGGCACCGGTGGGGGCGCGACGTGCGCCGGCGGAGCCCACGGCTCGGGTCATCACCCTCGACCAGGCTGGTTCCACGGCTTGAGGCAGACCGCCTCCGAGCCCCGACGGGGTGGCCGCGGCCGATGCCAGCGCTTTCGAGGAGCACCCGGACTATGGCACCATCCGTACCGTGACCCACCTGGCGATGTGTCGGAGCGGGGAGGCCAAGCCCGGGCGGATCCTGACCCCGCGTTGGGTCCTCCTGGAGGTTGAGGAACTGGGGCTCCGGGACCGCGCCGGTTGCGTTGATCCGGGTCCGCCGGGACCGCCGAAAGGATGCGCATGGACAATGTAGAGTTCGACCGCGAGGCGCCCGCGAACTTGACCACGATGATCATGGCGTTCGGGGGATGGATCGACGCGGGCCGGGCCGCCACCGGTGCCTTGCGCCACCTGACCCGCGACCTCCGGGCCGCGCGGCTGGCGCGAATCAACCCCGAAGAATTCTTCGTGTTCACCCAGGAGCGGCCCGAGGTTCGGCTCCGGCCCGATGGGGGCCGCGATATCCACTGGCCGCGGAGCGAGTTCTTCGCGTGGCAGCCCGAAGACGGCCGGGACGGCCTCCTGCTGTTCTGCGGCCCGGAGCCCCATCAGCGGTGGCAAGCCTACACGAAGGCGTTCCTCGGTGTGGCCGAGGGGTGCGGGGTGAAGCGGATCGTCTCGCTCGGGGCCCTCCTGGCGAGCGCGCCCCATACGCGGCCGGTGCGGGTGACCGCCCGCTGCACCGACCCCGCCGCGAAGTCGTTGCTCGAGGCCTGGGGCATCTACCGTCCTCCGACCTACGAAGGCCCGACCGGCATCTCCACGATCGTCCTGGACGGGGCGGAGCGGCGGGGCATGCAGCACGTCGGCTTCATGGGGCAGGCGCCGCACTATCTACCCGATTCCGAGAATCCGGCGGCGATCGAGACCCTGGTGACGTACGTGGCCCGTCTGCTCAACCTGAGCCCGGACATGTCCCACTTCGCCGAGGCCATCCAGGAGTTTCGCGGCCAGTGCGATCAGGCGGTGGCTCGGGACCGCGCCACCCGGGAGCACGTGCGGAAGCTGGAGCAGGAGTACGACGCGGCGGCGAGCGACGAGCAGCAGCCGTTGCCCGGCGGAGAGCTCGACTCGGACCGGCTGATGCGAGAGGTCGAGGACTTTCTGCGCAAGGAGCGGGAGGGGGGCGCGGGCGGGACTGCCTGAAGTCGTCGGAGCAGACGGGAGGCCGTCATGGGCGACTGGTACGTGAAGCAGACGATCGGACTACTTCCCGAGCGGGCGGCCCGGCAGTGGGGCGCGCGCGAGGCCCTCGCCTTCCAGGGACGTCGGTGGACGTTCGCCGAGGTGCACGCGCGCGTCGACGCGATGGCGAAGGGGCTGCTGTCCCTCGGCATCGCCCCCGGGGACAAGGTCGCGCTCTGGATGGTCAACCGTCCCGAGTGGATCGACGCGATGTTCGCGGTCATGAAGATCGGGGCCGTGCTCGTCCCGGTGAACACGCGCTTCCGCACCGAGGACATGGCCTACGTCCTGGCCCAGTCGGACGCCGCCGCGGTGCTCCTCGCCGACCGCTCGGGCCCGGTCGACTATCTCGCCATGATGCGCGAGGTCGCGCCGGCCCTCGGCGCGCGCCCGGATCCGCGCTTCCCCTGCCTCCGGCGCGTGGTGGCGCTCTCCGACGGGGCCGGCCTCGATGCCGGTGCGACCGGCTGGGGCGAGATCCTGGACCGGGGAACGTCCGTGAGCGCCGACGCGCTGCGCGAGCGCGCGGCCCGCGTGGATCCGGAGGACAGCGCGTTCATCTTCTACACCTCGGGAACGACCGGATTCCCCAAGGGGGCGGTCCACGGCCACCGCATGATCCGGAACGCGTGGGATCACGGCGATCGCATGGGTCTGACCACGAGCGACGTGATCCTCATGTACCTGCCGCTCTTCCACGCCTTCGGCTTCATCGAGGGGCCGCTCATGTCCATGATCCGGGGGGCCCGTCAGGTGCTGACCGAGACCTTCGACGGGGGCCAGTGCCTCGATCTCATCGCGAGCGAGCGGGCGACGATCATCCACGGCTTCGACACGCACTACAAGGAGCTGCTGGACGCCCAGGATCGAAGCCCCCGCGACGTGTCGAGCGTGCGCACCGGCATCTGCGGCACCGGCATGTCGAGCTCGATCCCGATCGCCCGGCGTGCCCGCAAGACGTTCGGCAACCTCATGACCGGATTCGGGATGAGCGAGGTGGGGATCGGCGTGACCTTCTCCTTCCTCGACTCGACCGAGGAGCAATGCGTGGAGGCCAACGGCTATCCCGGCTCCGGCTACCAGGTGCGCATCATCGATCCCGAGACGGGGGCCGACCAGCCGGTGTCGGTGCCGGGCGAGATCCTCGTCCGCGGATACATCGTCACGACGGGCTACTACAAGCGGCCCGAGGAGACCGCGCGCGCCATCGACCCCGACGGCTGGTTTCACACCGGCGACATGGGCCTGATGCGCCCGGACGGCCACATGCGGTTCCTCGGCCGCTACAAGGACATGCTCAAGATCGGCGGGGAGAACGTCGACCCCATGGAGGTCGAGGCCTTCCTCATGACCCACCCCGCCGTCAATGCGGCCTCGGTGGTCGGGCTGCCCGACGGGCGGCTCTCCGAGGTGGCGGTGGCCTTCGTGCAGGTCGCCCCCGGCGGTGCCCTGTCCGAGCGGGAGGTGATCGAGCACTGCCGCGGACGGGTGGCGAGCTTCAAGATCCCTCGTCACGTCGCCTTCGTCGACGAGTTCCCGATGACCAGCTCGGGCAAGGTCCAGAAGGTGAAGCTCCGCGAGCGGGCGCGGGCCGAGTGGCCCCAGGTGGCGGCGAATCCCACCCCGGCCTAGTCGCGGCCTCCCATCTGGCAGAGGAGCCGCCACTCGGCGTCGGTTACCGGCTGGACGGACAGCCGGGCCACCCTGACGAGCGCCATGGTGGCGAATCGCTTATCCGCCTTGATCCGATCGAGGCCGACCGGCGTCGGGAGCGGCTCGACCGCGGCGACGTCGATGGCCTGCCAGGCGCGATCGGTGGAATCCGGGTGCGCCTCCGCGATCACCTTGACGATGCCGACGATCGCGCGCTCCTTGCCGGTGTGGTAGAAGAACGCCTGCTCGCCCTTCTTCATGGCGCGCAGGTGCCTCTGGGCCGAGAAGTTCCTGATCCCCGTCCACTCCGCGCCCTCACGACCCTTCGCGACCTGCTGGGCCCACGACCAATCATCGGGCTCGGACTTCAGCAACCAGTGCGCCATGGCGGTCGATCCCCTTTCCGCCCGCTAGGGTAGCAAATCGCGCCGCGCTATACTCCGGCCGACCCGACCACGCAAGGAGGCGTCCCATGGAGATCAAGGCTGCGGTCTGCCGCGCGACCCATGTGCCGGTGGGCATCGAATCCATCGACATCGATCGGCCGCTCGGCCGAGAGGTCCTCGTCCGCACCGTCGCGACCGGCGTCTGCCACAGCGACCTGCACGTGGTCGACGGGGACGGCCGTTTTGCGCTCGACCGCGGGATCGTGCTCGGTCACGAGGGGGCCGGCATCGTCGAGGCGGTCGGCGATCAGGTGACGGCGCTCCGTGCCGGCGACCACGTGGTGGCCTGCCTCTCCGGCTTCTGCGGCAGCTGTGCGCAATGCCTCAGCGGCCACCCCAATGTCTGCGTCGGGGGAGCAGTGGCGCGGAGCGAAGCGGCGCCGCCGCGGCTGTCGCGGAAGGGGCAGGGCATCCCCTCGTTCGCGGGCATCGGCAGCTATGCCGAGCGCATGCTCTTGCACGAGAACTCGGTGGTGAAGATCGACGACGACCTGCCGCTGGATCGCGCCGCCCTCGTGGGCTGCGGCGTCCTCACCGGGGTGGGGGCGGCGCTCCGGAGCGCGCAGATGGAAGCCGGGCAGACGGTGGCGGTCTTCGGCTGCGGTGGCGTGGGGCTGTCGATCGTGCAGGGGGCCCGCATCGGCGGGGCCCGGCAGATCATCGCGCTCGATCGGTTCGACGGCAAGCTCGAGATGGCCCGGCGGGTCGGCGCGACCCACGTGGTCAACAACGCGAACGACGACCCGGTCGCGGCGGTGCGCGCGCTCACCGGCGGCGCCGGCGTCGACCACGCGTTCGAGGCGGTCGGCAACACGACCCTCGTGCGTCAGGCGATCGAGTGCCTGGCCGTCCGCGGCACCGCCACCATCGTCGGGGTCCTGCCGCCCGACGCCAAGATCGAGTTTCCCTGGATGGCCATCCGCCCCGAGTGTCGCGTGCAGACCTCCCGCATGGGCGGCAACCGCTTCCGGATCGACATTCCGCGGTACCTCGACTTCTATCGCCAGGGCCGGCTGCTGCTCGACGAGATGGTCACCCGCCGGGGGCGGCTCGACGATATCAACGAGGCCTTCCGCGCGATGAAGGCGGGCGAGGTCGCGCGCACCGTCTTGACCTTCGACTGAGAGGGGTCAAGGGGGCGCCGCGGACGGGCGTCTCCGGGCGATCACCGCCTGATTGACCATCAGGCTCGCCAGCCGTCCCCGGGCGAAGCGCCTCTCCACGATTCTCGCCGCCTTCTTCAAGCCGAGATGAAACGGCCACGGGTGAAAACCGACATGGACGAGGACCTCCAGACCGGCCGCCGCGCACGACCGCTCCAGGCCGCGCCACCCGACGAAGGCCTCGATTCCGCGGAACGGCCTCAGCCGGAGCCGGCTGGCCGCGCGCACCACGCCCTGCCACACGCGGTTTGGCGTGGTCAGCACGAGCAGGCCCTCCGGCCGCAAGACCCGCGCGAGCTCCCGGATCGCCTGGTCTGCGGCGCCGGTGTGCTCGAGCATCTCGCTGGAGATGATGATGTCGAAGCTCTGGTCGCGGACGGCGAGCTGGCAGACGTCGGCGACGAGTCCGCGGCTGCCCGCCCGGGCGGTCGCGCGAGCGACCAGTCGTTCGCCGAGGTCGAGGCTGACCACGGCCGCTCCCCGCTTGACCGCCGCCTCCGAGAAGGCCCCGTAGCCACAGCCGGCGTCCAGCGTTCGCGTGCCGGTGAGCCTCGTCTCGGCCAGGCACTCGTCGAACACGATGCTCAGGCGCCGGCGCAGATCGTCGGGGTGGTCCAGGCCCTCGAACCGATGGGCGATGCTCTCGTAGAAATGGCGAGGCGAGGCACGCGTCACGGGTTCTGATCGTCCCCGCCCGGGGGCCGGGGTTGGCCGGCGCTCGGGTGAACGTTCCGGAGCAGGTAGACCGGGCGGCGCTTGACCTCCTGAAAGATGTAGCCGACGTAGATGCCGACCAGCCCGACCGCGATCATGAGCGAGGCGCCCACGATCAGGATCATGAACATCAGGGAAGCCCAGCCCGGGACGAGCAGGTGCTGGCGTCCGGTGAGCCAGAAGCTGGTGACGTAGAGAACCTCGGCGGCGGCCAGGAGCAGGAAGCACAAGCCGACGACGAGCGCGATCCGGAGCGGTACCAGCGAGAACGAGAAGGTGGCATCGGCGGCCAGCCGGGCCATCCTACGCAGCGAGTACTTCGCCGGCCCGCCGATCCGCGCGCGCTCCTCATACGGGATGACGACGGTGCGGTATCCCGCCCAGGCGACCATGCCCCGGAGGAAGCGGTGGTACTCGCGCATCTCGCGCAGCGCGTCGAGGACCGGCCGCGATACGAGCCGGTAGTCGGCCGAGCCGGTGATGATCCTCGTATCGCCGATCACGCTCAGGAGGCGGTAGAAGCCGGCGGAGGTCCACCGCTTGAACCGCGGCTGATCGGTGGTGACCCGCTGGGTGAGCACCACCTCGTAGCCCGCGCGGTACAGGGCCACCATGTCGGCGATCAGCTCGGGCGGATGCTGCCCGTCGCCATCGAGGGTGACCACCACGTCGCCCGTGGCGCGATCGAGCCCGGCGGTGAGGGCCGCCTGGTGTCCGAAGTTGCGGCTCAGCTCCAGGACGGTCACCGCGGCGTCGTCGGCCGCCAGCTTCGCGAGCTCGGCGCCGGTGTGGTCCACGGAGCCGTCGTTGACGTAGCAGATCCGGACGTCGTGCTCGCGTCTCAACCGCGTCACCACGTTCATCAGCCCGCGGTGGAACTCGGCGACGATCCGCTCCTCGTTGTACAGGGGGACGATGATGTCGATCGCGAGGCGCCGCTCGTCAGCCGTCATGTCGCGTGTCCCCGTGGCCGGCCGCGGGCCCCCGCATCAGGCGGTGCACCTGCCATCCGTACGAGAAAAGCCGCCGGTCGATCACGCCTCGATCGCCCGGGCAGTAGGTGACGTCGGAGCGCGGGCTCACCGTGGCCGGGCAGAGGAGCCGGTGGATCCCGAGCTCGACGAGACGAGTGTGCCGTGCCGTCCGGTACACCGGCTCGGCGCGTCCGGCCAGTATCGCGCTCAGCATCGCATTATCGTGTCTGACCCCCGGCTCGTCGAGGGCGATCCGGACGGTCGGCGTCGGCTTGTTGGCCATCTCCGCGGTGACCACGAAGAGATCGGGGGCCGGCGGCCCGGTGCGATCCGGCGCGGTGACGTGCTCCACGACGATGTCGGGACGGCGCTTGATCTGCGACAGGTGCATGGGCAGCTCGATCAGGTACTCGTTCACGCGGGTGTTCACCAGGACGCGGCTGCGGCCGGGCAGCCCGGCCAGGAAGTCGACCAGGTCGGCGTTGGCTCGGTCCACCGCGAGCTGAACGCGGGCGTCGGCACTGGCGTTCACGAGCGCCGCCACCCAGAGCGATGCGCCCGCCACCAGGACGAACCAGGCCACGCACCGTCTCGCGACCGGATGCTCGCGGCTTCGTGAGGTCCAGGCGTCGCCGACGACGGTGCCGGCGAGCGCGGCGGCCCCGAAGGCAAAGGGTAACAGGTAGTATTCGAAGGTCACCGGCCACGGCAGGTAGACCGCGAGCCAGCCCGCCATCCAGACGCCGGCGTAGAGGATGAGACGCCGCGACGCGGAGCGGCCGCCCACCACCGCGGCCGCCGCGAGGGGCAGCAGCGGCAGGAGGAACGGAAAGTCTCTGGCGAGCCACGCAAAGATCCGGGACAGCGCGGCGGCCATCGCACCGGGGGGAAGCCCGTAGGCGCGGGTGTACGTGCCTTCCGCGAGGCCGAGCGGCGCATAGTACCAGCGCAGGGCGGCGAACACGGCCGCCGCGAGCACGTTGATCGCGACGGACGTGCCGGCGAAGCGCGCCCATGCGCCGCGCGCGCGGGTGGCCCACCATTCGATGGCGAGCCAGCCGATGGAGATCGGGACGAGGACGACGGTCGTCTCCTTCGTGGCGTGGGCGAAGAGCAGCAGGGCGCCGGCGAGGGTGAGCAATCCCGCCCGGCGCCCCCGGTGGGCTTCGGTCGCGGCCGCCGCGGTGGCCAGGAGGGAGAGGCCGATCCACGTCAGCTGCCACGGCTCGGCCTTCGACAGGGTGTAGAAGGTTTCGATCGCCGGCCCGCACAGCGCGAACAGGATCGCGGCCACCCCGGCTTGCCCTGGTGTCCCGCCGGCCCAGCGCACCAGGCGGGCGAGCATCGCGAGCAGGCCGGCGAGGAGGAGAACGTTGACGGTGAAGAACGCGAGCGGGCGAGCGCCGACGAGCCCGAAGACCGCGGAGTAGACGAGCCAGTAGGCCGGGAAGAAACGACCGGTCTCCGGAATGAGGTGAAGCGTGCTCGACCACCGGCCGATCACCTCGCGGCCCGTCTGCAGCGTCAGCCCATCGTCGAGGAGCCCGAACTGGGGGGAGGCGAGCCGGGGGAGCATGACGAGCCCGGCCACCGCGATCGGAGCGAGCCACCGCACGGTGAGCGTCGTTACCATGGCTCGTGCGGCGATCCTGCCAGAGTGCGCCGGAGAGGTCAAACCGCGCGCGGGTCACGCGCCTTGACATGGGTGAGGGACGACACCACAATCCCGGCGTACGCTGTCCGGGATCCGACGTCGAGGTCGGAGCACGCCATGGGTCAGTGGGAAGAAAGCGAGTCGAGTCACCGCGCGGTCCGCCGCGCGCTGCTGCGCGTCGCGCTCACCGTGGGGGTGAGCGTGCCCCTCGGCGGCCTGTGCCCGTGGCGCGAGGCGATCGCGCAGGGCGGCGACCCCAAGAGCCTGCGCCCCCAGGCCGGTGATCGCTTCGTCCGCCAGTCGGGCGAGCGGCCTCAGCAGCCCATCACGGTCACCGACCTTCCCGAAGGCGGTCCTCCGCTGGTCGTCTATCCCATGGACCCGGGCACCAGCGTGGTTCGAGACGGCTCCCGCCTCAATCAGGTCCTGCTGGTCCGCATCGGCGCGGCCGAGCTCACCGACGAGACGCGGAGCCGTGCCGCCGACGGGATCGTGGCCTACTCCGGGGTCTGCACGCACGCGGGCTGCGACGTGGTGCTGTGGAAGCCGGAGGTGAAGCGATTCCGGTGTCCGTGTCACGAGTCCGAGTTCGATCCCAAGGACAGTGGCCGCGTCGTCGGCGGCCCCGCGCCCCGGCGATTGCCGAGGCTGCCCGTGAAAGTCGTCGACGGCGTGCTGATCGCCAGCGGCAACTTCATGGGCCGGCCCGGCTTTCAGACCGGGTGACGTCAGCGGGTGCAGTGGTCTGATCTTCACCGACCTGACCGAGAGGAGAGCGATCGTGGCCATGAGAACGTTCCTCGCCATAGGCGGTCTTCTGATGACGGCAACGACGTCGGTTCTCCTGATCGGCGGGTGTGCCACGTCGCCCGACGCGCCCAAGGCGGCCATGGGGGCGCCGGCGCCGCGGGCAAAGGCGACCCAAGGGGTCACGACCTACGCACCGGTGACGGATCAGCGTCTGGTTAGCCCGGAGCCCGAGAACTGGCTGATGTATCGGGGGACGTATGACGGGTGGGGCTACAGCTCCCTGGATCAGATCACGCCGGCGAACGCCGGGAAGCTCGTGCCGGTGTGGACGTTCTCGACGGGTGTCGCGGAGGGTCATCAGGCGCCCCCGATCGTCAACAACGGGGTGATGTTCGTGAGCACTCCGCAGAACCAGGTCCTCGCCCTCGAGGCGAAGACCGGCGAGCTCCTGTGGCGGTACAAGCGGGAGCTGCCCGAGGACCTGTTCCAGCTCCATCCGACCAACCGCGGCGTCGGCGTCTACGGGGACAAGGTGTATCTGGCCACCCTCGACGCCCACGTGGTGGCGCTCGACGCCAAGACCGGCAAGGTGGTCTGGGACGAGGCGGTCGAGGACTACAAGAAGGGCTACTACATGACCCTGGCGCCGCTCATCGCCAAGGGCAAGATCATGGTCGGGGTATCCGGCGGCGAGCTCGGCATCCGCGGTTTCATCCAGGCGCTCGACGCCGCCACCGGAAAGCCCGCGTGGAAGACGTTCACGATCCCCGCTCCGGGCGAGCCGGGGGCGCAGACCTGGACGGGCGACACGTGGAAGACCGGGGGCGTCTCCGTCTGGATCACCGGCACCTACGATCCGCAGCTCGGCCTCGCCTACTGGGGCACCGGCAACGCGGCGCAGTGGATCGGTGACCAGCGTCCGGGCGACAATCTCTACTCGGCGTCGGTGCTGGCCCTCGACGTGGACACCGGCAAGATCCGCGGCCATCACCAGTACCACTGGAACGACTCGTGGGACTGGGACGAGGTCTCCGCGCCGATCCTGATGGACGTCAAGCGCGGCGACCGCACGATCAAGAGCCTCGTGCACCCCGCGCGGAACGGATACCTCTGGGTGCTCGAGCGCAAGGCGGACGGCATCACCTTCGTCGACGCCCGGCCGTACGTGAACCAGACCGCCTTCAAGAGCGTCGACCCCAAGACCGGGCGGCCCACCTACGACGAGACCAAGAAGCCGACCACCGGGAAGAAGGTCGGATTCTGCCCCTCGCTGTGGGGCGGCAAGGACTGGGTGCCGGCGGCGTACAACCCGAAGACCGGATACCTCTATATCCCGGTGAACGAGAATCTCTGCGGGTCTCTGCTCGGCGCCACCCAGACGTACGAGGCCGGCAAGCTGTGGCTGGGCACCGAGATCAAGGACATCGGCCTGAACGTGGTGCAGGGAACGGACCACGTGGGCGAGATCCAAGCGTGGGACATGAATACCGGGAAGAAGGTGTGGACGCGCACGTTCGAGTCCCACAACTGGGGCCCGGTGCTCACCACCGGGGGCGGCCTCGTCTTCGCGGGCGGGACCAACGACCGCTACTTCCGCGCCTTCGACGCCAAGAGCGGTGAGCTCGTCTGGCAGTGGCGCACCAACTCGGGAATCACCGCGGTGCCCAGCTCGTTCTCGGTGGACGGGGTGCAGTACATCGCGGTCCAGTCGGGATGGGGTGTGGACGCCCAGCGGATGCAGGGCGCCCTCGACGAAGCGCGGGGAACCAAGACCGACGTGCCCCAGGGCGGCGTCATCTGGGTGTTCGCCATCCGGAAGTAGGGGTCGATCGCCCTCACCGCCGGACCAGGCGTCGCGCGCGCTTCGTCCGGCGGTGCTCGGGGGGTTCCTTACCGCAGCGCGCCGCGATTGGAGAAGCGCGTCTCCTGGCTGGTGATGAACTCGAGCAGCGCGGCCTGCCCGCCCTCGGTGATCTTTCTCGCCCGGGCGAAGGCGCCCGCGATGTCCTCGGGCCGCTCGACCCGCTCGCTCCAGCCGCCCATGGCGCGCGCCATGTCCGCGTAGCG
>Ga0137394_10002200_pt1 | contig 14366 bp, 13 predicted proteins | sample czobulk116metaG_FD_108278 | JGI IMG/M metagenome (GOLD analysis project Ga0137394, IMG submission 108278) | Vadose zone soil microbial communities from Angelo Coast Range Reserve, California, USA - czobulk1.16 metaG | ecosystem: Environmental > Terrestrial > Soil > Vadose zone | place: USA...
CCCGTAAACGCGCCCCGTTCGTGACCGAAAAGCTCCGATTCGAGGAGCGTCTCCGGGAGGGCGCCGCAATTCACGGGCACGAAGGGGGCCTCCGAGCGCTTGCTCGCCGCATGGATCGCCTGGGCAAAGACCTCCTTCCCTGTGCCGCTCTCCCCCAGGAGCAGGACGTTCGCGTCGGTCCGCGCGACCCGCTCCGCCAGGCTGAGAGCGTCCCGCATGACGCGGCTCTGTCCCACGATCATGTCGAACTGGTGGAGGCTGATCTGCTCCTTCAGGCTCTCGATGCGTCCCTTGAGGACGGTGGACTCCTGCTTGAGCCGCCTCCGCTCAAGCACCTGCCCCACGCGGGTCACGAGCTCGTCCGGATCGAAGTCCTTGAGGATGTAGTCTGCCGCGCCGTCTCTCATGAGGCGCACCGCCTCTCTCGTGTCGCCGAAGGCGGTCATGAGGATGACGTCCGGCTGATACACCTGCGCGCGCGCTTCCTGGAACACGGCCACGCCGGTGGCGCCCGGCATGCGCATGTCGGAGATCACGAGATCGAAGGGGTGCGACTTGATCTCGTGGACCGCCGCGTCACCGCCGAGCGCGACCACAACCTCGTATCCCGCCTCGCTCAGCGCGCGCTCAAGAATCCGGCACAGGTTCTTGTTGTCCTCGGCGATCAGAATCCGGTCAGGCATCGTTCAACTCTCGATTGGAAGAATGATCTGGAATTGGGCCCCGCCGCTCGGCGAGGAGCCTACGGAAATCGTCCCCCCGTGCTCGAGCACGATCCGCTCCACGAACGCCAGGCCGAGGCCGGTCCCCTCGGCGCGCGTGGTGAAGAACGGCTCGAAGATCCTCGAGCGGATGGTCCGGGGGATGCCCGGGCCGCTGTCCTGGAAGTATATCCGGAGTTCGGACTTTCGTGTCTGAACCAGGACGGTGAGCTCTCCCCCGTCGGGCATCGCGTCACGCGCGTTGAGCGCGAGATTCAGGAACAGGTGGTGCATGGCTTGGGACCGCCCACGGATGCAGACCCCGTCCTCCGCCTCCCAGCGCACGCCCGAGCGGACACCGCACCGCGACAGCTCCACATTGATGATCTCCATCGAGCGCTCGAGAACCGGGCGCAGGACGAAGATCGTGGGCTCGGTGTCGGGTCGGCGGGAGAGGTCGAGAAAGTTCTGGACGACGTTCCCCATCCGGTGGACTTCCTCGTTGATCATGCTGAGGAGCTCCTTTCGATCCTCGACCGTAAGCTGCTCCAGCTTTTGCAATCGCGCCGAGGCGCCGCGGAGCACGGCCAGGGGATTGCGGATCTCGTGAGCCACCCCGGCCGCGACCTGCCCGACCGTGGCGAGAAGGTCGGCGTGGTTCATGCGCTCCTCGACGCGGGCCAGCCGCGCTTGCGTCCGCACGTATCCCAGCCCGACAAGCACGACCAGGATCGACGCGAGGAACGCGGCCGTGTAAAGGGACGCCTTCACCTGCTCGAGCGGGCGAAAGGCGCTCGATCCCCCCTCGACGACGACCGCGCCGACGATTCGTCCGTCGTACTGGATCACCGGGGCGTAGCCGGCCTTGAGGTACGTGTCCCCTTCTTCGAAGAGCCGGGAGTGGGCCGCTTCGCCGATCATCGCGCGCGCGAATGCGGCCTCGTCGAGGGTGGCCCGGCCGGCATCCCTCGCCATCGATTGCCGCAAGGCGAGCACAACCCGATGATCCGGGTCGAGGAGGACTATGTTCGAGGCTCCCGCCCCGCTGGCAAGCCTCCGCCACTGATCGCGGACCGCCTCCGCCGCCTCGGCCGTATCCATCTCCACGTCAAGATCGGCCCTCAAGGAGTCCGCCCCCGCCGGGAAAAGCGCGTCGAGCTGATCCGACCGGATCAGAAGGGCGGCTGTGTGGGCGGTCGCCTCGAAGCGCTTTCCCAGCTCCTCGTCCAGGAAATGGTGGGCCGTCTGGATCGCGTAGATCACGGTCCCGTTGACGAGCACGAGGAGAGCCCCGAGGAAAAGCAGCGTCCACAGGAGTCGGGATGGCTTGATGGGGGGGAAGTTGGCCATGGCGGCGCTTGAGACGCTCGCGCAAGGGTAGCGACCGAAGGCGCGCAATGTCAACGCGCGCGGCAAAAAGCTGTGGTAGGGTGCGCGAACTCCATGGGGACGAGTGCCATGCCGTTTCTCTTCGGACTTGTGGCCGGCGCACTAGGCGGCCTCATGGGCGTCGGGGGTGGAATCCTGCTCGTCCCCATGCTCGTCCACCTGCTGCACGCGGAACAGCATGAGGCCCAGGGGACCTCGCTCGCGTTCGTCACGGCGACCGCGTTGGTCGCCGCCTTCGCGTACTTCCGAGCGGGGAACCTCGATTTCGTCCTCGCGGCCTATCTCGCCGTGGGCGCCGTCCCGGGTGTGCTGTTCGGCGCCGCCCTCGCCCGGAAGATGACCGCACGGAGACTGCGGCAGGCGCTCGGCATCCTGATGCTCGCCACGGCCGTCCGCATCCTGATCGCGGTGCCGATGCGCACGGATGTGCCGCGCCTTTGGGACCCTCCCTGGAACATCCTACTTGGGGCCCTCGTCGGGGCTTTGGGAGGTCTCCTCGGGGTCGGAGGAGGCACGATCCTGGTTCCAATCCTGGTCCTGGGTCAGCGGATTCCGCAGCACGTCGCGCAGGGGGTCTCGCTGCTCATGATCCTGCCCACCGGAATCGTCGGCGCCTTGAGCCACGCCCGCCACGGCCACATCGTCCGCGCGCTCCTCCCGGGATTGATGGCGGGGGGCGCCGTGGGCGCCTTGCTCGGGGCGCTCCTGGCCCACCGCATCGAGTCCGCAACGCTATCGAGGCTTTTCGCGCTCTTCCTCCTGCTTGTCTCCTCCCAGATGATTTTTGGGGGACAGCGTGATAACGTCGCTGGCTCATCCGAACGCTCAGGAGGATCGCCACGATGAGGCCCCCGAACCCGCGTATCTCGCTGCTCTTGGTCCTATCTCTGACCGCCTTCGCTCTACCCGAGCCTCCGCGGGCGTGGGCGGCGGGCCCCGCCTCCTCGCAGGTTGACGACCCGCTGGCCCCCCGCCCCGTCTCGGGCAACGCGTCCGAGAAGCGCTTCGCCGCGCTCGTCTCGGACTACGCGCGCGGGTACTTTGCGTTCGAGCCATCGTGGGCAACGACGTCGGGCCTGCACCGGTACGACTCGCAGCTCGGGGACCGCTCGCGAGCCGCGATCGACGCGGAGATCGCCCGGACGCGGCGCGCGGTTGCCGAAGCGAAGCGGATCGACCCTCGGAGGCTGAGCGACGCCACGAGGATCGACTACGATCTCTTCACCCGCCAAGTCGAGGGGCACCTCTTCGATCTCACCGAGATCCGCCGCTGGGAGAACGACCCGAGCACCTACAACTACGCGGAGGGAATCTTCGCCCTCGTGGCCCGCAGCTTCGCGCCTCCCGAGGACCGGCTCCGCTCGGTGATCGCGCGTTTGAAGCAGGTGCCGCGGCTTCTCGAAAGCGGGAAGCAGAACGTCAAGAATCCACCGGCGATGTTCGCGCAGCTCGCCGCCGAGGATTTCGAAGGGTCGATCGAGTTCCTCGAGCACGAGGTGCCTGCCGCGTTCGCCACGGTCAAGGACCCGGTGCTCCTCAAGAGCTACGAGGAGGCGAAATCGACCGCGGAGACGGCGACGCGCGAGTACATCAAGTGGATGCGCGAGGATCTGGTGCCGCACGCCCAGGGTTCGTACGTCCTGGGCCCGGAGCGCTATCGCAAGAAGCTCTACTACGACGAGATGGTAGACATGCCGCTCGATACCCTGCTCGACGTGGGCCACCACGAGCTAGACCGCCTCGAGGCTCGGTACGCCGCGGCCGCCAAGCGGGTGAACCCGAACGCGAGCCTCGACGAGCTGACCCAATCGATGCGACAGGACCACCCCTCCGCGGACAGCCTGATTCCCTACGCGACCGGTCTCCTCGAGGACATTCGTTCGTTCTGCATGACCTCCAAGTTCATCGATGTCCCCTCGGAGGTGCGCTGTACCGTGCGACCAACTCCTTCCTTCGCGGCGGAGAGGTCCTTCGCGAGCCTTGACTCGCCGGGGCCGTTTGAGAAGCAGGCGAGCGAGGCGTATTACAACATCACGCTCCCGAACAAGAGCTGGGACTCCACGCGGGTGGAGCAGCACCTCCAGGGTTACAGCCGATGGACGCTTCCGTCGGTCTCCATTCACGAGGCCTACCCCGGGCACTACGTCCACTTCCTCTATTCCAAACGGGCACCGAGCCTGGTCCGGAAGATCATGGGCTGCGGCAGCTTCGCGGAAGGCTGGGGACTCTACGTGGAGGAAGCGCTCGTCAACCACGGGTACAAGAAGGAGGATCCGAGGGTCGAGTTCGGAATGTTGCGATGGGCTCTCGTGCGCGCGTGCCGCTTCCAGGTGGGGCTTCGCGTCCACACGCGCGGGATGACCATGGACGAGGCGATCGCTCTGTTCATGGAGCACGCGCACATGGAGCGCGCCAATGCGGAGCGGGAGGCCTACCGCGCGGCCTTCGACCCCACGTACATCGTATATACCCTAGGCGCGCTCCAGATCCGGAAGCTCCGCGATGACGTCGCGCGCGCGGAGGGGCCGGCTTTTGATCTCGCCCGGTTCCATGCGCGCATCCTTTCGCAGGGTGCTCTCCCCGTCGCGCTCCTGAGGCGAATCCTGCTCGGCGACAGCGGCCCGACGCTCTAGTCTCGGGCGGGGATCCTTGGGCGTGCGACGGCTTCTACTCGGGCTCTTCCACGCTTCCGAGGCGTGGACCATTCCGGACGAGGAGGTCGAGCGACTGCGCCTCGACTTCCCCGATCTCGAGATCACGCGCGCCCGCTCGAAGGAAGACCTGGAAGCGGCGATCCCCGAGGCCGAGATTCTCTTCTCCTGGGCTCCCGGTGAAGCGAGTGTGGCCCGTGCGCGAAACCTCCGCTGGCTGCACGCCCCAGCCGCGGGGATCGGCGCCTACCTCACCCCGAGCGTCACCAAGCGGAAGATCCTCCTCACCAACTCGCGCGGAGTCCATGCGGTTCCGATCGCGGAGCACACGCTCGGGGTTCTCGTGGCCCTCGCGCGCCAGCTCCGTACGGCCATCGCCGACCAGATCCAGGACGGCCTGGATCGGGAGCGATGGTTCGAGGGTGCGGGGCGTCCGCGGGAGCTCTACGGACGGACGCTTGGACTCTTCGGCTACGGCGCGATCGGGCGCGAGGTCGCGCGGCGCGCGCTCGCGTTCGGAATGCGCGTGATCGCGGTCCGCCGGCATCCGGAACGACCGTCGCCTTGGGAGCCGGATTTGCTCCGAGCACTCGGCCTGCCTGAAGAGGAACCGCGCATCGATGCGGTGATGGGCCCGGGCGATCTGGATCGCATGCTCGAGGCGTCCGACGCCGTCGTCGTCGCCGCAGCGCTTACGTCCGAGACGCAAGGTGTGTTCGACGCGGCGGCGTTCGGGAGGATGAAACGGGGAGCCTGGTTCGTAAACGTCGCGCGAGGGAAGATCGTGCGCGAGCGGGACCTCGTAGCGGCGCTTCGAAAAGGATCCATCGGTGCGGCTGCGCTCGACGTGTTCGAGACGGAGCCCTTGCCGCGCGAGAGCGAACTCTATACGCTCGACAATGTGATCCTTACGCCTCACATTTCGGGCAACTCGATCGGCTTCTGGCCCCGCGCCATGGCGCTCTTCCGCGCAAACTTGCGCCGCGACGCCGCCGGGCTCCCCCTCCTGAATCAGGTCGACGTCGAGCGGGGGTACTAGCCCATGTCGAAACCGCTCATCGGCATCTGCCCCAATCTGAAATCGGGCCAGCCGTTCGGCGACGCCTATTTCCTCTATTCGCTCTATACATCCTTGATTTCACAAAACGGGGCGTTGCCTGTGATTCTTCCTCTCGTCGGTAGCCGGGAGGAGGCGCGGGAGCTGCTGGAGCGGGTGGAGGGGCTCGTATTGACCGGAGGCGCCGACATCGATCCCAAGCATTACGGCCAGGCCGCGCGCCACCCCGAGCGGCTTGCTCCGCGGGAGCGGACGGCCTCCGATTTCGCCTACGTGCGCGAGGCGAAGGACCGGGGGATGGCGGCATTGGGGATCTGCCTCGGCGCGCAGACCTTGAACGTCGCGTTCGGCGGCTCCCTGTTGCAGCACATACCCGAGGACGTGCCGGGCGCCCTCCAGCACGAGGACGAGCCGGCCGGCGCATCGCCCGAGCACCAGATCCAGATCGAGCCCGGGACGATTCTCGCGCGTGCGCTCGGGGTTACCTCGGCGACGGTGAATTCCTATCATCACCAAGGGATCGGGGAGGTGGCTCCTGGGTTTCGCGCCGCAGCCCGAAGCCCCGATGGGATCATCGAAGCGATCGAGCGGACCGATCACCCCTTCTTCATCGGCATCCACTGGCATCCCGAGCGGATGGCCGAATCGCAGATCACGCGAAAGCTCCTCCGCGCCTTCGTCGCCGCGACACGCGGCGCATGGGCCAAGGCTTCTTAGCTCGAGCGACTACCAGCCGTACTTTTTCCGAATCGCCCGGATCTGATCGATGTGGTTCAGGTCGTGCCCGGCGATCAGCTCGAGCGTCCTTCGCACGGTCTCCTTGCCCCGCTCGGTGTGCCTGCCGAATCGCTCCCAGTAGGGACGCGGCACGCCTAGGACCGCATCCAGGTTCCCCTCGCGGAGAATCCGAATACGCTCGAGAAGCCGCTTCGCGTTGCTCCGGCGGTGCCGAAGCTCCACCACCCAGCGCGCTTGGTCGTAACCGAGAATGGCCGAGCCGGGCTGGGAAAGCGCGAGCCGGTATCGGTAGCCGTACACGATCTCCGTGTCGTGGAGGTGCCCCAGGATTTCGATGATGCTCCATTTGCCCCGCGCAGGTCGGCGTCGCATCTGGGCCGCGTTCAGCTCGGCGACGGCGCGTGCGAACTTGGCGGGGGCGGTCTTCATCAAGGAGACCGGGCTGCGCCCCGCGCGGTAGCCCTCAATCTTCCTCACATAGGCGCGAATCTCGGGCGTCATCACGAAACGGCGCGATCGCCGCTTGCTTGGGAATCGTTTCACAAGATTCTCCCTCTTTTGGTAGGATGCGGGTTCTCGATTCGCCGATTCGTCGATGCAGTCATCCTACTGGATTCATCCGCGGCACTTCCAGGAGCCGTTCACCATGAAGGTCGGCATCGCGAAGGAGATCGGGCCGGGGGAACGCCGCGTGGCCGTGACACCCGATTCGGTCCGCCAGATCAAAGCCGCCGGCTACGACGTACTCGTCGAGGCCGGGGCAGGGGCGGGTGCCTACATCCCCGACGCGAAATTCCAGGAAGCGGGCGCCGGCTTGGTCACGAGCACCGCGGACTTCTGGTCGCGCTCGGAGATCGTCCTCAAGATCCAACCTCCGATTCAGAACCGGTCGCTCAATCTTCACGAGGCGGACCTCCTCGGCGAGGGCTCAACCCTGATTTGCATGCTCCGTCCCTTGAGCCACATCGACACGGTTCGCATGCTCGCCAATCGTCGCGTGTTGAGCTTCAGCATGGACATGATGCCGCGCACCACGCGCGCCCAGACGATGGACGCGCTCTCCTCGATGAGCACCATCGCGGGTTATAAGGCGGTCCTGATCGCCGGGGACACCCTTCCGCGGCTATTCCCCATGCTCGTGACCGCGGCAGGAACCATCGCCCCCTCGCGCGTTCTGGTCGTGGGAGCCGGAGTCGCCGGCCTCCAGGCGATCGCGACGGCGCGAAGGCTGGGCGCGGTGGTCGAGGCCTACGACGTCCGGCCGGCGGTGAAGGAAGAGGTGGAGAGCCTGGGTGCGACGTTCGTGGGTCCCAAACTCGACCCGGGCGAGGCGCAGGACGAGCAGGGCTACGCGAAGCCGCTCTCCGCCGAAGCGCAGCGCAAGGGCGTGGAGCTGCTCGGAGAGCGGATCCCCCACTCCGACGTCATCATCACCACCGCCCGCATTCCGGGGATGCCGGCGCCGCGGCTCATCTCCGCCGATCAGATCGCGGCGATGAAACCGGGATCGGTGGTGGTGGACCTGGCGGCGGACATGGGAGGCAACTGCGAGCTGACCGAGCCGGGAGAAACCGTGGTGCGGCACGACGTGACGATCCATGGCCCGGTGCGGCTGGCGAGCACGGTGCCGGTGCATGCGACGCAAATGTATTCCAAGAACATCACGACGTTCCTCCTCCATCTCACGAAGGACGGGAAGCTCAGCCCGGATTGGTCGGACGACATCGCGAGCGCGACCTGCGTGACGCGCGATGGGCAGATCGTTCATCCGGCGACACGGGCTCGCGCTCAAGGAGTGGCGCCCGCGGCCTCTGGATCGCAGGCAAGGAGCCAGGGATGATCGAGCAACTGCTGACCGACCTCACCATCTTTGTCCTCGCCATCTTTATCGGGTATGAAATCATTTCCAAGGTCCCCGTGATCCTCCACACGCCGCTCATGTCCGGTACGAACGCGATCCACGGAATCGTTCTCGTGGGGGCCATGCTGGTCGCCGGGACGCCCGAGGGTCCCCTCGTGACCGCCCTGGGCTTCGTGGCGGTCGTGCTCGGTACCATCAACGTGGTCGGAGGCTTCCTCGTCACCGACCGGATGCTCCGGATGTTCGCGGGCAAGACCCCGGGCGGGCGCTGACGGTGTCTCTCCCGCATCTCCCGCCGAACGTCATCCGAGCCGTCTACCTTCTGGCCTCCGTCCTCTTCATCATCGGAATCAAGCAGCTCAGCTCTCCGAAATCGGCACGAAACGGCAACCTCCTCGCCTCGGTCGGAATGCTCCTCGCGATCGTGGCCACGTTGCTCGACCGCCAGATCTTGAGCTACGGAACGATCGCGGCGGGGATCGTGGTGGGCGGCTTGATCGGGACCGTGGCCGCGAGCAGGGTGGCGATGACCGCGATGCCGCAGATGGTCGCGCTCTTCAATGGATCGGGCGGCGGCGCCGCGGCGATCGTCTCGAGCCTCGAATATCTTCGTTTCGCCAGGGCGGGACTCCCGGTTCCCCCGGTGAGCGGCGTCACGATTCTCGTCGGCGCCCTGATCGGCGCCGTCTCCTTCACCGGCAGCATCGTCGCGTTCGGGAAGCTGCAGGGCCTCGTGACCGAGCGCGCGGTGACGTATCCGCTTCAGAAGCCGATCAACTTCATCCTCTTCATCGCCATCGTCGCCGCCTCGGCATGGCTCGTGGTGGCGGGCCGGACGGACGTCATGGTCTACGCGTGGTTCGCCGCGGCGGCGCTTCTCTTCGGAGTGCTGTTCGTGATCCCCATCGGCGGCGGCGACATGCCGGTCGTCATCTCGCTCTTGAACTCCTTCACAGGCCTCGCGACCGCGGCGACAGGCTTCTCGCTTCACAACCACGTGCTCATCATCAGCGGGACGCTCGTCGGCGCTTCGGGAACCCTCCTCACCTACCTCATGTGCAAGGCCATGAACCGCCCGATCACGAACGTGCTCTTCGGCGCGTTCGGCGCGGTGGTGAAAGGGACGGGGGCGGCCGGCGCGGCACGCGCGGGCGCCATGGCAGGAAAGGGAGTCCGCGAGGTGTCGGTGGAGGACACGGCGACCATCCTCGCGTACGCCCGGTCGGTCATCGTGATCCCGGGATACGGCCTCGCCGTCGCCCAGGCGCAACACAGCGTCCGCGAGCTTGCGGACGTCCTGAAATCGCGCGGCGTCGACGTGAAATACGCGATCCATCCGGTCGCCGGGCGCATGCCGGGGCATATGAATGTGCTGCTCGCGGAAGCGAACGTGCCCTATCAGGAGCTATACGACCTGGACGCGATCAATCCGGAGTTCGAGCGTGCCGACGTGGCGCTGATCATCGGCGCGAACGACGTCGTGAATCCCGCCGCGCGGAGCGATCCCTCGAGTCCGATCTACGGGATGCCGATCCTGGACGCGGACAAGGCGAAGCACATCATCATCCTGAAACGGAGCATGAAGCCCGGCTTCGCGGGGATCGAGAACGAGCTTTTCTACAACCCCAAGGCGATGATGCTATTCGGAGACGCGAAGGATACGGTCTCGAAGGTCGTCCATGCGGTCAAGACGGTGTGACCACCGGTTTGAAGCTCGTGACGTCGATGCCCTTCATTCCGCCCCGGGTCATGACGGCGCCCGTGACAGCCACGGTTTTCCCGACCATCGTCTTGAGCTTGTTGAATGCGTCGGGGTTGTCGTGATTCATCGTGATGAGGTAGACGGCTCCGTTGGCGGTGAGCAGGCCCATGGGCATCCCGCCGTTGACGCATTTCATCGCGCATTCTGCATGTTGGGCCCCGCGCGCCGCATGACCGAGGTAACAGCCCGTATCCACGATTTCGCCGGTGACCACGACTGGTTTGTGGTTCGCCATCTCGTGGCCTAGAGCGGCAATCGGCAGTACGAGAAGCACTGCGAGCACAAATGATCCTATCTTGCCTTTCATGTTAGCCCCCGTTTTGTGTATGAGACCCTCAGCTTCTTTAGCCATTTCGGTGCCATATCGTGCGGCGCGGGGGTAACCTGGACGAAATCGTGGACGCGTGCGATTCTCACGAGCCGGCGTTGGAGCCGATCGAACCAGGGGGGTGCCATGGACGGTAACTCGAGAAAAGCGGGACGCGCGTTCGGACTGACTCTTCTGGCCGTGGCCCTGTTCGCGCCCACGGATGCCCTCCCAGCGGCGCTGCAGCACGCAAAGAACTACGTCCTCCCCGCCGCGGAGACGATTCACGACGATCTCTACGTCGGCGGCAGCGTGGTGGATATCCAAGGCACCGTGGACGGCGACCTGGTCGTGTTCGGTCAGACCATCACGGTGGGTGGAGCCGTGACCGGCGACGTGATCGCGGCGGGGCGGGACATCACGGTCTCCGGCAGCGTGGGCGGAACGATTCGCGCCGCTGGGAGCACCGTCACGATCGAGGGCACGGTCGGCCACGACGTCGTGGCCGGATGCGGCACCATGGTGATCGGACCGCACGCCTCGGTGGGTCGCGACGTGCTCGGCGGATCCGGGAACGCGAGCTTCGGGGGACGCATATCGCGTGACGTGCGGGCGGGGGCGGGATCCGCCACCTTCTCCGGATCGGTCGGGGGGAACGTCGAGGTCGCGTCGAAGGAAGTGCGATTGACCGACGGCGCCGTACTGGAGCGCGATCTTATCTACACGAGCCGGCAGGCTCTCGAGAAATCGCCGGGGGCCACCGTGCGCGGAAGGATCGAGCAGCGCATGCCGCGACATGCTGAGGAACGGCGAGGCCCGTTCGCGCACTTTGGTTTCGTCAGCGGGTGGGTCCGCGGCCTGGTCGGCTTCCTGATCTTGGGACTCCTCTTCTTCCTTCCCTTCGCGGGCGCGGGTCGGCGAACCCTCGATACGCTCACGGGAGCGCCATGGTTGAGCCTCGGTCTGGGCACCTTGCTCGCCTGCGGCGTGCCCTTCGCGACGATGTTTCTCTTCCTTGTGGGGCTGGTCTTCGGCGGCTGGTGGCTCGCGCTGGGCGCGCTCGTGCTCTACTTCTTCGCGCTCGCGCTTGGATACGTGGTGACCGCGACCATGACCGGCCGGTGGTTGCTCACCCGTGCCGGCCGCGCGGGGCCGGGCTTCGCCTGGGCGCTCGTGCTCGGGCTCATCGCCCTGGGCCTCGTCACGGTCATTCCCTACCTCGGGAAGCTCGTCGGGCCGTTCGCCGCCCTCTTTGGACTCGGGGCCTTGGCTCTAGCCTGGGGGCGCGCGCGGCGCTCGGACCAGGGAGCGCCTCCGGCCTCTCGCCAGGCGCCGCCGGGCCCGGCGGCGGCCAGCTCGATCATTTGAGGAGCCTTGAGAGCCTGCGGTCCTTGAGCGGCTTTCCGCCCGTCTGACAACCGGGGCAGTAGAAGGTCTCGTGATCCACGAAGGAGACGCGCGCGATCGGTCGCCCGCATCGCGGGCACGGCTCCCCGGCGTGGTCGTGCACTAGGTAATGTTCCCTCGGCTCGCGCTGCGGCAGCTCGCCCGCCGCGCTCGCGCGCAGCTTTTCTATCTGCTCTTTGATCACGCGCAGGACCGAGGCGTGGAGCGCCTCGATCTCCACGGGGGAGAGGGCGCCCGTGAGCTTCATCGGCGAAAGCCGGGCCTCGTAAAGGATCTCGTCCGAGAGACCATTTCCGATCCCCGCGATGGCCCGCTGATCGGTGAGCAATGTCTTGAGCCGGCGGGAGCCGGCGCGCAGGGCGCTGGAAAACCTCTCGAGCGAAAGCTCGCCGCGTGAGGGATCGGCGCCGAGGCGCCCCAGCTCCTGCACGTCGGCGAGATCGTCCGCAAGCCAGAGCTTTGCCCTCTTCTCCTTCCCGTGCTCCACGAGCTTGAGCGCCGTTCCGTCATCGAAATCGATCCGCGCGGAAAGCTGCTTGGACTGCTTGGGGCGGTGCCCTCCGGCGCTCTCGCCGCCGCTCTTCGCGCGGACCGCCGCCGGCGCTTCCATCGCGATCCTCCCCGCACGCATGAGGTGGATCACGATCGCGCGCCGCGACTCGGTCTCGAGCGCGATGTACTTTCCCACCCGCGCGGGCAGGCTCAGGAACTCCCCGCTGAAGCTCTCGGGAGAGGGGGACGCCGTCTGGAGCAATGCCGGTTGGCGGATCCGAATCGACTCGATGCGCCGCCCGGAGACTCGGGCCGCGAGGTTCTCGGCCAGGATCTCGAGGAACGGAAGCTCGGGCACGAGCTATTCGAGGCGGGTAGCGAGAATGAGCTTGGAGAAAAGGGGTGGGCCGAGCGGGCGGATGAACCGGATGCCGAAACCCTCCTGGTTGATCCACCCCGAGATCGTTTCCGCCGGGTAGGCGCGGCCATGATCGAAGAGCACGTACATGAGGAGCGAGAACATCGTGCCTTCGGGGGGCTTTGTTTCGTCCGGCTCATTCATCATTCCGTGGACCAGGAGCGTGCCTCCGGGACGGAGCGCCTCGCGCGATTTCGCGAGGATGGTCCGGCAGACCTCCTCGCTCTCGGTTTGAAACAGATTCGAAAGCAGGATCGCGTCCACCGGGCCGGGGAACGGATCCTGCCGGTAGTCGCCGGTGCGATACGTGATACGGTCCTCGAGCCCTTCGGCGGTCAGGATCTCGTGCGCGGCCTCGATCGTAGGCGCGAGATCGAGGAGGATCGCCTTTAGATCAGGGATCGCGCGCGCGTATTCGGCGGCGAAGATCCCGGAGCCGCCCGCGACATCGAGGAGGGTCGAGCCCGGCAGAAGCGGCGCCATCTCCACGAGGCGCCGAGCGGCTTGCCTGCTGTTCGTGTGCACCGCGCGGATGTAGTTCCTGACCCTGGCAGGGTCTCCCGCCAGGAGCGCGTCGCTCGAGAGCCTATGCAGCGGGACGCCTTCCTTTACGCCGCGGGCGAGATCGCCCCATGTGCGATAGAGATCCGCCGTCAGATCGAGCAAGCCGGTTGCGTCCCCGTCGACACCCGGCACGACAAATGGCGCGAGCTCGCGCGGGAGAACGTAGGTCGCTCCGTGCTTATGGAGCAGGCCGAGCCCGACCAGCGCGTTCAGGAGGCGTTCCATTCCCCGAGGATCGGCTCCGCAGCGGCGGGCGACGTCGCCCGCGACCTGGGGCTTTTGGTGAATCGTCGGGAAGATTCCCAAAGAATGGGCTGCGAGCAGCGCGGCCGACGTCTGGTAGGCGTAGAGGGTTCGGCGAAGGCTTACGATCGGCGACTCGTCCGCGGCCGCCATGGGACGCGGCGGGCCTTCTCCAGCGCGTTGCACGCCGACCCGATTCGGTCTGCGGTCTCGATCGGGCCTAAGACCTGCGCGAGGTCCGGGACGCTCGTGCGGACGGGGCCCGCGATGAAGCGGCGCACGGGGTCGTCCCCCACGGGGATGTGGGCCACGCTGCTGGTTCTGCACCAGGAATTCGAGCTCTTCGGGCGGGATTCTACTCCCGTACTGCGGATGCTCTTTGATGACAGGCTTGCCGCCGGCCCGCGGGTGCTGCGGTCTCTGGTGCGGCGACCGAGGAGGTCTCGGCGGCCCGCCGCTCCCGCGTCGGGGCCAATCCCGGTCCCCCGGCTTACCCGGGCGATGGGGCCGAGGGCCCCCTGGACCCTTCCCCCAAGCGGGCTTCGCATGCGGCTGCTTCGGTGAGGGCCAGCGCCTGGCGCCCCCCAGGTCCTCGTTTTGCTGGCCCCGCCGGATCGGCGGCGGCCCTTCGGGCCGGTCGGAGCGGAACGGACGCTGCGACGGAACCCGAGCCTGGGGGTCGGAATCCGGCCTCGGAGCCCTGCGGGCGGTGCGCTTGATTGGCTTCATAAGGAGGCCCGAATCATATCACGACGATCGGGCTCAGGACAGGGAAC
>Ga0137394_10002202_pt1 | contig 14355 bp, 10 predicted proteins | sample czobulk116metaG_FD_108278 | JGI IMG/M metagenome (GOLD analysis project Ga0137394, IMG submission 108278) | Vadose zone soil microbial communities from Angelo Coast Range Reserve, California, USA - czobulk1.16 metaG | ecosystem: Environmental > Terrestrial > Soil > Vadose zone | place: USA...
AGTGTTTGAAATCAATTAGTGCCGACGAGTCTCGCTACGAAATTTCTCTTAGTTTAGGCCTTGCACGTTTCGATCCGAGCAGCTGCACATCGATTGGAGAATTGATGGTGAAGGCGGACCAGGACATGTACGAGCAGAAGCGGCGACGATCGAGGCCGCTTCTCGAGACGGAGGCCAGTACCCAATCTCAATAGGCACTATGGATCCTAGAGAATCATCGTGTCTGAACTTCTCGTCGATTCCGCAACTTTTCGGCACCGCCCAGTCCGGTGCAGGTTAACTGAACCCAGCTTGGAAGGTCATTTAAAAAATGCCTGAGCGGTCTGGACGACTTGAGAAACGGATTCGGCTGGCGGTTCCAATGCAGATTTCCAGCCTCATGGACCATGCCGCGCCGGAGCGGACGACTACGGAAAACGTCTGCTCGCTGGGAGTACGCATTCTGACCCAGCGGGCTAGAGATTTGAATGAGCGACTGATGATCCGCTCGCTCGTGGGCGATCTACGTACCCGTGCTCGCGTTGTTTACTGTCAACGGCTACCCGATGGACGCTTTGGAGTCGGATTACAGTTCCAAGGACAGGCCGTCAATTGGTCAAGAAGCTCGTTGGGTGGCGCCGCCACTTGAATGGTCAGCATGGGGATTCTAGGTGCCTTCCAAAGCGCACCCTCGGAAAAGTGAACATGTGTCTATGCGCTTAAGAGAACTGGCCAACAGTGGTATTCGTCTACCCGAAATCGGCTTCGGGACCTGGAATTACCGCGGAGGCGTCGAGCCGCTTCGCGCGGCAATCGAATGTGGGGCTCGCCTGATCGACACTGCAGAGTCATATGGAAGCGAAGAGATCGTCGGTGAGGCGATCAAGGGTCGGCGACATCAAGTGTTTCTCGCAACCAAGGCGCTTCCTCGGAATTTCAGGCGGAGCGACTTGATTGCCGCAGCAGAAAGAAGCCTCCGGCGACTAGGCACAGATCATATCGATCTTTTCCAGCTCCACTGGCCCAACCTCGCAATTCCGATCGAAGAGCCGATGCGAGGGATGGAGGAACTCGTAGCAGCTGGCAAAGTCAGGTTCATCGGAGTCAGCAATTTCTCCGTGCGCGACCTGGTGAGCGCGCAGGCGGCACTTTCCACGCAACGAATCGCAGCCAATCAGGTACGTTACAGCCTAATAGAGAGAACCATTGAAGGAGGGCTGCTGGAATACTGCCAGAAGAACGGAATCACGGTTATTGCATACAGCCCGCTTGCGACGGGCCTGGCAAATATCAGGGCAGTGGACCCCGAGAGAGTTCTCCGTAGAGTTGCTCAAGCCTCCGCCAAAAGTGAAGCTCAGGTTGCGCTGAACTGGTGCATTAGCAAGGAGAACGTGATCGCGATTCCTAAAGCCTCGACGGTCGCCCACGTCATGGAAAACGTGGGGGCTTCCGGCTGGGAACTCCAGCCGGAATTGGCACATGTACTTGAGAAAAGAATTCGCTATCGCCGCCGCGGGGCTCTCGAGATGGGTGCGCGGCGGGCAGTCCGCTGGGGCATGCAAAAGCTTGGCCGCTGGCAGTGAATTCCTTGAGTCCGACCGTCAAGATTAGGTCTGAAGAACATGCTAAAAGAAAGTACAATCCAATTGAGGCGAATTTGCCGGTGTGCGTTTTCTCCACTGCCCCCCAGTCCAGTGATCTAGACGCGCCAGCCTATCTTCCAAGGCTTGCTCGAATGGCACGCTGGAGTTCGGATGCACAGAGATCCAGATCTACACGGATTATTTTTCCTGATGATCTATGGCAGGCTGCCCGGCCGCTACTCTCGTTCCATGAGAACGCTTGCGGTGTGGGGACTCACGACTTCGGTCAGCGTCCTTTCATTAAGCCCTGGTTCATCGTCGAGGCAAATCTCTACGCTCACCATACTGGCGGCTGCTGTGTGACTGGGGAGCTGAAGTGGTATTGAGAAGGTTGCCGCAGCTTCACTTCGGTGTGTCTCCACTTGCCGGCCAGCTACATCTTGCGCTCGGATTCGGCTGGCTTAGCTTGCTGACACTCTCCCGTGAAATAGAATCCAGAACTTCGAGTACATGTAGCCGGCCAAGTTGCGAACGACGACCCAGATACCTCTTCTTGAGGCCAGCCAAAACCTCGGATCGTAAGAGTCCGGAGATCCCGCGATGATCCCGACCCGATAGCCGTCGCCGAACGCGTATCGGGAAAGGATCCAACTCTTTCTTGCATGCGGTCCTACTGTGAAGACATCCACGCAGCATACGGAGATCCTCGAACTGCCGAGCCAGCGTTTAACCGCTGTGGCCCCCGCGAGGGTACGGCCAGACGACACGGCCGGCACGCTGATCTGAACAAGTTTCTTCGTGTCAAATCCGAGCTTCTCGAGCCTGCTCGCGGCCAAGTCGGCCCATGTCGTGGGATCGTTGGACTTACTGCCGCTTCCCTGCATCGGGCCACCCACGATGACAAGGTAACGATAACGTCCGGAATTGAAGACAATTGCGGATTCTTTTAGGGTCTTCGCAGGGATCCAAGCCTCCACTACGAGGACTCCCTCCCCGACCGGATTGCTTACTGCCAGAAACCTGTGAATAGATATCAGGAAAAATACCAGGACCACGCCAATTCCTAGTGTCAACCAAAGCGGCACCCGTTTGGGAGCCAGGGACCCGCGCCAGTTTTGCCAGATGCGCATCTTGGACTCTGCGGAGCGTCGGCATGAGGTACTAGCGGATTTGCTCAATCTACCGCTACACAACAATGACTTTCTGGCAACTGATCCAGCGCTGCGATGCGCCAGACCGCCGTGTTCCAAACGCACAGATGGGCCCAGTTGGTGACGCGCTGGCAGACTCTGGGGCGGCGCAACCTGCCAATGAATAAAGACACATGAGACAAAATTGGCCAGGCGCGTTTCTTCCGCTGCTTCGCAGAGTTTAGTTGGCGTAACGCATTTTCGAAAAGCGGTGACGCCGCAGGGCAGGCGCCGGTACCCGCCCTTTACGCGCTGAACTGGCGCGCAGTTAGACCTTACCTCCCGGGGGAACGGCCGGCCCTGCTTATCTCCTTACCGACCGCCCTACTTTTTACCTGCATTTGAGCGTGGGCATGTTGCTCGAATGCATGATAGCAATACCCACTGGGTACATCGCTACCCCCTGTACCGTGTCCACGACGGTGTTAGTCGTGCTGTCGATTACTGAGAGCGTGTTGGCAAATTCGTTGACCACGTAGGCGAAGGCCCCGTCCGGGGTAGTGGCTACTCCATCTGGTGCCCATGTAACGGTGACCGTGGTCATTACAGCGTTGGTGGCCGTGCCAATCACCGAGACAGTGTTCGAAGCGGAATTCGCCACATAGACGAGGGCCCCGTTCGGCGTAATGGCTACGGCAACAGGACCAACTCCCACTGGCACTATAGCCACCACGGTGTTGGTAGTGGCGTCGATCACTGAAACGTTATTTGACGACTGATTTGTCACGTAGGCGAAGGCCCCGTTCGGCGTAATCGCCACTGCAACAGGACCGCTCCCTACTGGCACTGTGGCCACCACGGTGTTGGTAGCGGTGCTGATTACGGAGACGTCGTTGGAGTTTAAGTTCGTCACATAAGCAAAGGCTCCGTCCGGCGTGATAGCAAGGCCGTAGGGACCAGTTCCCGCCATGATCGTGGCCGTGACAGTGTTGGTGGCCGTGTTGATCACCGAGACGGAGTTGGAGTTTAGATTCGCCACATAGGCAAAGGCCCCGTTCGGCGTGATGGCTATGCCGACCGGGAAACTTCCCACGGGGATCGTGGCCACGACAGTGTTGCTGGCTGTGTCGATCACTGAGACGGAGTTGGAACCAAATATCCATCCAGAATTAGTGACATAAGCGAAGGCCCCGTTCGGCGTAATGGCCACCGCGAGGGGCTGAATCTGCACCGGAATCACGGCGACCACGCGGTCGAGGAACGTGTCAACCACTACAACATTATTCGATTTGTGGGCCGTTACATAGGCCGTGCACTGGGCCGCCGCCGGAACACACCCCAAGACCGCTAGCAGGAGTGGCGCCAGGCACCGAAGCAGCCGTAACTTGCTCAATCCATTGTTTCTACTTTGAATCTTGGAGTCCCAAAACCAGGCTCGATTGTCATCCATAGATTTCTCTCCTTCGAGCGCCCCCGAGAGGAACCCCGCGCACTAAGCCGCAACGCCCGGGGAAGCAGCCCTGGTCGCCTTAATACCATTGGTAGGACGCCCGTCACAATCCGGCGAACATCGTAACCAGAGGGAGAGGGATTCCCTAACGTGGCTTGGGGAAATACCTTAATGGACAATTCACCAGTGCATCTGGAAGCGAAATAGACGGGCGCGCCTCCCTCCGCGCCGGACGCGAAGGTAGAAACCCACTGCATGGAGCTACTGCTCCACGTGTGTCTTGGCCCAGCCAAGCAGGTTAGAGCAGGCACGCGGTTCTGCCTTGCTGCGTCTGGTTGTCACCTGGAGGCAACAGCTCAGGCGAGAACTCTCCTGACCAATCGCTATCTGCGCCAGATGCCACGAGCTAATTCATCGCCATAAACTCAGTTCAGAATGGCTAAAGGCTTAAACTGCCATCCTTGAAGGGCAAAATTGCCCTTCGTTGCCAGCGAAATCAGCAGAAAGCTGCGCCCGCAAGGAAACGGCTAGGACTTGGTGTCCGCAAGCACTGGGCCGGCGGCACAAGGATTTCTTTGGACAGGCAAGCGCACCGAAAAGAGACGAGCTGAGAACTGGGGTGTCATCGTCAGCGAGCTGCGGGAGCAGACTTTGCACTATTTCTGAGGAATTGATGCAGAATGGCAGGGATCTTTTCGAATTCCGCGGATTTATCGAGGAAATAATTTGCGCCAGCAGAGAGGCATTCCTCGCGATACTGGGCATAAGGGTAGTTCGTGCAAATCAATACGTAGAGGCCGGGATGGTCTGGACGAATCGCACGGAGAACGTCGAGACCAGAGCCCCCGGGCATTTGGAGGTCGAGGATCACGGCGTCCGGTTTCATTTGCCGGATGCAGCGAACCGATCCCGACACGTCGCCTGCCTGTCCTGTAACCTCGACGCCCGGCACGTCCCGCAGGAGCTCGGTCAGACGCTCGACGAACAGTGGAGAGTCATCTGCGATAAAGACCTTCATTTTCTTTCTCCTCGGAGACTGTCCGCGCATCTTTAGAGAATGACATATCTGAGCGGAAGTACATCCGGTAGAAGCAGTATTCTCTTGTAGGACAAAATGAACTACCTGTGACCGCGCGCGTCCCACACGGCGGGTCATGGGCGTACGGCACAGGAATTCAAGGATGTGCTCGAGTGCTAATAGCGGTGTTTCCCATCGTCTCTAGTCAACCAACTGGACTTTAAGAGCATAGCGAATCAGCTCGGCACTGGTTTTCATCCCCGTCTTCTCAAGGATGCGCGCCCGATAGGTGCTGACTGTCTTTACGCTGAGAGAGATCTCTCCCGCGATCTCCTTGACAGTTTTGCCCAATGCGATCATCCGCAAAACCTGAAACTCACGATCTGATAGCAGTTCGTGAACCGGTGTATCCGCTCCTTCCCTCAAGTCACAGGCTAGCCTCTCGGCCAGATTCGCGCTGACGTACCGGCCCCCGGCCAACACTCGCCGGACGGCCATTTTCAACTCTTCCGGGACGCTCTCTTTGGTCAGGTAGCCGGCCGCGCCGGCTTTGAGCGCCCGCCTGGCGTATTGCTCTTCGGGGTGCATGCTCAGGAAGAGAACGGGTAGCTTTGGGCGCAATCGTTTCAAGTCATCTAGGATGTCTAGTCCGCTTTTCCCAGGCATGCTAATGTCCAGGATGACGATCTCCCAGTCTTGCCGCCTCACACATTCGAGTGTCTCCTGCGCTGTTTTCGCTTCCCCGAAGGTCAATTTGGAGAGCGCTTCAGCCAGAGTCTCCCTGAGCCCCCGACGAAAGACGGCATGATCGTCAGCAATCAGAACTCTCATCTCGTATCCTTATTTGGGCAGCGTCGAGGGTGGCAGTGCAATCCGCAGAGCGATGGTTGTTCCGGCGCCTGGAACTCCTTCAACCTTGAACTCCCCGTTGAGCAGAAGCGCACGCTCTCGCATTCCAACCAGGCCAAGAGACATGCGCGCCTTGGCTTCCTCAGGATCAAATCCCCTGCCGTTGTCGTGAACTTGGAAGATGAGCTGGTCCGCTTCTCTTTCCAAGCGCGCCTCGACGCGCGTGGCGTGAGCGTGGCGAACGACATTGGTTAAGGATTCCTGAAAGATGCGGAAGATCGTAGTAGACCGCTCCGAATCGAGGGCAATCGGTTCCTGCGGGAGGATGACGCGGCAGTGAATCCCGGTACGGCTTTCGAATTCCTGAGCTTGCCATTCCAGCGCGGCGGTCAGGCCCAGGTCGTCAAGCGTTCTCGGCCTGAGTTCCGAGGCGATTTTACGCAGAGTAACGATCATGTTATCCACCACCTGGGTAGCCGAGTCGACTTTGGCTCGGAGCTGACTTTGTGTCTTGGTAGTCTTGCGGCCTATCAGGGCGAGGTCCATCTTGATCGCCGTACAGGCCTGGCCGAGTTCGTCATGGATTTCTCGGGCTATATACGTGCGTTCCTCTTCCCGCACGCTCTGGAGACGGCCCGCGAAAGCACGGAGTTGATCGAGCGAGATCTTGAGTTGTTCCTCGACGCGTTCACGTTCGGCGATCTCGCCGCACAACTGCTGGTTCACTCGAGTGAGGACGGCTGCCCGTTGTTCAACGCCGAGTTCCAGTAGTTCTTTGGCCTTTGTCAATGTCTCCTCTTTCTCGCGCCTTTCTGTCACGTCCCGGGAGAGCTTGACGAACCCAAGCAGATTTCCCTCGGGGTCCCGCAGCGCCGTGATGACGACGTTTGCCCAGAAACGCGAGCCGTCTTTGCGGATCCTCCATCCCTCGTCTTCGCTCTGTCCCCGTTGAGCTGCTTCCACCAGTTTTCGTTCAGGCTTGCCACTCATCACATCTTCTCGAGGATAAAGCACGGAGAAGTGTTTCCCGATAATTTCCTCTGCGCGGTAGCCTTTCAGCCGCTCGGCGCCAGCATTCCAGCTGACCACGTGGCCCAGCGGGTCCAAGCGGAAAATGGCGTACTCCTTCACGCCTTCGATGAGCAAACGGAAGCGTTCGTCGCTTTCACGCAGGGCCTGTTCTGCAAGCTTGCGCCCCGTAACATTCTCGAAAGCCACACACATGAAATTTCCAGACAGAGGAAAGACTTGGACAGAATAGATCCCCTGGCGAATGAACTCGTCCCCGTAGGAAATCTCTCCCAAGTCTTTTGGCCGTCGGGCATGCAACGCATCGAGGCACCGACCGAAGATCGGGGTCTCCAAGAGCTTTGGGAATTCAGCCAGCTTCCTGCCGCGGAGGCTTTCCAGTGTTGACCCGGTGATATGAGCCGCGGCGGGGTTAAGGTCAATGATTCTGAAACTCTTGACGTCTTGAGGATCTTCGAGGTGCAAGACCACCACTCCCAAAGGCAGGCCTCTGAGGATCTCGGAATAGAGAGGAAGGACTGCTTCTCCGGGCTGAGTCCGGGCAGGTTTCGCACCCTGGGCTCCCGGTCCGGAAGTTCGGCTCGCGGCCATACTACTCCTCTCAGTACAGTGAAGCGGATTCCCACCGCTAGGCAATCGGGCAAAGACCGGGTAAGAGTTGCTCCGATCCCTGAAATCCGCTTCAGGTTTTTCCCTTTAAGGCAGATACCAGCTCCTACGAGTCAGGACCCGTGTCCTTCTTGTAGTTCCTGTAGGACGATAGGAGACATTCCTAGAACGGAAGGTCTGACACCCGAATCAGCTTCCCGCCGATAGCAACAAGGACTGCTTGACTTAACCTTCCCCTTTTGGGGGAGCGCTGGTAGGGGATCTCGGCGGCCTATCGGACGGTTGCGCTTCGGTTGACCAAGGATCCCGGAAACTCGGAACTAGGTGATTTCTAGCAATTTGCTTATGCGCGTCAGGATAAAAGTGTCGGGTGTCCTCGCCTCCGTTATGGTTGTTCTCGGTGACTCAAGCCGTTATGACGCTGCCGTTTTCTCTCTACGTCGGCGCACGCCAGCTACGGCTGCACCCTGCTTTGGCCGGCTGTCCCACGCACTCATTGGAACAACGGAACCAACTCCTGAACTCACACCTGCCGGCCAACCCCAGGTCACATGGTCGACGAAGTCCATTGAACTGAAACTATCTCCGGGCAATAGCAGCTCACCGAATGAGACGCGCGGGATCGCCGCTTACTTGCCCGGGAGCATCTTCTTCGCGCTTTGCATACAAAAGGACCCAGCTATGACGGCAGCCCGCCGATACCTGCCCGCCCTAGCAACCCTTCTGCTCGCATTCCTCGTCCTTTGCTGTTTGCCGCCAGCAGCCCTGGGCCAAGCCAACGTCACGGGTCAATGGCAGACCCTACCGAACCTCATGCCCATCAATCCCACCCATGTGACTCTAATGCGGAACGGTAAAGTCTTGGTCGTCACCGGTAGTGGCAATGGCACCTCGAGCACTCTTCAGGCCGGCATCTTTGACCCCCAAACTGGGACCGTGAGTACCCAAACTCTTGCCTGGGATATGTTCTGTAACGGAATGGTAGCCCTTAGCGACGGGCGCGTCTTCATCAATGGCGGCAATGGCTACGTGCGCACGGCGGTCTACGATCCAGGGACGGGGTTGTTCACCGATCTTCAGAGCATGGCTCACGGGCGCTGGTATCCGACGGTCACGGAGCTGGCCGACGGGGCGGTGATGACTTTTTCGGGCTCGACGCAGTCCGCAGGAACCAACACGACGGTGGAAATCTACACCGTGGGTACTGGCTGGAGTCAGGAATTTGGCGCCGGCTGGACGCCCCCACTTTACCCCCGCATGCATCTTCTTCCCGACGGCACGGTGTTCTATTCTGGCTCGGGAGCGGGCTCGCGAAGATTTAATCCCCCGACAAAGACCTGGACAGGCATGGTCGCTTGGACGAACTACGGCGGGACACGAACCTACGGCACGTCGGTGTTGCTGCCGCTGACTCCAGCAAACAATTACAAGCCTCGCGTAATGATTTTGGGGGGCAACAGCCCGGCGACGGCCACGACGGAGCTCATCGATTTCTCTGCTGCTACTCCGGCCTGGCAGTTCGGGCCTTCGATGTCCCAGGCTCGGATTGAGATGAACGCGACGATACTGCCGAATGGCAAAGTGCTGGCTACTGGCGGCTCCCTCAACGACGAAGATGCCACCACGGCGAGCTTGAACGCCGATCTTTACGATCCGACCACCAACACTTTCGGCTCGGGGGGACAGAACGCATTCCCGCGCTTGTACCACTCGGTCTCACTACTGTTACCTGACGCAACGGTATGGCTCGCGGGCAGCAATCCCACGCAGGGTTTTTTCGACCAGCACATGGAGATTTATTCGCCGCCCTATCTGTTCAACTCCAGCGGCGGTGCGGCCACGCGGCCGACCATCACAAGCGTTCCGGCGTCCATCAATTACGGGAACGCCTTCCTGATTCAGACGCCGGATGCAGCGAGTGTCTCCTCGATCGCGCTGGTGCGCCCGGGCTCGCCGACGCATGCCTTTGACATGGACCAGCGGCTCATCAATTTGTCCTTCACCGCCGGAGCCGGCACTTTGAACGCGACGGCTCCTCCGAACGGAAATATTGCGCCCCCCGGCTATTACATGCTCTTTATTTTGAATTCTTCGGGCGTGCCTTCGGTGGCGAAGTTTGTACAACTTATCTTGAATCCGGCCAGTCAACCTCCCACGGCCACCGTTACGAGTCCTGCGAGCGACGTGACCATCGCCACTGGTCAGCCCGTGTTGTTCTCCGGCTCGGGTAGCGCCCCGGGCGGCACCATTGCCTCCTATTCGTGGGTGTTCCCCGGAGGCAACCCAAGCTCGAGTTCACAGGCCAATCCCGGGAATGTAATCTACTCGACTCCGGGAACATACGTTGCGTCGCTAACGGTCACGGACAATCTCGGACTCACAAGCAGCGCGGTCACGCGCATCATCACTGTTCAGACTGTTCCGGCAATGGCCAACTTCGTGGGCGCGGATACAAGCACGAAGGGCAACTGGCATGGGGTGTATGGAGCGGATGGGTATTCGATAGCCAACGACACGCAGAGTGTGCCCGGCTACGCTGTGTTTTCCGTGGAGGGTCAGGCGAACTATACGTGGGCGACGGGGATCAGCGATCCGCGAGCGCTGCAAACGGGGAGCAATACGGGAAGGATTGCGTCCACTTGGTACAGCATTACGAGCTTCGCGTTCGATGTGAATCTCACCGACGGCAACAGCCACCGGTTTGCGCTGTACGCTTTGGATTGGGACAGCACGACCAGGGTGGAGAGCGTGGAAATTGTGGATGCCAACGGCGGTGCAGTGCTGGACACGCGAAACATTTCCCTGTTCAACAATGGGATTTATCTGATTTGGAACCTTTCCGGACATGTAAGAATCAATGTGACGCTGACGGGCGGGGGCAACGCGGTGATCAGCGGGGCGTTCTTTGGGGGAAGCAGCAGTTCAGAAACGGTAACGGTGAGTCCAGCGAGTGTGAGTTTGGGCGCCAACCAACAGAAACAATTCACGGCGACGGTAACGGGCGCGGCCAACCAAACGGTAAGCTGGTCGATCAGCGCGGTGAGTCCTCCGACTGATGCTCCGGGGAACCTTTCGAGTAGCGGGTTGTACACCGCGCCAGCGACGATCACTCCGGGCACGGTGACGATCAAAGCGACCAGTGCGGACGGGACGGCGTCCGGCACGGCGACGGTGAATTTGAGCAACGGAGCGGTGGCTGGCTTCGTGGGCACGGATACGAGCACGCAAGGCAACTGGCATGGAATCTATGGAGCGGATGGGTACTCGATAGCCAACGACACACAAAGCCTGCCGGCCTATGCGACGTTCGCGGCACAGAATCAACTGAGCTTTACCTGGGCGACGGGGATCACCGATGTGCGAGCGCTGCAAACGGGGAACAACACGGGGAGGGTTGCGTCCACGTGGTACAGCAGTTCGAGTTTCAGTTTCGATGTGAATTTCACCGATGGCAGCAGCCACCAGTTTGCACTATACGCGTTGGACTGGGACAGCACGACGAGGGCGGAGAGCGTGCAAGTGGTGGATGCCAACAGCGGAGCGGTGCTGGACACGCGCAACATTTCGCTGTTCAACAATGGGATCTATCTGATTTGGAATCTTTCCGGCCATGTGAAAATCAATGTGACGCTGACCGGCGGAGGCAACGCGGTCATTAGCGGAGCTTTCTTTAGCGGCGCCGCAGAGACGGTGACGGTGAGTCCAGCGAGTGTGAGTTTGGGCGCCAACCAACAGAAACAGTTCACGGCGACGGTTACCGGCGCGGCCAACCAAACGGTGAGCTGGATGATCAGTGCCGTTAATCCCGTGGGTGCTCCCGCGGGGAACATTTCGAGCAGCGGTTTGTATACCGCGCCAGCGGCGGTCAGTGCAGCGCAGGTGACCATCAAAGCGACCAGTGCGGACGGGATTGCGTCCGGCACGGCGACGGTGAATTTGAGCAACGGAGCGGTGGCTAGCTTCGTGGGCACGGATACGAGCACGCAAGGCAACTGGCATGGAATCTATGGAGCGGATGGGTACTCGATAGCCAACGACACACAAGGCCTGCCGGCCTATGCGACGTTTGCGGTGCAGGGTCAGCTGAGCCATACCTGGGCGACGGGGACAAGCGATCCGCGAGCGCTGCAGAAGGGGAATAACACGGGAAGGATTGCGTCCACCTGGTACAACAGTACGAGTTTCAGTTTCGATGTGAATTTCACCGACGGCAACAGCCATCGGTTTGCGCTGTACGCTTTGGACTGGGACAGCAAAGTGAGAGCCGAAAGCGTGCAAGTGCTGGATGCGAACAGCGGAGCGGTGCTGGACACGCGGAACATTTCGCTGTTCAACAATGGGATCTATCTGATCTGGAACCTTTCTGGCCACGTGAAGATCAACGTCACCCGGACCGCCGGGGGCAACGCGGTCATCAGCGGAGCCTTCTTCCGGTAGATATCGTGTTCGAGCCGTTGCCTCGGTAAGGTTTTAACCTTAATGCCCGAGTGGATCAGAGAAGCAGGTTTTGGTGAGCTTCAGCAGACCTGCATCGAGTTGGGGAGAGCACGCCGGGCGTTAGCCCCGCCGCTGCTTGAATCCCCGAAAGGACAACCATGACGACAGTTCGTCGATACTTGCCGGCCCTGGCGACCCTCCTGCTCGCATCCCTGGTCGTTGGCTTTTTGCCCCCGGTTGCGTTGGGACAGTCCACTTGCACGGCTCCGAAAAACCCTATTCAGGCGGAGAATTGCCAGCCGGGCACGCCCTCTAGTCAGTGGTACGTTCAAGGGGCAGGCTCGGTGAATATTCAGGGCTTTACCACCGACATCAGCGTGAACGCGGGCCAAACCATCTCCTTCAAAATCTCCACGAATGCCGTCTCATGGCGTATCGATATTTATCGTTTGGGTTACTATCAGGGGAATGATGCCCGGTTCGTAGCTTCCATCTCGCCCTCGGTGCCTCTGCCGCAAATTCAACCTGCCTGTGTGAGCGACAGTTCGACTGGCCTGATAGACTGCGGCAACTGGGGGATTTCAGCGTCGTGGACCGTACCGAGCACTGCCACGTCAGGAGTTTATTTTGCCAGACTCGTGCGGCTGGATACCGGCGAGGCGGGCGCAGCAATTTTCATCGTGCGCAATGATTCCAGCCATTCCGACATTTTGGAGCAAACGTCCGACCCAACCTGGCAGGCCTACAACGACTATGGCGGCAACAGTCTGTATACGGGCAACCCGGTCGGCCGCGCGTACAAAGTCAGTTACAACCGGCCAGTGAAAACACTCGGTGATTTTTTCGCCTATGAATATCCGATAGTTCATTTCCTCGAGGCGAACGGGTACGACGTCACGTATTCCACTGGCATAGATACGGATCGTAACGGCGCGCTGATCACCCAGCACAGAGTCTTCTTGTCTGTAGGGCATGACGAATACTGGTCGGGTGGGCAGCGCGCCAACGTCGAAGCTGCCCGCGACGCCGCCGTGAATCCCGTGAATCTGGCATTCTTCACCGGCAACGAAGTTTTCTGGAAGACCCGCTGGGAAGCAAGCATTGATGGCAAGAATACGCCCTACCGAACGCTGGTCTGCTACAAAGAGGCATCGATTGGGGGTGGCTATGGAAGTGTAATTGATCCTGCTGACCCTCCCACCTGGACGGGCCTTTGGCGAGACGCGCGCTTCAGCCCTCCGGCCGATGGCGGCCGTCCGGAAAACGCATTGACCGGCACGATTGGCCAGGTGAGCGCGCCTCAAGCTAACGCGATCACCGTGCCTCAGGCCGACGGCAAAATGCGCTTCTGGCGGAACACCAGCATTGCGACACTCGGGCCCGGCCAAGTTGCCACTCTTCCGCAAGGTGGGCTTGGATACGAATCGGACGAGGACATGGACAATGGGTTTAGGCCTGCGGGTCTCATACGGCTCTCGAGCACTACCGCGGCTGTGACAAATTATATCTACTTCTCCCCTACCTCAGGCTACTACTTTGCGAATGGCACTGAAACGCATCACTTGACCATGTACCGGGCTCCGACTGGAGCCTTGGTTTTTGGAGCCGGAACGATAAATTGGTCGTCGGGGATCGAATCCGATCGTGTGGGATCGACTGGCCCGCCTGCCGATCCCAATATGCGGCAGGCTATGGTGAATCTTCTCGCAGACATGGGAGCTCAGCCAGCAATCCTGCAAAACGGTCTGGCGGCAGCAACTGCTTCCACGGATACCTCCCCGCCTCGGTCAACCATCACGTCGCCGGCCCCCGGAACCACGGTAACTGCCGGTTCTCAGGTAACCATTTCGGGTACGGCGCAAGATTTCGGCGGCGGCGTGGTTGGAGGAGTTGAGGTCTCTGTGGACGGGGGACCAACCTGGCACCCAGCGGTGGGTCGCGAGAATTGGAGCTACGTCTTCACAGCCGCTAATTCCGGAACTTTGAACGTTCTGAGTCGAGCGGTCGATGACAGCGGCAATCTGGAGCTTGTGAGTCCAGGCACAGAGACCGTGTTCGTGAGTCCGTCCAGTGTCAGTTTGAGCGCCAACCAACAAAAACAGTTCACGGCGACGGTTACCGGCACAGCCAACCAAACGGTGAGCTGGTCGATCAGTGCGGTGAGTCCTGCGAGCGCTCCGGCGGGCAACCTTTCCAGCAGCGGTCTGTATACCGCGCCCGCGACGATCACTCCAGCGCAGGTGACCATCAAAGCGACCAGTGCGGACGGGA
>Ga0137394_10002204_pt1 | contig 14354 bp, 13 predicted proteins | sample czobulk116metaG_FD_108278 | JGI IMG/M metagenome (GOLD analysis project Ga0137394, IMG submission 108278) | Vadose zone soil microbial communities from Angelo Coast Range Reserve, California, USA - czobulk1.16 metaG | ecosystem: Environmental > Terrestrial > Soil > Vadose zone | place: USA...
ACAGCACCGCCGGCGCATGGTCCCATGATGCAACTGATCTGCGGAATGACCCCACTCGCCAGGGTGTTGCGCAAAAAGATATCGGCATAGCCTCCCAAACTGACAACGCCTTCCTGTATCCGCGCGCCCCCGGAATCGTTTAGTCCGACGACCGGCACGCCGACTTTCATGGCCAGGTCCATGACCTTGCAGATTTTTTCTGCGTGAGTTTCTGAGAGGGAGCCGCCAAACACCGTGAAGTCCTGAGCAAAGACAAACACGCGCCGGCCGTCAATCAGTCCGTAACCCGTGATGACGCCGTCGCCTGGATAGAGTTGCTGGTCCAAACCGAAATCTCTTGAGCGATGCACGACCAGCTTGTCAAACTCTTCAAAGCTGTCTTCATCCAACAAAAACTCAATCCGCTCACGCGCCGTCATCTTGTTGGCCGCATGCTGCTTCTCAACCCGATCCCGGCCGCCACCTTCTTCGGCAAGACGCGAGCGTTCTTTCAACCGTTCGAGTTTGGACTTGGACTGTTTTGGTTGTTGCTTTGTCATGAGCGAATTGCTGCAAGAACAAAAATGTGATTAACGTTAACCACGCCCTGGACATCAGTTATCAAACGGAAACTGTCTGGTCCCGATCAGCTCGATCAACTCATCAATTGCTCGCCTGGCGTTACTCTGCACCTCATCTGAGTAGCCGTAAAGTTTCACGTTCCTGTCAAAATCCTCAACGTCGAGAATCTGGTAAGAAAGATCCGGCTCGACCAGTATATCCAAATCCAAATCCACGTAGCTCAGCGTCTCACCATCGAAAGTAGGAGGCACGTTCACGTTGCAATAGTAGTTTCTCAGTTCACCATTGGGCTGAGCGAAACGGAACACGTTATACCAGCGATCGAGCCAATAGTATTCAAGACTGTGCGTACCGCTGGCAATAGTTCCCAGGAGATCGTGGACAATCTCCTCAGGAAACTTTGCATCAAGGACGATGAGCGAGCCCTCTTGTCTCAACACCTGCGCGGGCCAGCTACGATGTGCACTGCCGTCGTACTTGTAAGCGCGTACCTGAATCGTCTTTAAGGATGATTGCGCTGACACAGGTTGTCTTGGGTTGCCGTTCGTTTAGAGGTGGGCACCGCCCGCCGGTTCAACGCGAATTGTACGGCCGCTCTTTGCAACTACGCTTGAAACGGTGGGCAGTGCCCACCTCTAAACGAATCGACCGCGCTTACGACCAACTGAAAAGTTACAGAGCGATTACTTCCTCCCGCTCTTGCGCCAGTCGGCGAGAAACTGCGCCTGACCTTTATCGGTTAACGGGTGATTGAACATCTGATCGATCACCTTGAAGGGCATGGTAGCTATGTCAGCGCCCATGCGGGCAGCTTCGATCGCATGAATAGGGTGACGAATACTAGCGGCGAGCACTTCTGTCGGCCAGGAGTAATTTGCGTAAATCTCCACGATGTCGCTTAGCAAGACGAGACCGTTTTCGCCGATATCATCCAACCGGCCGAGAAACGGACTGATAAACGATGCTCCAGCTTTCGCCGCCATGATCGCCTGGGCCGCGGAAAAGCAAAGTGTCACATTCACCTTGATGCCTTCATCAGATAATCGCCGCGTTGCTTTCAACCCTTCGCGCGTAAGCGGACACTTGACCACGACATTCGGCGCAATCCCTGCATACTCTCGTCCCTGGACCACCATGCCTTCAGCGTCTTCAGTGGTGCACTCGGCCGACACGGGTCCGGAAACGATTTCACAAATCGCGGCAATGTGTTGCTTGAAATCTACGTCACCCTCTTTCGCGATCAACGAAGGATTGGTGGTAACACCATCGGCAATACCGTAGGCCGCCGCCTCTCGAATTTCATTGAGATTCGCCGTATCAAGAAAAAACTTCATAAGACCTCCCTTACCAACGCGCTTTCGTAAAGCAAACTGTTAGTTTGCGTCGATGGGTATAACGCTATTTGAAGGCCACCGAATCGTCGCAAACTAACAGTTCGCTTTACATCCCCCTGCGGGAATCAACTCCTGAGCCCTGTCGACTCAACCACTGGATTTCGCAGTATTCCGACTTCCTCTATTTCAACTTCAACCACGTCGCCCGCCTTCATCAGCGAAACTCCGGCGGGTGTTCCGGTAGCGATTAAGTCGCCGGGATAGAGCGTCATGATGTTTGAAATGTACCTTATGAGGAAGGGAACTGAAAACGCCATGTCCGCAGTGCTGCCATGCTGTTTTACTTCGCCATTCAGGCGAGTAGTGACGTTTACATTCAAGGGATCTAAATCGTCAACGATGAACGGACCAACCGGACAAAACGTATCGAACGACTTTCCGCGCGTAAACTGTACGTCCTTGCGTTGCAGGTCTCTCGCGGTTACGTCATTGACACAGGTGTAACCCAGAACATACGTGAGCGGATATTCACTGCTAGTCAAATTGCGCGCTCGCCGTCCAATCACAACTCCCAGCTCGCCTTCGTGCTCAACTTGATTCGAGGCGCGGGGAAGCTCGATCGACTGGCCATTGGCAATAATCGCTGACGGGGCTTTCAGAAACAGCAGAGGTTCGTCAGGCATCTTGTTGCCGAGTTCCGCGGCATGCTCGACGTAGTTTCGTCCCACACAAACAATCTTCGAAGGCGTGACCGGAGCCAGAAGCTCAGCTTCCTCGAACGGAATCGATTGCTTCCGCGGAAGGTCGGCGCCCGTCTCAAACGCCTGGCCTTCATCGAGTAGCCAAAGCTGGCCTTCATCGAGATGCGCAAATCGCGCACCTTCAAAACTCTGGTGAGTAACCCGGCAAAGTCTCATTTGCTTATGGCACCGTCTCTGAAACAACTTCGGATGGTGGGCTAACATTTCCGGCCCGATCAACCGCGGTCAGATAGTAGTAGTACTGCTTCCCGGATTCCACCTTCTCGTCCTGGAAAGTTGTTTTGGGATGCAGTTCTGAATTCAACCGTCTCCACTTGTCCTTTGGCAGATCCGGATCGGTCGAACGATAAATGTTGTAGCCCGCGATATCTGCTTCGGGATTTGTAGGGAAGAACAGCGAAATGCGTCCCGGAGCAGCGACAACTGATATTCCCGCTGGCGCGGATGGTGGAAACGCATCGCGAGGAGTGATTGAGACCGAATTCGAGTTCAAACTCTCAACTTGTGCGCCTTCCGTTCCCAGAGAAACAGCACGCACGAGGTAACGATAGTTCTCGCCAAACTTGAAGTTCTTGTCGCTGTATTCGGTTCCAGCAACTGGTGCGCTGTTGATTGGCGTTTCACTGATTTCGTTGTCCGCTTCCTCCATCCGATAAACATTGTAACCGAGCAGGTTCACTGGCGTTGAACCATCGATGTTTGCGGTTGGAGGCTTCCACGAAATGGTGATCGCGTCCTCCGAAACTTCTTTGCCGGTTTTATTGAGCGTGGGCGCCTGGGCAATTCTGGCGGCCGGCTCAATTACCAGAAAGTTTGAAAAGGCCGCCCGTTGTCCGGAGGCGTTTACGTAGCGAACAGCGTAACGCAGGCGGGCGGGTTCACCGGCAAGTTCGAGCGTGTCAGTGTAGGTAAGAACATCGGCGGCATTTTTTATCTGGTCGTAGGTAACGGAGCCAATCAAAGTGGATCGGGTTGCAAATTCTTCTTCAGTTAATCCGAGCGGTGCCCGCGGCTTTTCTGCCAGCCGGTAAACATCGACGCGACGAATACTCTGCACACTTCCATCCGCAGCATTGCGCTGAGGAGCGGGCCAGCTAAGAAGAACCTGGTTGCCTCGTTGCACTCCCGAGAGCGCCTCCGTGCGTTGTTGGACACGCTCGATCGGCGGCAATGGAGGACGTCTTTTGCCACAGTTCACGAGGAAGACGGCCACAGGCATCACGCAGAAGAGAAGAAACACCGTGCGGAAAGATAGCCGCAGGGCCGGCTCCGGTGGGGCATAGCCCGGGGTCCCCGGCGGGGCAGCACCGCTGGGGTGGCAGGCACCACCGCACCTCGGGCGGCAGAGCCGCGAACCGCGCTGCCTACTGGTTTTCACAGGATATACCGGCTGAGGTCCTGGTCTTTGACGGTTTCTGCAAGCATCGACTCGACATATGCGGCATCAATTCGCTGGTTCTTTGGTTCCAGGTCTGGTCCTTCAAAACTTATTTCTTCCAGAAGCTTTTCCATTATGGTTTGCAGCCTGCGGGCGCCGATGTTCTCAGTCTGCTCATTCACGCGAGCTGCAAAATTCGCAATCGAATCAATCGCGTCGTCGGTAAATTCAATTACGACATCCTCGGTCGCCATCATCGCCTGATACTGCTTGATCAAGGCGTTCTTAGGTTCGGTGAGGATCCGTTTGAAATCTTCAACCGTCAGCGATTCAAGTTCCACTCGGATCGGGAAACGTCCTTGCAACTCTGGAATGAGATCCGAGGGTTTCGAAACATGGAAGGCGCCGGCTGCGATGAACAGAATGTGATCAGTTCGTACCATACCGTAGCGGGAGTTGACCGTAGTCCCTTCAACGATCGGCAAGATATCACGCTGCACGCCTTCGCGTGAGACATCTGGTCCATGTCCTGATTCTCTGCCTGCTATCTTGTCAATCTCGTCCAGAAAGATAATCCCTGAAGATTCGACGCGCTCGATTGCGGCCCGGGCCACCGTGTCCATATCTATCAGGCGCTCTTCCTCTTCCTGCATGAGGTATTCCATCGCCTCGTCCACCGGCATCTTTCGCTGCTTGGTCCGTCCCTGAAATAAGTTGCCCAACATGTCTTTCATGTTGATGCCCATTTCCTCGACGCCCTGCGGTCCAGCAAGTTCGATCACCGGAAAATTCTTTTCACGAATCTCGATTTCGACCAACCGGCTATCGAGTTTCCCACTGCGAAGCTGGGCACGCAGTTTCTCTCGAGTGCGTTGAAACTGCTCGTCCTTTTCTTTGGAGGTGGTGGACGAGTCAATGGCTGACTCAGCACTCGCCTCTTCATTGGTCGTGTCGAAGTCGTAGAAACCAGAAGTTGAGCGCGCGGGCGGCAACAGCAGATCAAGGATTTGTTCCTCGACGTTTAGTTCTGCTTTCTCAGCGATTTCGTCAATCTTTTCCTGCCGAGTCATGTCCACAGAAATTTCCGTGAGGTCGCGAATCATGCTTTCGACATCTCGTCCCACATATCCGACTTCAGTGAACTTCGATGCTTCAACTTTGAGGAATGGGGAATTAGACATCCGGGCCAGCCGGCGCGCGATCTCTGTCTTGCCCACTCCGGTTGAGCCAATCATGATCATATTCTTCGGCATTACGTCAACCGCCATCTCGGGATCGAGTTTTTGACGACGTATACGGTTTCGTAAAGCAACCGCAACCGCGCGCTTCGCGTTACGTTGACCAACCACATGCTTATCGAGTTCGGCAACGATCTGGCGCGGAGTCATCTCGTCCAGACCCACGCCTTCATCAATTTCGCCTTCCAAATAAATAACCATTTGAATTTAGATCAAGTTCTCGATCGTCCTTTAAGTTACGATGCGGCTTACAACTCTTCCACCACAATGTTCTGATTTGAATAGATACAAATCTCGCCCGCGATCCGCAGAGCTTCAACTGCGATATCGCGTGCCGACAAATCGGTATGCTTGGACAAAGCCCGGGCAGCCGCTAGGGCATAGGAACCGCCGGAACCGATTGCCAGTACGCCGTCATCGGGCGCGATGACATCTCCATTTCCCGACAGCAGGAATGAACTCTTGCTGTCAGCAACAACCAGCAGCGCTTCGAGATGCCGCAGGATCTTATCTGTGCGCCACTCTTTGCTGAGTTCGATGGCTGCGCGCTCGAGATTTCCGTGATACTGCTCGAGCTTTCCCTCGAAGCGCGTCAAAAGGGAAAAGGCATCGGCAGTGGCCCCGGCGAAGCCGGCAAGTATACTATCGTTATAAAGACGGCGAACCTTCTTCGCGCTGGCCTTCATGATAGTTTCACCCAGAGTCACCTGGCCATCGCCAGCCATTGCTACGTGTTCGTCTTTGCGAACCAGCAACACAGTGGTGCTGCGAATCTTTGGAGTTTGTGAATGCATTTTTGGCAAAGGCCACTATAGGAATTCGCTGGAAGGCAAGTCAAGGCGCGGTATCTATTTGATTTGACGGGGCGCAGGCATCCTTGCCTGCTAGTCTCACGCACGAAGTGCGTTGAATTGAACGTACCTGCCGCTCAGCCAGGCAGGCAGGGATGCCTGATCTCCCGGGAGTAGCAGTTTATTGAATCTCATTGGCGCTACCCTAGTGCGTTCTGAGCTATGATATCTTTAAGTTGAAGCACGTAATGGAAACGAATCACGCAGAAACCAGGATGGGGCACCGGCCACGCATCGGCATAACGATGCGACTTGATTTAACCAGCGACCGTTTCTATGTTTCTCGTCACTACAGTGAGGCAGTCGCAGCGGCCGGAGGCGCGCCGGTGCACATCAGCCTAATCCCGCAGCGGGATTATATCTCGGCGGTGATGGATCAGCTTGATGGAGTGCTGCTACCCGGAAGTGATTCGGATGTCGATCCGGTGCGATATGGAGCGGAACCACATCCGAACCTTGGCAGCGTTGTTCCCATAAAAGATGAAACGGACCTAATGGTTCTCGATGAGATTGAGAAGCGAGGCACGCCGTTGTTTGCTATTTGTTTTGGCATGCAGGTGCTGAATGTTTCTCGTGGCGGTACGCTCATCCAGGACATCACATCGCAGTTGGCAAATCCTGTCAAACACGAGCAGGGTGTGCCTCGTGATCGTCCGTCGCACCGGATCAAGCTGGCCAAGACAAGCCTTGTATCCGAACTGGCGGAGAGTGAGAAGGCTCTTGTAAACAGCCATCATCATCAAGCTATACAAAACGTGGGAAGGGAATTGGTTGCTACAGCCTGGGCGGCTGATGGACTGATCGAAGCTGTTGAGGATTCTCGGCCGGCTCGCTTTGCCCTGGGTGTGCAGTGGCATCCTGAATTAGGTTGGGAGGAAGATTATCTGTCTCAAGCACTCTTCAACCGATTCATCCAGGCTTCGAAGAAATACGGCGAAAGGGATTCGAACTCGCTACTTGAGTCGCGGCCGCTTCGAGTAGTGCAGGATCTGAAGAGATAAGGTTTTACATTAAGGTGAGGAATTCCGTTGAGAAACAATGACTCGAAAACACATTAGGCTGGGACTTGAGAAACTACTTGAAGAACAATCCCACCTGCTGCGCGGTGCGAAGGTGGGATTGATTTGTAATCAGGCGTCCGTTGACCACAACTTCCGCCACGCCGCGGATCTTCTTCATGAACATCCTGAGGTAAACCTTCACGCATTGTTTGGTCCGCAACACGGGATCCGGGGCGACGTGCAGGACAACATGATAGAAACGGAGCACGCCGTCGATCCGCAAACGGGTTTACCGATTCATTCCCTTTACAGCGAGACTCGTGAACCTACCGAAGCAATGTTGGAGGACCTCGACGTCCTGGTGTTTGATATGCAGGATGTCGGGTGCCGCATCTACACCTTTGCCTACACCATGGCGAATTCCATGATCGCCGCGCGCAAGTTTGGGAAAAAAGTGATTGTCTGTGATCGTCCAAACCCGATCAGCGGTCAGCAGGTAGCGGGCAATGTCCTGGAGCCTGAGCACGCGTCCTTTGTTGGCCAATTTGCAATTCCCACTCGTCATGAAATGACGCTTGGCGAACTAGCTAAGTTGTTCAACGATCATTTCGGGCTCGGGTGCGACCTGCAAGTAGTAACGATGGACGCCTGGGAAAGAAGCGACTGGCAGGACGAAACCGACGCTCCCTGGGTAATGCCGTCGCCTAATATACCGACGATTGATTCAGCGACAGTATTTCCCGGGACGGTCCATTTCGAAGGGACACAGTTGTCGGAGGGGAGGGGAACTACCCGGCCATTTGAACTTGTGGGAGCGCCTTATATTGATCCAGAAGAGTACGCGCGAAAACTGAACGAAAGGGAACTCGCGGGCGTTTACTTTCGCAGCTGCATTTTTCGGCCTACATTTCAAAAGCATGCCGGGATAAGCTGTGGCGGCGTACAGGTTCACGTGCTTGATCGTAAGAAATTCGAGCCGGTCATCACTGGAGTCACAATGGTTAAGATGGCCTATGATTTATACACTGACGAATTTCGCTGGAAGAAGCCACCTTACGAGTACGTCTTCGATCGCAATCCGTTTGACGTAATCGCAGGCACGTCCAAAATTCGAGAAGCGATTGAGGCCGGAAGGTCCATTGAGTCGATCGAGGCAAGTTGGAAACAGGGCTTGGACGCCTTTAAGCGAGTGCGGCAGGAATATTTGCTTTATTAAAGTAGCTTGTGAGGTTCGGCAAAATGATCGCTTTGGACCAGGCGCAACGTGCGAAAGGGAACAACAAACTCAAGGAACCTCTGATCAAGTGTCTTCGACGGGAAGCAATATGTTTTTGTTTAGAGGTGGGCGCCGCCCACCGGTACACCGCTGGACACACCATCAGCTAAATGATAATGCGTTAAATGTTTACCCGGTTCGTTTCGTCCAGGTCGCACCGGTGGGCGGTGCCCACCTCTAAACGAGCGTTGATGCTACGCGGCGAAGATACTTGATCAGAGGTTCCTCAAGTGTGTCGGGCATGAAAATCTTAACGTGAATGATTAGAGGTCGGGGTGCCGACCGTTAAGGTGTAGAGTTAGGAAATGAAGACCTTGCATTGGCGCTGATGTAAAACTTTAATTGATGAACGTGCATCTTAGCAGCAACTTTACGGAGGTTAATTTTGGGCAAGTCTGATATCGATCGATCAGAAGATGTGGAAGCTGCTCCAGCCAAAGCATGGCTGATGGGAGCTGTTGGTTGGCTCGTACCCGGGTTTGGACATCTGCTTCAGGGAAAATGGGTGCGCGCCATCCTCTTAGGTGGAGCCGTTTGGACCTGCTTTATCGCCGGACTCTGGATGGGTGGACACTTGTTTATTGTTAAGGGAGACGAACAAGGTTCATTTCTACTTCAACTCCCACCCATGATTGCAAATCTCGGTTCGGGTTTGCTTTACATGTTCTGTTGGTTCATGGGTGTCGGCTTTTCCGACGACCTGATCAATGCCGCGCGACCTACGTACGAATATGGAAACACCTTTCTGCTGGTTGCGGGACTGCTAAACTATCTTTCAATGCTCGATGCTTTCGACATCTCGGCCGGGAGGAAGTCATGAGACATGTCTTAGTCATGACAGCCTTTGCCGGACTAGCTGCGATAGTTTTTGGGATTGTGGCGAAAGATTCGAAACAGGAGCGGATAGTTTACGGACTTAAAGTATTTGCTGAGTTTCTGATCATCGGGCTGGCGTTGGGTTGGATTCTGTATTTCATACCGTTCTAGGTGTCAGAACCGCCTGCTTGAGCCGGTGGGTCTTGGGATTGTCGATTGCCAATTGTCGATTGCCGATTGGCCTAAAACGATCAATCAATCGACAACCCAAAATTGGCAATTGGCAATGTGAAGGCCCACCCGCTCACGCAGGTGGTTCTGACAATGGGTTTTAATGCCATCTCTCGAAACTGACGCGCTCGTATTACGAACCTATAACTTCGGCGAGGCCGACAAGATCGTTGTTTGTCTAACCCGGGGTTCCGGTTTGATTCGAGGAGTTGCCAAGGGTTGTAGAAAACTGAAGAGTAGGTTTGGCGCGGCCCTCGAACCTTTCACTCTTGCCAGAATTAGCTACCATCACAAAGAGAATCAGGACCTTGTGTCGTTGCGCCAGGCAGAGATCCTCAAATCGCATTTTGATTTGTCGAGCCAGGCCGAAACATTGACTGGTTTGGCCTATATGGGCGATCTGGTGGTGGAGTTTTCACCGCCCTACGAGCCAAACGAGAGACTCTTCAGGATGGTAAGTGCCTGCCTCGAAGCGATATCCGAGTCGCAAGAAGATCTACAAATCATCTTGAGATACTTCGAAGTCTGGCTACTCAAGCTTGAAGGCTTCTTGCCGGATATTCGATGCTGCGGTGAATGTCATCGGGGGTTTGACGAGACGGTGCTCGCTTTCATGGGGCCCGATCTCATGCTTCGTTGCAGCGTCTGCAGCCAGGGAGCCGGCAGAGGCATATCGAAGACGCTGCAAGCGCAGTTGCGGGCCACACAGAAACTGGCCCCATTTGTTTTTGCGCAAGAATCGCGCGAGATTCCAGCCAGCATCCATCGCGAGATGGCTGAACTAACACACCAACTAATTGGACGCGTACTTGAAAGACAACCGAGACTGAGATCCACCTTTCAATAAACGCAGTTTTCAAAGCGCGGCTTAGGGGGAAACCAAGTAATGCTCTGTGCTCCAGCGGAGCCGAATGTTTATGGAAACCGGTGCGAGAGCACGACCGGCGCTCCAGGGGAGCGCAATGTTTCCGGCAATGGTGCTCAAGTCGGGCGTCCGTTTCGCTCCGCTGGAGCGAGCAGAAATCTTTTCAGCTCACGCGTTCTATAAACGTTACGTCCCTACGGGACGGGGGAACTCGAGCTAGAAGAACGTCGCTAAGAAAACAAGAAGGCGGCAAATACTTTAGAGTTTACTTTTAATGTTTACCGGCAAGCTCATCGCCAGATACGTTGTCAAAGGTGCTTTACCTTATGCGTTGCTTTCACTATTACTGCTGACTGCTGTCCTGCTCGTGCAGCAATCCGGGAGGGTTGCTGAACTGGCGCTCTCGGCCGATCTTCCATTATCACTGGCTGCGGAGATCACTGCCGCGCTACTACCGAGCGTCCTGGTTCTAACGCTTCCCGTGGCGGTACTGGCGGGCATCGTGATCGGATTTGCGCGCATGGGCAGCGATAGCGAAATCGTTGCAATGCGGGCGGCCGGGGTGGGCACCTGGAGCCTGTTGTGGCCGGCATTGGTTATCGGTTTGCTCGCGACCCTGGCAGCAACCGTTCTCCATATGCGCGAGGCTCCCCAGGCCGCGCGTGACCTGCGAAGGGCCGCGCTGCAAGGCGCCCTGCGAAAGCTCGAATCTCCGGTTGAACCTCGAACCTTCAACACTGAAATTCCAGGATATGTGATCTACGTAAGGGATGGTGACAAAGCACAGGGTTCCTGGTCTCGCGTTTTTATTTACGCCCAACAACGCGATGGGTCTACGAGAATAGTTACCGCGCGCTCCGGAAGAATTGATTCATCGGGTGAAAAAGCAGAACTCGTTCTGACTGATGCAGTCGCAATGAAGATGCCTTCCGCTGAAAGCACGGAGCACAATTATGTGGTTGAACGATTAGAGTCGCTCCGCATAGCAATAGACACTGGGCGGGCAGCCCTGGTGGATCGCCTAAGTCAAAAAGAGTTGCGCGCTGAAGAGTTGGACTGGAACGATCTAAAGCAGCAATCCCGTTCGAAAGTGATTGACGAGAGAAGGGAAGCGGAGCGCACCCTTCACCGCAGGCTTGCTCTTAGCGTGGCCCCCTTTCTCTTTGCGCTGTTTGGAGGCCTCGTAGGACTGCGAATACGACGCGGAGGACGCGGCGCCGGCATCCTGTTGTCTATCGCCGTAGTTATTGTTTACTACCTGCTTGCTTTGCTCGGTGAATCCCTCTCCAGAACTAATTCAGTGCCGGCAATCGTCGGCCAATGGATGGCGACCGCGGTGTTGCTCTTGTTCAGTTTGCTGATGTTGCGCTTCAGACCCATTCCCGGAATTAGCTTGATTAGAAGGCTGCTGAAAAAAGGTAAACGAGTTAGCGTGATACGCACCAGCGCAATATCGGACCGCGCTACTGAGCACACCGTGGGCGCCGGCCGATCTGGATTTCCAAGCCTGCTGGATACCAGCCTCTTTCGCACGTTGGCAGTTAGTTTCCTGCTTGGCTTCCTTGCTTTGCTTTCTATCGTTCTTATCTTCACGCTGTTCGAGCTGTGGCGTTTCATCGGCGCCAATCACGTACCGGCGGCAATTGTCGCGAGATACCTGGCATCCCTGCTGCCAGTGGTAACGGTTGAGCTGTTTCCAGCGACGATGCTGATTACGGTCCTCGTCACTTACGCGCTCCTCGCGAGGCGCAGCGAAGCAATCGCATGGTGGGCATCAGGTCAGAGTGTCTACCGGCTTATGATCCCCGGAATCCTGTTTGCTATTGCGGCCGGCGCAAGCACCTGGTTGGTCCAGGAACATCTGATGCCTTCAGCAAACATCAAGCAGGAAGCGCTGCGAGCTCGAATCAGAGGCGGACAGCCACGAGCGATTACCGGCACCGGCCGGCAGTGGCTGGCATCAATTGAAAGCAGGCGCTTGTATTCTTATGAGTTTGATGATCAGCGGAGCGTTTTGAATGAACCAACTATTTATGAACTTGATGACGAGGGAGTGCATCTGGTTCGTGTCACGACGGGGAAAACAGGAATATGGGTTGCGCCTAATGAACTTCTGTTGAAGGAAGCTGAGACTATTAACTTGCGAGGAATGATAGTGGAGCGGCAGGTCGCGGCTGAGACTAAGTTAGCAGGATTGGATCCTCCGCAGGTGTTTAAGCCATCCAACGACAGGCCTTCGCAATTGAGCGTTTCGGCATTAGGTAGTTACGTGAAAACAGCAAAGATGCGAGGCGTAAATGTTTCAGCGCTGGCTCTCGCACTCCAACGAAAGTATGTCAACCCGTTCAGTGTTCTGGTAATGGCGTTTATCGGAATGCCCCTGGCGTTGGCCTTCGGCAGGAGAGGTGCGCTCGTGGCGATGTGTGTCGCAGTCGGAGTGAGTATTGCTTATTGGGGCGTTGGCGGTGGTTTTCAGGAATTGGGAAATCATGGACTGCTGCCCCCCGAAGTCGCGGCATGGTCTCCGCCGGTATTATTCGCCGCCGTAGGAACCTACTTCCTTTCAAGAGTGCGTACTTAGGTAGGACAGGCATTCCTGCCTGTCCCGGTATTCCTCAAAAAGACAAAGTAAGAAAGAAGATTTTCCATATCTCATTTGACATTTCTCATTGGTCATTGTGATTCAAGGGCCTCGGGTACAAACGTAACGCAGGCGCGCATCTCATCTCACGCGCGAACAGGGCTTCTGTTTCAAATGGCCAATGAGAAATGTCAAATGAGATATGGAAATTCTTACGTAGGCTTTCTTCTATACAATTCTGGTTAATTCAACCTCGACAGACAGGAATGTCTGTCCTACTTCAAAAAGAAAGGCAGGAAGCCTCTCGACTTCCTGCCCACTGCTTACTGCTTACTGCCTACTTTTCTTACGTTCCCGTTTCCCAACTCCCAATATACTCGAGCTGCTCGGCGGTCAACGTATCGATAGCCAGGCCGAGCGCTTGCAGTTTCAGACTAGCAATCTCGGTATCAACCTCTTTCGGAAGCAGATGCACGCCGGGAGTGAGTTCACCTTTTTTCTTAACCAGGTATTCAACTGAGAGCGCCTGATTGGCAAAACTCATATCCATAACGCTCGCCGGATGACCCTCAGCCGCGGCCAGGTTAATCAGGCGACCCTCGCCCAGAACCATCACCCGATTACCATTCGCTTTGAGCGCATACTCTTCAACGAATGGTCTCACGCTGATCACATCTGCCGAGAGTTCACGAAGTGCGACGAGATTGAGTTCAAGATCAAAGTGACCACTGTTACAAACGATCGCGCCATCCTTCATTTTTTCGAAGTGCTCGCGATCGATCACATGACGGTTTCCGGTCACCGTTATGAAGATGTCTCCCAACGATGCTGCCTCGGACATCGGCATCACTCGGAAGCCGTCCATTACCGCCTCGACCGCTTTGATCGCATCCACTTCGGTGACGATGACGTTAGAGCCCATGCCTCGTGCGCGTAGCGCCACGCCCTTGCCACACCAACCATAGCCGACAACCACGATGTTCCTGCCGGCAAGCAGGATGTTCGTCGCCCGAATGATTCCATCCAAAGTTGATTGACCGGTGCCGTAGCGATTATCAAAGAAGTGCTTGGTCTGCGCATCGTTCACTGCGATGGTTGGAAAGGTGAGGACGCCGGCAATTTCCATTGCCTTCAAACGCTGAATTCCCGTGGTCGTCTCTTCAGTTGACCCGATCAATTCTTTGACCTGATCACCACGCTCTTTGATGAGCATGGCCAAGACGTCAGAACCGTCGTCGATAATTATTTCAGGATGGAAATCGAGAGCGGTGCGCACGTGGCGATTGTAAGTCTCGGTTGATTCGCCTTTGATTGCATAGACCGGAATACCCCAATCGGCGACCAGCGAAGCTGCCACGTCGTCCTGAGTGGAAAGGGGATTGGAAGCAATCAAGACTGATTCGGCGCCACCTGCCTGAAGGGCGCGCGCGAGATTGGCTGTTTCGGTGGTGATGTGTGCGC
>Ga0137394_10002205_pt1 | contig 14350 bp, 13 predicted proteins | sample czobulk116metaG_FD_108278 | JGI IMG/M metagenome (GOLD analysis project Ga0137394, IMG submission 108278) | Vadose zone soil microbial communities from Angelo Coast Range Reserve, California, USA - czobulk1.16 metaG | ecosystem: Environmental > Terrestrial > Soil > Vadose zone | place: USA...
CGACGGAGGCCGCTACATCACTTTGCCCCTGGTCTTCACGCGCGATCCGGAGACCGGCACGCGCAACTGCGGCATCTACCGCATGCAGGTGTTCGACGAGCGCACGGCGGCCATGCACTGGCAGATCCACAAGCACGGCGCGCACCACCACCGCCGCGCCGAGGCCCGGGGCGCCCGCCTCGAGGTCGCCTGCGCGCTTGGCACGGATCCCGCCCTGACCTTCGCCGCCGCGGCACCCCTGCCGGACGACGTGGATGAGATGTTCCTCGCCGGCTTCGTGCGACGCGAGCCGGTCGAGTTGGTGCGCTGCGTGACGGTGGACGTGGAGGTCCCGGCATCGGCCGAGATCGTGCTGGAGGGGTACGTCGATCCCGCGGAGCGCAAGAGCGAGGGTCCCTTCGGGGATCACACCGGCTACTACTCCCTGGCGGACGACTACCCGGTCTTCCATCTCACCTGCCTCACGCACCGGGAGCGGCCCATCTACCAGACGACCATCGTGGGGCCGCCGCCGATGGAGGACTTCTACATCGGCAAGGCCATCGAGCGCGTCTTCCTGCCGATCATGAAGCGGCAGCTGCCCGAGATCGTCGACATCCACATGCCGGCGGAGGGCATCTTCCACAACCTCATCATCGTGTCGATCCGCAAGCGCTACCCGGGCCACGCCCGCAAGGTGATGCACGCCATCTGGGGCATGGGACAGGCGATGTTCAGCAAGGTGATCCTGGTCGTGGATGACGACGTGGACGTGCAGGACGTGCGCCAGGTGGCCTGGAAGGCCCTCAACCACATCGATCCCGAGCGCGACATCGGGTTCGTGCTGGGACCGGTCGACGTGCTCGACCATTCCGCGCGCCTGCCGCAGTTCGGGTCGCACATGGGGGTGGACGCCACGCGCAAGCTGCCGGGGGAAGGGTTCACACGCCCGTGGCCGGAGGAGATCCGCATGGACCCGGAGACGCTGGCGCTCGTCGAGCGCAAGTGGCCCCGGTATGGCATCGGCTAGGGGGATCGCCCGGCCCTCGAGGAGGGGAGATGGGGAACTTCATCGGAGGATCGGCCTACGCCATGTCGCGCGACATCGCCGAGGGCATGATCCTGGTCAACACCAACACGTTCAAGAAATTCACGCCGGCGGAACTGAAGCAGCTCTCGTTCGAGCTCGACAGGGTCCAGAAGGAGGCGCGCGCCGACCAGCCGCCCCAGGACGACACCCAGGCGATCCAGAAGCGCGGCCGCAAGCTCAGCCGCATCACCACCGCCATGAACATCATACACGCTACGCTGATCAAGAGATGACTCCTCGCCCGCGCGGACGCGCCCCCCGCCCATGACCGCCCCCGCGACGCGGCCTCGGGTGCTCTCGGGCTTCCGTCCCACGGGGCCGATGCACATCGGCCACCTGGTGGGCGCGCTCGAGAACTGGGTGCGGCTCCAGGAGTCGCACGAGTGCTACTTCGCCATCTGCGACTGGCACGCCCTGACGAGCGAGTACGAGGACACGGGCCGCCTCAAGGCCTACGTCCTGGAGATGGCCACGGACTGGCTCGCCGCCGGCCTCGACCCCGGGAAGTGCACGCTTTTCGTGCAGTCGCGCGTCCCGGAGCATGCCGAGCTTCACCTGCTGCTCTCGATGATCGTGCCGCTGCCATGGCTCGAGCGCGTGCCGACCTACAAGGAACAGCAGCAGCAGGTCGCCAACCGGGACCTGGGCAACTATGGGTTCCTGGGATACCCCGTGCTGCAGGCCGCCGACATCCTGATCTACCGGGCCGAGTTCGTCCCGGTCGGAGAGGACCAGCTGGCCCACCTCGAGCTCTGCCGCGAGATCGCGCGGCGCTTCAACACCCTGTACGGCCCGGTGTTCCCCGAGCCGCAGGCGCTCACGACGCGCACGCCGCGCCTGCCCGGGACGGACGGACGCAAGATGAGCAAGTCCTACGGAAACGCCATCAACCTGGCGGACGACCCCGAGCGCATCCGCCAGAAGATCCTCACCATGGTCACCGATCCGGCGCGCAAGCGGCGCACCGACCCGGGGAACCCGGACGTCTGCCCCGTGTTCGACTTTCACCGGGCCTTCTCCAGCAAGGCCACGATCGAGCACGTCGACGTGGAGTGCCGGCGCGCCGGAATCGGCTGCATCGACTGCAAGAAGGAGCTCCTGGGGCACCTGGAGCCGTTCCTGGCCCCGTTTCAGGAGCGGCGCGCGGCATGGCTGCGACAGCCCGGGCGCGTCGCCGAGATCCTCGCCGAGGGCGCACGGAAGGCCCGGACCGAGGCCGGCGCCACGATGGCACGAGTGCGCGCGGCGATGAAGATCGACTGAAGGAGCGGGGATGAGCGGAGCGCCGCGGGTCATCGAACCGGAAGGGCAGACCGGCTGGCAGGTCCGGCTGGACTCCTACCAGGGTCCGCTCGAAATCCTCCTGCACCTGATCCGCACGGGCGAGGTCGACCCGACCGGCCTTCCCATTCTGGAGGTCGCCCGGCAGTACGATGCCTGGCTCGAGCGGGCGCGCGACGTCGACATGGATCTGGCGGGGGAGTACCTGGTGCTCGCCGCCACGCTGGTGCACATGAAGTCCAGGCGCCTGCTCCCACCCGACCCCGCCGACGCGGCCACGGAGCCGCCCTTCGAGGCGATGGTCGCCCCCCCTGCCGCGCAGGGCATGCGCAGGGCCGCGGAACACCTGCAGGAGCGCGAGGCGTGCATGGAGCTGGTCTTCGCGCGCCCCGCCGAGCGGGTCTCGGAGTTCGCGAGCGAGCAGGGCATCGAGGCCGATCTCTCCGCCCTGCTGCGCGCCTTCCAGGCCATCTTGCGGCGCGTCGGGAACGATCCCACCGCCCGGGTGAGCCGTGAGCGGATCACTCTCGTCGAGCGGATCAACTGGCTCCTGGAGACGCTCCAGCGGGAGCGCCGCGTCGGCTTCCGGAACCTGTTCGCGGCCGCCGAGGACCGGATGTCGTGCATCCTCACCTTCCTGGCCCTGCTGGAGCTCATCCGGCTGCGGCTGGTGCGGGCCTTCCAGAGTCACCACCAGGACGATCTGCTGATCACGCTCGCCGACGAGCCCTCCGGCCCCGGCGGCGCGGCCGCGCAGGAGCGGACAGATGCCTGAGAACGCGGCGCCGGCGGCCGCTCTCGACGACCGCACCCTGCGGGCGGTGGTCGAAGCTCTCGTCTTCGCCGCGGAGGAGCCGCTGACGATCGGCGACCTCGTCGATCTCTTTCCCGGAGTAGGGGAGGAGACCCTGAAGCGCCTCCTCGACGAGCTGGCGCGGGCCTGCGAGGGACCCGACCGGGGCCTGCAGGTGGCCAGGGTGGCGGGCGGCTACCGTATGACCACCAAGGGCGAGCTCGGCGAATGGGTGCGGGCCCTCTTCCGCTCGCGCAACAGGCGCCGCCTGTCGCCCGCCGCTCTCGAGACCCTGGCCATCGTGGCCTACCGCCAGCCGATCACGACACCGGAGATCCAGGCCATCCGCGGGACCGATCCGAGCGCCGTCCTCGACGGCCTGCTCGAGAAGAAGCTCGTCCGCGTGCTGGGCCGCAAGAAGGTCGTCGGCAAGCCGTTGCTCTACGGCACGACCCGCGAGTTCCTCGCCCACTTCGGCCTGAACTCGCTGGAGGACCTGCCGGGCCCCGAGGAGTTTGGCGGCCTGGCCCCGTCGTTGTCGGCGGCGGCCGCGGCAGGCCCATTCCAGGAGACGGAGGGAAACGGCGAGGACGATGACGACGAGGAGGTCGATGAGGAGACCGAGGACGAGAGCGAGCGCGAGGACGACGGGGACGACTCCTGAGGAAGGCCCCGGCGTCCGCCTGCAGAAGTTCATGGCCTCGGCGGGCGTCGCCTCGCGCCGCGAAGCCGAGCGCCTGATCCAGGCCGGCCGCGTCGAGGTGAACAGCCGCGTCGTGACCACGCTCGGGACCCGCATCGATCCGTGGCGTGATCGGGTGCGCGTCGATGGCCGTGCGGTCCAGGAGTCGGGCCGGCGCGTGTACTACCTCCTGCACAAGCCGCGCGGCTTCATCACCACCGCGTCGGACCCGGAGGGCCGCCCCACCGTCCTCGACCTGCTGCAGGGAGTGCGTGAAAGGATCTTCCCCGTGGGCCGGCTCGACTGGAACTCCGAAGGACTGCTCCTTTTGACGCACGACGGCGACCTGGCCTACCGCCTCACCCACCCGGCGAACCACGTTCCCAAGACCTACCGCGTCAAGGTGAAGGGACTCGTCGGGCCGGCCTCCCTCGAGGCAATACGGCGCGGCCTCTTCCTCGACGGTCGCAGGAGCCTGCCGGCCGAGGTCCGCCGCATCTCCTCGCAGAGCAACAGCTGGCTGGAGGTCACCCTCTACGAGGGCCAGAAGAACCAGATCCGGCGCACCTTCGAACGCCTGGGCCACCCGGTCCTGAAACTGCGGCGCATCGCCATCGGGCCGCTCACCGACCGCACCCTCCGGCCGGGAGAGTTCCGCGGCCTGACCGAGGAGGAGGTGCGGCGGCTGAAGGAGCGTCGATGAGCATCCGCATCCCGGACCACGTCCGCCGCCTGACGCCGTACGTGCCCGGGAAGCCGATCGAGGAGGCGGAGCGCCAGCTGGGGATCCGGGAGGTCGTCAAGCTGGCGAGCAACGAGAACCCTCTCGGACCGTCGCCGCGCGCCCTCGAAGCGATACGCGCGGCGGCGGGCCGCGTGCACCGCTACCCGGACGGCAACGGCTACGCCCTGCGCCTGGCGCTGGCCGCGCGGCACGACGTCCCTCCCACCCAGGTCGTGCTGGGGAACGGCTCGACGGAGCTGCTCGAGGTGGCGGCCAAGGCGTTCCTGTCGCCCGAGCGCGGCGCGGTGGTGGCGGAGCCAGCCTTCATCATGTACCGCATCGCCGTCGCCGCCATGGGCGCCCCGCTCGTCCTGGTGCCGCTGCGGGAAGAGCGCCACGATCTGGCGGCCATGGCCGCGGCCTGCGACGCCCGGACCGCCCTGGTCTACATCGGCAACCCGAACAACCCCACCGGCACCTATGTGACGCGGTCCGAGATGGACGACTACTTCCGCTGCCTGCCCGCGCACGTGCTGACGGTGGTGGACGAGGCCTATTTCGACTACCTGGAGGCCGCCGACTACCCCGATTGCCTGGACGACCTGAGGGCGGGGCGCGGCGTCGTCGTGCTGCGCACCTTCTCGAAGATCCACGGGCTGGCCGGCATGCGCCTCGGCTACGCCGTGACCCTCAAGGAGGTGGCGTCGGCGCTCGATGCCGTCCGCTCGCCGTTCAACACCTCGGTCCTGGCGCAGGTCGCGGCCAGGGCCGCCCTCGAGGACACCGAGCATGTGGCGCGCTCGCGGGCCGAGAACGCGCGCGAGGTGCGCTTCCTGTCCGAGGAGCTGTCGCGACGGGGGATAGAATTCGTCCCGCCCGCGGCCAACTTCTTCCTGGTACGGACCCCGGCGCGGGGGGAAGAGCTGTACCAGAACCTCCTGCGGCTGGGGGTGATCGTCCGGCCGATGGAGGCCTATGGCTATTCGCACGCCATCCGCCTCTCCGTTGGCACGCGCCGCGAGAACCAGCGTCTCCTCGAGGCCCTCGACCGGGTGCTGTCCTGGGCCGGCGGGACCTCCGGTGGCGGTGTCGTAATTCGATGAAAACAAAGTTTTTCTGCTTGACAGGAGGAGGGCCGGTCAGTATCATTCGGGAATCCCGCACAGGGGTGGCCAAGCCTGTGGTCGTCAGGGCGAGGTTGCCGCAGCCGATGGGGCGGGGAAAGGACCTGTCCCGATCGAGCCGCCGCTCCCGGGAGGGCCGAGAGGAACGGGACGCCCGCGCGCGTCCGCACGACGGCACGCCGGCGGCCCGCCTTGAGGCAGGGCGTCCGCGGCCGAAAAATGACCTAAGGAGGCACCTGCCTGCATGGATGTACAGAAGATGAAGGATGATCCCACCCTGGGACAGCTCGACGCGAATCCCCACGAGATGTCCCCCGCCCCAAAGCCCAAGCGCTCCCAACCCCTCAGGCCGATGGACGGCGTTGACGCCGAGTTCTCCGACGGCGAGTACCAGCAGCTGCTGGACATGTATGACCAGTCCCTGAGGACCCTCGCGGAAGGGGAGCTCGTTCGCGGCCGCATCCTGCGCATCAGTGGCAGCGAGGTCATCGTGGACGTGGGCTACAAGTCGGAGGGGATCATCGACCTCGAAGAGTTCAAGGGCCCCGACGGCAAGCCGCACGTCAACGTCGGGGACGAGGTGGTCGTGCTCCTGGAGAAGACGGAGAACAAGGACGGCTACGTGGTCCTCTCCAAGGAGAAGGCCGAGAAAATGAAGATCTGGGAGGAGATCGAGCGGGCCTACACGGACGGCAAGCCGGTCACCGGGATCGTCAAGGAGAGGATCAAGGGCGGGCTCGCCGTGGACATCGGCGTGCGCGCTTTCCTGCCGGGGTCGCTCGTGGACATCCGCCCCGTGCGCAACCTCGACGCGATGAAGGGCAAAGAGCTGCAGATGCGGGTCATCAAGGTGAACCGCAAGCGCGGCAACATCGTCCTGTCGCGCAAGGCCGTGCTCGAGGAGGAGAACGCCCACAAGAAGCGCCGCACGCTCGGCGGCCTCACCGAGGGCAAGGTCATCAAGGGGTCCGTCAAGAACATCACCGAGTACGGGGCCTTCATAGACCTGGGCGGGATCGACGGCCTGCTGCACAAGACCGACATGTCGTGGGGTCGCATCAATCACCCCTCGGAGATGTTCGTGGTCGGGGACGAGATCGAGGTCGTGGTGCTCAAGTTCGACCCGGAGAAGGAGCGGGTGTCTCTGGGCTTCAAGCAGCGGGGTCCCGATCCGTGGGAGAACGTCGAGGGCAAGTACCCGCGGGAATCGCGGGTGCGGGGGAAGGTCGTCAGCCTCACCGATTACGGCGCCTTCATCGAGCTCGAGCCGGGGGTCGAGGGCTTGATCCACGTTTCCGAGATGTCCTGGACCAAGAGGGTCAAGCATCCTTCGAAGGTCCTGGCCGTGGGGGATACCGTGGAGGCCGTCGTGCTGGACGTCGACAAGGCGGCTCGGCGACTCTCCCTGGGCCTGCGGCAGACCGAGCCCAACCCCTGGCAGATGATCAGCGAGAGGTACCATGAAGGGGATCGCATCACCGGCAAGGTGCGGAACCTGACCGACTTCGGCGCCTTCATCGAGGTGGAAGAGGGGATCGACGGCCTGGTTCATATCTCCGACATGTCCTGGACCAAGCGTCTCAAGCACCCCTCCGAGATGCTCAAGAAGGGCGACGACGTCGAAGCGGTGATCCTCAAGATCGACTCCGAAAACCAGAGGCTGTCCCTCGGGATCAAGCAGCTGCAGCCGAACGTGTGGGAAGAGTTCTTCAAGAACCACGTCATCGGCGATCTGGTGATCGGCCGCATCGTGCGCCTGACCGATTTCGGCGCCTTCGTCGAGTTGGCGGAAGGGATCGAAGGCCTGGTGCACGTGTCGGAGATCGCCGAGGAGCGGGTCGAGAAGCCTTCCGACAAGCTGTCCCTCGACGAGAGCGTGACCGCCAAGATCATCAAGATGGACATCGCCGAGCAGAAGATCGGCCTCTCGATCAAGGCGGCGATCCAGGATCAGGGTCGTGAGGACCTCCGCAGCTACATGCGGAGCCAGGGCAACCCCGCCATCAACCTGGGCGAGGTCGCCGGCCACTCCGGCCGACGCGTGCGCGATGAGAAGCGGCGCCGTGGTGGCCGTGACTCGTTCGAGGAAGGCGAGGAAGAATAGATCCGTCTCGAGGCAGCAGCGGCCTGGCGTCCCCGGACGCCGGCGGAGGGTGCGAGGGCGCTTCCATGACGAAGGCCGAGCTGGTCGAAGAGGTGGCCCGTGTCTCGGAGCTGACGAAGAAACACTCCGAGATCATCGTCAACACGGTGTTCGACTCGATCGTCGACGCACTTCAGAAGGATCAGAAGATCGAGCTCAGGGGCTTCGGCAGCTTCCGCATCCGCCAGCGCCGCTCCCGCCAGGGGCGCAACCCCAAGACCGGCGACAAGGTGGATGTGCCAGCCAAGAGGATCCCCTATTTCAAGCCCGGGAAGGAGCTCAAGGAGCTGATCAACGCCTCGGCGGGCTCCCCCGAGCCGACGGCTTCCTCCGTCTCCTCCACCGGCGCGGAGCCGTGATCCTGCCGGGTCCCCCCGGACGTCCGGCATGCCCGACGCACGATGGAGAAGCTCTTCAGTCCCTGGCGCCTTCGTTACATCGCCTCCGATCGCCGGCGGGTTCGGGGATGCGTCTTCTGTCGCGCGATCAGGCGGCACGATGACCGGGCCAACCTCATCCTGCACCGCGGCCGCAGCGCGTTCGTCATCCTGAACAAGTATCCCTACAACAACGGGCACCTGATGATCGTGCCCGACGCGCACCTGCCCACCCTCCACGATGCCCCGGCGGCGACTCTGGCGGAGATGATGGACCTCGCCGTCCGCTGCGAGAGCGCCCTGCGGGCGGTCTACCGGCCGACCGGCATCAACCTGGGCATGAACCTGGGTCGCAGCGCCGGCGCCGGGATCGAGGGCCACTTCCACATGCACCTGGTGCCGCGCTGGGACGGCGACACGAACTTCATGACGGTGGTGCACGGCACTCGGGTGATCCCCGAGTCGCTCGCGTCCACCTATCGCCGCCTGCGGCCGCTGCTGACGGGCGATGGCGGCGAGGGCGCCGGCCCGCCGCCCCGCGCCGCGGCGCCTCCCAGGCGACGCCGGCAGGGGAGCAGGCGATGAGGCGCTTCTTCATCGAAACCTGGGGCTGCCAGATGAACGTCCATGACTCGGAGAAGATGGCCGGCCTCCTGGGCTCCCTCGGGTACGCCCCGGCTTCCGATGCGCGCCAGGCCGATCTGATCCTCCTCAACACCTGCAGCGTGCGGGAGAAGGCGGCCAGCAAGGTCTTTTCGCGGCTGGGGCAGATCCGCCGCCTCAAGGAGTCGAACCCCGGACTGCTCATCGGCGTCTGCGGCTGCGTGGCGCAGCAGGAGGGGGAGGCGATCTTCGCGCGCGCTCCTTACGTGGACCTGGTCGTGGGCCCCCGGAACATCGCCCGCCTCGGCTCACTCCTGGAGCAGGCCCGCCGCGAGGGCCGCTCCATCAGCCTGGCCCGCGACGACGACCCGGTCGTCTTCCCCTCCAGCACGACGGCCCGCGCGGCGGGACCGCGCGCCTACGTCACCATCATGGAAGGATGCAACAAGTCCTGCACCTTCTGCATCGTGCCCTTCACCCGGGGCCGCGAAGTCTACCGCCCTCCCGAGGAGATCGTGGCGGAGGTCCGGGCGCTGGTGGCGCAAGGCTATTGCGAGATCGAGCTCCTGGGCCAGAACGTCAACGCCTACCATCACGAGGCAGACGACCTGGCCGCGCTCCTGCACAAAGTGGACCGCGTCGCCGGCGTCCGGCGGGTCCGCTTCACCACGTCCCACCCCGGGCACCTCAAACGCGGGATCATGGACGCGATGCGGGACGTTCCATCGGTCTGCAACCACCTCCACCTGCCGGTCCAATCGGGCTCGGACACGATCTTGAAGGCGATGAACCGCGGCTACACCCGGGGCCGGTATCTGGAGAAGATCGAGTACTTGCGCCGCGTCGTTCCCGCCGTGGCCCTGAGCACCGACGTGATCGTAGGCTTCCCCGGAGAGACCGAGCGGGATTTCGACGACACGCTCTCCCTCCTGCGCCAGATCGAGTACGACCAGGTGTTCGCCTTCACCTACTCCCCCCGTCCGGGCACCCCGGCGACGCGCCTGGAGGGAGGCCTCCCGGAAGGGGACAAGCAGTCCCGTCTCGCCACGCTCCTCGACCTTCAGGAGCGGATCCAGGCCCGGCGCAACGCGGCCCTGGTCGGCCGGACCTTCGAGGTCCTGCTCGATGGCCCGAGCCGCCTGGACCCGGCCGTGATGAAGGGGCGGACGCGCTGCAACCGCATCGTGCACCTGCCCGCACCGAACCCGCCGGCCGGCCTCGTGCCGGTGCGCATCACGCGCGCCCACCCCCACTCTCTCAGCGGCGAAGCGGTGGGGCCCGCCGCGCCGGCTTGACTTGCCCCGGGGCCCGGGCTATAAAAGGGGCGCCACCGCCAGACCGAAGAGGGGCTTCCGACAAATGGAACTCGAGATGAAGATCAAGGGCCTGATGATCGACCCCATCACCAACATGCCGATCATCATCCTGCGCGATCCGGGGAGCTCCGCCGTCCTGCCCATCTGGGTCGGGATCTTCGAGGCGAACGCGATCGCCCTCCAGATCGAAAAGATCGCCACTCCGAGGCCGATGACCCACGATCTGCTCAAGAGCATGATCAGCGGCATGCACGCGACCGTCGAGAAGGTGGTGATCACCGATCTCAAAGAGAACACCTTCTACGCCCTCATCTTCCTGAACCACGGCGGCGCCGTCCTGCCCATCGACTCGCGGCCGAGCGACGCCATCGCACTGGCCCTGCGCACCGGCTCTCCGATCTTCGTCAACAGCGAGGTCATCGAAAAGGCCAAGAACACCGACCTCACCAAGGACGCGGGGGAGTCCGAACGGATTCGCAAGTGGCTCGAGAACCTTGATCCGGACGAGCTCGGCAAGTACGAGATGTAGCTGCACCTACAGTCGTAAGTATAAGATTCAAAAAGACTTACAACGTCGACCCGACGACGACGCGTCGCATACACCGCCTTGACACCCGCTCCCCCCTCCTGTATAAGGCGGCTCAGGAACGGCTGCCGGACGCTTGGTGTTGCCCGCGTCGCCGCCGCCGGCCGAAACGCTCACTCTCAAGCACGGGGACACGGCAGCCGTGATTCTCGCCATCGCCAACCAGAAGGGGGGAGTCGGAAAGACCACCACAGCGATCAACCTGGCAGCGGCTCTGGCTCAGAAGGGCCTCTCCACGCTCCTTCTCGATCTCGACCCCCAGGGCAATGCCACCCTGTCCTTCCTCGACCCCGAGCAGCTTCACTCATCGGTCTACGAGTGTCTCGTCGAAGACAATAAGACCTTGCGCGATGCGGTCCACAAGACGAACCTCAAGAACCTGGATCTTGTTCCCGCCAGGATCAGCCTCGCCAAGTTCGAGAGCAAGCTTCTCGGCGACATTGACAGCCACTTCCGTCTCAAGGACCGCCTCAAATCGGTGGCCCGCGACTACCAGTACATCGTCATGGACACTCCACCGACTCTCGGTCTCTTGACCGTCAACGCCCTGGTCGCATCCAGCCACCTTCTGGTTCCGATCCAGTCGTCCTATTTCGCCCTCGAAGGAACCGACGACTTGCTCGAGACGGTCGAGAAGATCAAGGCCCGCCCCAATCCCACTCTCGAGTTTCTCGGCGTGGTGATCACCATCCACGACAAGCGGACCATCCTGGGACGGGACATCAAGAACCACATCAAAGAGGTGTTCGGCCCCAAGGTGTTCCGTACCGTGATTTCCCGGAGTGTACGCCTCGAGGAAAGCCCGGCCTACAAAGAATCGATCTTCAGCTTCGCGCCACATTCGACCGGAGCGCTCGAGTACTACAAGCTCTCCGAAGAGGTGATAGGACGTGTCTAAACAGCGCGGGCTCCCGTCGCAGAGAAGAATGCGGCACGACTACCACTTCGTCGACAACCTCTCGGCCGGTCCAGGATCGGCCGTGGGGCGGATGATCCCTCTCGACCTCCTGGTGCCCAACCCGGACCAGCCTCGCCGTTCCTTTGCGGACCTCGCCGACCTCATCTCCTCGATCAAAGAGAAAGGCGTCCTCGAGCCGGTCCTGGTCAGGCCGTCCGGTGAGAAGTTCCAGATCATCGCCGGCGAGCGGCGCTACAGAGCCTCCGTCGAGGCCGGCCTGTCACAGATCCCATGCGTCGAGATCGACGTGGACGACAGGGGAGTGCTCGAGATCAGCCTGATCGAGAATCTGCAGAGGCGTGACCTGAGCCCCTTCGAGGAGGCTGACGGCCTGCACAAGCTTTGCGAGAAGTTTCTCTATACCCACGAAGAGGTCGCCAAGAAACTTGGAAAGTCCCGGAGCTCGATCACAGAGACCCTCACGCTCAACAACATCCCGGTGGAGCTTCGCGAACGTTGCCGGGAGGCGGGCATAGCCGCCCGCTCGACCCTGCTGCAGATCGCCAGGCAGCCGAACGCCTCGGCGATGGCCAAGATGGTCGAGGAGATCATTCGTTCGGGCCTGACTCGCGATGAGGTCCGCAGGCTCAAGACCGAGGAGAAAAAGGGACCGGGCCGACCGAAGGGGTTCATCTTCCACTTCAGGCCCTCCGACAACAAGTTTGCCCTGAATCTCAGGTTCAAGCGGGCCGAGGTATCGAAGGAAGAGATCATCGCCACGCTTCGCGACCTCATCGATCATCTCTCCAGCGCTTAGTTGCGTCCGTAGAATCGACGCCCGCGTGACTTGGAATGTCGGCGCGCCGACAATTTCTCCTCCGCTTCCACCCTCGTATGCCTCCTTCGTAGGTTTACATAAGATATCTTATCGGACGTTGGGGCTGCGGCTCCTGAAGAGCCCGCCGCTGGCGAATCTCGACCCTGTGGACGCCGTGTGGATCCTCGAGACCCTCCCTGTGGATTCCTGTCCCCCCGCGGAAGCGCGCCTTTCGGCGGCCGGTTGACGCCCGGCCTCGCTCGCCCTACCATGCGTTCGGCATGAGAGCATTTCGGCTCGACACGATCTGGCGCTACATCTTCCGCGAGGTCCTATCGCCCACCCTCCTGGGCCTCGTGGTCTACGTGCTCGTCTTCCTGATGAACGCACTCTTCGAGCTGGCCGAGCTCGCGATCAAGAAAGAGCTTCCGATCCGGACGGTCGTCGAGCTCCTTTTCTACTTCATGCCTCGCGTCCTGGTGATGACCATCCCGATGGCCATCCTCCTCGGGGTCCTGGTGGGGGTTGGCCGCATGTCGACGGACAGCGAGGTCATCGCTCTGCGGGCCAGCGGGATCAGCTACTGGAAAGTGCTCACCCCGGTGCTCACCCTGGGGGTCGTCGGCTGGCTCCTGGCGAGCTTCCTCATCGTCCAGGTGGAGCCCCGCGCACAGTACAGGCGGCATCGGGTGTACGACAGGCTCATGTACTCCTCCGACTTGCGGCGGGAGATCAAGCCGCGCGTCTTCTTCGAGGAGATCCCCGGGATGATCCTTTATGCCGACGAGGTCCGCCAAAGCGGAGACTTCCTCGAGAAGGTCTTCCTGTACCAGAGCGGTGACGATGGGAAGGAGTTCGTGACCGTGGCCCGGCGGGCCCAGCTCGACTACGACCGCCGCGACGGCGTGGCCCATTTCTACCTGGAGAACGGCACCACCCACGCCACCAGCCCGGCGGACGCCGACAGCTACCAGATCAGCAACTTCGAGCGTCAGATGATCGTCAAGGAGCCGGACGAGGCGTTCCGGATCAAGAGCAGCCTCCTGGCGCGGCCGGCTCCCAAGAATTTCCACGAGCAGACCATCCCGGAGCTGCGGGAATCGATCCGGCGCGCCGAGGCGATTTCCGAGCCATCCGTGCGTGCGCGCGTGGTGGGGACGATCCAGTCCCTCCTGCACGAGCGCTACGCGCTGCCGGTCGCCGCCCTGGTCTTCTCGATCCTCGGTGTCCCCCTCGGGATCATGAACCGCAGAGGAGGCAAGGCATCGGGGTTCAGCCTCAGCATCGGCATCGCGATCCTCTATTGGGTGCTCCTCTCGGTGGGCCAGAACCTGGTCAGTCAGGGGACGATTCATCCCTACATCGGCCTCTGGTTCGGCAATGTCACGCTCGGGATCCTGGGGATCGTCCTCTTCCTGATGCGGGAGCGATCCGAGGCGATCCGACTTTCACTCCCGGTGCCGGCCTCCTTGCAGAGGGCCCTGGCTTCCCTGCGCCGGCGCGAAGAGCATCGGCTTGAGGGCCTGCCCATGGCGACGGCTCCCCCGGCCGGGGCGTCCGTCCGCCGGCACTCGTCTCGCCGCCGGCGCCATGCGGAGCGGTTGACCCTGGCGGCGGTCTCCCCCGGCGGCGCAGGCGACGTTGACGAGGAGGTCGAGACCCAGGAGGAGCCATCGCATCGCATCCGCTCCCTCATCCTCGGTGGCCTGGCCGCCGTCATGGGGATCGCGTCGCTCTCCTACAGCCCGTTCCTCCTGGTCGGCCTGGCGCTCCTGGCTATCATTCTGATCTTCAGCACCACCCTGGACCGGTACGTGCTGCGTCGTTTCGTGACCATCCTGGCCGGGTGCGTGGTGACCTTCTTCGCGCTCTTCGCCGTCTACGAGTTCATCCAGCTCATCGACGACCTGGTGGAGCGCGCCCAGCCGATGTCGAAG
>Ga0137394_10002207_pt1 | contig 14346 bp, 9 predicted proteins | sample czobulk116metaG_FD_108278 | JGI IMG/M metagenome (GOLD analysis project Ga0137394, IMG submission 108278) | Vadose zone soil microbial communities from Angelo Coast Range Reserve, California, USA - czobulk1.16 metaG | ecosystem: Environmental > Terrestrial > Soil > Vadose zone | place: USA...
ATTTGGTCGTCGAGAAGATCGACGGGCAGTACAAGGTGTTCCTGAACGATTCGGGGCTGCCGCGGCTGCGGATCTCGAAGACCTATCAGGACATCGCGCGCGACAAGAAGAAATTCCAGGGCGAGAACAAGGACTTCATCAACCAGCGCATGAACAGCGCGCACTGGATGATCCAGGCAATCGAGCAGCGGCGTCAGACGATGCTCAAGGTCATGAACTTCATCGTCGATCGCCAGCGCGAGTTCTTCGAGAAGGGCGTCGAGTACTTGAAGCCGCTCACCCTGCGCGAGGTCGCCGACGTCATCAGCATGCACGAGAGCACCGTGAGTCGCGTGACGAACGAGAAGTACGTGCAGACGCCCCGGGGCCTCCTGCCCCTCAAGTTCTTCTTCTCGAGCGGCCTCTCGACCACCACCGGGGAGGATGCGAGCGCCCGCGCCATCCGCGCGCAAATCCAGAAGATGGTGGCCGACGAGAACCCCAAGAACCCGCTCACCGACCAGCAAATCGTGGAGCTGTTCGCGCAAAAGGGCGTCAAGATCGCGCGGCGGACCGTGGCGAAATACCGCGACCAGCTGAGCATCCTTCCGGCCCGCATGCGCAAGCGGCTGTGAGCCTCGCCACCGGCGCGGCCCTCCCCGAGGTGAGCGTCCTGGTCCCGGCAAAGGACGAGGCCGAAAACCTGCCGGAATTCGTGCGCCAGGCGCGTGAAGCGCTGCTGCCGCTGCCCTATTCGTGCGAGATCGTGGTGATCGACGACGGCAGCCGCGACGGCACCGCTGACATTCTGCGCGACCTCGCGGCCAAGCATCCCTTTCTGCGGGTCGTGACGCACCGCAGCCAGCGCGGCATCGCCGACGCCCTCGCGTCGGGTGCCGACGCCGCCCGCGGCCGGGTGCTCGTGTTCTATCCCGCCGACCTGCAGTACCGCCCGAGCGACATTCCCGGCCTCGTACAGCCCATCCTCGACGACGCGGCCGACGTGGTCACCGGCACGAAGCAAGGCCACTACGAGAAGCGGTTCGTCTCGTGGGTCTACAACGGTCTGTGCCGCTGGCTGTTCGGCGTCCGGGTGACCGACTTGAACTCCGTGAAGGCGTACCGGCGCGAGGTGATGGACGGCCTGACGAGGCGGCCGGACTGGCATCGCTTCATGGTGGTCATCGCCGCGGCGCAGGGATTCCGGCTGGCCGAGCGCCCGGTCCCACTCCAACCGCGGCGGGCGGGCAAGTCGAAGTTCGGGATGGCGCGGATCCCGGTAGGCGTGCTGGACCTCCTCTCCGTCTGGTTCCAGCTGCGGTTCGGCCGCAAGCCGATGCTGTTTTTCGGGGTGGCGGGGGCGTTGCTGTTCGTGCTGGGCTTTGTGGTAGGCGTGGTCGCACTATGGTTGCGGTTCGGGCCCCAGCATGTAGGGTTCCGACCGCTCCTCGACCTGATCATGGTCCTCGTGATATCGGGTATTGCCCTTTTCGGCTTCGGCTTCGTAGGGGAGATGCTGGCGGGGATGCGCGAGGAGGTGCGCGCGCTCGAGCGGGACGTGGAGCGGCTGAAGGATCGGACGACGTCCTCCTAGATCCGGTCTCCGGTTGTGTTGCACAAACGCAACACGTTTATTATGACGTTTAGTGCGGTTTCCCTTGCCGCAGCAATCCCCGCCGTCGCTTATTCCAGTTCTGAGTACAATCCACTCTGGCAAGAGGGAGGGAATCATGAGGCCGGTCGTGTCTATACTGGCGCTCAGCGTCGGTACGGCATTCCTGAGCTGCACTAGCCCGGACGCCGTTGGTGTCGATGCTCTCGTGGTCTCCGCCAGCAGCGGGTCGAGACAGGTCGTCGTCAGTCCGAGCGAAGCCACCCTGGCACCCGGGCAGACCCAGCAATTCTCGGCTCAGGTCCTGCAAGACGGTAAGCAGAGGAAGGCCGCGTTCGTCTGGACATCGAGCGCTCCCGCTGTCGCGACCGTCTCCTCCGCGGGCCTCGTGACCGCGGTCGCCGCGGGTGACGCTACCATTACGGCGACCGCGTCATCGGTCAGCGGGACCGCTCACGTCACCGTGCCGGCGCCTCCGCCCAGCGTCGTGGCCCACATCCCACTCGACGGGAATCCGTTCGGCTCCGCGCTGTCGTCCAGCGGAACCGGCTGGGTGGGACAGCTCCAGGCGGGAACGGCGCAACGGCTCGACATTGCGGCGGCCCAATTCACGGGCACCGCGCCCACCGGACCGGGCGGAAGCCTGCCCATTCAGCTCTATCCGAATGCCGCGGGGACGCGAATTTATGTCGCTAATTTCGGCGGAATCATCGCGTCGATCAACACCGCGACCCTGACCATCGCGGACAGCGTGCGCGTCGGCGGCGATGGCTATGGCGTCACCGCATCTCCCAGCGGCGACACGGTGTTCGCCGGGATCACGAACGGCCCCGTTTACAAGATCGACCTCGCCAACCGCACGATCCTGAACACCCTAAGCCTACCCTTGGCGGGCGGATATCACTTCGAATGGAATCAGGCGCGCACCCTGTTGTACGCCTCGGCCAGAGGATTCGACGGCGGCCGCGTCTTCGAGATCGATCCCGTCTCCCTCCAAGTCGTGCGGACTTTCGATACCGGGAGGTCGCCTCAAGGCATCGTCCTGTCGGGCGACGGTACCAAGCTCTTGATCGCCGCAGAAGCCGGAGACGTCATGATCTGGGACGTGGTGGCCAACACTCAGGTCGGCACCATCACAACGGGGTGCCGGGGATACGGGCTGCTACGGACACCCGACAATTCGCGGCTGTTCGTCAGCTGCGCGCTCGACGGGCGCGTGGTCGTCCTAAGCGCTGCGACTGGCGCAACGATAGCGACGCTCGATGTCGGCGGCTCGCCGCGGGAGCTGTCCTTCGACCCGGGGACGGGAAGCGTCATCGTGCCCAACGAAGCGGGGTGGGTGGACATCATTCGCTGATCCTCTCCCCACGGACCGGCAGCACAGGGGGGCCTCCACGGAGGCCCCCCTGTTGCCTTGTGCGCGCCTCGGGACGCACCTTCCACGTGATACATCCCGGGACAGGTACAACCCTTGCAGCGCAAAGCGATGGATCGACGCGACAGAACGGCGTACAATAGGGCGCGTAGCCGAACCGTTGCATGTGTCCCACACCGGCTATGTGCCATGTTGCGTCGTACCCACAGGTGATGGTGCTGCGCTGAGGGTTGCTGATGCCCCCGTTGCCGCTCACGACCGCCCTGCACAGGGCCTTCCCGTCCCTCTCGGCGAGCAGCCGAGCCGTGGTGAGTGCCCTCGGGTGCTTCAATGGACACGCACCGCCCGCCGGCGAGCTCGCTGTTTTGCTGGGCATGCACAGCCGATATCAGCTCGCCCGGGCGTTGCGCCGAGAAGGATTGCCCCCGCTCGAAGTGTTGAGGGCCTGGGCACGCGTCTTCCATTGGCTGCTCCAGGCTGAAGCCACGGGTGAGTCGCTCCGCCAGCTCGCGCGTCGTGACGGCCTCGACGCGGCGACCGCGTATCGCCTCGTGCGCCGAACGACATCGTTGCGCTGGTCGCAGGTCCGGCGGGCGGGCCTCCCCGCCATGTTGCAACAGCTCGGCCTTCACCGCACACCGCACGTCGTCGGTCCGGTCAGCTCGGCAGCGCCCCTACGCCGTTCTTCCACCAGCCCCTCCTGGAGTATCGTCCCACACCGTTCGCTAGACGGGCCGGAGGAAACGGGGATTCCGCCGCGTTGCTCCCTGGCTGCCTCCTCTCATCCGCCTAGCCGGCTGTATCAGCGGGTGACGGTTCCAGGATCACCGTTCGACGTCGCCATCGCGCCGAATGGGACCGTCGCCTGCGTGACCCGGCTCCACGCGGCCGCCGTGGACTGCATCCAACTCGAGCCGCTCGCCATTGCCGGCACCGTTCACACGGGAGGGGCGCCCACGCGGATCGCCCTGACGGCATCTGGCACCCGTGCATACGTCACGAATCAGTTCGCCGAAGAGGTGGCGATCCTCGATCTCCGCCGCCGTGCCCAAATCGACGTCATTCCGATCTGCGGCAATCCGCTGTGCGCAGTGCTCTCGCAGGATGAGCGGACCCTGTACGTCACAACGAACCTGGATCGGCTCCACGCGATCGGGACCTCTACCCGGCAGGTCGGGGCGTCCGTGCCGATCCTCATGGCGTGCACCAACCTGTTGCTCCATCCGTCCGGCCGGCGCCTGTTCGTCCCCACCTACCGGGCGGGCGTCATTCTCGAAGTCGATGCGCGGACGCTCCAGACCACCCGGCGTTTCACTGTCGGCGGCGTGGTTCAGGAATTGGCGTGCTCGTCGGACGGCCTCACGCTCTTCGCCACCAACGAGGATGGTTGGCTGGACGTCATCCATCTCCCGACGGGGCGGCACGCCTCGGTCCGCTTCGATTCCATGGCCCACGGCCTGGCGATCAGCCCGGACGACACCGTGCTATACGTCGGGCTGCTTCGTGCCGGACACGTGGCCGTCGTCGATCGACGCTCTCTGAGGACCGTGACGACTATTCCTACGGGCGGGCAGCCGCGCCGAATCGCATTCGATGCCACCGGTCGGTCCGCTGTCATCGCAAACGAGCGAGGCTGGGTCGACCTGATTCATTGACCCCCGGGTAGACGTTCCAATGTGCACCCATAGGGGATGGTCAGGGGATTATGACGTTTGGTGCGCTGGTCCTTGCCCCTGCCCACGGCAGGTGGCTCTTTTATCTCCTCCTCCCCAGTGAAGCGCGAGGTGGCAACTATGCTCTCACGGCGCGTCAGCCTACGGATCGTCGTCATTACCGCCGCAGGGCTCGCCTGCAACAATTCGACCCAACCTGTGATTCTGGTCCCGGGGGCAGTGTCGCTGGCACCATCTGATACGAGCATCCCGCAATTCGGAAACGCGGCGTTGCGCGTCTCCGTGCTGGACACTGCGGGGCATGCGATTCCGCTTCGCCCGGAGTTCACGTGGAGCGATTCGACGCTCGTGAGCGTGTCGGCGGAGGGTGTCGTGCGCTCGTTGGGGCCGCGAGGCACCGCAACCATTACGGCAAGTTTGGGCGTGCTCTCGGCACACGTCGCCGTGCTGGTCTTCGATTCGAGCCTCGCGTATCGCACATCGCTCGGCGGTCGTCCGTACGGCGCGGCAATCTGGTCCGCCGGCGTGGCCTACGTGACGCAGCTGGATCTCGCCCTGGCTAGCCGTGTGAATCTGCCTTCCAAGTCGTTCGACGCGTCTGTCAGTGTTGGCAACGTGCCAACGGAGATCACCTTCAACACTGCCGGGACTCGCGCCTATGTGACTAATCAGTTCGACGCCGCCGTCGGGGTCGTGGATGTGGCCACGAACACGGAGATCGACCTGATTCCGGTCATGGGCGACCCGTTCGAAGTCATCGTCGCCCCCGGGGACTCGATCCTTTACGTCTCTACCAACGTCGACAGTGTGTATGGCATCCGGCTCGCGACCAAAGCAACCGTCGTCGCTTTCGGCGTCCCGAACGTCGCCAACGGGTTTGCTCTGCGAGACACGCTCCTGTACGCCAGCACGCGGCTCGGTGGGACAGTCGTCGAATTCAACCTACGGACCCGCACCGTGTCGCGTACCTTGGCCGTGGGAGGGGAGCCGCAAAAGCTCGCCCTCTCGTCCAACGGAACCCAGCTCTACATCGCCAGCGAGTCTGGCTACGTGCAGTTCTGGGACCTCACCACCGGAGCGCAGATCGGTAGCAACCTCGTCCTGCCCTTGGGTCGCGGATACGGGATCGCCCTCAACCCCGCGAACGGCATGTTGTACGCCAGCAGCCTCAGCGGAGGTGTATACGTGATCGACCCGACCAGCCGGACGATCGTGAGGCAGATCCTGGTCGGGGGCATCGCCCGGCGGGTAGTGTTCAACACCTCCGGGAGCGTCGGCCTGGTGCCCAACGAGAGCGGCTGGGTGGACTTTCTGAAGTAGCGGGGGCGTCACCCGCTGCCCACATGAGCTCCCGCGTGCCGCGGTTAACCGTGCCTCTGCCGGTCGGACGCGGGTGCGTAACCCTCACGAATTGGCGCTGGAGGTCCAGACCATAGCTCGCTACTCATCTCCGGTCATCGCGTTGCTCGCCGCCGGTCTGACACTGCGATGCTCACTCATCCCGCTGGCCCTGTCTTTGTTGGTGCGCACCCCTTGATCGCCAGTCTGGACTCGATACCGCTCAGCGGCAGGCTGTTCGCGGTGGCCCTTGCTGCCTCGAATATCGTGTACGTCACGCAGCCCTTCCACCCGTCTCTGCCACGGATGTACGTCACCGCTCGAGACGCCGGGACCGTTGCGACGATCAATAGCAGACGAACGAGGTCATGCAGGTCGACGCGATAAACGGAGGCAACCTCCAAAACGTAGCCGTCTGGCGAGGCGGCGACCAGTCGTTCGCAACCGACATCCTCCGCAGGCAAGCTGATCACGTGGGATCTGTTGTCCGGGAGGCCCGCGCCGACCCACGAGGAGGACGGAGTCGGTACGCCAGTCGCACGGAACGCGTTCGACGTCGCGCTCACACCGGACAATATCCAGCTGTACGTCAGCACAGTGGTCGACGGAGTCGTCTACGTCCTGGACCGCGCGACGCGTGCTGTGATCACGCGATTCAGACCAGCGGCCCTGCTCGGTACATCGAATTCGACCGGGCCGGCTCGGTGGCCGTGATCCCGAACGAAGGAGGGTGGGTCACCTTTGTCCACTAGTCTGAGGCGTCCACTGCCTCAGGCGTCTCGGGCGAGCCGCACGCCGTAACGTCCCAAATAGAGCGCCAACTCCTCGGTGAGTGGTGAGCCGTCGCGGCTGCGCGTGCGGTCGCCGAGATCGAGCCAGTAGACGCCCCGCTCACGAAACCCGGCGAGCGTCTCCGATGACAGCGAAGCCTCGGCGAGCACCGTGTCGCTGCGACCGAGAGTCACGGAGGGGGGGGCGGGGCTGCGCAGCCAGAGCAGACGCCACTTCCTGCGCCGAAACTCGTACACTCGGAGTGCACCGTGCTCGTCCACCGTCACGCCGCTGTGCCGCACGTAGCGGTCGAACTCCGTCATGATGGTCTCCACCAGCACGGCCCGCTCGCTCTCGCTCAGCCGGCGCGGAAAGTCCGGGGCGGACCGGATCACCTTCGCCGGAGACCCGACCGCCAGGCTGTTCGGCGGGATGGCCCCGGACACGAGCGAATTCGCGCCGATGACCGTCCCATCGCCGATCGTGCTCCCGGGCATCACGAACACGCGCCAGGGCAGCCAGACGTTCTTGCCGAGCGTGACCGGCTGATACGTCACCGGGTAGCCGTCCAGCGCGCTGAGCCACACGCCATGCGTGAAGATCAGGCAGTGACCCCCGATGCCGGTGTCGTCGCCGATGATCACCGGCTTGGTGGGATTGATGAACGCCAACTGCAGGATGATGGTGCGGCTCCCGAGGGCGAAGCGCGACTCGGGCAGCTGCGGTCCACCCACGTACACCTGTTCGCGGATCTTCGCGTCCTCGCCCATCTCGATCGTTTCGCAGGACACATAGCTCATGGTCCCCACGCTCGAGTACCGACCGATCTTGATGCTGCGCCCCTGGACCACCGCGAGGAACCCGATCTCTACGCGGTCGCCGATGTCCACGGATTTCCCGACCACAATGCCACCGAAGCTGAAGCGCACGCCGCGACCGATCCGGTATCCCAGCAAGAGGCGATAGGCGAGAATCTTGAGCGGGCTCGGCAGCCAGCCGAACAGGACGAGGTGGCGCCACGGAATGCGGTCCTTCGGAATCAGCGGTTCAGCCATGTCGGTTGGTGCTCCGAGAGTCGTTTGCTTCGGGTCCTCGATAAGATAAAGGTCGCGCGACCGGGCGGCTATTATATTGCGTGCACTCGTGATCCGATTGCCCCTTCCTGAGACCCTGACGGGTATCGAGCGCTACGCTCTCGACCTCCTCATCGATCTCGCTCGGTTCGCCCCCGTGGACGATGCGTCGGCCGACGTCGTACGGCTGACCCTGACCGAGCGTGACCCGGGCGAACCCGATTTGAAGACATGCATCGCGCGGGATTGGTATCTGGAGCGCGGCGACGGCACCGTCGCCCTCCCGCGCGCGGTGCTGCGGCGCATCGGGGATGTTGCGACAGCGGCCGCGGAGCGGGGCACCACGGCGCGCGATCGGTACGACCGGGTCCCGTCGCGCGAAAACGCGTTGGTCCAGGCCGGGCTCGAAGCCGACCCCGTCGTCTCGCGCGCCGCGACGCGGCTGCGGGCCGCTGTGATCGCGGCCGCCGCGCGCCGGCCCGTGGCGCTGGCTGCCCCGTGGCCCGACGGCAAGCGATGGGCTGCCGCGTTCACTCACGACCTGGACATTGTGGCGCACTGGCCCCTGTTCACACTGCTGCGCCTGGCCGAGCTCGGCCGGAAGGGCGAGCTGCGGCGGGTCGGACGCACAGTGCTCGCCGCGCTCTCCGCGGTCGGGCGTGACCCGGTCGGACGGGCTGTACGCCGCGTGCTCGATGAGGAACGGTCGAACGGAGTCGTTTCGACGTGGTTCGTGTTGAGCGGCACGCCGACGCTCGCCACCATGCGCGCGGGGGACCTCACGTACCGCACGGACGCCCCTGCGGCGCAAGCTATCCTGCGCGAGCTGACGGTCCGAGGTTGCGAAATCGGCCTCCACGGGAGCTTTGCGACCGCCGATCGGCCAGAGCTCTTCGCGGAGCAACGCGGTCGGCTGGAAGGATTGACCGGCCACCGGGCGTGTGGCGTGCGGCAGCATTTTCTGCGCATGCACGCCGGAAGCACCCATCGAGGCATGATGGCCGCTGGCTTCCGATACGACACGACGTGCGGCTTCGCGGATCGTAACGGCTTCCGGCTAGGAGTCGCCGACGTCATTCCGGTGTGGGACCCGACGACCGAGCGAGCGAGCCGGTTGGACGAGGCCCCGTTCTGTTGGATGGATCGCACGTTGAGCAAGTACGCCGGGATCGAAGATCCGGCGGCATGGGTCGCCGAGGGCGTGGCGCTCGCCCAAGCCTGCCGTCAGGTCGAGGGGCTGTGGGTGGGCGTCTGGCACCCCAACCTGAGTCCGGCGCTGGGGTTTCCCGCTGCGCCCGAGGCCTTTCGCGCGCTGCTCGATCGCCTCGTGGCGGACGAGCCGTTCCTGGGGACGCTGCGCTCCATCGTCGAGTGGCGCGCCGCGCGCCGCAGCATCCGGGTCCGGCACATCTCACCCGATGGGCGCATCGACGCCGACGCTTCGGTCACCGCTCCCCAGCCACTCAGTCTGGAAGATCCAACCGGCCGAGTGCTCTTGGCGGTCACCCGTTGACGGCCGGACGCGCGCTGCTGGGTGCTCCCCCGGCGCGCCCCCGCGCCGTATCGACGGCGGCTGCGTAGCACGCCAGCCATTCATCGACGATCGCCGGCCAGCTGAAATGGTGCTGTACGTACCGGCGCCCCGCTTCGGCCAGTCGCTCAGCCAGCCGGGGATCCGCAGCCAACCGCTCGAGCGCACCCGCGAGCGCCATGGAGTCCTGGGGTGCGACCAGCAGGCCGGTCTCGCCATCCGCCACGATGTCGGTGATGCCGCCGACCTTGCTGGCGATCACGGGGATCCGGTAGCTCATCGCCTCGAGGAGGACGACCCCGAGCCCCTCCGTATCGCCCCGCGCGTCGACGATCGAGGGCAGAACGAGCACGCTGGCGCGGGCGAAAGCGCGGTGCAGCTCCGGCTCCGGGACCCGTCCTGGCATCTCGACTCGATCCTCCAGGCCCAGGCTGCGCACCTGCTCCTCGAGTCGGGCCCGCTCGGGTCCCTCCCCCTTCCCAAGAATCAACAGCCGTGCCGGTATCCTCGGCGGCAGTCGTTGCACGGCGTCGATCAGGTAGCGGACGCCCTTGCGCTCGATCAGATTGCCGACGAACAGGACGACGAACGGGTCCTCGGCCCGTAGGCGCCGTGGGGAGGGCGGGTCGGCGGGAGCTGCCGCGAACCCCACAGCGTAGGGGATGACTCGGACCGCTCCGGGCACGAATTCGCCAATTTCCCGTGCCGTGGCAGAGGAGATCGCCACCACCTGGTCGGAAGTGCGCAGTGCCCTGCTTACGAACGCTTTCAGCCAGGGTAGCCGACTCTTCACCCACCGCAGCTCGACGCCGTACCACAACGTGACCATCGCCGCGCCGCACGCCCGCCGCGCGGCCCACCCGAACAACGCATGTGGGACGGGCCAATGGACGTGGACGACGTCATACCGTTGTCGACGGCACAGCCGCCAGATCGCGCGGATCCCCCCCACCGCGTAGAACAGCGGCAGGATCTTGTAGCGAAGCGAGCGACGCACCCGGTCTGGCGTCCCTTGATCGTGGGTCAGGTCTTCCCATCGCGCCGGAAAGTAGCGGAAGCGATGCACGCGAATCCCGTCGAACTCGCCGCTCGCACTACCGCGGTAGGCCGGTGCAAATACCTCTGCCTCGTGCCCCGCCGCCTGCAGCCGCTTGAGCAATTCCACGAGCCACGGTGAAATGATGTCGTTCGGGAAGCGCGGGAACGCCGTGACGACGTGGAGGATGCGCATGAGGCCCGTACTATAGCCCGCCGGCGAAACAGGGCAAACCCCCTCCGGCGACGCGGCCTTTCCGCTGGTTTTCGACAGTCGTATCTTTCGGTTTGCTCGGCGTCAGGCGGACTCGTGCAAGCGCGCTTGGTGAATACGTCTGACCTACTACCCGACATCAGCCACCCGGAGGTCGCACCGGCCGATGAGCCCCAGGATCGCCCCCTCCTCCCCGGAGCTCGCCCAGTTCTACAGCGCACGCTACCACTGGCGTAACGCCGGTGAGGAGCGCATGCGGTATCGTAAAGCGACCAAGCTCGCGAAAGTCCGCCCCGGGAGCGCCGTTCTGGACATCGGCTCTCGCGACGGCGATCTGCGAAAGTACCTGCCACCCGACGTCAGGTATCAGGGTCTCGACATCGCTCCGGAGTTCGCGGGGCCCGACATCCTCATTCATGACATCACGTCCGGGCTGCCGTTCGCCGACGCGTCGTTCGACTATGTATTCATGATCGAGGTACTCGAGCACACCCCGACTGCCTACAACACGGCCGGTGAGATCTATCGCGTGCTGCGTCCCGGCGGCCTGTGGATCGTGTCGGTGCCGAACCCCTACCACGTGAAGGAGATCATCTGGAACCTCTTCCACGTGCCTGACAAATGGGGACATGTCTACAGCTGGACGCGACAGACCATCTCACGTCTCGGCGAGATGAACGGCTTTCGGCTCGAGGATTGGGGCGGTAGCTACTTCTACCCACCTATTCCCGCGCCCTGGCTGCTCGCGCGGTCCGTCGTCTACAAGTTCGCCAAGACCTGAGCGCCGCGCTGACCCTTCCTTCCACTGCGAGCGTCCGGCGTTGGCTCTGGGCCGTCCAGGGCCTTGTCACGCTCGCCGTCGTGGCGTTTGTGGGTCGCTCGATCACGCGCAACTGGACCGAGTTCCGTTCCCTCCACGTCGCGCTCACGATCGCGCCGGCGTGGATTTGCGCCGCAGCCTTCATGGTGTGCGTGACCTACGTGATGCAGATCGAGTCGTGGCGCCGCATCCTGGCCGGCTGGGGCCAACGACTTCGCTTCGGCACGGCGGCCCGTATTTGGACCCTCGCGAATCTTGGGCGCTACGTTCCGGGGAAGGTGTGGAGCGTGGCCGGGCTGCTCGTGCTGGCCCAACAGGCAGGCGTGCCCGCAGGCCCGGCGACCGCGTCCGCGGTCGTGATCCAGGCCGTGGCCCTGGGCAGTGGCGTCGCCGTAGTCGCGGCGGTGACCCCGCAAGCGGCGCCGCCGTTCCGCCTGGTGCTCGCTGGATGCGCCGCGCTGGCCACCATCGCCCTGCTCGCCTGGCGCCCAACGGCCCAGCGGCTGGGACGGCTCGTGAACGCGGCCGCTCCGCTCGGGCCTCTCGGCCTGTCCGCCGTGCTCGCGAGTACGCTCCTGACGGTGCTCAGCTGGGGGACGTATGGAGCCTCCCTCTGGATGCTGTGTCGAGGACTCCTGCCTGACGCGCAGCTCCCGCTCGGCACCGCCGTGGGGGCGTTCACCCTCGGGTACATTCTCGGCCTGCTGGCCCTGTTCGCGCCCGGCGGGGTAGGGGTCCGGGAGCTGGTGCTCATCGGGCTGCTGGCCCCGGTCCTCGGCAGCGGCCCCGCGCTCGCCTTGAGCGTCGCATCCCGGATCCTGCTCACCGCCATGGAAGCCGCGGCTGCGCTCGTGACCCTGCCGCTCCGACACCGCCCTCAGGAGTCCCCGTGAGCAATTCAGCATCGGCGTCCCCGTTCGAGCCGAATCGCCCCACGCTCTGGGCGCTCGCAGCCTTCACTCTGTGGCCGGCTCTCCTGTCGCTCCCGATGCTGCACGGATTGTGGCTTGCAAGCCCATTGAGCGACCAGTACCTGTCGGGAATCCCGTTCCATGCGTGGGGCGCCGCCTGGTACAAGCGCATGGGTCACCTGCCGCTCTGGGATCCGGAAGTGTTCGGCGGCTTACCGTTCGTCGCCGCCGGACACGGGGACATGTTCTATCCCACCTGGTTGTTGCGCTTCATCGTTCCCGCAACGACCGCCGGCAACGTGAGCTTCTTCGTACACTACATCCTCGCCGGCCTCTTCACCTACCTGCTGCTCCGGCGCCTGCGGGTGGGGTGGATCGGCTGCGTGATCGGCGGGCTCGCCTACGAGCTGTCGGGACTCATCGCATCGTATCCCTCGCCGGGGCACGACGGGAAGCTGTTCGCCTCCGCAATGCTGCCGGTCATGCTGCTTGCGCTGGTGCTGGCGCTCCGCGACCGGCGCTGGGAGGGCTACCCGTTGCTGGCGGCGGCGACGGCGCTCACCTTGCTCGGCCATTTCCAGCTGGCGTATTACTCGCTCATCGCTACAGGGCTATTCGCGCTCTACCTGACCTTCGAGGAAGCGGGTGACTCCGGGGCAGGGGCGCGAGCGCTGCGGCTTGGGGTGGGACTCGTGGCCGTGCTGATCGCGTTCGGGGTCGGCGCCATCCAGATCCTGCCGTTCTTCGAATACATCCCGTTCTCGCCGCGCGCCCAGGGTTACCACGGGTTTGAGGGTTCGACGTCGTACGCGATTCCGTGGAGCCACGTCTCCGAGTTCTTTCTCAAGAACTTCGCAGGCTTGACGCCCCGGGGGACATATTGGGGCTCGAACCCCCTCAAGCTGCATTCCGAGTACCTCGGGCTGCCGGTCGTCGCGCTGGCGGTGTTCGGCGTGACGGCGCGCGAACGCCGACGGTTCGTCTGGTGGGTCGGCGGAATCGGGCTCCTCTTCCTGCTGATCAGTCTGGGCGCGGCCACGCCGTTCTACCAGGTGTGGTGGGCCATCATGCCGCTGGTCAAGAAAACCCGCGCGCCGGGACAGGCCTTTTTCGTAGTCGCGCTCGTGACGGCGCTGTTTGCCGGACTCGGCGTCGAGCGCGCCCTAGCGCGAGAAGGTCGGCGGACCATGACGCCGGCGTTGATCGTCGGGGCCGCGATCACGCTCCTCGGCCTCACCGGCGTGCTCGGCCACGTCGCCGAGAGCCTCGCGGCGGTACTGCAGGCCGTGACCGGACGTAATACGATCGCGGCGGCGCAGGCCGCTCAGTCCGCCATTCTTTGGGGGGCGGTCTCGAGCGGGCTCGCCCTGGTGGGCGTCGCAGCGGTGCTCGACTACGGGTCACGCCGTCTCACCCCGCGGCTGCGGGCGCTCGCATTGATCCTGATCGTCGGGACCGATCTGTGGCTTAACGCGCACCAGTTCTGGAGCTACATGAAGCCGTATGGCCGGGATCCGCTCATCGACCACGTGGCCGCAACGCCTCCGCCATATCGCGTCCTCGATTTCGGCGCCTATCCCGGGTCGGTGCTGGCGACGTTCGACGTTCCCCAGGTGCTGGGCTACCACGGCAACGAGCTGCGTTACTACGACGAGTTACTCGGTGGCAAGGGCGAGTGGAAGAACCTCGGGTTCCTACCGCTGTGGGACCTACTCGCCGTGCGCTATGCGATCACGCCCGCGGGCCAGCTCGACTCGATCCCGGGCTTCCGCCGCGTCCTCGACACCGTGCCGATTCTGAACGGAGACGCCGGACGGGCCCGCCTGTTCGAGCGCTTGGCCCCGGCGCCCTACGCCCGCGTGGTCCCCGCGGCGATCAAGGTAGACTCGGCGGCCATCATCCCGACGCTGCTCCATCCGCGCATGGACTTCTCCCGGATCGTGCTCTTCACGAACGATCAACCGATCACGCCGGAGCCTCTGAAGCAGATGGAGTTGCCTCCGCCGAGCGCCTC
>Ga0137394_10002208_pt1 | contig 14343 bp, 10 predicted proteins | sample czobulk116metaG_FD_108278 | JGI IMG/M metagenome (GOLD analysis project Ga0137394, IMG submission 108278) | Vadose zone soil microbial communities from Angelo Coast Range Reserve, California, USA - czobulk1.16 metaG | ecosystem: Environmental > Terrestrial > Soil > Vadose zone | place: USA...
CTTGAGGACGAGGATGACCCCGTCGTAGATCACCTCGATGTTGTTGAGACTCAGCATGATGTGGTGGCGCCGGAAGGGGCGGGACCCCTTCCGGCGTCAGTCCTCCGTTTGCGGCGGCTCGCCGCGGCCTGGGACGGGACGCCTACGATTTCGCCGCTTCCTTGATGTGCTTGGCCAGCACGTCCGGGTACGCGGAGAACCAATCGGTGGTCTTGGCGAACTTGCCGCCCTTGACCTGCCAGATCTGCACGAGCCCGCCGCCCTCGTGGTCGGTCGGGCTGATCTTCAGGGGCGGCACGAGCCCACCGAGGGTGAAGTTGGAGATCTGCTCGAAGCCGGCCTTGACGTCCGCCCCGGTGATCTTGGCGTTCGGCTTGGCCTTCAGGGCATTCCGGATCGCCTCGACGTGGAGGGCCGCGATGAGCACGCCGCGGTTGTAGAACACGGTCGAGGCCATCTCCTTGGGCGCCGGTTTGCCCTCCTTCTTGTACATCTCCCGGATCTCATTCAGCACCGGGTAATCCTGACCGACCCCTGCGAACTGCATCGTGTAGTAGCCCTCCGCGGCCCCGAAGCCTCCCGCGGCCTCGATGTTGGCCTCAGCCGACGCCCAGACGAAGCCGATGACCTTCTTGAGCGGATAGCCCACCCGCTTGAGCTCCTTGATCGACACCGCGGGGGCCCCACCGAAGAGGTGGGAGATCACGAAGTCGGCCCGGTACCGCTGGGCGATGTCGAGCACCTGCGCCCCCATCTCGACCCCGGGAGGCGGCACCGCGAACTCCCGGAGCTGGAAGCCTTCACGGCCCGCCAGGTCCTGCAGCACCTGGATCGGCTCGCGCCCGGCCGGGTTGTCATAGAAGATGAACGCGATCTTCTTGCCCTTGAGATTTCCACCGAGCTGGTCCTTGACGAACTTGACCGAGGCCGTCGCCTGCGACCAGTAGGTCGCCGCGATCGGGAAGATGAACGGGTAACGGGTCCCGTCCGCCGCCGCGGCACTGCCGAAGCCCGGGGAAGTGCCGGGGAGCCGGTTCTCAGTCAGCTTCGCGGCCAGGGCGTAGATCTGCGGCGTGCCGTAGACCGCGATCGACACCGCCCCCTCCTTCTTGAAGCGCTCGTACGACTCGACCGCGGGCGGCACCTTGTACTCGTGGTCGACCTCGAGCGCGTTGATCTTGCGGCCCTCCACCCCGCCCTTGCTGTTCACGAGGGCGATGTAGTCGTGAAAGCCCGGACACAGGACGGTGCCCACGATCTGGGTCGGCCCGGTGCGGTCGCACTGTACGCCGATGACGATGTCACCTTTGGACTGGGCGATGGACGAACCGGGGGCGAGCAGACCGCTCCCTCCCAGCACGAGCGCCATCGCGATTGCCAGCACGTGTCTCATGAGCGTTCTCCTTTCATCGCGTACCTCAGTACGCGAACGGCCAGATCCGGAAGTAGTTCCGGATGTTCCGCCACAGGCGGTTGAGGCCCTCCGGCTCCACGATCAGGAAGAAGATGATCAGGGCGCCGAAGAGCATGACACGGAGATTCGGGATAAGGTTCAGCACGGTCTGCGGCTCGAAGAACACGCCGCCGAAGGTCTCCATCAGCCGCCGGATCACGATCGGCAGGAGCGTGATGAAGAAGGCCCCGAAGATCGAGCCCTGGACCGACCCAAGCCCCCCGATGATGATCATGGCCAGGTAGTCGACCGACACCCCGAGCTGGAACTGCTCGTAGTTCGCGATCCCGAGGAAGTAGGTATACACCACGCCGGTCACCCCAGCGTAAAAGGACGAGATGGCGAACGCCAGGAGCTTGTAGCGAAAGATGTTGATCCCGATGATCTCGGCCGCGATGTCCTGGTCGCGGATAGCGATGAAGGCTCGCCCGACCCTCGATCTGACGAGATTCATGGCGCCGAGCGTGGCCAGCACCACGAAGAAGAGGAGGAAGTAGTACATGTCGCGCTGGCTATCCAGCACCATGGACCCGAGCCGCGGCCGCGCGACCTCGATCGAGGCCTGCACGCCACCGCTGATGAAGGTCACGTGGTTGATGATCCACTCGATGATGAACTGCCCGGCGAGGGTCGCGATGGCCAGATAGAGGCCCTTGATGCGGAGAGACGGAATGCCGACGATCACTCCTATCAGGGCGGCCATGATCCCCCCGGCCAGGAGGTTCACCGGCCACGGCGACCCGAGCCGGTTGGCCAGGTTGGCCGCGGTGTAGGCGCCGACCGACATGAAAGCCCCGTGGCCGATCGACACCTGCCCGGTATAGCCGACCAGGATGTTGAGACCGAGGGCGCCGATGACCGCGATCCAGACCAGGTTGGCGACCGAGAGGTAGTACTCCCCCAGGCCGAGCGGAACGATCCCGAAGAAGACCACCGCGAGCGCCGCGATGGCCCAGCGGGCGATCGGGAGCGGGTACAGCGCCATGTCGGCCTCGTAGCTGGTCTTGAGCACCCCGCATTCGCGATGGATCATCGCTCTCAGATCCTTTCGATGATCTTCTTGCCGAAGATGCCGTAGGGCCGGATCATCAGGGCCAGGATCATCAGGACGTACGGGGCGAAGTCCTTGGTGCCGCCGCCCACGTATGGGTCCACGTAGCCCGCGGCCACGTTCTCGACCAGTCCCACGATGAGCCCTCCGACGATCGCGCCCGGTATCGAGTCGAGGCCCCCGAGGATCACGACCGGGAACACCTTCAGGCCCACCAGCGAGAGGTTGATGTCGACGCCGAGCAGGTTCCCCCAGATGATGCCGCCGATCGCGGAGACGACCCCGGTCATGGCCCAGGCGAGTCCGAAATAGCGCTCCACGTTGATGCCCATGGCCAGCGCGACCTGCTGGTTGTCGGCGATGGCTCGCATGGCGATGCCGTTGCGGGATCGGAGGAAGAACCACCCGAACCCGCCGAGGAAAACCAGGCTCACCACCGCGCCCAGGAGCTGGATGGGCGGGATGAACAGGGGGCCCAGCACGATCGGCTCGTCCGGGATGGGCAGGGGCAGCGTCCGGGTCCCGGCCCCGAGGGTGGACGGCCCGATGCCGCGCAGGATCGAGGCGAGGCCGATCGTGGCCATGACCACCGCGATCACCGGCCGGCCGATGAGCCTCCGCAGCATGACCCGCTCCAGGAGGAAGCCGAAGCCCACCATGGCTCCGAGGCCGATGAGGATGGCGACCCACAGGGGCGCGCGCAGCGCGTCGAGGGCTCCGGCCACCACGAGGCCGGCGATCATCACGAACTCGCCCTGGGCGAAATTCACCGCGTCGGTGGCCTTGTAGACCAGCACGAAGCCCAGCGCGATGAGGGTGTACATCAGGCCGATCATGATGCCGTTGGACAGCAGCAGGAGGAGGAATCCGAAGTCTTCAAACACCGGCCGCGGCCTCCGCGACGTCCTCGATGCGCACGCGGGACTGGATGGTCGCCTGTCGGCCATCCTCGTAGGTGATGCCCGTCGAGAGCTCGGCTTCCGCCACCCCCCCGTAGAGCGCATCGATCACCGTCGCGTACTTGTCGGCCACGTAGCGACGCCGGACCTTGCGGGTCCGGGTGATCTCCGCGTCGTCGGCCTCCAGGTCCTTGGTGAGCAGGAGGAACCGCCGGATCCTCGTCCCCTCCGGCAGCGTCTCGTTGCCTCGGCGGATCTCGTCGCGGATCATCTCACGCACCTCGGGCTTCTGGGAGAGATCCATGTAGGACGTGTAGGGAATGCCCCGCCGCTCCGCCCAATTCCCTACCGTGCCGGGGTCGATCGCGATCATGGCGGCCACGAACGGCTTGTCGTGGCCGAACGCGACCGCCTCACGGACGTAGGGGCTGAATTTGAGCTTGTTCTCGATGAACTGAGGAGCGAACGGGGTGCCGTCGGTGAGCGCCCCGACGTCCTTGGCGCGGTCGATGATAACCAGATGCCCCTGGGGATCGATGAACCCGGCGTCGCCGGTGTGGAACCAACCGTCGGGGCCGAGCACCTCCCGGGTCGCCTCCTCGTTCCGGAAGTAGCCCTTGAACACCGTGCACCCCTTCACGAGGACCTCGCCACGGTCTCCGATCTTGACCTCCACCCCCGGCACCGGCCGCCCGGCGGTGGTGGGATTCGCTTCCCGGTCGGGCTGCAGCGAGACGAGCCCGGTCGTCTCGGTGGATCCGTACACCTGCTTGAGGTTCACTCCGATCGAACGGAAAAAGCGGAAGGTATCGGGACCGAGGGGAGCGCCGCCGGTGAGCGCCCACTTCGTCCGCCGGAGGCCCAGCTGGTCGCGTACCGGACCGTACACGAAGAACTCGCCGAGCGCGGTGGCCAGTCTCAGGCCGGCCGGCAGCGGCTTGCCCTCCGTGCGTAGGATCTCGGCGCGCTCCGCCACGGTGCGAAAGTAGTCGAAGGTCCGGCGCTTGAGCGGCGTGGCATCGGCGGCCCGTACCAGAACGGCGGTGAGCATGTTCTCCCAGATCCGCGGCGGGGCGAGGAGCGTGGAGGGCCCCAGCTCCCGCAGGTCGCGCTGCACCGTCTCCGGGCTCTCGGGGCAGTTGGCGCAGAAGCCGGCCACCAGGCTGGCGAAGAGCGTGTAGACCGAGTCCCCCGCCCAGGCCATGGGCAGATACGCCAGGGAGGTGTCCTCCGGCACGAGCTGCGACGCCTGCCGAAAGCTCTCCGCCACGCCGATCGCGTTGGCGTGCGTGATCATCGCGCCCTTGGGATTTCCGGTGGTGCCGGAGGTGTAGGAGATGATGGCCACGTCCTCGGCGCGGCCCAGCTCGATCTGGTTCTCGAAGAAGCCCGGATGCTCGACACCGAACTTCCGGCCCGCCTCCTGCACGTCTTCGAAGGACTTGAGCCAGTCATGCCGATAGCCGGTCATCCCTCTCGGGTCGTCGTAGACGACCAGGCGGAGGGCCGGCAGCTCGTCACGCAGGGCCGCGACCTTGTCGACCTGCTCCTGGTCCTCGGCCACGATCACGCTCACCTCCGCGTGGTTCCAGACGTAGGCCAGCTCCCTGGCGATCGAGTCCTGGTAGACGGGGACCGAGACCCCGCCCAGGCTCTGCGCGGCCACCTGGGCCCAGTACAGGCGCGGCCGGTTGTCGCCGATGACGGACAGCCCGTCGCCTCGACGGAACCCGAGGGACGCCAGGCCGAGCGCGAGATCCCGCACCTGGTCGAGGTACTGGCGCCAGTCCCAGGTCTGCCAGATACCGCGATCCTTCTCACGCATCGCCGGTCGGGCGCCGAGCTCGCGCGCGTTGCGCTGCAGCAAGCGGGGAAGCGTCGTCAGATCAGGCATTCTGGCCTCCATTGCTGATCCCCTTGGCGTCGCCCAGGTACGCCTTGATCACCTGGGGATTCGTCCGCACCTCGTCGGGGGTGCCCTCGGCGATCTTCACGCCCATGTCCAGCACCGCCACCCGGTCCGAGATGTCCATGACCACCCCCATGTCGTGCTCGATCAGGATGATGGTGGTGCCCCACTCGTGGTTGACGTCGAGGACGAACCGGGCCATGTCCTCCTTCTCTTCGTGATTGCAGCCGCCCATCGGCTCGTCGAGGAGGAGGATCTTCGGGTCGAGGGCGAGGGCGCGGCCCAGCTCCACGCGCTTCTGCAGGCCGTAGGCCAGGGAGCCGCAGGGTCGGCGGCGCAGGTCCTGGATCCGGAGGAAGTCGATGATGTCCTCGACCCGACGCCGGTGCGCGACCTCTTCTCGCTGAGCGAACCCCCAGTAGACGAACGAAGCCAACACCCCCGACTTCATGCGCACGTGGCGACCGCGCATGAGGTTGTCGAGCACGGTCATGCCGCGGAACAGCGCGATGTTCTGAAAGGTCCGCGCGATCCCGAGCTCGGCCAGGTGACTCGGTGCGTTACGAGTGACGTCGCTGCCTTCGAGCGCGATGCGCCCGGAGTCCGGGTGGTAGAAGCCGCTGATCATGTTGAGCAGCGTGGTCTTGCCCGCCCCGTTGGGGCCGATGACGGACAGGATCTCGCCCCGGCGCACCTCGAGGCTCACCCGGCTCACCGCCAGCACTCCCCCGAAGGACTTGGAGACCTCCGCGATCTCGAGCTGAGCGCTCATGGCCGGATTCTCACGAGAGCCACCGCTTGCGGCGCCGGTAGTTCTTGACGTCGCGATAGCTCTTCCGCTGCCCGACACCGGACAGCCCCAGGTAGAACTCCTTGATGTCCTCGTTCTCGCTGACCGCCTTGACGTCGCCGTCCAGCACCACCCGGCCGTTCTCCATGACGTACACGTACTGGGCGAAGCGGAGGGCCATGTTGGCGTTCTGCTCGGCGAGCAGGACCGCCACCCGCTCCTCCCGGTTCAGCCGGCCCACGATCTCGAAGATCTCCTGCACCAGCATGGGGGCGAGCCCCATCGAGGGCTCGTCGAGCAGCATCAGGCGCGGGTGCGCCATCAGGGCGCGGCCGATCGCGAGCATCTGCTGCTCGCCCCCCGAGATGTAGCCCGCGTCGAGCGAGCGCCGGTCCCGCAGCCGCGGGAAGTACCCGTAGACCCGCTCCAGGTCCGCCTTGAGCGAGTGGCCGTTGCGCCGGGTGTAGCCACCCGTCAGCAGATTCTCCTCCACCGTCAGGTGCTCGAAGACGTGGCGGCCCTCCATCACCTGCACCACCCCTCGCCGCACGATCTCGGACGCCGCGCGGCGGTGGATCGCCTCCCCGCCCAGCTCGATGCCGCCCTTGGTCACCTCACCGCGCTCGGTCCGGAGGAGCCCGGAGATGGCCTTGAGCGTGGTGGACTTCCCGGCTCCGTTGGCCCCGAGGAGGGCCACGATGCCCTCCCCGGGGACCTGGAGCGACACGCCCTTCAACACGAGGATCACGTGGTCGTAGATCACCTCGATGTTGTTCACCGACAGCAGCGGGTGGGCGGCGTCGCTCACGACGGCTCCGTCTCTCCGCCTAGTTCTCTTTGGAGCAGTCGCGCATCGTGTACCCGAGCTTCTTGCCCTCCTCCACCGCGGCCAGCTCGAGCTTCGGGCGGACGACCTCCTTCATGGGCTGGATCCACTCGGACACGATGTTCCACTTCTTGCCGTCCCACTGCTGGATCAGCACCGGCCCGCTGCCCTCGTGGTCCTCGCAGGTCACCTTCACCGGGTGGGTGAAGCCCTTGAGCCCGATCTGGTCCAGCCGGGCCTCGGTGAGATTCAGGTGCTCGTAGCCCCAGCGCACCTGCTCGGTGGTCAGCGGCTTGTTGCCGTACTTGGCCATGGAGGTCCGGAAGGCCTCCGTGAGGTACATCGCGTTGACGACCCCGCGATTGTAGAGCGCCTCGCCGATCTTGTCCTTCGGCCCGATGTTCTTGTTCCGGTCGTAGACGAACTTGACGATGTCGGCGTGCACCTTGAAGTTGGCTCCCGGGGCGTGGAAGGTGGCACCCTTGTAGCCCTTGGCTCCGTCGCCGGCCGGGATGACGTCGGCCTCGCTGGCCGACCACCAGTTGCCGATGAAATGGTCCATCGGGAAGTTGATGGCGGCCGCCTCCTTCACCGCGACCTGGTTCATCACCCCCCAGCCCGACATGAACACCCACGCCGGATTGATCCGCCGCACCTGGAGCCACGTGGCCTTCTGCTCCTGGCCCGGATGGTCCACCGCGAGCAGGGTCAGCTCGAAGCCGTGCAGGCGTGCCAGCTCCTCGAGGGTGGGGTTGGCTTCCTTGCCGTAGGGGCTGTTGTGGTAGATGTGGACGATCTTCTTGCCCTTGAGCTTGTCGAGCCCGCCCTCCTGCTGGCCGATGTAGCGGATGACCGACGAGGCCTGGCTCCAGTAGGTGGTCGGGAAGGTGAACACCCACGGGAACCACCGCCCGTCCGAGGCCGCGGTCATGCCGTAGCCCATCGAGTGGACCACGATCTTGTCCACTCCCGCCTTGGGGATCAGCTGGTACGTGATGCCGGTACTGAGCGGATTGAACACCATCGCCCCGCCGTTCTTGCCCTTGAGCCGCTCGTAGCACTCGACCCCCTGCTTGGTGTCGTACTGGGTCTCGCACTCCTCGACCACGAGCCGGACGCCGTTCACCCCGCCGTCGCGCTCGTTGATCATGGTGAGGTAGTCCCACAGCCCGTTGGCGAACGGGGTGCCGCTCGGGGCGTAGGGGCCGGTGCGGTAGACGGTCGAGGGGACGAACATCTCCTTGGCCTGGGCCGAGACGGTACCCGCCATCGGACCGGCGATCACCACCAGGGCCAACAGCGCGATCACGACACGTCGTAGGGTCATGGGCACTTCCTCCTTGCTCTCGTCGGGATGGAACGCTCTCAGTACGGGAACGGCCAGAGCCGCAGCTTCTCCTTGGCGATCTGCCAGAGCCGCGCGAGACCGTGGGGCTCGACGATCAGGAACAGGATGATGAGCCCGCCGAACACCATGAGCTCGATCTGCTTCTGCAGGGCCACCGGCATGGCGAGGCCCAGCAGGTGGGGCACGTTGGTGAGGAAGATCGGCACCATCACGATGAAGGCGGCGCCCAGGAACGACCCCAGGATCGAGCCGAGCCCGCCGATGATGACCATGAACAGGACCAGGAACGACACGTTGATGTCGAAGGCCAGGGTCTCCGCGCTGCCCAGGTAGAGGAAGACGTACTCCGCGCCCGCCACCCCGCAGAAGAACGAGCTGATCGCGAAGGCGAGCAGCTTGGTGCGCAGCGGGCGCACCCCGATGATCTCGGCCGCGATGTCGCGGTCGCGGATCGCCATCCACGAGCGGCCCACCCGCCCGCGCACGAGGTTCTTGGCGATCATGGCGAAGACGGCCACGAAGGCGAGCGCGGTCAGGTAGCGGACCGGGGCGGTCGCGGCCGGCCCGGTCACCATGACCGAGGCCACCGTGCGCGGGGGCGCGGTGATGGTGCCGGAGGACGCGTAGTCGGTGAACCAGGCCACCTTGTTGAAGAGCCAGAGGAGGAAGAACTGGGCGGCCAGGGTGGCCACCGCCAGGTAGAACCCCTTGATGCGCAGCGACGGCAGCCCGAACACGATGCCGACCAGGGCGGTGACGAGCCCGGCCAGGAGAAACGCGACCAGCACGCTCAGGCGGGGGAACGCGCTCGTGATCTTGAACGCGGAGTAGGCGCCCACCGCCATGAAGCCGCCGGTGCCGAGCGACACCTGCCCCGCGTAGCCGGTGAGCAGGTTGAGGCCGAGGGCGGCCAGCGAGTAGATCAGGAACGGGATCAGCACCGCCTGCAGCCAGTACTCGTCCGCCACCAGCGGCACCGCGATCACCGCCGCCGCAACGGCGAGGCCCACCACGATCCGATCCTGACGGATCGGGAACACCGCCTGATCGCTCGCGTACGTGCTCTTGAACTGCCCCGCTTCCCGGTAGATCACGCCCTACACTCTTTCGATGATGCGCTCGCCGAAGAGGCCTTGCGGCCGCACCAGCAGGAAGGCGAGGGCGAGCACGTAGGCGAACCAGTTCTCGATGGCGCCGCCCACCAGCGGCCCCCAGTACACCTCGGCGAGCTTCTCCCCCACCCCGATGATCAGCCCGCCCACGATGGCGCCCGGGACCGACTCGAATCCCCCGAGGATCAGCACCGGCAGCGCCTTGAGAGCGATCAGCGAGAGGCTGAACTGCACCCCGCTCTTGGCCCCCCACATGATCCCGGCCACGATCGCCACCAGGCCCGCGGCCGACCACACCACGATCCAGATGGTGTTGAGGGGGATACCGATCGAGAGCGCGGCCTCGTGGTCGTCGGCCACCGCGCGCAGCGCGCGGCCGATCCGGGTGCGCTGGAAGAAGACCGCCATCACCGCCACCAGCACCGCGGCGGTGATCGCGGCGGTGAGCTCGAGCCGGTTGACCTGCACCCCCCACACCATGAACGAGCTGTCCGGGATGCCCACGTCGAGCCGCTTGACGTTGCTCCCCCACACCAGCTCGCCGAAGCCCTCCAGGAAGAAGTTGAGGCCGATGGTGGCCATGAACAGGATGATCTGCTCCTGGTTGACGAGCGGGCGCAGCACCACCCGCTCGATCGCGAAGGCGAGCGCCCCCATCACCGCCATGGTGAGCAGCAGGGCGAGCACCAGCGGGGCCCCGCGCTCCATCAGCCCGACCAGGGTCAGGGCCGCGAAGAGCACCATGACGCCCTGGGCGAAGTTGAAGACCCCGGAGGCCTTGTAGATGAGCACGAAACCGAGGGCCACCAGGGAGTACATGAGGCCCGCGGCGAGGCCGCCGATCACCACCTCGGCCAGGAACGCGGGGGAGCCCGCCATGTCCTTCAGGGGCCCGACCAGCACCCCGTAGAGGATGTCAAGCATGGCTCACCCCCAGGTAAGCGTCGATCACGCCCTCGTCGGCGCGCACCTCGTCGGGTCGCCCGTCCGCGATCTTGCGTCCGTAGTCGAGCGCGATCACCCGGTCCGAGATGTCCATGACCACGCTCATGTCGTGCTCGATCAGCGCGATCGTGGTCCCGAACTCGTCGTTGACACCGAGGATGAAGCGGCACATGTCCTCCTTCTCCTCGACGTTCATGCCCGCCATCGGCTCGTCCAGCAGCAGGAGCGTGGGCTCGGCGGCCAGGGCGCGGGCCAGCTCCACCCGCTTCTGCAGCCCGTAGGGCAGCGTGCCCGCCCCCGCCTTGCGGATGGCCTCGATCTCCAGGAAGTCGATGATGCGCTCGACGAACTCCCGATGCGCGAGCTCCTGCCGCATCGCGGGGCCCCAGTAGAGCGCCTCCCACAGGAAGCTGCCCCGCATCTTGAGGAGCCGCCCGGTCATGATGTTGTCGAGCACGCTCATGCCCTTGAAGAGGGCCACGTTCTGGAAGGTCCGGGCGATTCCCAGGGCCGCCACGTCGTAGGGCCGCAGGCGCGTGCGGTCGCGCCCCTCGAAGCGGATCCGGCCCGCGGTCGGGTGGTAGAAGCCGCTGATCACGTTGAGCAGCGTGGTCTTGCCCGCCCCGTTGGGGCCGATGATCGCCACGATCTCCCCGCGCCCGATCTCGAGGCTCACCCGATCGAGGGCCTGGATGGCGCCGAAGCGCACGCTGACCTCGTCCACCTCCAGCAGCGGAGTGGCGGACGCGACCGGCGGCGGCGTCGTGGGCTCCCTCACGCGGGCGCTCCCGCGACCGCGAACGTCTCGGCCTCGCCGAGTCGCACCGCGGCCCGCACGGTGGCGGTGCGGCCGTCCTCGTAGGTCACCTGCGCCTCGACCTGGACCGAGTCGCCGGCGCCGTAGAGTGCCTCGATGAGGGGAGCGTACTTCTGACCGATGAAGCCGCGCCGCACCTTGCGGGTGCGCGTGATCTCCTGGTCGTCCGGATCGAGCTCCTTGTGGAGCAGGAGGAAGCGCCGGATCTGGGCGCCGCGGAGCGCCTCGTCCTCGAGCAGGCTCCGGTTGACCCGGACGACCTCCTGCCGGATCAGCTCGTACACCTCGGGCTTCTGGGCGAGATCGGTGTAGCTCGTGTACGCGAGCCCGCGCCGCTCGGCCCAGTTGCCGACCGAGACCAAGTCGATGTTGAGCAGGGCGGCCACGAACGGGCGGCCGTCGCCCACGCACACCGCCTCCTTGATGTAGGGCGAGAACTTCAGCTTGTTCTCGAGATATTTGGGCGCAAAGATCGTGCCCCCCGCCAGGCGGCCCACGTCGCGGGCGCGGTCGATGATCTTGAGGTGGCCGTCCTCGTCGAAGAAGCCGGCGTCGCCCGAGTGGACCCAGCCCTCGACGAGGGTCTCCCGGGTGGCCTCCGGATTCTTGTAGTAGCCCTGGAAGACGCCCGGGCTCCGGTACAGCACTTCCCCGCTCGGGCTGACGCGCACCTCCACCCCGGGCAGGGGCGGCCCCACCGTGTCGAGCTTGACGTCGCCGTCCTGCTGGATGCAGATCAGCGCGCTCGACTCGGTCATGCCGTAGAGCTGCTTCACGTTGATGCCGAGGGAGCGGTAGAACTCGAACAGCTCGGGCCCGATCGCCTCCCCCGCGGTGTAGGCGACCCGGATGCGGCTCATGCCGAGGTTGTCCCGCAGCGGGCCGTAGACCAGGAGCCGCCCGAGCGGGTAGAGCAGCCGGTCCCGCAGCGCGACCGGTCGGTGACCGAGGCGGCAGCGCTCCACGCGGCGCGCCAGGTCGAGGAAGAAGCGCACCAGGCCGCGCTTGATCCGGGCGGTGTCGTCCACGCGGATCATCACCGAGGTGAGGATGTTCTCCCAGATGCGCGGCGGCGCGAAGAAGTAGGTCGGGCCGATCTCCTTGAGGTCGGCCAGGACCGTCTCTGCGCTCTCGGGGCAGTTGGTGGTGAAGCCCGCCACCATCGACTGGCTGAAGGAGAACATGTGGTCGCCGATCCACGCCATCGGCAGGTAGGCCATGACCTCCTCGGTCTCGTCGAGCCGCTCCCGCGAAACCGCGCTGCGCGCGGTCTCGATCAGATTGCGGTGGGAGAGCATGGCCCCCTTGGGCTGCCCGGTGGTGCCGGAGGTGTAGGCGATGACCGCAGTGTCCTCGGCCGCGCCCCTGGCCACCTCCTGATCGAAGTACCACGGCCGGGCCTCGGCGAACTTCCGCCCGCGCTCCTGCAGCTCCTGGAGGCTCAGCAGGCAGGAATCCTTGTAGTGCCGGAGCCCTCCCGGGTCGTCGTAGATCACGTACTCGAGCCCGGGACACTGCGCCCGGACGTGGAGCAGCTTGTCGACCTGCTCCTGGTCCTCGACGATCGCGAAGCGGGCCTCCGCGTGGTCGACGATGTACTCCATCTCCTTCTCGATGGAGTCCTGGTAGAGCGGGACCGCGACCCCTCCGAGCGCCTGCGTGGCCAGCATCGCCCAGTACAGCGCGGGCCGGTTGTCGCCCACCACCGCGGTCTTGTCCCCGCGCGTGAAGCCGAGGGCGGCCAGGCCCAGAGCGATCAGGCGGGCCTGCTCGGCGTACTGGCTCCAGGTGTACGACTGCCAGATCCCGAGATGCTTCTCACGAATGGCGACCTTCCCGGAGAGCCGCCCGGCGTTGTGGAGCGCGAGCTTGGGAAAGGTGTCCGTGGTCGAATCGAGCATCAAGCCGTGAGAACGTGGCCGCCAATCGCGCGGGGCCGCGCGAGACGACAGCCACCTCCACCATTGGAGAGAATTTCCGTCATTGCCTAAGGAAGCACTCGCCGGGAAGCGCCCGTTACCGGGGGTGATAAAGTGGCGAGAGTCTAGCCTAGGGGCTCCGGGGTGTCAAGACTTCGGCCGCCAGGACAAGGGTTTACGGCGATATTTACGGTCATCTGGTTGACAGTCCTCTGGGCGACCGGGCCCCTCGCGCCCGGTGCCCCGGCCGCGCTCGGCCCGGAGCCCGACTGTGAGCACCCGGCCGAGGCCCGCGCCTTCATCGCCCGCCTGCAGCTGGCCGAGATCGAAGGGGCGGAGGACATCCATCGGGAGGCCATGTGGCAGGCATTCGGGCGCTGCCCGCCAGGGGGCGCCGGAGGAGCCTGTCGGACAGAGGAGCAGCGGCGGTTCGACGCCCGGTGGGAGGTAGAGCGCCGGGAAATCGAGGCCAAGTACCGCGGGGTGCTCGGCGATTTCGAACGACGTTGCCGAGCGGTCATCAGCCTGATCAAATGCGCAGTTAGAGCGGCTTCTTGAGAAGACGGGCGAGCTCGCCTACCACCCCGCGACGGAAAGCCAGCACGCAGAGGACGAAGATGGCCCCCTGCACCACGGTGACCCAGGCCCCGAGCTGGGCCAAGTAGGTCTCGAGCCCGATGACGATGACCGCGCCGGCCACCGGCCCGAACACGGTCCCGAGGCCGCCGAGGAGCGTCATCAGCACCACCTCGCCGGACATCGTCCAGTGCACGTCGGTGAGCGACGCGAGCTGGAAGACGATGGCCTTGGTGCCACCCGCCAGCCCGGACAGGGCCGCCGACAGGACGAACGCGATCAGCTTGTACTGGTCGGCCCCGTAGCCGAGCGAGAGCGCCCGGGGCTCGTTCTCCCGGATCGCCTTGAGCACCTGGCCGAACGGCGAGTGGATGGTCCGGTAGATCAGGAGGAACCCGGCCAGGAAGATCGCGAGCACCGTGAAGTACATGGTCAGCGTGTTCCGGAGGTCGACCAGGCCGAAGAGGAGCCCCCGCGGCACCGACTGGATGCCGTCCTCGCCACCCGTGAACGGGGCCTGCAGGCAGAAGAAGTAGAGCATCTGGGCCAGGGCCAGGGTGATCATCGCGAAGTAGATGCCCTGCCGGCGGATGGCGAGCGCCCCGATGACCAGGCCCAGCGCGGCCGCTCCCGCCACCCCGGCCAGGATGGCCAGCTCGGGCGGCCAGCCCCACACCTTGGCGGCGTGGGCGGTGACA
>Ga0137394_10002209_pt1 | contig 14338 bp, 14 predicted proteins | sample czobulk116metaG_FD_108278 | JGI IMG/M metagenome (GOLD analysis project Ga0137394, IMG submission 108278) | Vadose zone soil microbial communities from Angelo Coast Range Reserve, California, USA - czobulk1.16 metaG | ecosystem: Environmental > Terrestrial > Soil > Vadose zone | place: USA...
ATGTTGGTAGGCGAGAAGGATGGTCCGTTCGCGGATGTCTGCCCAATTAAAATCCTAGCCACTGGCAGCGCAAACTTTGTTGTGACCGACGCTGACAACACTACAAGCTCCCGGTAAACGCGGTTACCGAAGAAGTCCATGCAGCGCCTCAGCAGATGGTCAAAGGTAAAACTAAGGTAAAACTAGAAACGCCGCGGCGCATGCGGACACCCAGAGAACGTTGTTTTTATTGAAAAAGTGGTGCGCCCGGGGGGACTCGAACTCCCGACCTTCTGGTTCGTAGCCAGACGCTCTATCCAACTGAGCTACGGGCGCGCGGTAGATAAATATTATCACAGGCTTGAGCTGGGCATCCAGCAACGACGGAAAATCACTTTTTGCCACGCGTTGCGGCAGGTCGTGCTTGATTGAATTATTGGAAACAAACAACGGATTGAATCAATGCGAATGATCGCCGGAATGCTCCCCTGCGCCGTGAACGAAACTTCGGCTATGCGCTTCCGAGCCACGCCAGAGCAGAGCCGCCAGCGTCAAGATGCTGGCCAATTCGAAACCGGCAAGGGCCCACTGATAGCCAAAACGAATATGAAGAGCGAACTGAATGGAATTTGTCGGCGAGGCCAGCAGTATTCCCAACTGATAGGCTAGCCCGGGCATCAAGCCGCGCGCGGAGTCCGCGGAAAGCTCGTTCAAGTGCACCGGGATGACGCCCCAGGCTCCTTGCACGCCCGCCTGCATCAGAAACGAGGCAGCCATGACGGCCACGATTCCCCCACCGAACGCCCATAGAGGGATCATCAGGAGCGACAATCCTAGAGCAGCGACCATGCCTTTGCGGCGCCCGGCCACCTGCGAGATGTGGCCAAAAATAATCGCGCCTGCGACAGCTCCCACGTTATAAATCATCGCGATGTTGGCGACCATCACGGCAGAAATCTTGTGCACTTCTTTCAGGAAGTCGGGATAGAGATCCTGCGTTCCGTGCGAGAGAAACATCATGAAGGTCATGAGAACCACGAGATACGCAAAGCGCTTCCATTCGCCGGCGACGATGCGGAGAACCTGACCCGTGCTCGCGGCGCGATGCTGCTTCCAGGCCTCTGATTCCGGAACTTTTGTGCGGATATATAGCGCTAGCAGCGCGGGAAACGCGCCGATCCAGAACATGGGGCGCCATCCCCACACCGGCAGAAGGAATCTGGCGGCGATTGCGGCCAGTAAGTATCCAATGGAATAGCCGCTCTGAAGGATTCCGCTGAGCACCCCCCGCCAGCGCACCGGAGCCGCTTCCATTGCGAGCGAAGCGCCGACGCCCCATTCGCCGCCCATGCCGATGCCAAAGAGAGCTCTCAAAATGATGAAGGCGGTGAAGTTGGGTGAAAAGCCGCACAAGAGCTCGATGACCGAAAAATATAGGACATTGGCCATTAGCGGGATACGCCGGCCGTAGCGGTCTGCAAGCAGTCCGAAAATCAGCGCGCCGATAGGCCGCATGGCGAGCGTCACCGTGGTGGTTAGAACGATTTCTTTTTTAGTGACACCAAATTGATGCGCTAGCGTATCGAAGAGAAAAACGACGATGAAGAAATCGAACGCATCGAGCGTCCAGCCGAGGAATCCGGCAAGTACGGCGTGGTGCGTGCCTGAGCGAGCCGGCTGCGCGGAATCCGCCATTTCAGTTTGCTTGCCACTCCGCCGGCTTGGGCATTAGCCGCGAGATGGCCAGCCCACAGACGATGGCCACGCCCGCGAGGAGGAAACCTGCCTGGTAGCGGCCAAAGCACAACTCACCGATGGAGAAGAGCGCGGAATAAATAAGAACGCAGCCCAGCAGCCAATTCACAAGGTTCCTGCCGAGATCGCGAGTAACGGGCACATCGCCAGCCAGTTTGGCGACTGGTTGCCAACCAGTGATTTGCGGACGAACCTTGGCGTAAAACTTGATGAGCGTGTCATTGGGCTCTGCGGCAGTGAGCAGAGTGACGGCGATCCATACCAGCGTCGTAATGCCGGTAGTGCAAAGCGTGGTTTTTGCGAAGATGACTGGATCGGAGCCGCTGAACGGTTGCGGCCGTCCGGCAATTGCGTTCCACAATGTTTCGGAGTGCAAAGCGAGCGTGGTCACCAGCGCAGCGACCATGGCGGAAATCTCGCTCCACGCATTCACGCGCCACCAGTACCAGCGCAGCAAATAGACGCCGCCGGTTCCTGCTCCCAGCTCGAGCACAATCTTCCAGCCGGCGGAGACGGAGGTCAACTGCCATGCGACCGCGGCCGCCGCCAACACCAGAAACGCCGTCGCCAGCCGCGAAGCATTTACGAAATGCGCTTCGGTTCCTTCCTTCTTCAGGAAGCGCCGGTAGAAGTCTTCAATCAAGTAGGAACTGCCCCAATTCAGTTGCGTGGCCACCGTGGACATAAAGGCCGCCATGAATCCGGCAAGCAGAATTCCCAGGACGGCGTGCGGCGTCTGGCGCGTCGCTACCAGCATGTAGCCGCGCTCAGGCTGAGCGAGCCCTGGATAAAGAACGACTGCCGCAAGCGCCGTCAAAATCCACGGCCAGGGGCGTAGCGCGTAATGCGCGAGATTGAACCATAGGACGGACAACAATCCGTTTCTCTCATCTTTTGCGCTAAAGATGCGTTGCGCGATGTATCCGCCGCCGCCCGGTTCCGCGCCGGGATACCAGAAGGCCCACCACTGCACCGCAAGATGCACGACAAAAGTAATCACCGGCAGAGTCCATAGTGCTTCGCTCGCGAAGCCGCGTGAAAAATCAGGAAGAAGCGCTGTGATATCGCTCGCTCCAGGTCCAGCGGCAGCGCGCTTCGCGGCGAGCGTGGCGAGCATCTGTTGCATGCCCCCCGCAGCGTGAACGCCGTACCAGGCCACCCCAATCACGATGGCCATTTTCAGAACGAATTGAAACAGATCGGTCCAGAGCACGCCCCACAATCCGCCAAGGGAGACGTAGATCCCCGTGAACGGCATCAGGAAGAAAACGCAAATCCCCAGCGCCTTGGCGTCACTCACTCCCAGCGACGTGCTGATGATGTTCACCATGGCCTTCGTCACCCAGCCGAGGATCAGACAGTTCATCAGCAAACCGAGGTAGACGGCGCGGAAGCCGCGCAAGAACGCGGCAGGTTTTCCGGCGTAGCGCATCTCCGCGAATTGCACGTCGGTGATCAGTCCGGAGCGGCGCCACAAGCGGGCGAACAAAAACACCGTCATCATTCCCGACGGCAGAAAGCTCCACCACAGCCAGTTCCCTGCGACTCCGTTGGCGTAAACAAGACCGGTCACGGCAAGTGGGGTGTCCGCGGCGAAAGTCGTCGCCACCATGGAAGTTCCTGCAAGCCACCAGGAAACGTTGCGACCCGACACAAAATAATCTTCGGTGCTCTTGCCGGAGCGCCCGCGGAAATACAAGCCGAGAAACAGGGTGATCAGCAGATAACCGACGATGGCGGCCCAATCAGAGGCGGCGAGAGTCAAAGTGAGTCCTTTCTCAGCAAGGGGTTGCGCGCAGTACTATATAGCACTTCCCGGCGGTTGGCATCATGGTCTTTTCCGCCTCCGGCGCGGCGTCAGAGAGGTGTTGGCAGAGTTCAGACAGGTCACTGCGAAACCGGCGCCCGCGCGGCTTGACCCGGAAATAGTCCGTCAACGAGCTGTCCACTCTTGACGACGGCGAGTCCACTGACAAACACAAACTGAATCCCTTCCGAATAGCGCAGCGGTTCTTCATAGGTTGCTCGGTCAATGACGCGATTAGCATCGAATACGGTGATGTCCGCATCCGCCCCCAAGCGAATTCGTCCTTTGTTTTTGAAGATTGGCGCGCGCTTCTCGAGCCTCTGCGCCGGCATCAGAGTCATCTTGCGAAGCGCGGTCATCAAATCCAGCGCCTTTTCTTCTCGCACGTAATGTCCCAGCACCCGCGAAAACGTCGCTTGACCTCGTGGATGAATCTTGGCTCCCGTGAGGGGCATGCCGTCGCTGGCGATAATGATAGTTGGGTCCGCAACCGCCGTGCGCGCGGCCTCCTCCGGAATCGAAAAAATAACAACCGTGCCCCCTTCCTTGCGATATTTTTCAAAACTCTCCGCTGTCAAGCGTTCGCCGGTTTTTGTCCATTGGATATCTTTGTATGTAATGCCTTGCCGGTCTTGCCATCCGGGATCAAAAATTGCCGACTCCAACTGCGTGCTCCCGGCCGTATAGGGGTAGCACTCGGTCGTGACGTCGAGCCCGCGCTCGCGTGCGCCCTTCACCATCGCAATCAGTCGCGGCGTATTTTTCAGGCCCATGCTGGTGATGTGCACAACATGGAGCGGCGCTCCCGTCGCCGCTGCGGCAGCGATGACCTCTTCGATGCCCACGAGACCGGTCGTGGGCTCTTGCAATCCTGCATGCCGCAAATGGACATGCACCGACGCGCCGTGTTTTGCCGCCAACCGAAAGATGTCGACGATCTCGTCGTGCGTGGCGGCAGCCGTGTAGTTGATGCCCATGCCGACGGCCAGCGCTCCGCGCCGCAGGCCCTTGTCGATGTCATCATCGATTTGCTGCAATTCCGCTGGCGTAGCCTGGCGGTGAGCCGCGTCGCCAACGGGCAGAAATGTGCCGGCGTCTTTCATAACTTTCATCCGCACGGGGATGTGACCGACCGACACGCCGAAATTGATCAGAGACTTTCCTTCCCGCCGCGCATACCACTGATCCACATCCGCTGTGCCGGCTTCGAGCTCCAACGAAGTAGTCACGCCATCGTGCGCCTGGAACTCATAATTTCGCGGTTCCTGCCCGTGTTCGTGCAAATCAATGAATCCCGGCGCAACGACGAGCCCCTTGGCGTCAATTGTCTGTTTCCCTTGCACTAGCTCGGCTGAGATTGTCGCGATTTTGCCCCCGCGAATTCCCACGTTCCGCGTGGCATCGAGCCCCGACTCCGGATCCATCACACGTCCGTTGGCGATGACCACATCGTAGGTTTCTGCTCCGTTGAGCGCGGCGGTTCCCTCGAACGCACCGACCACGGAACCGAGCAGGACCACGGCAGCCAGCCACTTCCACCATCCTCGATCTCCAGAGCGTGCCATCGGACTCGCATCCCTCCCGTGCGGCGCTAAGTCTCTTCGCGCAGACTCTGTCTGTCAAAGGTTTTCTAGGCTGTTTCGATGCCCGCGAATCGTTCCGTTGAGATCTTCAGCTACAAAGAAAAACCCCGGATCGCTGGGGGGAGCGATCCGGGGTGGGGGTGTTGCTGAGGGGGGCCGGAGGAAACTCGTTTTGTTCTAGTGCACCTGGTGTACGGCCAGCATGCAGATCTGTCGCAGTTCTTCGTACGTGAAGTAGGTCTCTTCCTGTTCGCCTGCGACTTCTTTATGTCCGAATCCCGATTCACTCGAGATGCGGCTCAATTCCATTTCCGACAATCCCAGCAGCACTGATGCGCGGCGCCGGGTTACGTATTTGAGCTCTTGCGATTTCATGGTGGCCTCGCTTACGCCGGTAGCAGAACCATGGAGTCTTCTTCAACCGCCAGGATCATGGCTTTGTAGATATCCACGTCCCAGCCATCGCCTATCCGCATCCGTATGGTTTCCCCGCCATCCTTCAGCAGTTTCCCGCGCAGCGGCACCTTGATGTCTCCTAGCGCCACTTGCAGAACCACCGGTTGCCCGACCCAAGCCTTGAACGCACTGTCCGTCATTTGTCCCCTCAGTGATTCAGCCTGACGGGAATCAGAATCGCGCAGCGCAATGCGGCTCACAATGGTACAGAGAGGGTACCGGACTAGTAAGAAGGTACTGTCGCAGAGCGGAACATTAGCTTTACGTGCGGTTCCATCGAAGTACAGAAGTACCACTCCGCCGGGACGCTTGAGCCATAGTTCAAGGATGCGGTTCCTGCGATTCTGTCGGCATGACGAGGCATCCGCACGCTTCGCGCAAGCCCTTGAACGAGTGTCCATCAGCTATGCCTGGCAGAGCAGGTGTAGGGCTCGCCCTTGGCGGAGGATTCGCGCGAGGCTTCGCGCATCTAGGTGTTCTGCAAGTGCTTGAGCAGAACCACATCCCCATTTCACACATTGCGGGAACCAGCGTGGGCAGCATCCTGGGAGCTGCTTACGCCAGTGGCGCGCCGCTTGCGCGCATCGTTGAGACTTGCCGCACGCTTCGCCTTCGCGACATCGCCCGTTGGCGTGTTTCCCGGCTTGGCCTGGCGAGCAATCAGCGTCTCGCGCATCTAATCGAGCGGGTTTTCGAGTCTCGTCAATTTGAGGATCTACGCATTCCTCTTGCAGTGGTAGCCACGGACCTTACCTCCGGCGAACCCGTGGTGTTCACGCAAGGCAATCTCGTGGATGCCATTCGCGCGAGCTGCGCTTTCCCCGGCTTGTTCGAGCCGGTTGAGATAGGCACGCGGTGCCTTGCGGACGGTGGCCTCGTAGCACCTGTTCCAACGCGCGCCGCCCGCGACCTCGGCGCGGCCACGGTCCTCGCCGTCTCCGTCGGCATGCAGGACGGCCACCGCGGCGCCCCGACAAACATCTTTCAAGTCGTAAGCCGCGCGGTGAGCGCAGCACAAAAGCATCAGCTCGAAATCTGGGAACGCCACGCAGACCTGGTTCTTCGGCCTGATGTGCAATCTTTGGCTTGGGATGATTTTCACAGGGCCGAAGAGGCGATCGCCGCCGGCGCTGCTGCCGCGCGCCGCGCCCTGCCCCGTATTGAGAAATTGCTCGGACAGAAAGAAGAAGCCGCCGAAGGCCTGCAATCCCGGCTCGAAGCGGAAGACAAAGGTTATCTGTGGCTCGCGGAGGCGCTTCGATGATTCGAATCGGCATCTGGCTGGCAGCTCTTACAGTACCCATCCTTCTGTGGCATGAATGTGGAGAGGACGTCGGCGTTTTCTGCTACCGTATAGGTCTGGGTGCTTTTACGAGCCTGCGCTCACGCGTGCTCGTTCCCGTGCCCGTAAGAGATTCGCTTCACTCATCCGCCGCGAGGAACAACGCCGAGTGCTCGACGCCATCGTTCGCTTCTTCCACGCGCTTTTTAACCCCGACGGACTCCGCGAACTAATCCGCGCGGGCGGTGCCCCGCTGATCTGTACCATCGTTTTTATTGAGACCGGTTTCTTCGTCGGCTTTTTTCTTCCCGGAGATTCCCTCCTAGTCACGGCGGGCGTTCTTTCCGCCGGGGGCGTCATCCCCCTGAGATGGCTACTTATCCCCGTGATGCTTTGCGCGATCGCTGGCGACCAGATCGGTTACTGGATCGGCCGGTCCGCGGGCGCGACATTATATCGCCGCGAAGACTCGCTCTTCTTCCGGAGAAGCCATCTCCAGCGCGCCCATGATTTCTATGAAAAGTACGGCGGTCGTGCCGTCATCCTCGCGCGTTTCGTCCCAATCGTTCGAACCTTCTGCCCTCCAGTCGCCGGGGCTGCCGGAATGCCCTATACCCGTTACCTGGCCTTCGATATCTTCGGCGGCATCTTCTGGGTAGGCACCATGATCCTAGGCAGCTATTCTCTCGGGCATTTAATCCCCAACATCGCCCAGCGCATCCACTACGTGATTGCGGTGGTGATTCTGCTTTCCATTCTTCCTGTGATAGTCAGCCTGCTACGCGCCAAAGGCGCTGCGGCGGCACCGACGACTGAGAGAAAGTAGACCGTGCCTTCCGGGAGCTTCCGCGCCGTCATTTTCGATATCGGTCGCGTCCTGATCCGCGTGGACGTTTCACGCGCTATGAGCGGTCTAGCTTCCGGCCTTTCGTTGACGCCTCAAGACGTATGGTCCGCGATCGAAAAGGATCCTCGCTGGCTCGACTGGCAGGAAGGCCGAATTTCTCCGAGCGACTGGCACCTTCATCTAACAAAACGCCTGGGCGCCTCGCTTACTTTTGAGCAGTTCGCCGAAGTCTGGAATCGCGCACTCGATCCAAACCCCATCCATTCGGATTCATTCTTCGAGCAGCTTTCCAGGAACTACCGCCTCGCACTACTTTCGAACACCGATCCCATCCACATGTCGAACGAGGAAGCCCGCTTCTCCTTCTTCCGTTTCTTCCCCATCCGTATCTACTCTTACCGTGTCGGTGCCAGCAAGCCGAACCCGCTCATCTACCGCGAAGCCCTCAAAGCCTGCAAGGTTCGAGCTGAGGAGGCGGTTTATGTTGACGATGTCGCCGCCTATGCTGACGCTGCTCGACGTCTGGGCATGACCGGCATCGTATTCCAGTCGCCCGAGCAGCTCCGATCGGACCTTAGAAGCCTCGGGATCCAATCTGACTGATTCCTCGCCAAGCAAAAAATCCGCTGTGCGCTCTCTCTTCGCGTAAACTTTGCTAGGACTAGTACTGCCCCTTTGTTTCCGCATCCCAACAACCGCCCATTTCTCTATCACTTACCGCTACCCTTCCGCTATCTCTTTTGGCTTCGCGCATGCAACCTTTTGCGTACAGGCCGATTTGCAAGACGGCGTATCCCCTAACCGGGGTGAGGAGAAAGATTAAATATGTCAGACGATAGAATCATGGAAACGCGGACGGAATCACCAGCTTGGACTTTGCCGGCAGTTATCGTTTTGGGTTTGATCGCCATTGGCGGTTTGGCATTTGGCTGGAGTGCTTCTTCGAAACTCGATTCGACACAGCAGACGGTGGCAGCCCAATTGAAGACTGCTGAACAGACCATGCAGCAGGACATGTCCTCGCTGAAGGACCGCCTTGCTCAGGATGAAAAGGCCAGCACTGATCTTCAGGGCGACCTTAAGGTAGTCACCGGAAAGCTCAAGATTACTCAGGGCCAGCTCAAGAAGGCGCGCGAGGAAGCAGCCAAGCTCAACGACGCGACCACGGAAAAGCTGACCGCACTGGACACTTCGGTGCACTCGGAACTCGCTACCAAGGCCACCAGCGATGATGTCAAGACGGTGGACACTAAGGTAGTCGGCGTCAAGACCGATCTGGATGCTACTCGCGAAGATCTGAAGATGGCTCGCAGCGAGATGGGCACGCTCATCGCGCGCAACCATGACGAAATCGACCAGCTCCGCCGTCTCGGCGAGCGCGACTACGTCGAATTCACCATCGCCGGCCGCAATAAGCCCCAGAAGGTAGGCAATGTGACCGTCGAACTGAAGGGCATCAATGAAAAGCGCAATCAGTTCAGCGCTGCCGTGACCATCGAAGACAAGCGCTTCGAGAAGAAGAACCGCGCCATGAACGAGCCTATCTTCTTCTACCTCTCAGGCACGCACATTCCCGAAGAAATCGTCGTCAACAAGGTCGGGAAGAACACCATCAGCGGCTATCTCAGCATCCCGAAGGCGAATTCGCAAACGGCTGCTTCGGCCGCAAAGTCGGGCAACTAGGTTTTCTAACGACAGAAGCCCGGTGGCGTTTGCCGCCACCGCAAAAGGCGGGCAGATCAACTCTGCCCGCCTTTTTCCGTTTCTGGGGTTCGGCGCCTTCCGATAATCCGCTAGAATGGCTTTGCCACTTCGGAGCCCTGTTTGCGCCAGACTTCCAGCGTTCTTTACATCGCCGTTGATGAATTGATTCCCCCTCGCGGAGGTAGCCTTCCTGGTCTCGATGAGTTCACCGCGACACTGGACCACGAGGCCATCCCTGCCGTCTGGCTGACGAGCCGCTCCCGTCTCCAGTTCGACGATGCCCGCCGCAAACACGCTCACACTCACCCCTTTATCGCCGAAGACGGCTGCGCGGTTTATCTCCCCGAAGATTATTTCCACTTGCGGCCCTCTTCCGATCCCTCGCGCACCAGGAGCACCCCAACTGTGCGCTTGGGCCGCTTTACCTGTATCCCTGTGGCCGAGGCCCTGCCCGCGGCTGCAGACACGCTCCAATGGCTCTCGCAGGGCACAGGAGTGCCGGTTGTGACTCTGCGCTCACTCTCCCCGCGTGAGCTCGTACAAAACACTGGTCTGCCGCAAAGGGAGGCGGAACTTGCGCGCCAACGCGACTTCGACGAGATCTTTTTCTTTGCTGGAGCTTCAGATGAAGAAGTCGAGCGGTTCCAGGCAGAGGGCCGCAACCATAACCTGCAATTCCGCCAACACGGCGTCCTATGGTCAGCCGCCATCGGCGCAAGCGTCCACCGGTGTATTCGCGAGCTTGCCAGGCTCTATGACCGGGCGCTCCGCTATCATGCCCACACTCTCGGCGTCGCCACTCCCAACCTGGCTGCAGGACTCTTCCCTTTCTGCGAGCGCACCATCCTTCTCACTGAGCGCGACTCCGAAAAGGCACCCCAGGGTGAACAGGTTGGGCCTCACGCGCGGCGACTACCTCTCCACGCTCCGGATATTTGGGAACGCTTGCTTGCAGCCGTCACTGTCAAGAACTAGGCCGGCGCGGGAAAACTGTTCCACAAATGCGGGTCCGTTTACCTGCCGCCAATTGAAGTCAAAGCCCGTTTCGACACCACTCTTTTTACAAGCGACCTATTTTCCGTGGGATAGGGGCTTCAACACATTCGCCAAATCTGGCCCCCGAATTGCGCTGAACCTTTCAAGGCAAACGCTAATCCCCGGCGCTGCCTACTCGGTTTCGCTACTTCAGCGGAAGACAGGTGGATCCGAGTACTAGGAGATCCCTTACCATGGTGTGGCTTCGTCGCGTTTTCCGCCTTCCCGCTCGTGAGTCCAATGTTGGCCTCGTTTTAATCTTTTGTGTGATCTCCATGAGCTTCATGTCCATCGCCCTTGTATGGCAAGCTCAGATTATTGCCAATCAACGAGAAGCGATCCAGTGGCTTGAACGTCTTAAATTCGGCGGCTAAACCCTTCCGTTCGCTCATACCTTCAAACTCCCTCCTCTCCGTCTCCATGTCTTGAGAGCACGATTAGGTTAACCAGGCGATCGACCGATTGGTTATGCGTACCGCAGGGAATGCAATTCCCGCAGACTTTCTCTGCGACCTGTGATTAAATATCTTTACAGGGGATTTCTCTCGGGAGAATTGCCGTGAAACGTTACTCTGCATTCCTTTTGGTGGCTTGCTCGCTGACTCTGCCTGCGCCCTCTCAGGCCTCCGCGCTGCAATCGGCTCCACAAAATAGTGCGACTTCGACCCAGGCACAGGCAGCCAACCAGGCTTCCGCGCATGATCGCCATCATCGAAGGCACAGCACTAGCAGGCGTCATCACCATCATCACAAGAACCCGACGCAGCCCTGATTTGAATTCATCAAGCTGGAAAGGAAAAGGGAGCCTGGCGGCTCCCTTTTTCCTTTTTTACTGTGTCGTCTCGGAAGCGCGCTAGCAGCACGTATGTTTCGCGAGCGACGCGCACCGCAAAAGCGGTGTGTTCAGTTTTGGTGCAGCTCTAAGCCCGGTGGAGTCATGGTCCCTCCGGAGCTCGTCGAGCTCACGATTCGCTTGTACTCCTCCGATTCGTTGAATGCAAGCGAAGAGAGGGTGAACGCACAATTTCCACAGCACTACCCTGGATGGGAAATTTTCCGTGGTTACTTGATGAAGAGAGTCTCGCGCAGTTGGTCGCGGCCGACAAACGATTTCATCGTCCGATAACGGCCAAAGAGATCCTGAATCTCGCGGTTTTGGTAGACCTTTTGCGCCGGGCAGATGATCGCGGTCGAAATCACTTGCAGTGTATTCGAATCCGCAACTCGATAGCGCTGGAACCCTTCCGGCTTCTTGCTGTGGAACATCGCCAGAATCACGCCACCGGGCCGCAGCAGTTCCGTCAGGTTTGCGATCATCTGTTTCACCAGCGCCGGCTCAAGATAGTCGAGCAAGTCCCACAGCAGCACGGCATCGAAAGAGGTGCGCGGGTACTGAAGATTTTCGGCCAGGAAACGCGTCGCTCTGCCGCTCGCAGTCATGTCCAGCGTCTCGGATGCATTGGCATCGTTGCGCAAACGCATCTCTTCCTCGGTCAGAAACGATTTCCACCCGCGAAGGATGTCTTCTGAGGAAACCCGGAATCCGCGCTCAATAAAAAAGCTTAATGTGGTCTGCCACGCAGGCCCCAGATCCAGCAGTGTGCCTCTTCCAAGCCCGTCGAGATTCCACAAGAATTCTTTCAAGCCGTTCGAAACACGCGTCGATTCGGTTGATTCCGGTCCGCGGGGGGTGCCCCCTGCGGAGGGCGGCACTCCAGGCGTGCGTGCCCGCGAATTTGAGTGTGCGGGCAGCGAAACGTTCCGGTTCGTCCCGGCGCCTCCCGTTCCAAGTCCCAGTTTATGGAGAAAGCTCATCGTCAATTAGCCGCCGTTCCGGAGTTGACCGATGTCGAGTCCCCGGCTTTTCCTGTCGCCGTCGCCACGGCCGCCTTGAGCTCCGCAGGCTTGTTCGTCTGCCTTCCCGCCTCGACCTTACCGCGCAAAAGTGCTCCGTCCTCAATTGCCAGGCGATCCGTTTGCACTTCTCCCGTGACTTGGCCAGTGCTCCACAGTTGCACCTTATCCCGCCCCGTCACTTTTCCTTCGATTTTTCCACGCACGATTACTTCCCGCGCGAGCACGTCCGCCTTTACATGTCCGTTTGGCCCAATGGTCAGGCAACTGTTTGTCGTTAGGCTGAGTTTTCCTTCCACCACGCCGTCAACAAAAAGATCTTCGCTGCCGGTCACTTCACCTTTGATTTTGATTCCCTGGCTGATACACGCGGACGCCCGCGACGAAATCGGAAGGGCACTGGACACAGTCGGCGTACTGGCAGTAGCAGGGCTTGATGAACTTACAGAAATCGCAGGAGTTGCGGAGTTCGCGGACACTGCTTCGGGCTTCGAATCTTCTTTTTTCCACATCTCACACCTCGACATCGAAAATTGGATTTTCGAAGCCGCTTATCGCAGGGCTGGTTGGAACTGCGACTCGGAAGAGTCAACATAGTACACGACTTACTGGCTGTAAACAAGAATGGATGGTAGCAAATCTAGGGTGTTTCCTGAAGGGCTACACCACTAATTGCGGAATTAGTGCCCCCAATCCCACTACGGGTTGCGTAGTCTGGCCCGTCTCCGTCTTCCCCCAGAGCTCCCATATGGTCACTACCATTCCGGCGAACTCCCCCGTTAACTCTTTGATCGACTTACGTTTTTCCCACCAATGCTCGGGATCAAAGTCTCCGTCGCGCGCGCTGGCGACGCGCACCTCCATGCGCGGTGGGAAAACGTGGCGAAAAATGTAGCGCGCACGTCGCGAGTGAAAATTCGATGTCACCACGATAACGCTGCGCCATTTTTTTTCTTTTGCGAGCTTTACCAGGGCTTGCGCTTCTTCCAGCGTGCTATCCGCGTCGTGCACAAACCGTACGATCTTGTCTTTCGGCACTCCGCGCTCGAACAGGTCATGTTCCATCAATTCCGCGACCCCCGCATTGGGGCGCAAACGTCTGCCGCTCGCCACGACTACAGGCGACTTCCCTTCCCGGAACAATTGCGCGCCACGCGTTGCGCGGTCGGCGTAAAAATTATCGTCTCCTAGAACGATGAGCGCGTCCGCTTTGTCGAGCGCATCCTCGACAATCCATTCCTCTGCGGCAAGGCGAAGGATAGGACGCCTTACCAGGTACAAGACCGCGCAAAAAATCACGGTGCTCAGCAACGCAATCAGATTAAGGAGGATTCCGCCAAGTTCGCCTTGATTCGAATGGCCCTGCTTCATGAATTGGAGTCCAACGCCCGCAAGTTTGCGGCCGCCTGCTCCGGCAGTTCTGCGTTGAAATAGACCTCTTTTATGCTGTACGACTTGCTGGTTCGTTCGACAATGGGCAGGATCTCGATGTGCCAGTGGTAGTCATCAGGCAGAGTCTTCCAGTAGCCCGCTAATTCGCCTTTTTTGTTCTTCGTATTGGGCGATGTATGCACCACCAGGTGATATGCCGGAGCTACCTTTTCCAACCGGCGCAAGACGCGTCCGAGCAACGCTGCCAATTGCCGGCGGTTCGAACCCGGCCGCGGCTGTTCGAACAAGTGATTGTGCCGCCGGTGCATCAGCCAGACTTCGTACGGCACGCGCGAAGCATAGGGGCACAGCGCGTAGTAGTCTCCCTGCACATCCACGATGCGCTTCCCCTGCTTCTCTTCCTGCCGCACCGTGTCGCAGAAAATGCAGCGTTCCTTATCCTTAAACCATTCATGCGCAGAGCTAAGTTCATATTTGATGCGCCGCGGCACGAAAATCGTCGCCGTCACCTGGGAATGTGCATGCGGCCATTCTTCTCCGGCCATCACGCCCTGGTTCTTGAACACGCTGATGTACTTGAAACGCGCATCTTTCTTCAAATCGGCAATGCGCGACGCCCACACCCAAAGCACTCGCTCGATTTC
>Ga0137394_10002210_pt1 | contig 14338 bp, 16 predicted proteins | sample czobulk116metaG_FD_108278 | JGI IMG/M metagenome (GOLD analysis project Ga0137394, IMG submission 108278) | Vadose zone soil microbial communities from Angelo Coast Range Reserve, California, USA - czobulk1.16 metaG | ecosystem: Environmental > Terrestrial > Soil > Vadose zone | place: USA...
AGATCCACGTCAAGGCGGGACACCTGCGGGGCGGAGGGCAGTACGCCGTGAAGATCGCCTCGGGGTTCTACGACAACCCGTCGAAGGGGCTGCCGCAGAACGACGGCATGGTCCTGGTCTTCGAGGCCGAAACCGGCCAGCCTGCGGCCCTGCTCCTGGACAACGGCTACATCACCGACCTGCGCACCGGCGCCGCCGGGGCGGTCGCCGCCAGGCACCTGGCGCGGCGCGACGCGCGGGTGGTCGGCGTGATCGGCTGCGGAGGCCAGGCGCGCTTCCAGCTCCAGGCGCTCGCCCGGGTGCGGCCGTTCAGCGAGGCGCGCATCTTCGGTCGCCGGGCCGAGCGTGCGCGGGCCTGCGCCGAAGACCTGGCGAGGCTCCCGGCCATGCCTCCCGGGGCGCGCTTCCGGCCGGTGGCCTCGGCGCGGGAGGCGGTCGAGGGGGCCGACATCGTCGTCACGGTCACGGCCAGCCGCGAGCCGATCGTCCTCGCCGACTGGCTGGCCCCGGGCGCGCACGTCACGGCGGTCGGATCGGACGGGCCCGACAAGCAGGAGCTGCATCCCGCGGTCCTGGCGCGCGCCGATCGGCTGGTGGCCGACAGCAAGGCGCAGTGCCTGCGTCTGGGGGAGATCCATCACGGCGTCGCGTCGGGCGCCATCTCCGAGAGCAAGGTGGACGCGGAGCTGGGCGAGATCGCCGCCGGGCTCAAGCCGGGGCGGCGGTCGGACTCCGAGATCACCGTCTGCGACCTCACGGGCGTCGGGGCGCAGGACGTCGCCGCGGCGTCGCTGGTGATCGCCAGGGCGCGCGCCGCCGGCCGGGGCGAGCGCCTGGCGCTGTGACCCCGCCGGCGGGGCGCGTCTGTCCTGCCTCCGGAGGCCGCGCGGCGCGACGTGTATAATTGGGCCTGTCCCAGGGAGCCCTTCCCCGATGGCCACGGAAATGGCGTTCGAGTACATCGTCCGGACCCGCCAGAAGACCGAAGAGACCTACACCATCCTGGTCGAGAAGGCGCCCGGCCACTGGATCGCGACGGTGCGCTTCCCGGACGGATCGTTCTGGACGATGAACCGCTTCGACCCGAAGTCGCCGGCCATCCCCAAGCAGTGGGTCGGCGCCACGGCCGCGGCGGCGGCGGATTATGCGGCGCGCGTCCTCGCCAACTACTTCGCCAACGAAGGGATGGAGATCATGCGCCGCAAGAACCACCTGGAGGCGAAGACGTAGGACGCGCGCCGGCCGCCTGCCGGCGTGGGCCGGACGCGCCGCCGGGGTCGCTAGCCGCCGGGGTCGCTAGCCGCCGGGGTCGCTAGCCGCCGGGGTCGCTAGCCGCCGGGGCGGCTCATGACCGCGCGGACCGCGCGCACCACCTCGGCCGGCTCGAAGGGCTTCAGCAGGACGTGGTTGTCCACCGGTCTCATGAACCGGCCGGCCTCGGCGCCCTGCAGGGCGCCGGTCACGAAGATCACGCGCCCGGCCAGCTCGGGCCGCCGTCGCGCGATGGTGCGGTACAGCGACAGGCCGTTGGCGTCGGGCAGGATCAGGTCGAGGATCACCTCCTCGTCGTCGACCACGAGGATCCTCTGGTCCTCCGGACGGAGGTAGCGGAGGGACTGCGGGTGCTCGGTCTCGCCGGACAGGTGCTCGTCGTTCACGATGGCCACGGGGTTCATACCGATCCAAGTTAGACGTGCCGCGCGGCGCGGGCAATCGCATTTTGGTGCTTGACACATTTGAAAGCCGCGCGAGGCCGGAAAGGGGAGGCTGGCGTGCTGCGCCCGACGTCCTCGCTGACTCTCAAGGAGCGTCTGACGCTCGGCAGGGGCAAGCTGCGCCGCTTCTACCTGGCGCATTTCCGCCCCGGCTACGTGCGCCAGAGCCTGGCGCGGCGACTCGGGCAGTGCGACCGGACCGGCGCCTGCTGCCACCTGATGTTCACCTGCCCCCTGCTCGATCAGAAGTCCGATCCGGTCCGCTGCACGATCCACGCGATCAAGCCGAAGGTCTGCCGCCTGTTCCCGATCGACGAGCGTGACCTGCGCGACCGCGACATCATCTCCCCGCACACCCCGTGCGGCTTTTCCTTCATCCCCCGCCCGGAGTTCCTGGCGCGCGGTGCCGCCGCGGTGCGCGAGGCCGAGACCCACGTCCACCTGGAAGCGATTGACCTGCCGAAGGAACGGGGCGAGGCCCATCCCCACGGCCATTGATCTTTGCCGTCGCGTGCCTCATATTGGCACTCGCCGCGGTCTGTTCCGCCGCCAAGGCCGTGACGCGCGGCGGGCGCGGCTGGAGGCTTCCTTGCAGGCCGGAAACCGCTGTGGTATAAGGATTTCTCTCGCCCTGCCCTTCGTCCTCGCAGGACAACGCTGAATGCCGCCTTCGGACCTGGTCCTTCACGAAGAGGAATACCAGAAGATCCGCGACGTCATCTCGCGCCTGCGCGCCGAGTGCAACGCCAAGGTCGTCTTCCTGGTGGACAAGAACGGGCAGCAGATCGCCGCCAACGGCGAGCTCGAGGCGATCGACACGACCGCACTCGCCTCGCTCGCCGCCGGCAACGTGGCGGCCACCGACTCGCTGGCCCGCCTGATCGGCGAGAAGGAATTCTCCATCCTCTTCCACGAGGGCGAGCGGGACAACCTGCACATCTCGGTCGTCGGCGGCCGGGTGATCCTGGTGGTGATCTTCGACGAGCGCTCCTCGCTGGGACTGGTGCGCCTGCGGGTGAAGAAGGGCTCGGCCGAGCTGGCCGTTATCCTCGAAGTGATGATGAAGAAGTCGGCGTTGCCGCGGAAGGCCGCCGCCGGGGGGTCTCCGTTCGCCGAGATCACCGACGAGGACATCGACAAGCTGTTCAGCGATTGATCCGGTCCGGGGAGCAGCCGAAGATCCATGACGTTCATCAACTACGCGGCGCGCGAGATCAATTGCAAGATCGTCTATTACGGCCCCGGCCTGGGCGGCAAGACGACCAACATCAAGTGGGTCTACGAGAAGACGAACCCGAACTCCAAGGGGAAGCTGATCTCCCTTGCGACCGAGACCGACCGCACGCTCTTCTTCGACTTCCTGCCCCTCGACCTCGGCGAGATCCGCGGCTTCCGCACACGCTTCCACCTCTACACGGTCCCCGGCCAGGTCTTCTATGACGCCTCGCGCAAGCTGATCCTGAAGGGAGTGGACGGCGTGGTCTTCGTCGCCGACTCGCAGGCGGCACGCATGGAGGCGAACCTCGAATCGCTGCGCAACCTGGAGCTCAACCTCAAGGAGCAGGGGTACGACCTGCGTATCATGCCGTACGTGCTGCAGCTCAACAAGCGGGACCTCCCCTCCGCCTTGCCCCTCGAGGAGATGAAGCGCCAGCTTCTGTACAAAGGCGAGCCGGTCTTCGAGGCGATCGCCTCGAAGGGGAACGGCGTGTTCGAGACCCTCAAGACCATCGCCAAGATGGTGCTGCTCGAGCTGCGCAAGGGGCGCTGATCCCCGCCTACCCGGAAGGGCCCGCGGGCGCCCCCGCCTGCATCCGCCGTCTGTCGACCTCCTTCATCTTCCGGAGCAGCGCGTCGGCCGTGGCCCGGCCGGGGCTGCCGGCCGGGAAGAGCCGCAGCGCTTCCCCCAGCTCCGACTCCGCCCGCTCGCGCTTGAGCAGGGCGCGCGCCACCATTCCCAGGGCCAGGTGCGTCTCGGGAAGATCGGGGCGGGCGGCGACGGCGCTCTCGCAATACGGCTCGGCCGCGTCCGGCAGCTTCTCGTCGTAATAGGACAGGCAGAGGTCGGCCAGCGCCAGCCCGGCGCCCGGGGCCAGATGGACGGCGATCTGCCACTCGTGCCGCGCCTCCTCGGCGCGCCCGAGCGCCAGGTACGCCTGCCCCAGGTTGCGACGCACCTCGACGAAGTCGGGGGCGATCGCCAGGAGGTCCCGGTAGTGGCCGGCCGCCTCCTCCCACCGGCCCTCCTGCGCCGCCATCGCCGCCAGCGCGTTGTGCGGATCGATGCGCCGCGGATTGAGGGCGATGGCATTCCGGTACTCCGCCTTCGACTCCGGAAAACGCCCCCGCGTGCGCAGAGCGTAGGCGCGGTTGAGCGCCTCCTCCTCGGGGTAGATCTCGCGCGGCTTGAAGGCGTCCAGGTTGAAGAAGGCCAGCCCGGCGATGAGGACGGCGATGACGCGCGGCCGGCGCCACGCCGACGGGGCGCCGAGGAGCCGCCCGGCGAAGAGCGCCAGGATCGGCACCAGAGGGAGCCTGTAGCGATCGGTCGGGAAGAAGACCAGGATCGAGAGAGCATAGGCGGCCGCGTAGAGGATCAGGAGCGCGCGGCCGGCGCCGCGGCCGCTCCCGGCGCCGCTCCCGGGCAGGAAGGCCCCCGCGAGCGCCAGGGGCGCCAGCACTCCGAACGGGAAGGCGATCCCCCGCCGCCAAAGCAGGAGCGCCAGCAGCGACGAGTAACGACGGTAGCCGTAGGCGTCCTGGTTGCGCGGGATCTCCCGCCCGGCGATGAGATCGATCGCCTTGCGTTCGTAAAGCCGCAGCGCCTGGCCCGGATACTCCCCGATGAACTGCAGGGCGCGCCGGGCGAAGAACCAGGACTTCCCCGACTCGCTGATGATCCCCAGGTTCTCCGGCTCCTGCGACAGCCGCTCGAACTCGCCTCCGGGCCGGATGCGGATCGTGCGCTCGTAGTCGGGATTGTTGCCGATGAAGAAGTTGATGCCGCCGTTGCTCGAGATCAGGACGGGCTCTCCGGCGATCAGGAGGTTGCGGGCGGTGGCCAGCGCTGCGGGAAGGACCACCCCGGCCAGGAAGAGTGCCACGGCGCGGCGCGAGGCGCGCGCGCCCCGCGCGGCCCAGGCCGCCGCGGCCGGCGCGGCCAGGAGGATGTTCGGCGTGGCGATGGCGGCCGCTCCCCACGCCAGGCCGGCCAGCGCCCAATTACGCCGACCCGAGGCGCCGGCCGCCCCGTGCATGCCCGCCGCCTCGGGGGTCCCCGTCGCCCCGGGGATCCCGGCCGCACGGAGCATCAGGAGGATCCCCAGGAGCACCAGCGCGATGTGCAGGACCGGAATGAGGGGTTGGGCGTCGAAGAGGACGAGCGGGCCGTACAGGGCCATGACGACCCCGCCGGCCAGGGCGGCCCGCTCGTCGAAGAGGCGGCGTGCGATGAAGTAGACCAGCACGCACGAGAACGCTCCGAGGGCCGTCTGGGCCGTGTAGATCAGGGTCAGGCGCGGCCCGAAGATCGCCAGCAGGGCGGCCAGGAAATAGGGATAGAGCGGCGGCTGCCAGAAGACCTGGCGCCCGCCGAGGAGATCCCCGGAGGCGATCGCGGCGGCCATCCGGAAGTAGTTGGCCCCGTCCACCAGAGGGACATCGAAGTACGGGGCGCGCCGCACCTGGGCGAGGTAGAGCAGGCGGATCGCCCAGGCGGCGGCGAAGAGCAGGAGCGGCCGGCGGCGGCTCATCGCTTCCCAGTCTAGGAGCCGGTCCGGGAAATCGCAATGGCCGGGCACAGGGGGCTTGCGGCCTCAGGCAAGGCGCGAGGAGGAAGCCCGGCGGCCTGTCTACCGCCGCCGGGCGTAGTCCCAGATATCGGGACTGTGAGGTCCCGGCGTCTCGCGACGCTTCGCCTGCCGGCCGGCGCGTGAAGGCCGGCTCTGGGGGGCTGGCAGGCACGGGGCCTTGATTGACTCGATGATGCCACGAGTGGGGCGTCCCGGCAAATCGCGGCCCGGGGATCCTGGCCGGGCTCAATACCCTCCGCCGCCGCCCCCGCCGTGCGAGTTGTGGCTGACGGCGGCGCCGATGGCGTAGGCCCCCACCACCAGGCCGGCGATGAAGAGGACCTTCTGGGCGCGCGTCCGGCGGCTCCACCATCCCCCGGACGATCCGGCCGACGTCCCGTTGTCAGCCCACATCCTGGCCGAGTCGATCCACGGCGCCGTCGCCGCAGCAAAGCCGTGCATCGACACGCTCCGCCCGGCGAGGGACGGCGCGGGCAGCACCCGATCCGACCGAGCGGGCGAGGCAGCCGTCGCCGGCCGCACGCCGGCCACGAAGAGCAGAGCCAGGACAAAAGCCACCGGAGCCGAAGACCGCCGTGATGCGATCAAGAGGACCTCCTTGGCATGTGTAAGGCATCATACCGCGCCGCCCACGAGATCCCCAGTTCGGCGCCGCGTCACCGGCGCCCCGACGAAGGAACCCTGGAGTGAAGCGCCGCGCCCTGCGGTCGCCGGGCCCTCCGAGACCGAGCGACCGGGCCCCGCCGCGCGGTCCACAGCGCGGTGGGGGGAGCGAGGCGAGGCGGAGGGGAGGCTCGCGCAGCGAGCCGGACCCGGTGCCCGGCGACCGCAGGGCGAGGCGCTTCACGCTGGGGATGGTTCGTTCAGGTGCGTCGTTGACAGCGCCGCCGTGACGCCGCTATAATTCGCGTTTCGTTACAGGCCCGGCCCTGAAATGGAAAGGTTGCGCGTGAGCTACGCCGTCATCGCCACAGGCGGGAAGCAGCACAAGGTCGCCGTCGGGGACCAGATCCGCGTCGAGACGCTCAAGGCGTCCGTCGGAGACAAGGTCACCTTCGACGAAGTCCTGGCGGTGAACACCGAGGACGGGCTCAAGGTCGGCCGGCCGACCCTGAAAGGGGCCCGGGTCGTGGCGCGCGTCCTGATCCAGGACAAGGCGCCCAAGGTGCTCATCTTCAAGAAGAAGAAGCGCAAGCAGTACCGGCGCACCCGCGGCCACCGTCAGGGCTTCACCGCGGTCGTCGTGGAAGAGATCCACGCCGGGTAGCCGCGACCGGCCGGAGCCAGGTCGAGAGAGGTCGAGCAATGGCCCACAAGAAAGCGGGCGGCAGTTCCCGCAACGGCCGTGACAGCAACTCCCAGAGGCTGGGAGTGAAGCGCTTCGGCGGCCAGTTCGTCACGGGCGGATCGATCCTGGTGCGGCAGCGAGGCACGGTCTTCAAGCCGGGCGAGAACGTCGGCTGGGGCCGGGACGACAGTCTCTACGCGCGCATCGACGGCATCGTCCGCTTCGAGGATCGCGGGCGGCGGGGGCGCTTCATCAGCGTGCTCCCCGCCGGGGCGGACGGTCCGTCCGCATCCTAGGAGCCTGTCCGGGGCGCCGACCGCCCAGGCGACCGTTTCCCTTCCGGGGATCACCCCCTCCCGGGTCCATCTTGCAGCGTCGAGGCGCGCGTCGCCGGCCGGCATGCGGCCGGCTCCCGAGCGGCCGGCTCTCTGGTGGTGTCGCATGTTCACGGATCAGGCCCGGATCAGAGTCGTCGGTGGCAACGGGGGCAACGGCTGCGTCAGCTTCCGGCGCGAGAAGTACGTCCCCCGCGGCGGCCCCGACGGCGGCCCCGGCGGCGACGGAGGATCCGTCTTCCTGGTCGCGGATCCGTCGCTCAAGGCCCTCAACGCCTTCCGCTTCAAGAAGCGCTTCGCGGCCCAGCGCGGGCGGCACGGCGAGGGGAGCGGGCGGGCGGGGCGCGACGGGAGCGACCTGGAGATCAAGGTGCCTCCCGGAACCGTCGTCTTCGACGAAGACGGCGCGATGGTGATCGCCGACCTGGCGACATCCGGCGAGAAGGTGCTCGTCGCCCGCGGTGGCCGGGGAGGGCGCGGGAACGCCGCGTTCGCCACCTCGACCCACCAGGCGCCGCGCGAGGCCGAGCCCGGGGCGCCGGGCGAGGAGCGGGGGCTGCGGCTGGAGCTGAAGCTGATCGCCGACGTGGGCATCGTGGGCTACCCCAACGCGGGGAAGTCGACGCTCATCTCGCACATCTCCGCCGCCCACCCCAAGATCGCCGAATACCCGTTCACGACCCTCGAGCCGAACCTGGGCGTGGTCGATCTCGACGACTTCCGCTCCTTCGTGGTGGCCGACATCCCCGGGCTGATCGAGGGAGCGCACACCGGCTCGGGCCTGGGGATCAAGTTTCTGCGCCACGTGGAGCGCACCCGCGCCTTGATCCACCTGGTGGACGTCTCGGAAGGCTCGGGCCGCGACCCGGCGCGCGACCTCGAGGTGATCAACGGCGAGCTCCTGGCCTTCGGCGAGGCGCTGGCCCGGAAGCCCCAGGTGGTGGCGGCGAACAAGATTGACGCCCTCTACGACCCCTCGCGCCTCGAGGCCCTGGAGAGCCGCTGCCGCGCCGCCGGCGTGCCCTGCTTCCGCATCTCGGCCGTCAGCGGCCAGGGGCTCAAGGAGCTCCTGGAAGGGGTCTGGTCCCTGATCGGGAATCCCGAGCGCCAGGACCCCGATCGTCGTACACTCTCGGATGCGATCCTGGGCGCGTCCGGAGGCGTCGCGGGGTAGGCAGCGCAGGAGGAGCCCATACAGCTGAAAAGAAAGGTCCGTCTGGTCCTCGAGGCCGCGGCGGAGAGGAAGGCCGAAGATCCCGTGGCCCTCGACCTGAAGGGCATCGCCTCGTTCACCGACTGCTTCGTCATCTGCAGCGGCAACCAGAGGCGCCAGACGCAGGCCATCTGCGACGAGGTCCTCTCGCGGCTGGCGGCGGAGGGGGTGAGGCCGGGGCACGTCGAGGGGTACAAGCGGGGTGAGTGGATCCTGATCGACCTTGCGGAGCTCGTGGTGCACGTCTTCACGCCCGAGACGCGCGATTTCTACGGGCTCGAGAGGCTGTGGGGCGATGCCCCGCGGATCGAGTTCGAGGCACCGGAAAGGCACAAGAGCAGAGGGTCTTCGGCGGTCGTGGAGGGTTGACTTTCCGCAGGGCTATCTTTAAATTACCCGCCTTAATCGCGGAAAGGAGGCCCACGTGGGAATGGCCGCCCCTGTGGTCACGGCGGGCCCTCTGGCGCATCGTTCGGCGCGCATGGCGCGGCTCCTGGAGACGGCGCGGCGGGTGGCGCAGAGCGACGCGAACATCCTCCTGTCCGGCGAGAGCGGCACGGGCAAGGGGATGCTGGCGCGGTTCGTCCACGAGGCCAGCGCCAGGCGGGCCGGGCCCTTCGTCACGATCACCTGCGCGAACATCCCCGGAGAGCTGCTCGAGAGCGAGCTGTTCGGCCACGAAAGGGGGGCGTTCACGGGGGCGACGGAACGGCGCGCCGGTCGCTTCGAGCAGGCGGACGGCGGCACGATCCTCATCGACGGGGTGAGCGAGCTGGCGCCGGCCGTGCAGGGCAAGCTGCTGCGGGTCGTCCAGGAGAGGGCCTTCGAGAGGCTCGCCGGGACGCGAACCCTCAGGGTCGACGTACGCATCCTATCGTCGACCCAGGTGGACCTCGAGGCGTTGGTCGACGCCGGGACGTTTCGCAAGGACCTGTACTACCGGCTGAACGTCATCCGCCTGGAGCTGCCGCCTCTGCGGGACAGGCTGGAGGACGTGCCGGTCCTGGCGGACCACCTGCTGGCGGAAATCGCCCAGCGGCGGGGCGGGGCCGCGAAGCGGCTGGCACCGGGCGCGCTCGAGCGCCTGGAGCGCTACGAATGGCCGGGGAACGTGCGGGAGCTCCAGAACGTCCTGGAGAGCGCCGCCATCCTGGCGGACGGCCCCGAGATCCCCGCCGAGGCGGTCCGCACCGGGGGAGCGCGGCGGGAAGGGCCGGCGGCGCGCGCCATCGTGCGCGAGGCGCTCGAGGCCGGCGCGACGCTCGAGCGGCTGGAGGAGATGTACATCCGGGAGATCCTGCGGGCCACGCGCGGCAACCGCACCGAGGCGGCGAGGATCCTGGGCATCAACCGCAAGACCCTGCTGGAGAAACGCAAGCGCTACGGTATCCCGTGAGGCCCGGCTCCGAGCGGAGACCCCGGAAAGGACACCGCGAAACATGCCGATGAACAAGAAGCTCATGGAAGGCTACAAGAAGCGCCTCCTCGACAAGAAGCGCGAGGTGACGGAGGCGTACAACAAGAACAAGACCTACGGCCGCCTGACGGAGGACGAGGGGACCCAGGATCTCGCCGACAAGGCGTCGAGCGCCTACACCAAGGAGTTCCTCTATTCGCTGTCGAACACCGACCGCGAGGCGCTGCAACAGGTGGACGAGGCCCTGGGGCGGATACGGTCCGGGTCCTACGGCACCTGCGCCGAATGCGGGCAGGATCTCAACAAGAAACGCCTCGAGGCGGTGCCGTGGGCGAGCCACTGCATCTCCTGCCAGGAAAAGATCGAGAAAGGGCTCCTCTGAGGCCGCGGCCCGCCCGCGCCTCCTGACGCCGTCCCGTCGCCGCGCGCCCCCGGCGCGGCCGCCCGACGCTCCGGGATCATCATGAAGATACGGACCGTCCTGTACCTGATGCTCGGGGCGATCGTCGTCGCCGTCCTGTCGATCCTCTACACCACCAACCAGGAGATCCTCGACCGCCACCTGTTCTTCGGGAACGGCGTGTCGATGCCGGTCTGGTTCTGCATCCTCATGGTCAGCGGATTGTCGATGCTCGTGCCGCTCCTCTTCGGGTTGCTGCGCGACGTGCGGCGCATGTTCGGCAACTTCGGGGCGCGCCGCCGGCTGCGCTCGCAGCAGGAGGCGGAAGAGCGCTACCTCATGGGCGTCGAGGCGATGCTGAACGGTCGGGAGGAGCGGGCGCTCGAGCACTTCAACGCCGTGCTGGCGGTCGACCCGAACCACTTCGAGGCGCTGCTCAAGGGCGGGGAGGTGCTGCGCACGCTGCGCCGCTTCCCCGAGGCGATCGAGTATCACCGGCGGGCGGCGCGCGCCAAGGAGGGCGACCTCCGCCCGCTCTACTCGCTGGTCTCCGACTACGAGGAGTCGCGGGCCAGCGAGAACGCCAAGGCGGTCCTCAACCGCATCATCGACCTGGCGCCGAAGCGTTCCCTCACCGCCTACCGGAAGTTTCGCGCCATCCTGATGAACGAGGGAGCCTGGGAGCGGGCCTGGGAGATCCAGCAGAAGATCGAGGGCCAGCTCTCGGAGCTGGGGCGCTCGGCAAAGTCCGAGAAGAAATACCACCTCGGCGTGCGCTACATGCTGGCGCAGCAGCTCGTCGACCAGGCCAAGGAGCGCGAGGCGATCGGCATCTTCAGGCGCCTCGTCCGCATGGAGCCGGCGTTCGTCCCCGCCCACCTCAAGCTCGGCGAGGCGCTGGCGGCGATCCGCCAGCCCGAGGAGGCGGTCGAGGTCTGGGAGGAGGGATACCAGGCCACGGGCCATCCCATCTTCCTGACCACGATCGAGGACCACTACCTCAAGGAGGAGCAGCCGCGCAAGGCGATCGAGGCGCTGAAATCGGCGCTCTGGAAGAGCAAGAAGGACAGCATCCCGCGTTTCTTCCTCGGCAAGCTCTACTACCGCCTGGAGATGATCGACGAGGCCCTGCGCCAGTTCGCCCACATGAAGGAGCAGGTCACCCGCTTCCCCGCCCTGCACTACTATCTCGCCAAGATCATGGAGCGCCACGGGAATCTTCGCGAGGCGCTCAAGGAGCTGGAGACCGTCCTGCAGCAGACCGACGTCCTGAAGGTCGAGTACGTCTGCGCCACCTGCTCGCGCGCCTATCCCGCCTGGGTCGACCACTGCGAGCGCTGCGGCGAATGGAACAGCGTGCAGGTCGACTTCCAGGAGGAGCGCCCCATCGAGGAGCTCGGCATCAGCACGGCTCCCGTCTACATGCCCGAGACCCAGGAGGGGTAGACGGGCGATGCCGACGTCCCTGCCGATGGTCCTCATCGTCCTCGACGGCTGGGGCCACAGCGGGCGGCGCGAGGGAAACGCCATCGCGGCGAGCGCGCCCCGCTTCCTCGAGCGGCTGGGCCGCGACTACCCGTCGTCGCTCCTCGCGGCCTCCGGCGAAGCCGTCGGGCTCCCCGCCGGCCTCATCGGCAACTCGGAGGTCGGGCACCTCTGCCTCGGCGCCGGCCGCGTCGTCCTGCAGGACATGGCGCGCATCAGCCGGACCATCGACCGCGGGGAGCTCGAGCGCAACGAGGTGCTGCGGCAGGCCTGCGAGCAGGCGGCGCGTCCCGGCTCGGCGCTTCACCTGATGGGTCTCTTGAGCGACGGCGGCGTGCACAGCCACATCCGCCACCTCGAGGCCCTCGTCGCCCTGGCCCGCCGGCAGGGCGTGAGCCACCTCTTCGTGCACGCCTTCCTCGACGGGCGCGACACGCCGCCCAGGAGCGCCGGCGCGTACCTGGCGGACGCCGAGGCCTTCCTGCGGCGGCACGGCCTGGGGGCGATCGCGACCGTGTCCGGGCGCTACTACGCCATGGACCGCGACACCCGCTGGGAGCGCACCGAGAAGGCCTACCGGGCGATGGTGCTGCGGGATGGACCGCGCAGCGCCTCCTCCGAGGCGGCGCTCGCCGCCGGCTATGCGCAGGGGACCACCGACGAGTTCGTGCTGCCGACGGTCGTCGACCCAGCCGCCGCGGTCCGGCCGGTGCGCGATCCCGCCTCGCGCGACGCCGCGGTGCGCGACTCGGACGTCGTGATCTTCTTCAACTTCCGGGCCGATCGGGCGCGCCAGCTCACGCGCGCCTTCACCGAGAAGGGATTCGACGGTTTCCACCTTCCGGCGCGTCCCGCCCTCGCGACGTTCGTCTGCTTCACCGCCTACGACCGCGCCTGGACCCTGCCGGTGGCCTTCGCGCCCCGGACCCTGGCCGGGACCTTCGGCGAGGCGGTGAGCGCCGCGGGCCTGCGCCAGCTGCGCATCGCCGAGACCGAGAAATACGCCCACGTGACCTATTTCTTCAACGGGGGGGAGGAGCGGGTCTTCCCGGGCGAGGAGCGCTGCCTCGTCCCCTCGCCCCGCGTCGCGACCTACGACCTCAACCCTGAGATGAGCGCCCCCGAGGTGACCGCCGAGGTGCTGCGCCGCCTGCGCGAGCGGCGGGACCAGGTGGTCATCCTGAACTACGCCAACGCCGACATGGTCGGCCACACCGGCAGGTTCGACCCCACGGTCGAGGCCTGCCGGGTCATCGACCGCTCGGTCGAGGCGGTGGTCACGGAGACCCTGCGCCTTGGCGGCCACGCGGTGGTCACCGCCGACCATGGCAACGCCGAGGAGATGATCGACCCCCGCACGGGAGGCCCCGTCACCGCCCACACCCTGAACCCGGTGCCGGTGCACGTGGCGGGCGCGGGTCTGGAAGGGAGGAGCCTGCGCCAGGGAGGCCTGCTCGCGGACGTGGCGCCCACGATGCTGGGGCTTCTTGGTCTCGAGGTTCCGGACGAGATGGAGGGCCGATCCCTGCTCCCGGGATAGGGCCGCGTGTCGATCGCCATCCGGTCCGCCCGCGGGCGGCCGTCCCCGCGCCGCCGCGCCGCGTCGGCCGCCGGGATCCCGCTTGCCCGACGGTTCCTCGAACGGCTCCTGGCGTCGCTCGTGGAAGCGCTCTTCCCGGCCGACTGCTTCCTGTGCGGCGGCCCCCTCCCCTTCCGGCAGAGCGGGAGCACCTGCCTGCCCTGCTGGCAGAGTCTCCCCTGGGCGCCCGGCCTGTCGGTCCGCCGGGGCCCGCTGCGCGCGGTGCTCTGGAGCGCGGATTACGCGGGTCCGTTCCGCCGCCTGATCCACGGGTTGAAGTTCGAGGGGATGGACTATCTCGGGCCCCTCCTCGGCGAGGCGGGCGCCCGGCGGATGGAGACGCTCCTGGGCGGGGATGCGGCGCGCGCGGACCTCGTCGTCCCGGTCCCCCTGCACTGGCGCCGGCGCCTGGCGCGCGGCTACAACCAGGCGCGGCTCCTGGCCGAGCCGATCGCCCGCCGCGCGGGCCTGCCGCTCGCCGCGCACCTCTTGTCGCGGCCCCGAGCCGGCCGGCGGCAGCTGGGCCTGTCGCGCGTGGAGAGGCTGCGCTCCCTCGACGGCTGCTACCGTGTCTCCGGTGCCCGGGGGGCGGCCCTGCGGGGCCGCACCGTCCTGCTGGTGGACGATGTCGTCACCACGGGCGCGACCCTCGAGGCCTGCGCCCGCGGCCTCCTGGGCGCCGGCGCCGCGGCCGTGATCGCCTGCGTGCTGGCGCGCACGCCTCGTGTCAGAGGCTGACCTTGCGCAGGAAGCGCTTGCGCTCGAGCTGGGCGAGCTTGGTGTAGTAGGTGCCGTTCTGCCGCAGGGCGCGGTCCCAGGTGTCGATGAACAGCACCAGCCGGTCGATCCCTCCCTTCGGCACCCAGACCCCGTGGTCGTTGATGCACTTGTAGATCGCGACCCCGGAATTGGCGGAGTAGTTCACCGGGCGCATGACGCCGATGCAATAGGGACACTTGACGATGCGCCGGGTCTCCTCCTCGGCCAGGCGATAGGTGGGCTGGGAGGTGTGCGTGAAGCGGGTCATCTCCTTCACGCGCTCGGCCGGCAGCGACTTGGGGCCCAGCTCGATGATCCATTTGAGCCGTCCTTCC
>Ga0137394_10002211_pt1 | contig 14332 bp, 16 predicted proteins | sample czobulk116metaG_FD_108278 | JGI IMG/M metagenome (GOLD analysis project Ga0137394, IMG submission 108278) | Vadose zone soil microbial communities from Angelo Coast Range Reserve, California, USA - czobulk1.16 metaG | ecosystem: Environmental > Terrestrial > Soil > Vadose zone | place: USA...
GAAACGGCTCGGACTATTACGTACCCGACAAAATTCGCACAACCCAGAGTCCTTCGTGTCTTAACTCAGGCCGGCCCTGATCGCCTCTTTCCTCCAAAAGCTATAACGTCGATTGAGGTTATTTGGATGTTGGCTCCGTTCGATACAAGACCATCGAGCAGAAAATCTTGGGAGGGCGAGATGTCAAAGCGCTGGGAAGCAACTGGTGATGCACATATCAGATAACCGGTTTCGGGAAATCGTGCTTTCGGCGAGTCATGCGAAAGAAGCGCCGGCAGTGCTCTCGGTAAAGGAATCGAAGCATTTTCACGCCTGCGCGGCGTGCATCGATCGTTTGGGCGATAGCGCGAGACAAATATTCGAGGAACGCTTTGCCTCGGCCTCGGCCGAAGACGACGGCGCAGACACGGGACGCTCGAATGTCAAATACCCAGCACATGGTGATGAAACAACTGAGGAACAGTCATGATCAGTCTTTCAGCAATGAAGCTTTGTCGCGCTCCCTACCGAAACGTCCTCTAAGTTGTTAGAATCAAAACTCGTGGCCCCGTAGCTCAGAAGGATAGAGCAGCGGTTTCCTAAACCGTTGGTCGGGGGTTCGATTCCCTCCGGGGCTACTTCGCTCAATCCTCAGTCCGCACTGGATTTCAGCCGATTGCTCTGTGCCACGCTCCGAAAGCTAACGTGCTTGTTCATTTCGCGATGTTCTGCGGCAATTGTTGATTGTGAACTGGTCTTCTCATCATTTTGAGAATCGCTATTCACATTCCAATTGCGATTCACACTTCGAAAGCCAGGCCGTTTTCCCGTCAAGGCGTTCGCGATGAGCGAATTGCCGTTCACTTCCGCACTGGCATATAGCGTGCTTTCTCTAGCCCGATATTTGGAGGCCACGATGAATCCCGCAGCAAGGAAGGGATGAATATCAGTTGAAGGCGAGCTGCGAGGATAAAGAGTGGCAATGGTTATCAAACTATCTCGGACAATAGGATTCGCCGTGCAGGCTGATGCCGCGACGATTGTCCGAAAAAGGAAAAGGAGGGAGACTATGAGCTTAAGGACAAGAATCGCGGTTCTGCTGTTCGTTCTGATGGCGTTTTTCAGTGTCACAGCCCCCGCCAACGGCTTAGGCACTTTCCGGCTGCGCATCGAGGATCCCTATACTGGCGTCGGACGCGTCCTTACCGACAATCAGACATGGGGGCTTTCAAACAGCGCCGGAGATCAGGATTCGGCACCTGGCACACTCTATTTCAGTGGCTCGGTTGAGAATTTCAATGTAACCATACAGGCGACGACTGAAAACTCTGATGGCTCGGGGGGAGGTGTCCTGACTCTCAGTGCAAGGGTTACATATGCCGGGATAAGTAACGCTCAGATCAGGATAACCCTTGAGGATAGCGGCTACACCGCTCCGGCAGCAACTGCCGGGTTTGTTGGCAGGGTGGGTGGCTATAACAACGTGAACAAGACAGTGACGCCCACAGGTGACTTGACGGGCGGTGCGTCCCTCAAGGTTCAATCGTGGCTTGATGTTGCAAACAACGAGCCGGCCTTTGGATCGGTTAGCGGCAGCACCTACCTCAACAGCATGACCACCCCACCCGGTGGCAGCTCTACTGCAGCCTTTGCTGGGGACGGCCAGCTGTTTAGGACCACGGGCTTCGCCTACACTGGGACTACAGTACCAGTGGCTTTTTCGGGCGGAAATTACTCCATGTTCTCGCAAGCGACGGTCAGTTTCTCCGGCGTTGGCTCCGCAAACTTCAGCGTGAAGGCGTCCGATGCGCCTGCCTCTAACAGTACCCCCACGGAACCTACATCTGATCCGCCTGCCTCTAACAGTACCTCTATGCCGGAACCTACATCTCTGATGCTCCTGGGCTCAGCCTTACTGGGGCTAGGGTTTTTGCCGAAGAAGAAACGCATCTGAACTTTTTGCACCTTGGGATTGAGGCGGAATGCCGGGTTACCATTCGGCCGCGGTCCCAGGTTGCCGCATTACACCATGAGCAAAATGCTAAAGAAAACGAAGCTGTATCGGCCTCAGCTTGCCTTCGCAATACTCGCGTCGAGCCATTCCAAAAGCTGGCTTTGGAGCGATTGATCGACTGTCTGCGGGCTCTCGTCTGTGTCCTGCTCGCCCTCCTCATCATCAGGCCGTCGCCATTCATTGAGCGACCATTCGTGAGCTGTCAGAATAACGAGATTTAAGAAGACCCGAGCAAAGAAGCCGACGTAAGCTACGCGTTCTTTCCGGTCGAGCAGGATCGCGTCCCCGAGTTCCTCCAGTTCTACCTTCAGGGCTTCTGCTGCCGACTCAAAAACAGTCAATTCTTCGAGTTCGACTATCCTTCCTTTGAGGCGGTATCCATCGAGGTGCGGACCAATCAAAGGGTGTTTAACGAAGGACTCCCAAATACCGACATTGGTACACCCGTGATCGATACCGTCAGTCCAGTACACCTCTTCGCATTCATTCCGGGTAAACGATACGTACCGTCGGTAGCCCGGATATCCCAGCGACCTTTCCATAGAGGGAGCAACTGGCATGTTCGTCCGAGACAAAAGTGGCAATTGCAATGTAGTTAAGAAAAGCTCGTCGTGATAAGGCTCGTTGATTTTGACAATTCTCCTGTAAAGAGGCAATCGATGTCCCGCCAGGGATCAGCACCCCGGTGCCGACAATCAAACTTCAAACCGGCTCACGATTCGGCGCGAAGGCACCAGGATTTCAAGCGTCGCGTTTCCGGACGGTAGCCGGTTGAAGTTGAATTCCCCAAGTTCGGTCGTTGTTGAGGCGAAGGGTTTATCGTCAAAGAGCAACCTGATCAAGAATGGTTGCTGGACATCTTGGTTTGCGTTGATCTCCCCAAGCAGATTTTTCTCTTTCTCTGATCCTGCGAGCTTGATATGAATGTCAAATTCCCGGGAAATGAACCGCATGTGACGCATAGAGGTTGCTCCGGTCCCCCCTCGCATGCCGGAGGGAACTGGTGAGACCTGTGTGTCCAGGATCATGTCACTAAATACGACAGGCAGGATCTGCAGCTGGGAATCACCGAAAACAGCTTCCGTTCCGTCAGCCAGACTGACGGTGAATTTCCCGCTGGACACCGCGCTCTCTTCTGCGGCAGTGATGACACCAATCTTCGATTGAAATTGGTTGGCGATCTCGCCCACGATTTCGACGCGATCACCCAATGCGATGTTTGACATTTGTGTTTCGCCTCGTGCGGCGGCGCAGGCTTCCGCGGCTACCGTCAGCCATGCCTGCGCCAAGCGTGTTTACGATGAGCGCCGGAATTTAGGTGCCAACTGCAAACCCATCGTGCGTTGAGATATGTCAAGACAGGCACGAGAGCACGCGTAGAAACTCAGGAAATAATACATGCTTTGATCCTCCTCCGAGGTCTAATTTTCTTTCCGCTGCATCTTGCTGTAGCGGAGGTCTATCTCACACCGATCATCTCTCCATTCGTTTTCGGCCGCTCGCGCCGATTCTAAGACGCGCGGGGCCGGTTCATCTGCCACTTCTTGAGTTTGTTTAGAAGCCCTTTGTAGCAGATGTTCAGCCGGCGGGCGGCCCGGCTACGATTCCAGTTCGTTTGTTCGAGGACGTGGAGAACCATTTCTCGTTCCGCTCGTTCAGCGGCCATGGCTGCGACCTGTTTTAGAGAGACAGAATCCGTCGGTGCCGGAAATTGAAGGACCGGAGAAGCCGAGCTTGCGGCTGCCCCGGCAGCCACTACCATAGCGCGTCTGGGCGACTCATGTAACGGCGGCGTGGCGAACGCTGCGTTCAGTTCCAAATCGTGTTCAGGCAGGATCAGATATCGCCGGATCGTATTCTCGAGTTGCCTTATGTTACCCGGCCAGTCGCACCCCCTAAAAGCATCGAGCAGGTCGGGTGGAAGTTCTTTGACGGAGCTTGCCAGGGCATCGCGATGCCGTTTCAAGAAGTATTCGCTCAGCAAGGGAATGTCATCTTTTCGGTCGCGAAGCGGCGGAATGCTTATTTTTACCACGTTGAGCCGGAAGTAGAGATCTTCCCGGAATTCGCCTCGTGGAATCGCTTCCTCCAATCGACTGTTGGTTATCGCAAGGACGCGTACATCAACTTTAACCGATCGTTTTCCACCGAGTCTGCTGAACTCCCCATCTTCCAGAACGTGGAGCAGTTTCGCCTGGAGATTGGGCCGCATCTCTCCGATTTCATCAAGGATGATGCAGCCTTTGTCTGCAAGTTCAAACTTTCCTGGTTTCTCACCAACGGCTCCTGTAAAAGCGCCACGCTCGTAGCCGAATAGTTCGGATTCGAGGAGATCGTTGGGAAGCGCCGCGCAGTTGACCTTTATGATGGGTTTATCGGCGCGCCGGGAGTGCCGGTGGATGAAGCGTGCAAGCACTTCCTTACCGACACCGGATTCACCCAGAACGAGAATGGGAACATCGGTTCTGGCAACCGTAGCGGCCACGTTCCAGATCTCCAGCATCTTTGGGCTGCGGGAAATGAAGAGCGCAGTTTCAGCGGCCGATGGGGGAGGATAATCCGGCTTTGATCTCAGAGTCTCGCTCTCTTCGCCCCTTTGCTGTGCCGCTCGAAGAACGGACGTAAGGCCGGAATGGCCTACCGGCGTTACCAGCGCATCGATCGCGCCGAGTTTCAGGGCTTCAACAGCGATCCCGGCCTGATCTGGCGCAAACACCACGACGACCGGAATCGGAGGCACCGCCTTTCGGGCCGAAACCAGAACGTTGAGGCCCGGCATTCCGGTTTCGACAACGCTCAATACGATGGCGGCTGGTCTGGAATCCCCCGCGAATTCGAATGGCTTCTCTGGGAATTGCTCAAGAATGCATCCGTGCGGCGACAGTACATCCGAAAGGACGGAGGCGATGCTGGCGTCCCCACCCACAAGCCAAATCCTTAGTGGCATCATCTGCGATTTTAGATTCTTGAATTGCTTTGAGGCCGAAGAGGAGATCCCTTCCAACCGGCTTCATTTTTTTGTTTTGGCCATGGAAACCGTCTTCGATTTCCATGTGGCGCCAACCAATCTTAGTCGACGTCCAATCGAGATCCAATAAGGATCTCGCAAACACTCTTGCAGGTGTGAAAGCCTGCATTACATGAACTAAATAGCTGAGGGCTCCATGCCATCATTCACATCCCAATGCTGGCTCCCTGCAACCCCAAAAAAGCTTCTGCTTGAGCAGATACATTTCCAAATCCCTCTGTGTACGCTAACTGACATTTCTTCAAGTGCTTAATTTTAGAAACACGAATTCATACGCAGAAATTCCGCTGAATCAGGGCGGCGCACCCGGTCAGATTTCCCGGAAGCCAGATTTTCCGAACGTGCGGTTGTCAGCCTTTGTCTGATGCTGACGTTTGCCGCTTTCCTCCAGGAGCCGCAAATCGTCAGTGGTAGAGCGGGCTTTGCACAAAAAAGGAATCGCGGGCGCTCATAGAGCGCCCCTACAGTCGCGAACCCCAAGCTGTAGGGGCGGTCTATGACCGCCCAGGATTTTTTGTGCAAAGCCGTGGTACAGCGGGCTTTGCACAAAAAATCATTCGCGGCTGAAAGCTCCCTTCCTCAACTGAGGAGGGGAGTTTCTTCGTCTCGACACTTTTTGTGCAAAGCCGGTAGAGCGGCAGGTAGTTGATCAGCCTTCTAGTCCTTTTCGTTCTCGCGACCGCGTGGCTGTTCTTTGCTCCTTAACTGGCCGCCGCGTAACCGGCTACTGACCAGAAGGATCTGCGGCCGTGATAATCCCGAATCTGAAAAGCATGATTAATGTTCACGACTGAGCTCTTCGAGCAACTCATCCGCGTCGCGATTTCCTGAAGTGTCATGTCGGTCGAACTGAGCAGGTATTTGATCCGATTGACTTCCTCTTGCGAAAAGCATTTTCCCTGCGATCGTCGCATCGGTGATTCCTTCCTCGTTATTTGAATCTTGGGCACAATCGGTCCGCGATTGCCTTGCGCTTTTCTCCCCTCGAGCGCCGGGTTTCGTGGAATGCCGCAATCGAGAAACATGATGTGCGGGCAGCTTCCACGCTGGCCTCTGCGTTAAGCTAGATTTCCGTAGCGTTTCCATTCGAAGTCAGTAAGTTGCGAAAACGATCATTACAATTCTCGCAGTCACGCATGTGTTTCTGTTCTTCATCGGTTAGCTCGACGTCACCTTTTATAAACCCGACCAGCCTTTCGTCCGTGATGTGCTGCGTCATACTCTTTGTAGCAATCGTCATTCGTCGTCCTCGCACTCTTGATGTCCTAACGTGCAGGCCATGCGAAAGCACGAGAAGATCCATGACCGTGCAGCACGATCATTGTTTGATTTCGCGGGACTTACCGCGCGTTCAATCGCCGCCGGCCAGCGAACAGAAATTCCGATATGAATTGTGATTCATCGTCGACTCTGAAATGAGATTCACAAGGAAAGAGCCGCCGCAATGTCGACTGCGGCGGCTCTTTCCCTTGTGAATCTCGCTTCAGTCTCGATTGTGAATCGCAATTCACATTGGAATTTCCTTGCCCAGGCCAAAGGAAAAATGGGCGCCCGACAAGCCTAAGAAATCAAACAGTTGTTGTAAACGTCGTCTCACGGATCTTCGCGTGCTTTCGGAGGGGCCATGTTCCTCACGCGGTCGGGTTTGCGAGGACGACGAATTAACCAGGCAGGAGGTCGAAATGCGATGTTCGGCAACTGAAAAACAGTGGTACGCGATCCTCGTGAGAGCGGGATTCGAGAGAGTGGTGGCGTTTTATCTCGAACAGAAGGGCTACGAACAGTACCTGCCGTTGTACAAGAAAACACCGTCCTCGCTGGATAGCGTCCAGGTTGCCGATGAGATTCTATTTCCAGGCTACGTGTTCGTTAAATGCGACGCCTCGGATAAATTACGTTTCCTGCTGATTCCTGGAGTGATTTCGATTGTTCTTTCCGGAACCGGTTCGGGTGCACTTCCGGCAGAGGACATCGTCGCCCTCAAGGACATCACTAGCTCCGGATTGAAGTACAAGCCATCAACCTTCATTACCATAGGGCAGTTAGTATCTGTTGAATATGGTCCTCTTCGAGGTCTCAGGGGTCTGTGCGTGAGTGCCCGGTCGAAATGCCGGCTCATTATCTCGGTGCAATTACTCGCGCGCTCTGTCTCGGTCGAGATAGACAGACACTGGGTCAAACCTGTCGCTGTTCCAAAACTCCGGCACACAGCAGCTGCATCTTAACCACGCTACCTCTGTCCGATACCGTGCCTTTGTTGCGAACGGCACAAGAGTTTTCGGCGTGGTACCATTTCACCTCGAACAGAAGGGGTACGAACGGATACTCTCACGCGAACATCGGTGGTTCGATAAGGAGAAATCACATGCATCGGAAAACAGCGCTGATAGTGCTCTTCATGGGATTGATCGTCCTCGTGGCGAACTTCGGATCTTACGCACAACAGCACGATCATGCTGAACATGCCAAGGCCATTCAAGCTTCCACAGATGACGATGTGGCGATTTTCTGTCCCACGATGAAGACGGGACAATTGTGCTCGCACGGCACCGCGAACGTACTTGGCCTCACCGGTAGCAAACAGGAAAAGTGGCTGGAGATTGCCCGAAAATACGATCGCTCCGTCGATGCCGCCACTTTGCAATTGTTCAAAGACGCCGAGAGCGTCCTCACGCCTGCTCAAATGGTCCAGTTGAAGGCCTGGTTCGCGGTGGGGTTGAATCCGCAAATCAACGAACTGCTGTACAGCAAGGGGTTGGGACCTCAGAAAAAGTAAATCGGTAGGAGTTCTCCCGCAGTGGCAACGCACGTGCACTTTCACCATGAGGGAGTCGACGGGCAACTTCCGGGAGGACAAGATGAATCTCAAGAAAGGCCAAATTTGGGTTTGTACCGAGTCGATATGCCAGGTTGAGATCGAGGTTCTTCGTTCGGCAAAGTCAACATGTCACGGCAAGTTTGCGCTGCGCTGTTGCTGTGGTAAGGAACTCGTGCTCAAAGAGAATCTGGGACACGCCGGCGCGCACCCGGTTGGACAAGACGATCAACCCGCCAATCGCACATAGCGAAGTTTTGCAATAATCCTTTTGTTCCCGTAGCGGCAGTCATTTCAAGTTTGCGCGCAATCGCGCCTGCGTCTCGCGTCAACGGTACGGAGCAAAGAACTCCCCTCTAACTTAACTTCTGCTATTCGTAATTACAGTGCTATATCCCCTCCTCGAAGGAGGGGCCATTCTCTTTAAAATGTGTGTTGATGAAAACATCCCCCGATTTCGATCGTTCGTATCGCGCGCTGCTCGAGCTACCTTCAGTCGGACGGATTCTGTTGGGGATGCAGATCGCCCGGATCGGGCAGTCGATGGTCAGTGTCGCGATTGTGTTGTTCGCGCTGAGTGCCTATCGTTCGCCGGCCATTGCCGGACTGGCTACGTTCTTCGGCATTTTCCCGGGTTTGGTTGTGAGTCCGATTGCGGGCGCTTTACTCGATCGTCATGGGCGGACGCGGCTAGTCGTTCTCGATTATCTTGTTGCTCTGGCCGCACTCGTCCTGATGGGAAGTATGGCTCTTGCCGGGGCGCTGCCGGCAACGCTTTTGATCATCATCGCGGCTGTCGCATCACTGACGACGCCGCTTTCGGCGACGGGTTTGCGGAGTCTGTTTCCGCTGATTGTTCCGAGCCATCTTTGGGAACGGCTCAACGCCATCGATTCAACTGGTTATGTCGTTGCAACAATCATCGGCCCACCATTCGCCGCGAGCCTGGTTGCGCTATGCGGCGGGCCGGTCACGTTGATCGTTATCGGACTCAGTTTCGGTTGTGCAGCCTTTGTAATCGTCCGTTCCGTGGACCCTCCGGCGCCAGGCATATCGAATGCGTCCCTGCTGACACAAGCGTGGCAAGGACTCGTCTATACCTGGCGTAACCGCACTCTACGCGCGCTTGGCTTCTCCATTACCGTGCTTAACCTCGCCAGCGGAATACTAAATATTGTCGTTCCGCTGATTGTGCTCCAACGCCTGCAACTCGGCGAGATTGCCGTTGGTCTGGTGTTCTCCGTGCAAGGTCTGGCCGGTATCCTCTCTGCCTTTCTATTCGGACGGCACGATACTCGCGGCCGCGAACGCCTGATGCTCGCCTTGCCGATGGTAGCGATGAGCGGCGCAATTGCGGGGCTCTTGTTGGGATCCAATCTCGCTGTGCTGGTATTGGTGATGGCAGTAACAGGTGGGCTGAACGGTCCCATTGATATCGGTTTATTCACGCTGCGCCAGCGGCGCACGGATGCCGGGTGGACAGGGCGCGCCTTCGCTGTTTCAATGTCGTTCAATTATTTTGGATTTCCCATTGGCGCGGCATTCGCAGGCGTCGTGGCGGCTCGCTCTATCGAAATGGCACTGGTTTCCGGTGTCGCGACCTGCCTGGCCGCCGGACTTATCGCGGCGGTCATGATCCCCTCCAGGTAGTGGCCGCTATGGGGCAAGGACAGGACTTTCACGGAGCGATGTCTTCCAGCCGCCGTGCGCGTGTTTCAATCATCCCGAGTGCAGCGCAGGCTCCGATGACGCTGGTTATGGCAAACATGATAAAGACTGAGCCAATACCCTCGGCCGCGACCATAACACCGACAATTGCGGGTCCAACAGCTGAGGCCAGGCGCAGCCACGATGTCGCCAGCCCCGTGCCGAGGGCTCGGATCCGGGTCGGATAAATCTCCGGTGTATAGAGGTAGAGAACTGCATTGACCGAGCCGATGATCCCATAGCTGAATGTTCCGAGAATCATCACGCTGGTGACGCTTTGAGCGCCGGCAAGCCCGAGAACTGCCAGGCCGATTCCGCCAATAACAAAGCTGGCAAACGTCCATTTCTTTCGGCCAATCCTATCGATACAAAACGCGCAAACCAGCAAGACAGCGACTTGCGCGACATTTGTCATCGATGCCGCGCGCAATGATTGCTGTAGTCCCAGGTGATAAACCGTGCTGTACAGGCTTGGCATCCAGTTGTTGAGACTGTTTGTGACAAAATAAGCAGTCACCCAGAGGACCCACACGATCAATGTCCGCCGTTGAAGGGACGGTGCCAGAACGTCTCCCCATCGGCCACGCTCCGGCTGAAATTGCACCGGTGGTTGGGCCGGCTGGACGGCGGGAATCTCGCTTTGACGACGCTCGCCTGTACCCCACGCCTCGATCTGCTTGATGATGAGTTCCGCTTCGCCAAACCGCCCTTTTGAAATCAGCCAGCGCGGCGATTCCGGCAGACGAAGCAATAACCAGGTGATGATCAATCCCGGGATGCCGCCAATCAAGAACATCGCTTCCCAGCCCCACACCGGGACCACCCAGGCGCCGGTCTGACTGGTAGCCATGAGTCCCAGCGGAAAAATCATTTCGTATAACATGAAGAATTTTCCGCGGCCTCGCGCTTTGGACAACTCGCTGATATAAGCGGCTGCGACCGGCATCTCGCCACCGACGCCGACTCCCTGCACAAGGCGATAAGCGAGCAGCGCAGGGAGACTTCCGGCGGTCGCGCATGCCAGACTCATGACCGACATGAGCGCCGTCGCAGCTGCGGCACTTGGAATGCGCCCATACTTTTCGGCCAGCCAGCTGAACAGCAATGCGCCGGCAAGTTGTCCGACGTAACTCGCGCTGATGAGCAATCCGCTTTGAGCCGGAGTGATGTGCCATAGCCTGATGAGAACCGGCAGCGCGAAAGCCAGTGCCAATGCGTTAAACGCGTCGAAGAAGGTCGCGCTTCCCACAACGATGCGGGCCTTCGCATGCCACCGCGTAAATGGCGCGTTTTCGAGACGCGCGATCAGTGGCGATTCAACCATGGCTGGATGTGGCTCGTTGAGTGAGTGCGAGAAGATACGAAGCGATTTGATCGGGACACTCTACCGGGGTGAGATGCCGGGCCTTGGGGAGGACGGCCAGCGCGGATCCTGGAAGGGCTTCGTGCAGTTGCCGGGCTGAGGCGACCGGAGTGGCATAATCTTCTTCACCAACCATAATCGCGACTGGCATGCGGAGCCCGGGCAGGAACGGACGCAGGTCGGCGTCGCCGAGCATGATGCAGCTGGCGGCGTAGCAATCCAGGTCGTTGGCGAGAAAGACGCGAGTCGCCGCGTTGACCAATTCCGGATGCGCAGCCCGAAAAGCATCGCCGAACCATCGTGTGATCTGGAAATTGACCAGGGCTGCAAGACCTTTCGATTGCCCGGCGGAGCCGCGTTCGCGCCATGTTTTCGGAGCATCCTCTCCATACCAGGCGGTCGTGTCGATGAGTGCGAGGGCGGTCACGCGCGACGGATACTGCCCTGCAAACGCCTGAGCGACACACCCTCCCATCGAACAGCCCGCGATGAGAGCACTCCTCCATCCCACGTGATCCAGCAACTCCATCAGGTCGCGCGCGAACAAGTCCGTGGTGAACGGCATGGCTTCCCGGCCCGAGCGGCCGTGTCCGCGGCAGTCGTAAGTAAGAATCTCTACTCGGCCCGCGAGTCTGGCGATGACGCCATCCCAGATACTCGCGTCGAGTGCCAGGGAATGGACCAGAACCATGCGCGGAACATTTTCTGAAAGTGCTGTGCGCGCAGAGTGGATGGTATACGCGATGGGGCAGTCGTCAGAGGTCTTAAACATGGAAAAACATTCCCCCGTATCCGCCTTATATCAAATGTTGGGATGTCCAATGAACGATGTCAAATTCCCTTCATTTCATTTCGTCCCACGCCTTTTCGATCACCGGCCGGATGATTTTCACATTGGAATGACCAGTGCCCAGAATTTGTTTCTGTTCATTTGTTTGCTCCAAGGCTGCGAACGTAATTGACCAGGTGCCAGATCTCCTCAGGCCCGATCCCCGGTTTACCATTGAGCCCTCTCATCGTGGATCCCAGGCCGTCGCGGATGTCGACGAAAATCTCCCCCTCTGTGGATCCATGATCCCATTTGTCGTCCGTCAAATCCGGCGCTTTTGGTTCTCCCGCCTCAGCAAGCTTTTTAGCCTTCTCGCCATCACCCCGGCCTGTCGCGCCGTGACAATCCGCACACAGGCGGTCATAAAGCCTCTTGCCGGTGGCGAGGGATTCCGGAGTTGCGGGTACGGGGTTCTTTAGGGTCCTGGGATCGGCATTTACTGAAGGGCCTTCGGAGCAACCCGTGACCAGAGTCACGACTACCGGGAGTAAGAGGAATTTCAATGAAACGCGCGGCATGCGCCGACATATTAACACGCGAAAACTAATGGGCCGGAGTCCGTTGAAAATATGACGGAAGGCGAAACCTTGCTTGTTTCAGGCTTGCAAAGCTGAACGACTTGTGTAATTGTACGCCCGCAAAAAAGGTCTCATGAAGAGCTCCAGTTGTTTATTAGCCGCAGGATGCGTGGTGGTGGTGGTGGGTGTCTTCGTTCTGTTCCTGGAGCCGGCGCAATACTTTTTCGGCGACAGCATCGCAGTGCTCTGGGGACGGCCGCATTCGGTCGGCTCATTAGTCAAAGACTTTGCCCGTCTGGATGGTGGACATTGGTACCGGCCGCTGTCTAACAGCCTGCCCCCATTTCTTCTCTGGCCGCTATTCGGGATGGAATTCAGGCCATACCATCTGGTCGCAATTGCCCTTCACGTGATCTTTTGCATAGGACTCTTTGAGGTTTTTCGACGTCTTCTGCGCGATCCCGTTGCGGCATTTGCGGGTGCTGCGTTCTTCGCTTTCCATCCGATTCAGTTCTACGCAACGTATGACATCGCGTTTTATCAGGACCCGATGATGGCTGCGCTGACGATTGCTTCCGTGTTTCTAGCTTTGCAGTTTATAGAACGGGAGCGCAGCGGCTTTCTTGTCGCAAGCCTGGTCCTATTCCTTACGGCGCTTGTCTCAAAGGAAACATCCGTAACCATGCCCGGGTTGCTGGTGCTTATTCTGCTTGGCCGGCCCGAACTCTGCCGGTTGCGCTCCGCCCGGATTGCGCTGCTCTCCAGTGGTGTCATTGCCGCGGCTTTCGCGTTCATCTATGCCGGGGTCCTTGGCGTGACCTTCCGATACCAACCGGGCTACCGTCCCAGGTTCGGGGTAAATGCATTAAGTGAAGCAATCAGGGGTCTGTTATGGTCGTTTGGTATTCCGTCAGGTTACCAGACACAGGGATGGCGCTACCCTTTCGGAATATATCTCGGACTGTGGCTTCTGGTTGTCGTCATTGCGGCGGTTGCGATTGCTCGTCCAGGCAGCCGCGTATGGCTGGGGATTGCCTGGTTTCTCGTGGCAACGAGTCTTGCATTTTCCACGCGAAACTTGCTTCCACACCATCTGTATCTTGGTCTGGTGGGGATTGCATTCAGCCTCGGCCAAACAGTCGCCTGGATGCGAACGCGTCAGACCCACCAGGCCTGGGCTGCAATATTTCGACGTGCTGCATCCGGCCTGGCCGCTGCGAGCGTCACGCTGATCTTCTGTGCTGCATTTCTGGATGCGCGGGTGGATGCGACGCAGTCATGGGTGGGGCAGTCTTCGCTGCGAATACAAAGCACGGCCGACTTTGTCCGAGCGGCAAAAATAGACATTTTCGAATCCCGAGGGATCGTCGCGGACATCGAAGATGCCGAATACCTGCGGTTCGACTGGATGGGTGGCGCGCTGTTTAACCTGATCGGACCTGATAAGTTGGAAGTCCGTCTGGTCAATTGGGAACCCGAAGATCTGCCTGACGGCGTTGACGCTGTAAAGTACGCCGGCAATTCCCTGCATAAAATTGAGGCGACGGAAAAAGTTTCGAGCGACGCTTCCGCCGCGCGCGGAATACCTTCAACCGTAGCCTTTCACCTCACCGCCGCGCGTGTTTATGCAGGCCGCGATTCGTATTGTTTGAATGTTCCACAATTTCCTGGACAGGCGATTGATGTGAAGTATCACTACAACCAGCGGCCCGCTTCCGTGGCCTATTCATTCGCCCGCCTCGATCGCAATGGCACTGCATGCATCGATGTAGCCGCGTCGGTTCCATGGGGAAGGGTGAAAGTTGTGGGTGTCCGGCCATCCGGATCCTGGCGTTGGTACAATGCCGACGCCGAGATCGAAGTGCTTCCTCCTCTGGCGTGGTGATCACATGATTCGTGGTGCGAGGAACATTCCCCTCCTCGCTGAGGAGGGGTGGCTGCGCGGTCAATAAGAAATCGCGAAGCCACCTTGTTCCGCGCAGACGGGGTGGTCAGTTCGGCGCCAATGCAACGTTTCACCGGTCTGACCACCCCGTCCGCTCCTTTACTTGAGGCTGCGCGCTATCGCGCTTGCGCTTC
>Ga0137394_10002212_pt1 | contig 14331 bp, 14 predicted proteins | sample czobulk116metaG_FD_108278 | JGI IMG/M metagenome (GOLD analysis project Ga0137394, IMG submission 108278) | Vadose zone soil microbial communities from Angelo Coast Range Reserve, California, USA - czobulk1.16 metaG | ecosystem: Environmental > Terrestrial > Soil > Vadose zone | place: USA...
AGGTGTTCGCCGGCGGCGCGGCGCGAGAACATGCGATCGCCACGAGCTGCCGGATGAAGGCCGCCATCGTCGCCCGCGACGAGCGCGAGGCCGGCGATCGTGCGCTCCTCAATCTCGGCCATACGTTCGGGCACGCGCTGGAAGCGGCGGCGGGGTTTTCCGATCGGCTGCTCCATGGCGAGGCGGTCGCGCTCGGAATGGTGCTCGCGGCCGAGTTTTCCGCCCGGCTTGGCATGTTGGCGCCGGCGGCGGTCGGGCGCGCGACGCGCCATCTTGCGGGCGCTGGCCTGCCCGTCAGTTTTGCCGATGTGGCGGGCGGCGTGCCGGACGCGGACCGGCTGATGGAGCTGATGTTACAGGACAAGAAAGTGAAGCGCGGAACGCTCACGTTCGTCCTTCTCCGGGATATCGGGGCTGCCTATATTTCGCATGACGTCGATCCGGCGCTGCTGCGCGCCTTTCTTGCCGAGAAGCTTGACACACAATGATGCTTTCGGACTGGCTGATCGTTGTGGCGGTCCTGTTCTGTCTGTTCCTGGCGTTTTTCTTCTCCGGAAGCGAGACCGCCATGACGGCGTCGTCGCGCGGGACGATGCTGCAGCTCGCCAAGGACGGCAACCGCGATGCCTCGATTGTCACGCGGCTTCTGGAAAACCGGCAACGGCTGATCGGTGCGCTGCTGATCGGCAACAACGTGGCGACCATCGTATCGTCGGCGCTCGCCACCGCGCTCCTGCAAGAATGGTTCGGCGACATCGGCGTTCTCTACGCGAGCGTCGCCATGACGGTGCTGGTGATCTTGTTTTGCGAAATGCTGCCCAAGACGGCCGCCATCAACACGCCCGACCGCTATGCCATATCGATCGCCCGTCCGTTGGACCGCGTGATACGGATTCTCGGGCCCGTACTCGACGCCGCGGAATGGCTGGTGCGCCGGATGCTGGCAATCGCCGGCATCGTGCCCGGCGCCGGCGAACCGCTGCTGCCCGGCCATGAGCGCCTGCGCGGCGCCGTCGATCTCCTGCACCAGGAAGGCAGCTTCGAGAAACATGACCGCGACATGTTGGGCGGACTTCTCAACCTCCGCGATTTGACGGTGGCGGATGTCATGATCCACCGCACCGAGGTGATCACCGCCGACGTGGGCGAGCCGCCCGAGAAGGTCGTCGAGGCTGTGCTCCAGGAGCCGGTGACGCGCGTTCCGCTGTGGCGGGGCACGACCGAAAACATCGTCGGCATCCTCCACGTGAAGGACCTCTTGCGCGGCATCCAGGCGGCGGGCGGCGATCCGAAGAAGATCGACATCATGGCGCTCGCTCGTCCGCCCTGGTTCGTGCCGGAAACCCGGCCGCTCAGCGAGCAGCTCAAGGCGTTTCGGCGGCGGCGCACCCCGCTCGCCATCGTGGTCGACGAGTACGGCGAGTTCATGGGAATCGTCACGCTGGAGGACATTCTCGAAGAGATCGTGGGCGACATCAGTGACGAGCATGACGTGGAGATTCCGGGCGTGCGGCCGCTGCCGGACGGGGCTGTCAACGTCGACGGCGCGGTTCCGATCCGCGACCTCAACCGCGCCATGGACTGGAACCTGCCCGATGCGCAGGCGACCACCATCGCGGGCCTCGTCATTCACGAGGCGCGCTCGATCCCGGAGCCGGGCCAGAGCTTCACCTTCCACGGCTTCCGGTTCGAGGTGCTGCGGCGGAACCGCAATCGCCTGGAGGCGCTGCGGATCACCCCGGTGGCGCAGAAGGTGCCGGCGAAGGCGGGGTGAAGGGCCGATCGCGGATTGTCGCTTGACCGCTCCGCACGCCACTGCGGCACCCGATCAGCGGCAGGCCGTGCGCGTCCAGTACGGAGGTGCACCCGCCGCGCCGGCCACTTGGGGCGGCGCGGCTCGTTTTGGCCCAGTGCGACCTTCAGCGAAGCAATCCGAATGAGACACTCGGACCCCGCACTCGTCGGCGCCTATTGGCCCTTGGCCGGAGCCGACAGCCGTGTCATCAGCCCGACGAGATCAGCTTGGCGTGACGTGCCAGTCTTCTGGAAGATGCGCTGGAGATGTGTCTTGACTGTTTGCAGGCCAATGCCGAGCATTTCGGCCGCCTCCTGCGGGGTAAGGCCCGGGGCCATCGCCAGCGCCACCCGCAATTCGCCGCTCACCCACGATTTCAGCAGCACGGGCATGTCGACATCCTGGCTAACAGCGCAGGGCGCATCACTGTGGGAGAAGTCGTTCCCTTGCCGCCGACCGATCCCGCCTTCTACCTGTCGCAGCGAGACCTCGCGGTGCGTACGCTCTACTTTGGGCACGTCATCATGACCAATGTCATGTTGCCACTGATGCCACAGCGGGGCTACGCCCGCATCATGTTCACGATCTCGATGGGGTCGTACGTCACCGGCGCCGGGGTGGCCGGGGGAAACATGCTTGACACCTACAACGCCAGCAAGGCGGCGCTGCGCGTCTATGCCGACTCTCTGGGCGCGGCGCTTCTCGACGCCGGATCGAACATCCGGGTTTCGACCGTGAATCCGTATTTCATGAACACCGCGGGCATCTTCGGTCCGAACCCAATTTACACCCAGCCGGTCAACGCCAGCTTCCTTTCGGATACCGACCAGAACTTCAACGCCCTGATCACGTTTTTGCGTCAGGTGGCTACCAATGCCCTTCCGCCGAGCATGGTGGGCGAGACCTATGCACAGCTCCTGGAGATGGCGGAGCCGGAAAGAAACGTGGTCGTGGCATCCCCGCGCCAGCCTTTCGCGACACAGGGAAACAACGCCCTCATAGAAGGGGAACTCCTCGCCGAGAACCGGATGTCGGCTGTTCCGTTCAAGTGAAGGCCGAGCTTCGGGATACCTCCGGGGCCGCCATCGTCATGACCGTCTCCAGGCGTTCCGCTGTGGCGGGGGACGCCCGAAAACATCGTCGGCATCCTCCACGTGAAGGACCTCTTGCGCCGCCATCCAGGAGGCGGGCGGCGAGCCTAAGAAGATCGACATCAGGGCGCTCGCCTGTCCGCCCTGGTTCGTGCCGGAACCCGGCCGCTCAGGATGCCAAGATCGCTTTGGAAGAAGAAGACCCCGCCGGATTCCGGCGGGGCCGCCGAGACCGTTGTCCAATTGGAACGTAGGCATGCCTGGTCAGAAGCTGACCAAGTCCTTGATGGCTGCTTCAGCGTTCGACGGGACGACCTTGCGTGTAACGAAATCATCCCAGTTCTTGAACTTACCTTTGGCTCGGGCCTCGACAATCGCCTTGGCGCTGGCGGGGCCAATTTGCGGGAGCGTATCGAGTTCCGTTGCCGTCGCCATGTTGAGATTGATCTTGTTGACGACGGGTGCCGTTGTGGTGGGATTCGCGGGTTTTGCCGGGGTGGTGACGGCAGGTGCCGCGGGCTTTGACGGTTGTGGCGTTTGAGCGAAAACCGGAGTCGAGATCGCACCAAGAAGTGCCGCAACCCAAAGAATGCGACGAGTCGACATGTGTGCTGTCCTGTATTGCAGCCCGGAAACAACTATCCGCGACGTTCGTTGCCGGGCGAAACGACCATCGATCGGACATCGCGTGTGCTACGCGATTGCGCGAAGGTGTTTGCACGAAAGCGCCTGAACACACCGTGAATATTGCGCGTGGGAAACGTACAGGTTTCGGGATCGATCGCCCTGAAGGACGACATCGCGCCGCTGACTTACGACGACAAATCCTGTCTTATTTCAGCCGATGCGCCGTGCGTTCGCGTGCTATGCGGATAAATCGCTATGACTGCTTTCTTATGTCGCAGTGACGCACTGTCGCTCATTCCACCGTGATCTTGGCCGATGCTGTTTCCACCTGACCGTTGTCATCGGTCCAGCGGAACTCCAGCGTCCCGCTCTCCGTCGCCACCGTGAAGAAGGTGATGAACGGGTTCGCGGCGATCGCCTGATGCAGGTCGGCGCGGAAGATCTCGGTGCCGTTGTAGGTGCACACGAACAGATTGATGATATCGCGCGGGATCGCGACCCCGGTTTCATTGCGCCGATATCCGGTTTCCATCACATGCGAGATCAGCGTCTTGATCTCGATGGTCTGGCCGCGCTTGGCCTTGGGCGGAACGTTGATGAGGGTGCGGGCCATGGTCAGTTGTACTCCAGGCAGGCCGCGATGGTGACGATCACCTCGACGGTGTCCGACCACAGCGAACCGTCGCTCATCTCCGCGATGGCAACGACGTTCTGCGAATCCGCAAGGCGGATACGGGTCGAGAAGGCCGCCTTGCCGGCGCGCGGACCGAGATGCACCGAGATAATGTCGGGCTGCGGATTCTTCTCGTTGAAAACGTGGATCGCCTTGACGTAGTTCGTCGCCGTCATCGGACTCTCGACGGCAACCGACATGGCGATCGTGTTGCCGTTTTCGACCAGCGGCGGAATGTCGAGGGTGACTTTGCCTTTGCGCACCGGCTGTTCGCCGATGAGGCGGTGAATCGCGGCTCTCATCATCTCCGGCGTTGCCTCTGCGCGTCGAACCAGGAGGGTTGCGAATCCTGTCACGCTCGCGACCCCGGCCAGTACGGCCCGCCGTGTGACGGGAGATGCGCTTTCGTCAGCCATCTAAATCCTCTTCAATCACGTCAGTCGCGCAAGGTCATGAGGAACGCCACCACGTCCTCGATCTGCTCCGCCGTGAGCACGGTTTTACCGCGAAACGCCGGGGCAACCCTGTCGAGTCCGTCACGGCGATAATAGGCTGGCATGATGGTATCAGCGTTAAATATACGTGGGTCGACGATCCGCAACCGCAACTGGCCTTCCGTGTTGCGCGATCCAGCGCCCGTCAGATCGGGCCCAATGGTGCCCTGGAATTTCTCCTCAGGCAACGGTGCCGAATGACATAGCAGGCACAACCCGGTTTGCCGGCTCGCCACAATGGCTTTTCCTCGCACTGGATCGCCTGGGGCGCCGGTAAGCGATGCCGGGATGGCGTCGCCGACGACGGTGTAGGGCCGCAACGCCGCGTCGGCCCTGGCGCAGGAGATTCCCACGGCCATCGTGGCGATGATCGCCAGCGCGTGCGCTGCCGCCGCGCCGCAGCAGCGAGCGATCACCTCCCCCAACCGAAGTCGGCTGTTGCCGCCTTCGGTCACGTTGTTAAGTGGCCGAACCCTCGCTATAGCGAGGTTCGGCTGGGGGGAGGTCGGCCCGCGCCAGCGGGCCGGGAGGGGGTGACAGCGCTTCCGCATATACGGCGTCGCTGTCATCCACCGAATCGCCGCCACCCCACCCCGGATTGCCTTCGGCAATCCGACCCTCCCCCAGCCGAAACCGCGTATACGCGGGTTTCGGCCACTCAATAAAGCGGTCGAAATCGGCAACAGCCGACTTCGATTGGGGAGGGTGGTGCGCTCAGCCGAAAATCTCGGACGTGATGGTGTTGAACCAACCATTGGCAAACTTTGCTTCCTGGCTTCGGAACGCGCGCGGTGCGTCCACCGGGCTGATGCCGCCGGCGCCTTCGACTTCAAGCCACTGTCCGTTCACGGGCTGATAGACGCCGGCGACCGAAATGCCGTAATCAGGCGCCACCAGGCTGTAGCACGTGTTGACGAATTTCGGCACGGCCGGAGCTTCGCCGAAAACCAGCTTCGCCACCGCTGCGGCGCAGATCTTGGCGGCAGCGTTGGCCGCGAAGGCCGATTTCGGCACCGCCCCGGCAATTGCGGCATCGCCCAGAACATGAATCCCAGGGACAAGGCGTGATTCGAACGTGACCGGATCGACCGGGCACCAGCCGGTGCGATCGGCTGTCCCGGCCAGCTCCGCGATGCGGCCCGCCTTTTGCGGCGGAATGATATTGGCGACTGCGGCCTTGTAGGTGTCGAAATCCGACGAAACCGTCATGGCCGCCGCGTCGACCGCGGTGGGATTGCCGCCGGACGATACCGACAGCCATTCGAGATTGGGGTAGAGTTCCTGCCATGCACTTTCGAACAGGCGCTGCATGGAGAAGGTGTCCTTGGCGTCGAGCACCACGAGCTTGGAACGCGGCTTCTTGGTCTTGAGGTAGTGCGCGATCAGGCTCGCCCGCTCGTAGGATGCCGGCGGACAGCGATAAGGCAGCGCCGGCAGCGTCATCACCACGGTCCCGCCGTCCTCCATGGCTTCGAGCTGGCGCCGCAACAGTAGCGTCTGCTGCCCTGCCTTCCAGGCATGGGGCATCCGTTCCGCGGCCGCCTCGTCGTAACCCCGCAGGGCGTCGAAGCGCAGGTCGGAGCCGGGCGCCAGCACCAGCCGGTCGTAGGCAAGCTTCGCGCCGCTACCGAGCGTCACGGTGCGAGTCTGGCCGTCGACGGCGGTCGCGGCCTGATGCACCACAACGACGCCGGCGGTGGCGATCCGATCATAGCCGAACAGCTGGGCGCGCATGTCGCGCAGCCCGGCGATCACCTCGTTGCTGAACGGGCACGCCGCAAAGACGGGGTTCGGTTCGATCAGGGTCACGTTGAGCCGCGGGTCGGCGCGTTTCAAGAAACGCGCTGCCGTGGCACCTGCAAACCCGCCGCCGATGACGACGATCCGCGGCTGCGCGCCCTGGGCGAGCAGCGGCAGGGGAAACACCCATGCGCTTGCGCCTGCGGCGGAAGTCTTGACGAATTGACGACGTGTCGGGCGCAGTCGGGTCACGGCCGCATCACCGCTGCATCACGAACCAGGCTGCAATCGCCTTGATCTCGTCTTCGGAAAAGCCCTTGGCGATACGGTCCATCACGGTCGCAGGCCGCTGCCCGCTCCGATAGGCCTGCATGGCCGCCACCATGACGTTCGCATCCTGTCCGCCCAGCCGCGGTACTGGCGTGTCGACGTTCGGCTCCTCCGCATGGCATCCGGTACACGACGCGGCGCCCGAAGGGGCCTCGGCGGCCGCAGCCGGCGTCATGCCCGCGCAAACCAACATGACCAGGAAAGCGTGACGCGCCTTCATTGCGTCCGTTCCCAAGGGGGGGTCAGAGCCAGCTTCAGAGCCGGCATTCCCAAGCGTGGAGCGGCGGCCCACCTGGCCGCCGCCCCCCGTGCGTTCAAACAAGGGTCAGCCCTTGGTTCTTCAGCGGGAAGCTGCGATAGCGCTTGCCCGTTGCAGCCGTTATGGCGTTGAGCACCGCAGGCGCCGCCACGCAAATGGTCGGTTCGCCGACGCCGCCCCACACGCCGCTGCCCGAGGGCATGACGATCGCCTCCACCTTCGGCATCTCGGCGATGCGCATCATGTCGTAGCTGTCGAAGTTCGTCTGTTCGATGGCGCCGTCCTTGACGGTGCACTCGCCATGGAACAGGCCGGTCAAGCCGTAGACGAACGAGCCGGCGATCTGCCGCTCGATCTGCGCCGGATTGACCGCGTAGCCCGGATCGGTCGCTCCGACGATACGGTGGACCTTGACCTTGTTGCCGTCGACCGAAACTTCGGCGCATGCCGCCACATAGCTGCCGAACGCCATCATCTGCGCCAGTCCGCGATAGACGCCCTGGGGCGCCGGCTTGCCCCAGCCGGCCTTTTCGGCCGCCGCGTTGAGCACTGCGAGGTGCTTGGGATAGGGGCCCATGAGCTTGCGGCGGAACTCCAGCGGATCGACGCCCGCTTCCTTGGCAAGCTCATCGATGAAGCTTTCGATGTAGATGGCGTTCTGATTGATGTTCACGCCGCGCCAGAATCCGGCAGGCACGTGCGGATTGCGCATGGCGTGATCGATCAGAAGGTTCGGCACGTCGTAGCCGAACGCCGTTTCGGGGCCGCCTTTGACGAAGCCCTGAAACGTTGCCGGGTCCATGCCGTTCTGCAGGCGCCCGGGCGCGACCGACGCCAGGATCGATTGGCCCGAGATGCGGATATGCAACGCGGTCAGGTTCTTCTTGTCGTCGAAGCCGGCTGTCATCTTGCATTGGGTGATCGGGTGATACCAGCCGTGGGTCATGTCCTCCTCGCGCGTCCACAGGAGCTTGACCGCCGTGCCCGGCATTTCCTTGGCGACGAGGACGGCCTGGCGGACATAGTCGACCGAGGTCGAGCGGCGGCCGAATCCGCCGCCCAGGAACGTCTTGTAAAACTCGCACTTCGCCACCGGCAAGCCGCACGCTTCCGACGTCGCCGCCAATCCCTGCTCGCCATCCTGCACCGAGGACCACACCTCGCACTTCTCCGGGGTGTAAAGCACGGTGGCGTTCTGCGGCTCCATGGTGACGTGGTGCTGATACGGATAGCCGTAGACCGCCTCGACCTTCTTGGCGGCGCCGGCCAGCGCCGCCTTGACGTCGCCCGCCTGGTTGCCGACGAATGCCTGCTCGGCGTCGAGGCCCGCCTTAAGGAAGGCGGCGATCGAGCTACTCGAGACCTTGTCGTTCGGGCTTGCTTCCCACGCGACCGGCAGGGCTTCGAGCGCAGTCTTGGCGTTCCACCAGGTGTCGGCAACGACAGCCACGGCGTTGTCTTCGACCTGCACGACCTTCTTCACGCCTTTCATGGACGCGATCTTGGCGGCGTCGAAGCTCTTTAACTTGGCGCCGAAGACCGGGGCCGCCTTGATGGCGGCGCTGAGCATGCCGGGCAGCTTGACGTCGATGCCATAAATCGTCTTGCCCGTTACCTTGTCGGGCGTATCGAGGCGCTTGACGCCTTTGCCGATGATCTTCCAGTCCTTCGGATCCTTGAGCTTGATATCGGCCGGCGGCTCGATCTTGGATGCGGCGGCCGCAACCTTGCCAAAGGTGGTCTTGCGCCCGGACGACGTATGGGTGATGACGCCGTTCGCGGCCGTGCATTCCGCAACCGGAACCTTCCACTCATCGGCGGCGGCCGCAATCAGCATCATGCGGGCCGCAGCGCCGCCCTTGCGCACGACCTGCTCGGAAGCCCTGATGCCGCGGCTGCCGGCGGTGAAGAAATCCGCCCACACGCGCTTGCGCGCCACGTTCTGGCCTGCGGTCGGGAACTCGTAAGTGACCTTCGACCATTCGCATTCGAGTTCTTCGGCGACCATCTGGCAAAGGCCCGTAAGTGTGCCCTGGCCCATCTCGGAACGCGCGACGCGGATCGTGACGGTCTCGTCGGGATGCACCACCACCCAGGCGTTGACCTCGGGTCCGGCCGCCTGCGCTTGCGCTTCGCCGGAGAACGGAATGTGGAATCCGAGCGAAAGCCCGGCAGCGGTCGATCCGACCAGGAAGGTGCGGCGATCGAGTTTCGGGATATAGCTCATCGCTGCCTCCTCACGCGCTCGCTGCTTCGTGGATCGCGGTGCGGACCTGCTGGTAGGTGCCGCAGCGGCAAATGTTGGTGATGGCCCGATCGATGTCCGCATCGGTCGGTTTCGGCTTTTCCTTCAGCAAAGCTGTCACCGCCATGATCATCCCGCTCTGACAGTAGCCGCACTGCGGCACGTCGTTATTGATCCAGGCCTGCTGGACCTTGGTAAGGCTGCCGTTATTGGCGAGCCCTTCGATGGTGACGATCTGTTTGCCCTCGGCGGCGCTGGCCGGGAACGAGCAGGAGCGCGTCGCAACGCCGTCGATATGCACCGTGCAGGCGCCGCATTGCGCGATGCCGCAGCCGTATTTGGTGCCGGTCAGACCGATGTTCTCCCGGATCGCCCACAGCAATGGCGTGTCGGGTCCGACATCCACGTCGTAGGATTTTCCATTTACGTTCAGTCGAGCCATGCGCGGATCTCCTTATATTTCACGATCTCAAACAGAATTCTCGTGGCGCAAGTCCAAGCCTTAAGTCCGCCTGTTCGCGGGTCACGAAATTGGCCGGCACCATAGCTTGTTTCGAACGACTCCAAAATGATCTCGCAATCAGTCTTTAGGCGCATCGTTCACAGTCACGTGACTGCGTTTGGAGAGATTAAGGCGTCCCTGCGCCAAACACGGCCGCGGCGAATTGCGGGTAAACTTCGCCCAATTGCGGCGCTACGACGTGGCGCAGCAATTGCAGGGTGTCGTCGCCGGGTGGCGGCGTGACTTGGACAATTTCCGGGCAGTCATAGTCAAAGCCGGTCTGCTCTGCGACTTCCGCAATGCTGTGGCCCGGGTGGACGCTTTCCAGCCGAAACCGTTGCCGCCCGCGGTCAAAGCCGAACAGACACCGGTTGGTCACCAGCGCGATCGGGCCGCCCGGACGGTAAACATTGGGCGCACTCGCACCCGGCGCGCTGATGAAGGAGACCCGGGGCACCAAGGTGCGTCTTGAATGCTCCGTGCGAAACAACACGACCTTGGGCACCACGTAATAGAGATAGGCCGACCCGAACGAGCCACCGAAGCGCACGCTCGGCTTTTCATAGTCGCCGATGCTCACGAGGTTGACGTTGCCGGCGCCATCGATCTCGCCGCCGGACAAAAAGAATACGTCGACGCGGCCCTGGCCCGCGCAATCGAACAGCTCGCGCCCGCCGTCGGTGAAGAAGTTGTGCTTGCGGCTTTGGAGCAGCGACACATAGGGCATTCCGCCGCCTCGCGCCCGCGCCAGCAGTGCGGCCATGGCCGGAATCGGCGAGGCATTGCCGACCGCAATGTGCCGCACATCGCCGATCACGCGCGTAATCACGTCGGCGAGGAGTTCCTCGTCGCGGACGGGAGCGGTGTTGATATTCATGCCGCGCGGCGCACGTGGACGCACTCTTCGAGATAGCGCGCAAACCCCTCCTCTGTCGCAGCCAGGCGTGCGTATTCACCAAGATGCGCCGCGTCCGCCCCATAGTGATCGGGCAGGCCGAGCGGCCAGCAGCCGGTTTCCGCGACCGCGATCGCCTCAACGTAGAAGCCGGGCAGCGTACCGGCGGCCAGCATCGGATCGTCGAGCAGGTTGCTGTCGAGGATTTTCTCCACCGTCACCACGGTCTTGGCCGAGGCGTGCGCCAGGGTGGCAAGCTCGCGCTGCCGGCCGATCCAGACATTGCCGGCGCGGTCGGCCATGGGGGCGTGGAACAAGGCAACATCGGGGCGTATCGCCGGCAACACCACGATCGGATCGTTCGTGCCGAACGGGTTGTCGATCACGCGCCAGTCCGGCCGGTGCGCCAGAAGGTCGGAGCCGATAATGCCGCGCAACGGCATGAACGGAACGCCCTTCTCGGCGGCCTGCAATGCGGCATGCAGGGCCGGGCAGGTGGCATCCTTGATGTGGATGGCGCCCGATTTAGCCGCGGCCGCGAAGCGCGGGGCGGGGCCGAACTCGCCGAGGCTCACCGCTGAGGTTTCCAGCACCGCAATACAGCCCGCGCCGATCAAAAGATCGGCCTGCAGGCTCGATGTCGGCAACGTGACGAGGTGCAGGTTGCGCACGCCGCGCCGGATCAACGCCCGCGTGGCCTCCATCGGTACGCCGGCGACTTCGCGCGGCACCGCCAGCATGATCCCGTCATGGATCGGCGTCAGGGCGTCTTCGAGCGTTCGTGCAATTATGGGCATGGGTTCGTGTCTGACATGCGCCGCGGCAGGAATTTGCGCAGCCAAGATAGCCCAACGGCCCAAGGGTGTGAATCGCTATCTGAGTCTTCGAACGTGCTCGGTGCGCGCGCGATGCGAATTTAGATACGCGATCGCGTGACCGAGGATCTTAGCGTCGTCCCGAGAGTAGCCAAGCATTCGATTACATCGCACGCAAAGCAAGCCACGAACTGCGTCTGTTCTGTGGTCGTGATCCACTAACAACTCTTGAATCTTCTTTGTTCTTGGGTTCTCGAAGCATTCAGTCTGACGAGTAGCAAGCTCCGCATAGCCCACGTGCGAGCATTTTTGAAGCGCCGCAATTCCAGCATGGCATTTCAGCTCTCCCAGAACACATTAGTGCCCAAAGGTTAAGGCCAAGGCCATTTCGACATCGGGGGTTGTTTCAGGGTGTGCTAACCGTGTGTTTTAGCGACGACACCAAGACTGAAGGCGCGGGCGCGCGCCTACGCATGTTGTCGGTTGCTATCCGCAAGCTCCACAAAGAATGGCAACTGGACTTCCGATATCTTCGGTGCATTAGGTATCTTTGCGCAGACGGTCGCGTCCATGTGTGAAGCTATGTGTCTCTTCCACAGGGCGGCCGTGAACGCATGAACAAAATCTACAATGCCATTTGCAGCCGCGGTAACTTCCTCCATTATTTTTCTCTGACCGGCTGCAAAATCCGACTCACCGATTGACTTGAATATCGCATGGATCAGCACTACGTCGCTTAAAAGATATAGCGAATTGAACTTGTCCTTGGAGAAGTACAGGTTCCAAGTGTCATCAAAGTTGCTATCGTCATAGGCCAGTTTGAACGCTGCTTCTAAGCATCCTCCAGGCTTTTCCCGCGAATCGCATGCCAGCCAGTCTTGGGGATCGAAGAGTGGAATGCAAGTTTTCCTAATTTGATAACGCCGAAGGCACACCGTCAACCCGCTTACCGCCCCCGACATGCCGCCCAGATCTTCTCCGGGGTCGCCGGCATGTCCATATGGACCGCGCCCGGTACCGCATCGGCGATGGCGTTCATGATGGCGGCGAGTGCGCCGGTGGTGCCGGCCTCGCCCACGCCCTTGACGCCGAGCGGGTTGGTGGTCGCCGGCACGCTTTGCTCGGCAGCCGTCAGCGGCGGAACGTCGGCGGCGCGCGGCATTGCGTAGTCCATGAACGAGCCGGTGACGAGTTGGCCGGCCCGGTCGTAAAGGAGATGCTCCATCAGAACCTGGCCGACACCCTGAACGATGGCGCCATGAACCTGGCCCTCGACGACCATGTGATCGAGCACGTTGCCGCAGTCGTCGACCGCCGTATAGCGGATAAGCTCCGTGGCGCCGGTTTCGGGATCGACCTCGACTTCCGCGATGTGGCAGCCATTCGGAAAGGTCTGGGGCGTATTGGCGGTGAGCCTGGTGTCGAGGTCCTCGACGACGTCGCCGCTTCGCCGGCGATCCTTGTCGCGTGCTGCAAGATCGAACAGACCGATGCGCCGATCGGTGCCGGTGACGACAAACGCGCCCTCCTGATACACGATGTCGGCTTCGGCGGCTTCGAGCGCGTCGGCGGCGCGCATCTTACCCTTGCGGATCACGGTCTCGGCGGCGCGCACGATCGCGGTGCCGGCCGTGACGGTGGAGCGCGACGCCACCGTCGATGCGCTCGCAACGCCGAGGCTGCTGTCGCCCTGGCGCATCCTCACGCGGTCGACCGGAATGCCGAGCGCAAGCGCTGCGACGCGCGGAAATACGCTCGCGTGAGCCTGGCCGGTGGACTGGGAGCCGAGCCAAAGCTCCACCACGCCGCCGCCCGGGAAAACCAAGGCCGCGCCTTCCGTCGGTATCCCACCCGCGTGCTCAAGGAAGCACGATATGCCAATGCCGCGAAGCTTGCCGCGTTTGGCCGCCTCGCGGCGGCGCTTGGGAAAATCCGCGTGGGCGGCAAGCGCAAATGCCTTGTCAAATACGGCCGGGAAATCGCCGCTGTCATAGGTGGTCCCGACCGGCGTGCGGTAGGGCATCGCGGACGGGGGAATGAGATTGCGCCGGCGGATTTTTTCCGGCGCAATGCCGGTGATCCGCGCCGCTTCGTCCACAAGGCGCTCGATCAGATAATTCGCTTCCGGACGTCCGGCGCCGCGATAGGGCGCGGTCGGCACCGTGTTGGTGAAGGCGCAGCGCACCCTCACGTCGATAGCGGGAATCCGGTACATGGCCGGGAGGCAGCGCGCGAAATTGTTGGTGGCGAGATGCACGCCGACCGAGCCCACATAGGCGCCGAGATTGACGACGCAGGAGAGCCGCAGCGCCAGGAATTTTCCGTTTTCGTCGAGCGCCAGCTCGCCGTCGGCGAACATATCGCGGGCCTGGTTGTCGGTGAGAAAGGACTCGGCCCTACTTGCCATCCAATGAACCGGCCGGCCAAGCTCTTTCGCGGCAACCAGCAGCGCGGGATATTCCGGATAGACCGGCGTTTTCATCCCGAACGCGCCGCCGACGTCCTCGGTCACGACGCGCAGCTTGCCGGGCTCGATGCCCATGGCGGCAGCGAGCCCATCGCGCAGCACGATCGCGCTCTGTGAGCATACCCGCATCGTGTAGCAGCCGGTCGCCGCATCATAGCTTGCGGTCCCGCCGCGCGGCTCCATGGTGGCGGCGGCGATGCGCTGGTTGAGTTGCGAGACGCGCGCCACGCGGGCCGCCATCGCGATGATCCCCGCGACCTCCTTTTCGTTGGCGCCGTCGGCGGACGGCGGGGATTGCCAGTCGATGGCGAGGTTTCCGGGCGCCTGCGGCCATAACAGCGGCGCCCCCGGCGCTATCGCCTCGCGCGCATCGAGGACGGGCCTGAGTTCCTCGTAAT
>Ga0137394_10002214_pt1 | contig 14326 bp, 16 predicted proteins | sample czobulk116metaG_FD_108278 | JGI IMG/M metagenome (GOLD analysis project Ga0137394, IMG submission 108278) | Vadose zone soil microbial communities from Angelo Coast Range Reserve, California, USA - czobulk1.16 metaG | ecosystem: Environmental > Terrestrial > Soil > Vadose zone | place: USA...
CCATGGTATCAATTTCGAGGCTGTGGCGCTGACGCGGGGGATGGGCACGAGAAGGTGACTTGGAAGGACGTTTTCTTGACCGCAATGCACCTTGGCGGTGGAAGTCACGATGGCTGACCAACGGGGCCCGAGGGAGGTGCGATAACATTCGTGTGGCCGAGTGAGAGTAAAAATTCTGTCACTAGCGCGATTACCAATGCTCAGATTCTCAGAGCTACGGTCAACAAAGTCCCGCCGTCCGTCTAAGGCAGATGTTCCCAGCTGCCTTTCAACACGCTGGTAGATGTTTAAATGACTCGCCGATGCCGGGACACTACTAGTTGCACAGTCCCTCGAGTCAAGTGAACGGTGCAACGCTAAGTTAGTCGCTGCCTCGAGATTTAAGACCAAAAAACGCTAACAAGGAGGCCAAATGTCCTGCAAATCGTCTAGCGTGACGCCTAGCAAAAAGCGAAATCCGTCTTGAGAGGCGAGGAGAACCTGGAGAATGGAATCCATGCTGGTGGAGCCTGAGGACGATAAACAGAAAATTGTGTGGCAGCTAGGGTGTGGCGTGGCTCGACAAATCAGGCGTGTGAACTCCGCGCCATCCCGATGGTCTTCCGACGGAACCGTGACCGCAGTCACCGTCGAAGGTCGGTCGGTCGCAACACGTTCACTGCACTCGGGGGTCGGGCGTAACGGCCAGCACCCGTGACCTGAATTTCATCGGATAACTCAGTTTCATTCACCCTTATAGGACGTCCTTCTCAAGATCGAGCCGAGTTTTGGTTTTGGCACCGTGCCATGTCGCTGCAATCGAACTTCCTTCTATTGGCCGATAGATCGAGCCGAGTTTTGGAACTTTTGGCACCGTGGTTGTCAATCGAATCCAACATGTATTCATTCTATTGGCAGATAGACAAACCATGAGGCCTGAGGCGACATACAGTACGCCGGTGCGGGGTCTCGACGCTGCATTGCATGATCGCTTGATGGATTGACATTTAAAAGCTTGACCTCGAGTGTGCACTGGCTTCGAAGATTGGAAACATTTCTAGGGTTCGCGCCTCCAAGTTTCCCAATCCTCGGGAAAATACGTGATCAAGCCTGATCTGTTATACTAGTAGCGTCCCCTCCAGCCCCGGAGCAAAGCGCGTGAGTACGTTTCCGTGATCCCAGTGGTCATTTGTTCTGATATATCACTGCTCTCTTGCCGAATTAAGTTATCTGGTTAGCATAATAACATGAGGTAACGTTTTCCGCCCCTAATTGGCTCCATCACCTATCTCTTGACTGACCACGCTTTTCTGGAATCTTACGACCGGCGCTACCAGTACACAACCCGATGGAGACTTCAATAATTCAAGTGATGAGGATAACCCTGAACTCGCCGAGTACGTGACGTTGGACATTAGCCGTTCGATTGTTCTGAAATACACCAAGTATACAAAAGGAGATGGATCGATTCAAGTCACGAGGGCCGCCAACTGGCCCCGCCAGAGGCAAACTGAAGTCACTATATCCTCCTTCATCGCAACTTGGATCGCAACGACCAAGCCAAGGGGTTCCGGTGACAAACACAGACAAGCGTAAACCCGCAACGACGGCGGTGGTGCCAACCACAAAAGCGCATGCCGGTGGAAAAAAGCGTTCCTAGTGGGGCTTGATATCTGTACTGTATCCTGCAGTTCCGTTTTTTCTCCTTTGTGTCTGGGTCCAAGCTCTTACGGCCCCTAAATATTGTATGTCGTTCGTAGCATGACATTCCGCTACATAACACATTTTCGTTGAGGGGGAGCCGGCGACGTAGGTTATTATCACAAGCGACTTGCAGCGTATTGTTGACGACGTAAGCCCCTACGATAGACGCCTAGTCCCTGATGCCCTTTTCACGAGCTTAATGATGTGTTCAATCCGAGATGGTCACGAGGAACCAAAAGAGCGGCAGGGCGAGTTGGGGGACAAAAAATATCGTCATCCCGAGTGTAGTCACTAGCCTGAGGGGGTCCGATACGTTTGGAAGCAGGAGATGGCACGGGCATATGACACAAGGAGCGCTCAAGGAAACCTCGTGGATCGGACGAAAGCCTGAGTCCACAGAATTCATCCGAAGGTTCATGATTTGATTTCGACGCCCATTGCCTAGCGCGCTCACTCCACTTCCGCGGGACTGAATATGAATATGAGATCGATCGATCTCATCGTCTCGTGACTACCTATCACGAGATCTACGAAAGACATCCTTGTTAAACCTCTTCCTTCCCTGTTCTCACGCACCCTACGGCATCAGTGGCTGCGGCAACATCATCAGCCCAGGCCAAGTCGGTCCATTGCTCCCCCAATCGATTAGTCCATGTATTGTCAATAGCAGATGGGCGCACCACGAGTTGACCTGAGGCGCTGAGACTTTGGCAATTCTTGGGTAGTGTCCTGTGATATTTAATAGCGCAGATGGCTCGCCCCAGTTAGCACCGCGACTCCTTTTCTAATCGGACAGTTTCCTGGGTACTTGCAGTGCTCAGTGATCCCCATACTCGGAACCCACTGAATTTTACCATGTCATCGGCGCCACTGGGATCCCAGAAACATTACAGGTAAGCGACCAGGACACCGATACCCTATCCCTCGTATCTGATTTGCCTCCAGTGATGGGGGGACCACCGACGGGAACCCGGACGGTGTTGAACACAGGTAGGAGCCGTTGCCATCCTCGATAGGCGAATCATATTATCTTATTCCACACCCTTCTTTGTACAGATCAGCCAGGTACACGGTTGAAATTGCGACAATTGGTAGTTCAACACTGACCTTGCGTAACCCCCACAGCAAATCCAGCGCTTTGGACAAGGGGTAACTATCCTGTACCTTAACATTGCGCCTCGTTGCCTTTGTCTAATCGCACCCTTCTCGAATGTTAGGACCGGTGCTGCCGCCAGCACCGCAAGCTCTAACAACGAGGGCGACCCTGAGATCAGCAAGTAAGGGAGTCTTCCCCCGCTTTATCATCTGCTCCGCCTTTGACATCGATCCCCTCCTCGTAAACGCACACTAAGGGCGGAATCGGAGATGAAGCTGTGGGGATCGCGAGGTAAGGGTGACAAACCGGGCGCGGGACGTCCCCGGCAGACCCCCCAGAAGAAGTCGAACCCCTCGACTTCACATGTGCAGGAACAGGCACCCCAAGCTACAGAGGGGCAAAACCCGCCAGCCGACGCGCAAAAAAAAGGTCGTGCCCCCGCGCCAACGGCGAACTCGGCTACCACGCTGGGCTCTTAGGCGATGAGGCCGCGCTGTCTACCTGGATGTTCGGTGTAGGGTCGGATCTGTTTTCTACACGACTCTCTTCATTCCATCTAGCCCACGGTTGTACAGAGGTCGTAATTACAAACAACGTTAGTCGTAGCGCGTTTAGTACCGTGACATGACAAACACCTTGGAACACACAGACAGGCGTGTATAGATAAAGTGTGATACGCGAAGCGCTAAACCCCTCCAAAGTCACCCCGTCGTTCAGCCATTGACTGTGTGCCGTGGGCAACCTCTGAGGCGCGACGGGTGGAGAATGGAACAAGAAAGTCCCGCCCTAGTTTCTTTACGTGTTTGACAAGGTCATCCCGTGTGCGCCGCAAGGCATTCTTGCTATTAGGCCACACTCCATAGTCCTCCGTGGATACCCAAGCAAGCTGAATGCACCGTATGATGAGGACAGCGACAATGGCCGACATGATGGCGACGGAGACACGTGTTGAGGTGTTTGAAATAGTGAAGCATAAGAGCATTAGCGCAATGAAAAAGGTCACCATCCTAATCGCCGGGGGGAGGGGGTTCATAAACATGAGCCGAGGGTAACGTCTGGGAGGAAAGAGACAACGTACGACCACATCAATAAAGCCCACGGAAGACTGAACGCAATAGCCATTGGTTCAAGACCGTAGATCAAGTGACAGTTCTGATATAGATAAACCGACTACTCAAACGTTAGGCATGCATGACAGGTGCGACTGTTCCACTCACAGCGCCTGCAGGGTCCTCTCTCTGCTTGGTGCGGTTATGACGCACTAGGAGCAAGCCATTCACAATGCTTCCTATGCTGGTTACCACCGAAAGAGAGCTGGCGACTTGTGAAGCAGATGGGAAGATGGCTACTTGACTCGCGCTCGTTATACTACTCCCGCTGAGATTGGATAGGACTACGCCTGGGATAGCAAGAAAGCCCACATTGGCCGTGAGCATGACGGCCGACTAAAGTAGAAGTCACGTGAGAACGAAGAAGCGCCCGTTTATGATGAGACAACCGTTGAACGTACCCAAAGAATTATATCTTCCCATTCTGCTAGAAGCTTAACCATGAAAGTCTTCCAAACTGTCTCGATAATGACTTCATCCGTCCACAATCTCTCCACTTCTCGTAGATGAACCTCGGGTGCCAGGAAAAGCAATGGCGATAACAACGTGATAAGTATCGATCTTTCACGTCTTGGTTTGCTATACACAGTTTGATCCCTGACAAGCCGTGCATGCCTCTGTCCATGGAAGTATAGGAATCTCCAATGTGCTGTATACGTGCATGAGTGATAAAGGTGAATACGGTGTTGCAATGATGATACAGGAGGTCCAGCAGCGTTCCAGAATGACAGGTGTCGAACAGCGCCTGCACACTGGTTGGAACAAAGAGTGAAGACTTACCAAAAAATGACAGAAGACGCGCTGAGTAACCACATAAGTAATGAATTAGGAGTGGATGTACGGTATACTCACTAGTCGCGGCAGTGTAGTATGCCAAACCACCCCTTGCCTCTGAGCTACAAGTCAGCCATCCTATTCTTTCTTTGCATCACACCGGCGTACTTTTGGCCTTCTGTACGAGTCCGATCATTCTTTTCATCGTATCATCGTCGTACGGGAAAGTGGAAAGTTTGGAAGTTATCACATCTAGGACGTCAACGATGAGATTTTTCATGGAAGACCAGCCTTGGATCAGTTGGCTCACCGACGCAGCCATGTGCTAAGATCCCCATGAGCTCGTCATACACATCGAGTGGAAGGCGACGACCCTCGAAAACAACAGGATATAGTGACCAGTGATTCCTGTCCAAACAAGCATCAGCGGTCAGAACACCAATATGGCAGCATATAGCAAACTCGCCAATAAAGGGACTCCATCCGATGCTCTATACACTGCATTAGTGAAAGCTGCGCTGAACTTGAGTGGGACAGTTATAACGCACTGACATGGGCCGGAGACTTCACTCCGAATAGTTCAGATATCATGTAACTTGCGTCATATGTCTCCAACCAGAACAAACATCGTGATTCGTGGCAAACATAGTAATAAGACCATGATATCTGCTCGTCGTCAGTGGCCATAATGTCTAGCACCAAGTCATGGTCCTTCGACGGGATGATTAGTTGGTCGGCTCTTATAAGCTGCTGCAGGTAAATATAGAAATCTTCTATTTCTTCCCTTAATGTCGGGTCGTGCATGTCAGTGTCAGTAAACAATCTCTTTAATCAAGCATTAATCGTGACAGGGAAATTTCAAGGCCACTGACAAACGCACCCTCTCCTGATCATAGAAATACAGGGCACCATCCGGATGAGTCCCCGGTATCCACGGGGTACAATCTTGCTTGAGCATGCCCTGCTCGGACTCGCGAGGCTCCAGATAACTATGGAGAACTCAGTGAAGGCCGAACGACGTTATCCATGTCATCACGTACTGGTGGAATACAGTTGTTAATGGTTTCACATAATACTCCGTCTCCTCGCGGGATCTGCCAACAGACGTGAAAAGTTGTAATAGTATGACGATAGAGCCTACTTGCATCACGGCATTCTTCGTGTATCGCGGAACTTGATCGGAATTGATGAGCTGCACAGAGCGACCTTCAGGCAAGAAACAGTCATGTAGCGAGGTACCAGGAGAACGTATGAGTTCTTCGTCTCGAAGATCCGCCGCGGCAGTGACCGCGGACGAATGGGCGGTTCCGGTGTCAACCGTGAATGGCTTTTCTACGAATTGGGGTGGATTGATCGAAGGAGAGACAGGAAGTGATTCTGTTGATGGATTTTGGAACTCGAAAACCACGCTGGTCAGAGACTGTTTCCTCTGTTTTTCATCATTGGATGACTCGGATGGGCTCTGCGGCTCGTGCGGATAGGAAGACACCGATGGTTGGACTACGGGATTGACGCCGCCATCTCCGTGAGTGTGAGGGGATAGATTCGTCGTAAGGACTTCGAGGCGAGGGAGCTGGTGGGGCGAATGAGAACGGTTCATCGGGGACGGTGACCTGGACAGATGATCTCTTGAACGCGAGGGGTCTGGGCCACGCCCGAATTGGCGATGAGTCGCCCTAGGGTGTCGCGATGGTTGGCCGACCGCCGGAACACGCGTCGATTCGCGCGAGTTTGTGATGATTGAGAGCCTGGAACTGGCCCTGCTCTGAATGCTGACGGCGCTCATGTTCCCGGAGCTACGATGAGCGAGGCTTCTTCCATCAAAGGGGTGTAGGGGATTGGTTGCATGTAGTTGATCGACCGAAAGGCTGGCTAGGGTTGGAGGAGGAGTGCCGAGTGCCGCCGTCGCCGTTTGCCTCTCTTGCAGGAGGTTCGGGTAGTTCGCCGAGTTTGGGACGGTGCTAGCTGCGACGACATGATATTCCCTCGAAACAGCCGAACCACCCGACCCCGAATACGAACATGCGCTTGTCCTGGTATCACAAAATGGAGGTTCAGATGGTTTGGGTCTTCGCAACGTACCCGGTTTTCCGAGCCCACCACGACAACGCAACAATGCGCTCAACTTGCGGCCAAGGAAGGCCAAGAGAGAGGCCCAACGGCCCGGAACCTTTTGAATGTGATCCCTCGCAAGGCGTAATACGCGCAGAAACTCGAGAAGGGCTTCGAGTACGGAGGCCATCATCATGGCCGTGCCAAAGGAGAAGAACTCAAAGGGCCAAGCTATCGCATCGTTTTTCGATTCGTTTATCACAAAGGCGCCTCATGTTGGGCACGAGCCAATTGAGAGCCGATTGTATCAAACACCCGGTAAATTAACTACTCGCCGACAAAGACACCCATGGCATGCTTGACCCCTGTTGCGTATCGAATAGAGTCGCGTACCCGACACAGCCCCAAGTATAAGGTTCTTACGGGGTGAGGCTGCGCTGTCTACACGGGTGCTTGGTGTAGGTGGAATTTTTTTACCCTTACATCACTCATTTCGTTTTGTCTAGCCCACGGTTGGAGAGAAGTCGTGAATACAAATAGCGTTATTCGTAGCACGGTCGTACAAACAAATACCCGGAACATACATAATATGAGTCTAGATACGTGAAGGGCTAAACCCCTCCGAAGTTACTCTGTCGTTCAGCCATCGACGGTATGCTGTGGCTGTGGGCAACGTCTGGAGCGCGACGGGTGGGAAATGGACTAAAAAGGTCCTCCCCGAGTTCCTTAATACGCTTGGCGACGCCATCGCGTGCGCGCCGTAACGCAAGCTTGCTATTAAGCCACAAGTCAAAGTCTTCCGTGGATTCCCAAGCAAGCTGAATGCACCACATGATGAGGAGTGCAGTAATCACCGACATAACAGTGACGAAGGCACGTGTCGAGGTGTTTGAGATACTGAAGCACAAGAGCAACAGTGCAACGAAAAAGATCACCATTCTATCCACGGTGGTTGGTTGGTTCATAAACATGAGCAGAAGCTAACGTCTGAGAGGACAGAGACGACGTACGCCCACATCAGCAAAGCCCACGGAAGACTGAAAATAATAGCCATCGGTTCAAGGCCGCAGATCTTGTGACAATTCTGGTAGAGATACGTCGACTATCCAAATGTTACCGTGACTATGGCACGCATGTCAGCCGCGACGGACTCACCGCGCCTGCAGGGTCTTCTTTCTGCTTGGTACGGTTATGACGGACAAGGAGCAGGCCGATAACGATGCTTCCTATGCTAGCTTCTACCGAAAGAGAGCTAGCGATCTGTGACGGAGATGTGAAGATGGTCACTTGACTCGCGCTCGTCAAAGCACTCCCGTTCAGATTGGACAGGACTACGCCGGGGATAGCGAGAAAGCCCACATTGGCCGTAAGCATCACGGTCGACTGGAAAGCAAAGGTCATGTAGAATGAAGAACAGCCACATAAGGACGTGAAAACATACCCAGAGGATTATATCTTCCCATTCTCCTATGAGTTTAGTCATGAAGCTCTTCCAGACTGTTTCAATGATGACTTCGTCTGTCCATAATCTCTCCATTTCTCGTAGATGAATCTCGGGAGCAAGGAAAAGCAATGGTGATAACAAAGTGATGAGTATCGATCTTTCACGTTTCGGTTTGTCATACACAGTTTGGTCCCTGACAAGCCGCGCATGCTTCTGTCCATGGAAGTATAGGAATCTCCAATGTGCTGTACGCTACATGAGCGACGTATGCGGCCTGGCTGGGACAAAAAACGAGGCTTACCAAAAAACGACAGAAGACGCGCTGAGTGGCCCCATAAGTAGTGAGGGAAGAGTGGGAATACTGTGTACTCACTAGTCGCGGCAGTGTAGTAAGGTAAACCACCCTTTGCTTCTGAGCTACAAGTCAGCCATCCTATCCTTTCCTTGCATTACACCGGCGTACTTTTGGCCTTTTGTACCAATCCGATCATCCTTTTCATTATCTCATCATCGTACGGTAACGTGGAAGATTTGGAAGTCATCACATCTAGGACGTCAACGATGAGATTTTTCATGGAAGATCAGCCTTGGATCAGTTGGCTCACCGACGCAGCCATGCGCTAAGATCCCCATGAGCTCATCATACGCATCGAGTGGAAGACGACGACCCTCGAAAATGGTTGGAAAAAGTGACCAATGACTCCTATCCAAACGATATCAGCGGTCAGAAAAACCAATCCTGCAGCATATAACAAACTCGCCAATAAAGGGACTCCAACCGATGCTCTGCACGCTCAATTAGTGGAAACTGCGGCAAACTTGAGTGGAATAATTGTAACGCACTGACATGGGCCGGAGACTTGACCCCGAATAGTTCAGATATCATATAACTTGCGTCATATGTCTCCAACCAGAACAAACATCGTGATTCGTGGCAAGCATAGTAATAAGACCATGATATCCGCTCCTCGTCAGTAACCATGATATCTAGAACCAAGTCATAGTTCTTCGACGGGATGATTAGTTGGTCGGCTCTTATGAGCTGCTGCAGGTAGACATAGAAATCTTCTATTTCTTCCCGTAATGTTTGGTCGTGCATGTCAGTGTCAGTAAACAATCTCTTCAATCCCGCATTAGTCGTGGCTAAGAATGTCCAAGGCCACTGACAGACGCACCCTCTCCTGATCATAAAAATACAGGGCACCATCCGGATGAGTTGCCGGTATCCATGGGGTACTATCTGGCTTGAGCGAGCCATGCTCGGACCCGCTCGGCTCGAAATAACTGGAGAGAACTCAGTGAGGGCTGAACGACGTCGTCCGTCCATGTCATCACGTACTGGGGGAATACAGTTGTTAATGGTTTCACATCGTACGCCGTCTCCTCGCGGGATCTGCAAACAGATGTGAAAAGTTGTAGAAGTATGATGATAGACCCTACTTGCATCGTGACATTCTTTGTGTATCGTGGAACTTGATCGGAATTGATGAGCTGTACAAAGCGACCTTCAGGCAAAAATTCTTCCGGTAGCGAAGCCGTAGGAAACTCTTCATCTTGAAGGGACTCCGCAACAGTTACGGGGGGTGAATTGGCGGTTGGGGTGTCAATTGTGAATGGCTCTTCTGTCAATTGGGGTGGATTGATAGAAGAGAGAGGAAGTGACTCTGTTGATGGATTCTCGAACTCGATAACCACACTGGTCGAAGACTGTTTCCTTTGATTTCCATCCATGGGCGGTGGGCTCAGCGGCTCGTGCGAATGGGGAGACACCGAGGGGGGTTGAACTACAGGACTGACTCTGCCATCTTCATATGCAACATGGGGTGGATTCGACGTAATGATTTCGAGGCGGGGGAATTGGTAGGGCGTATGAGGACGGGTTGTCGGGGTCGATGGCCTGGACGGACGGTCTCTTGAACGCGATGGATCTGGGCCACGTCCGAATTGACGATGTGTCGCCCTAGGAAGTCGCGATGGTTGGCCGAGCGCCGGGGCACGCGTCGACTCGCGCGAGTTTGCGATAATTGAGAGCCTGGAACTGGCCTTGCTCTGAATGCTGATGGCGCTCAGGTTTCCGGAGCTGCGATGGGCGAGGCTTCTTCCTTCGAATGGGGTCGGCGAATTGCTTGCATGTAGTTGATCGATGGAAAGGCTGGCTAGGGTTTGAGCTGGGATGCCAACGGCCGGTGTTGGTGCCACAGTTGCCGTTTGCCTCCGAGTCTCTTGTGGGTTCGGGTAGTTCGCCGAGTCTGGAACGGAGCTTGCTGCGACGACCACATATTCCTTCGAAACAGCCGGACCACCCGACACTGAATATGCCCTTGCCCCACTGCCACAATATGGAGGTTTAGATGGTTTTGGGCTTCGCAACGTACCCGGTCTTTCGAGCCCACAACAACGTAACAATGCGCCCAACTTGCGTCCAAGGAAGGCTACGAGCGAGGCCCAACGGCCCGGGAAATGCTGAACGTAATCCCTCGCAAGGCGTAATATGCGCAGAAACTCGAGAAGAAGTTTGAGTATGGTGGCCATGCAAAGGGAGGAGGGCCAAGAAGGACCCCGCTCACATCGTTTTCATAAGACGGCATGGGCGCCTCATGTTTTGGACGAGCCAATCGCCTGCAAACTCCCAGGGTCGGGCTCAGCTATCAACACATGGCTATAAAGTCTCGCATTGCTCGCTGCGATTTCTCTGGCCCATCAACTACTTGCCACTGGTGATATACGAATACAAGACCTGTGCACGGACACCTGACCGGTTTCCTGGGTATTTCCGAGCGTTCTTTGGGAGGCCTCGTTGCGCATCGAAGCAGTTTCCGAATATAGTCGTCTGCCCGACACTACCCTGTTATTGGACTTGTATCAGGTATCTGGTTTCTCTCGGACCCCATTTGATTCCAACTGATATAACTTTTTGGCAACTTCACATTCATTCTCGTTCAATGGTCAACAAAGGACGAGCACCCTCTGGATATTCAGCCGTAAAGGTGTGTTACTTTATTAAATGGACCTGCCAAGACGAGAGTCAGGCACCGGTTTACCACTTTGGAAGTCTTGTCATGCTGTCGGTCCTAGTGCGGTTAGTCGGGTTATTTGGGGGTACTGTATCGGTCAACCGTTGCTGGCTAGCTCCATGTGTCTCGAGTGCAGCTGGTCGATATGACCGTCACACTAGTGATGGTTTCTGTGCGACATCATGCCGGGTCAACCACTGGGTTAAAGGCGGACTGTGACGAGGGCTGCCAGTGTGGCGCTCACGAGCACAGCGCCCTTCTAAATTCATAACCTACCCGAAGTGAGTTCTCCCATCATCCCTGCGCCTTCTCACCCCATTCTACGCAGACATCATCGCACACAGAGTCGGGGTCACGAGCTCACAGCTACTGGTGTTGCTGCGGAATTTTGGCTCGACCTCACTTATGTAATATTCCAAGATGGAAGCTCTATTTTGTGTATGCGGATGTTGGAGCTCAGCGAGGACGAGATAGTGTAGCCAGAGATAGCGTTGCGCTTGGCATCACGGCAGGCTTACCTAGATCACATCGTATACGGCTTTAACGTGAGAGCACCCAGTGTGATCCTGTTCCAGTTAATATCAGGATGTGGATGTCCACACCCGTGGCAATCCGGAACAGCGGCACAGATGTCAGAAGGAGGAAGAATAAGGTGCACTGCAAAAATAAGTATTGCTGATGGCTAGCTGCTTGTCGCTCCAAATCATTGATATTGATGAGGGTATGAGCGCAACTATACTCGAGCATTCCACGGAAGCCGGGATCGCCTTGGTTTTCACTGGGACATGCCAGGTATTGGTCTCTTATTAATGCACCTACTGGTGTCCTACCATTTCACGCCGTGTTCAGAGTGAACGAGTCTACTGCTAGTTCGTTCGCGTGCTCATCATGCTCCACTAGCGTGATCCTAGTATTGGGAAAGTGCCTTCCGCACTGCGGCTGAGGTGAGGTTTCCCGCGGTCATGCCGGTCATGAAACGAGGCAACGTGTTCATGCCACTATTTACTATTCGTTTAACAAATGTCCTACGACCACGGGAAGTAACTTAATCACCTAGATTCCTTGGATAGTTACTGTCACTTATTCGCATGGTGGACAAATGGAAGGTAGGTGTAGTCCCGGCTTCAGTTGAACATACACCACAGGCAGACCCGTGAAATAGACGATTACCCCAATAACAAGCGCAAAATGAACGGCCAAAGCGGGCGCCATTTGTCAGATCCACGCCTGAGCCATCACACAACTGCGTGGGACCGTGTAAGCGGCTGCGGGCTCACAACGACCGAGTATTTATCTGCCTGTCACTTGTCTGGGGAGTAGCCATGTACAGCAAAGCATAACAAGCTGCTAGGTGCAGAATAGAAGAATAAAAATCGGTGCGACATTAGTCCCGAGAACTCCGTTACTAGACGAAGCAGCTCAAAATACAGCTGGAAGAGCTAATTTGAGAAAATAAACCTTGTTCGTTTTACGCATACTAGATCATGCGCAGAAAACCAATGAGGCCGAAGTCGCGTGGACCGGTCGGATATTGAAAGGCTATGAAGGCAGGAGACCCAAACCCAGGATTTGCTGTGGTAAAGTTAACGCTGTTCCTTCCGCCTCCGAGCAGCCTGTGGCGTCCACGCCTCAGGCTGCCATTCTCTATCCTTTAGAATAGGAGGCAGTTCCGAGCTGTGGGATGGCCGCGAAGTGTGTTTGACATCGTGAAGTTCCGAGGAAGGCGGTGGTGCTTCGAGGCCATCAGAAGAGCACAGGTCCGGATCCTGTTTTCTACTACGAATTTCCTGCGGAGTTGACGGGGATGTATTTTGGTCTATCGCGACTGCAGGCGCCGAGGCGGCAGATATACGTGCGCGTTCTTCCTGGTCTCTGGCCTGAATAATGGCCGCGTTATGCAGAACGCGCTGTTGACGCTCTAGATCCACCCGGAGCTCCTGAAAATGAAGTAGAAATGGTATAAGCGGCACAGCTACGCATTTTCGAAACAGGAACACACCTCGAGAGTAGGCGGATCCGTCCGTGTGTGGGAGAGCCAAGAGACCCATTGCACTGCACACGGAGCTCAGTCCATGGACGAGTCAGTACACGTTATGCGAAAATTGACAGACCAGGGACACGTCTTGCACCGCCGACATAGTCCGACATGTCCTCATACTGTATTCTGCGCCGTGTCCGGAGTTGATCTGTATCATGATAATGCACATAAATCAAGACCTACAGCCCAGAGAAGCCGAGACACACCATCGCCCAGACTAGGATACTCAAAGAACCTATTCCCTTTGGGTGAAATATTACGAGTGCTGTCAGTGGAACAACTAAGGACCGCTCGAACCTTCGAGATCCGTTCCAACGAAATAACGCTACATAAGACAAGACAAAAGATTGGGTCTTCAGGGACAAGCAAAAAAATTTCAGCTGGAGACGTACCGGTCGATAGACGGATCGCCAAATTTTTTTTAGAAAGGACATGAAAAGCCAGTACGCAGATACCGTGACTGAGCACAAATTGCTTGAATAACGAATAATAACGGAGCGCCGACTCGGCCCCGAACATCCGGGGATCACGTGATCGAGGACTAGGTCATCAACCGGTGTAACCGAATCCCGAGCCCGGTATTGCGTTCAAGTTCATCGCCATCGCCTGTTGAGAAACGACAACTGACATTGTCTCTGTGCTTGCCCAGGGCTTGTCGGATCAAGTGCATACAAAGCGATTACGGGTACACTGGCGATGCCAGCTCCGCAGAGTCACGGGCCAGCCTCAGCATGAATTTCAGCGCCTGACTGGCGGCGGTGCCACGGCCCCCGATTCGGACTCGTTCTTAGAGCCCGACAGGCCTGAAACACGGTGTCGTCGTATGCTCATTTGTTATACCCGGACCATAAGTTTTCTGCTTACACACTCACCGCTTTCACCGCCGGTGACGTTACCGCACTCAGTGGCACCGGGAATGGTTTAAGCATGATCAATTGCGAACAGATGCCAAGTATCAAGCCCAAGCATCCACGGTGTTAGTGGAAGGCGGAGAGAGGGTGGATTCGTGCTGTGATTCCTGGCACCGGGGATCACGGCCTCTCATAGCCTTACTGTTTGGGAGGTCGGTCTTTAGGCAAGAATGGTCTTATTCTTGGTACCGACGAGTTGGTCGTC
>Ga0137394_10002216_pt1 | contig 14323 bp, 16 predicted proteins | sample czobulk116metaG_FD_108278 | JGI IMG/M metagenome (GOLD analysis project Ga0137394, IMG submission 108278) | Vadose zone soil microbial communities from Angelo Coast Range Reserve, California, USA - czobulk1.16 metaG | ecosystem: Environmental > Terrestrial > Soil > Vadose zone | place: USA...
CGGGAGACTTCCACCTCGATGCCGGCCGCGCGCAGCCGTGACAGGAGCGCAGCCTGAGACTTGCCCGCGCTCTGAAGGTGGTCGGCCTTGATGGAGACGCGAACGCCGATCTGGGCGAGGTCCAGGAGCGTCTGCTCGATCTTGCGGCTGGTCAGCCCGTAGATCGCGATCTGCACCGAGACGCGGGCCTGGGCGAGGGTGTCGACGACGAGGGCCTCGGCGCCGCCATGGGGAGAGAAGCGGGCCGTCCCCGGGCAGCTGAACTCCGCTTCCGGCGGGTGCTGGGCGTGGGAGGCGAGAGCCGGACGGGAAGCGGGGGCGAGAAGCGTCAGCGCGAGCGCCCACCCTGCCCATGGTCGGGGTCGCATCACCCGGCCATTATCTCAATGGGAGTGCGCAGGCCCAAGGTTTCCAGGCGAGCGAACCTGTTCCCGCGCGAACCTGTTAGGATGGTCGAGGAGTCAAGGGAGGGAGGTCAACCCATGCTGATCAAGCGTGACCAGGACAGGAAACTGCGCGGAGAAGACATTCCCGCCTCGGAGATCACCGCGGAGCGGCTCTATCTCGACCGCCGGGCCTTCATTGCGGGAGCGGCGGCGCTGGCCCTGGCCCCGTCGGGGGTGAGAGCCGAGAGTCATCTCGCCCCCCTCAAGGCAACCAAGAACCAGGCCTTCACGCTGCCCGATGCGCTGACCTCCTACAAGAACATCACCTCCTACAACAACTTCTATGAGTTCGGCACCAACAAGGACGACCCGGAGCGCCTGCAGGCCTCGCTGAAGACGCGGCCGTGGACGGTCAAGGTCGAGGGGCTCTGCGCCAAGCCCACGACCTTCGACATCGAGGAGCTCCTGAAGTTCGCCCTCGAGGAGCGCGTCTACCGGCTCCGCTGCGTGGAGGCGTGGTCCATGGTCATTCCGTGGATCGGCTTTCCCCTGAAAGATCTGCTCAAACGCGTGGAGCCCACGGGCCAGGCCAAGTACGTCGAGTTCACCACCCTCGTCAACCCCGCCATGTTTCCCGGGCAGAAGCGGGGATTCTTCGGCTTCTCCCTCGACTGGCCCTACACGGAGGGGCTCCGGCTCGACGAGGCGATGCATCCGCTGACCCTGATGACCGTCGGGCTCTACGGCCAGGTGCTGCCGAACCAGAACGGCGCGCCGTTCCGCGTGGTGGTGCCGTGGAAGTACGGCTTCAAGAGCGCCAAGTCCCTGGTGAAGATCCGCCTGACCGCGGACGAACCCAAGACCGCCTGGAACAAGGCCGCGCCGAGCGAGTACGGCTTCTATTCGAACGTGAACCCGCAGGTCGACCATCCGCGCTGGAGCCAGGCGACGGAGCGGCGCATTCCCGAGGTCCGTCGCCGGGAGACCCTCATGTTCAACGGCTACGGCGATCAGGTCGCGTCGATGTACACGGGGATGGACCTGAAGAAGTTCTACTAGGGCTCGCGTGTCGTCTCGCGGTCGGGTCGTGCTCAAGGCGGCCGTCTGGGTGGCCAGCCTCTGGCCGCTCGGCGTGCTGGTGCGCGGCTGGCTCGCGGACGATCTCACCGCCAATCCCATCGACTACATCACGCGCACCCTGGGGCTCACCGCCCTCGTCCTGCTCCTCGCGAGCCTCGGCATGACCCCGCTGCGCATCCTGTTCCGCTGGTCCTGGCCCATCCAATTCCGGCGCCTCCTCGGCCTCCTGGCCTTCTTCTACATCTGTGTGCACTTTTCCGTCTGGATAGGTCTCGACCACTTCTTCGCCTGGAAGCGCATGGGACAGGACGTGCTCAAGCGGCCCTTCATCACGGTGGGCGTGCTCGCCCTCGTGCTGCTCATCCCGCTCGCCGTCACCTCGACGCAGGGCATGATCAAGCGCCTCGGCGGCGCCCGCTGGCGGCTGCTCCATCGCCTGGTGTACGTGGCGGGCGTGCTCGGGGTGCTCCACTTCCTGTGGCTGGCCAAGAAGGGTCGTACCACGCCCTACTACTACGTCATCGTGCTGGGGGCCCTGCTGGCCGTGCGGCTCTGGGACTGGGGACGGAGGCGGGTGGGGCGGATGGGCTTCGAGGCTAAGGACGAAAGCCGGGGCCCGACGCCCCGGCCTTCGTCCTCTGCCTAGCGCTTACTTCGCCGGCGTGTAGTAAGGATTGGTGCCGGACGCGTGGTCGGTGGCGTCCAGCACTTCCTCGATCTCCGGAATCTCTTCCTTGATGAGGCGCTCGATGCCGGCCTTCAGCGTGACGTCCGCCGCGCCGCAGCCCTGACAGCCGCCGCCCATCTGGATGTAGACCCTGTTGTCCTTGACTTCCATCAGCTGGACGAAGCCGCCATGGCCGGCCACGGCCGGATTGATGGTCGAGTCGATCAACTCCTGCACCTTGGTCGCCAGATCCTCGCTCATGTCCTCACCTCCCTGGGGGGCCTAGTCTACACCCGATCGGCCGGCGGATGCGCGTGCCTTGACAGCCGGGGCGGGCGCCCCCTAGCATCCCCCGAGACCCTACCGGGAGGCCCACCCATGGACTACGCCGACTACCAGCACCTGCTCTTCGACCGCCGTCCGAACGGCGTCGTGCTCGTCACCATCAATCGCCCCGAGGTGATGAACGCCACCAACGCGCGACTGCACTGGGAGCTGACCCAGGTCTGGCTGACCATCGACGCCGACCCGGCGGCGCGCGTGGCCCTCGTGACCGGAGCGGGGCGTGCCTTCTCGGCGGGCGGGGACATCGCGCTCGTGGAGGAGATGACGGCGAATCACGAGGCGGTAGCCCGCACGTTGCGCGAGGCTTCCGACCTCGTCTACAACATGATCAATCTCGACAAGCCGGTGATCTCCGCCATCAATGGGGTGGCGGTGGGCGCGGGCCTCGTGGTCGCCCTCCTCGCCGATGTCAGCATCATCGCCGAGACGGCCAGGTTCACCGACGGCCACACGCGGCTCGGCGTGGCCGCGGGCGATCACGCCGCCATCATCTGGCCTCTTCTCTGCGGCATGGCCAAGGCGAAGTACTATCTCCTCACGAGCGAGTTCATCGACGGCCGGGAGGCCGAGCGCATCGGTCTCGTCAGTCGCTGCGTCCCCGCGGACAAGCTCATGGAGACGGCCTCGTCGGTGGCCGACGCGCTGGCCAGGGGCAGCCAGCCCGCGATCCGGTTCACCAAGCGCGCCCTCAACAACTGGCTGCGCCAGGCCGGCCCCATCTTCGACCAGTCCCTGGCCCTCGAGATGCTGTGCTTCGGCTTCGAGGACGTGAAGGAAGGCGCCCGCGCCATACGCGAGAAGCGCGCCCCGTCCTTTCCATCGGCGCAGTGAGCTTCGCGGTCGCCCTCGCCATCTTCCTCCTCTCCCCCGCCTGGGTGATGGCGCAAACGCCCGACTGGGAGAGCGTGATGGGCGCGGCGCAACGCGCCGAGGAGGGAGGACGCCTGGGCGACGCGGAGCAGCTCTATGCCGTCGCCATCGCCAAGACGCAGGGCTTCGACGAGAAGGATCGGCGCATCGAGCAGAGCCTCACCGCGCTCGGCGAGCTGTACGGCGCGCAGGGACGCTATGCCGACGCGGCGCGCTTCTACGACCGGGCCCTGACCGCTCTTGAAAAGGCGCTCCCCGCCGGCGATCCCGGGCTGGTGCCGGGATTGAATCGCCTGGGCGTCATGTGGCGGCTCCAGGGACGCGCGCTCGATGCCGAGCCGCTGCACCGTCGCGCCCTCGCCATCGCCGAGAAGACTCTCGGCCCCGGCGATCCGGCCGTCGCGGTATCCATGGCCAACCTCGCGGAGATCTACATGGCGCGAGGCCGCTTTGCCGAGGCGGAGCCGCTCTTCCGCGGCGCCCGGAGCATCTACGAAAAGGCCCTCGGCGCGGGCCATCCGGAGGTGGCGAAGTCGCTGTCGAGCCTGGGAACGCTCTACAAGGAGCAGGGGCGCTTCCGGGAGGCGGAGCCGCTCTATCTCCAGTCCATCGGCATCGTCGAGGGCGCCCTCGGCGCGAACGACGCGCAGATCGCGCTCCCGGTGGCGAGCCTGGCCGCCCTCTACGCGGCGCAGGGACGCTACCGCGAGGCCGAGCCGCTCTTCACGCGCGCGCTCGCCATCCAGGAGAAGACCCGCGGTCCCCATCATCCAGCCGTGTCCACCACCCTCAACGAGCTGGGGGAGCTCTATCGCGCGCAGGCGCGCTGGGCCGAGGCCGAGCCGCTCTATCGCCGGTCGCTGGCCATTCGCGAGCGCGTCTTCGGCCCCGACAGCTCGAGCGTCGCGGTGGTCTTCGCCAACCTTGGTCTGCTCGACTTCGATCGAGGCCGCCACGCCGACGCGGAATCGGCCTTCAAGCGCGCGCTGGCCATCGACGATAGGCCCCCCGGGCGCGAGCATCCCGATGTGGCGACGGACCTGAGCAACCTGGGCGATGTCTACCGCGTCCAGCGCCGCTACGCCGAGGCCGAGCCGCTGTACCGGCGAGCCCTCGGCATTCGCGAGCGCACCCTCGGCCCCGATCATGCCAAGGTGGCGACGAGCCTCAACAACCTGGCCGTCCTCTACCAGTACCAGGGCCGCTTTGCCGAGGCCGAGCCACTCTTCCGGCGCACCCTCGGCGTCCTCGAGAGATCATTGGGGCCCGATCACCCGAACGTGGCGTTCACCCTCAACAATCTGGCGGAGGTCTACAAGGCTCAGGGACGGTACGCGGCGGCGGTCCCCCTCTATCCGCGCGCCATCGCCATCGCGGAGAAGCGGCTGGGCCCGGATCATCCGACGCTGGCCGCGCTCCTGGACAACTATGCCGTGGTGCTGCGCGGAGCCAAGCGGGACGCCGAGGCCCTCGAGGTCGAGGAACGGGCGCGAGACATACGCGCGCGCCACACCCAGCAGAACCCGCCACGTTAAGCTTGGCCGTGGGGGCGGCGCCGGGCTGCGGGAGAGCCCGGGTCGAGCTCGACCACGAGCCCGTCGCCCCAGCCGTATTTGCTCTTCGAGCGGGTCTGGATGTCGCGCACCAGGTCGGGCGCGCTCGCCGCGCGCACCACGCGCGCGCGGCCGCGGAACTTCCGGCCGTTCACGCTCCAGCGCACGCGCGGCTCCTCCAGGAGGTTCTGCACCCAGTGTGCGCGCAGCCGGCGCTCGGACACGAGGTAGAAGCAGCGCCCGCGCCGGGTGAACCAGATCTCGATCTCCCGCGACCGCCCCGTTTTCCGTCCGCGCGTCGTGAGATAGAGATATTGCGGCTCGTCGGAGGCCGCCGGCCCCGGCATCGGCGCCCTAGGCCGTGAGGTCGCTCGACTGGATGCGCTTGACGCCGGCCTTCTGCATGTCCGCCCAGGCCTTGGCGAGCGAGCCCTGCGTGTCGATGCCGCGGCAGGCATCCTCGATCACGGCGGCCTGGAGGCCCACCTTGCGGGCGTCGAGCGCCGACCACCCGACGCAGAAGTCCGTGGCCAGGCCCACGAAGTAGAGGGTGCGGAACCCCCGGTCCCGGACATAGCCCCGGAGCCCCGTGGTCGCCTTGCCGTCGGCTTCGAAGAAGGCCGAGTAGGAATCCATGTGCTGGCGGTATCCCTTGCGAATGATGAGCTCGGCGTGCGGGATCCGCAGGTCCTTGTGGAAGTCCGCGCCCGGCGTGCCCTGCACGCAGTGATCCGGCCACAGCACCTGGGTACCGTAGTCGAGCGCGACCGTCTCGAACGGCTTCTTGCCCGTATGCGTCGAGGCGAAGGAGATGTGCCCGGGGGTGTGCCAGTCCTGCGTCAGGATCACGTGCCGGAAGCCGGCGGCGATCTTGTTCACCAGCGGGACGATCTGGTCTCCCTCCTTGACGGGCAGGGCGCCGCCGGGGATGAAGTCGTTCTGGACATCCACGATCACGAGCAGATCCCGATCGTCCGGCTTGATCTTGCCCGCCATGCCCTGGGCGCCGGCCTCGCCGGCCCGCGCCATGAGCCCGGCCGCTGCCGCCCCCGCCATCACGCCCGAGAGGAACTCTCGTCGATTCGATCTCGCCATGTGACACCTCCTGATTGGGGGCAAGTATAGTCGCAAGCCGCGCGGCCCGCGAGATCGACCGGGTACTGGGCCAATCTGCTTCGCCGATTCTACTCAGCTCTCGCCCCGCGCCGCTGCCGCTCAGCTCGAAATGCCACGTTCTCGGTCGCCTGCAACGCTCAACGTACGTACAGGTCGCCTCGCGTTGCAGGCTCCCTCGGGCGTGGTAGTTCGAGCTGAGGGGCGGAGCCCCGAGGCGAGGGCTGAGTGGGTCTGGCTCGCAACTTGACCCAGTACCGTCGACGGCAGGCGAACGGCACGGCGGGTCCTCCTGTGCGATAATCCTCCCACGCAAACGTCCGGAGCCCGAGGACCTCGATGCCGAAGCTGAAGAAGCCGCGCGAAACGACGTCGCCCCCTGCCCCTTCGAGGCCGGACTGGATCATCGCGGGGCTGGCTCTCGTCGGACTCGCCGTCGCCGGCTATCTGACCGCGCTCAAGCTCGGCGGCAACCAGGCCTTCCTCTGCCGCGACGGCAGCGGCTGCGACATCGTCCAGGCCAGCCGGTACTCGCTCCTGGCCGGCGTGCCCACCGCTCTCTGGGGCGCGGCGGTCTACGCCGCCATCTTCGTCCTGAGCGTGCTACCGGGGACCGTGCGGCGCTGGCAGATGGCCTTCATGCTCGCCGCGGCCGCCGTCGCCTTCTCCACCTACCTCACGTACCTGTCGATCTTCGTGATCGGCGCCACCTGCCCGTACTGCCTCGCCTCGGGCGCCATCTCGCTCCTGCTCCTCGTCACCATGCTCGTGAGGCGGCCCGTCGCCCAGGGGCGGGTCGCCCAGGCCTATACCCTGAAGCGGCTGGCCGGGCTCGGCATCACCGCGGGAGTGGCGGCCGTGCTCGTCGGCGCCTTCATCTTCGCCGCGGATTTCTCCACCCCCGCGGGCTATCAGGTCGCCCTCGCCGAGCACCTCAAGAGGAACCAGGCGATATTCTATGGCGCTTACTGGTGACCCGCGTGCAAAGAGCAAAAGGCCCGGTTCGGGTCTGCCGCGGAGCGCTTGCCGTACGTGGAATGCAATCCCCTCGGGGATCACAAGACCATCGACGAGCGCTGCGTGAAGGCGGGGGTGCGCGCCTACCCCACCTGGATGATCAACGGCCAGAAGTACGAGGGCGTGCTCACGCTCGAGCGACTGGCCGAGCTCTCCAAGTTCCGCTACACGGCTCAGGCGGGGTGACGCCGTGATCCGGTCCGACGTGCGGTGCTCGAGGCGCACGCGAACGGCCGCGAAGGCAAGGAGGCCTATCTGAAATGGGAAGTCGATCTCGATCCCGCCGCTCTCGACGCCGCGCGGTCACGGTAAGCCGCCGCGGGAAGCGTTCCCCGCGACCGACGGCGCGTAAGGCCGGGGCCCGCACGAAGGCGGCCCGCGGGCCGGCCGCCTTCAAGAGCCCCGGCCTCGTGGTGAGCACTGAGTGGCTCGCCGCGAATCTCGACAACCCCCGCGTGCGGGTCGTGGACGGCACCTGGCACATGCCGCAGCTGCAGCGGAACGCGCGACGGGAGTTCGAGGAGGCGCATGTCCCCGGGGCCATCTTCTTCGACATCGACGAGATTGCCGACCGCACGACGGCGCTTCCCCACATGCTCCCCACTCCGGCGGAGTTCTCGCGTCACATGAGCGCGCTCGGCCTGTCGAGCAATGACTTCATCGTGGTCTACGACACCCGCGGCGTGGTCAGCGCCGCGCGCGTCTGGTGGACCTTCCGGGCCTTCGGGCACGACGGGGTGGCCGTGCTCGACGGCGGGCTCAAGAAGTGGAAGGCCGAGAACCGTCCCCTCGCCACGGGAGCGGCCACGCCCGCGGCCCGCCGCTTCCGCGCCAAGCTCCGGCCGGCCCTCGTGCGCGGGATCGAGCAGATGCGACGCAATATCGAGACGCGGCGCGAGCAGGTGCTGGACGCTCGCTCGCGCGGCCGCTTCTACGGCACCGAGCCCGAGCCTCGCCAGGGGCTCCGCGCCGGCCATATCCCGGGCAGCTTCAACCTGCCCTATGACATGCTGTACCGGCCGGACGGCACCCTCCTCCCCCCCGAGGGGCTCAAGGAGGCCTTTCGCGAGGCGGGGCTGGATTCGCGCAAGCCGGTGGCGACCACCTGCGGCTCGGGGGTGACGGCCTCCGTCCTGGCCCTCGGGCTCCACGTGATCGGGCACAAGAAGGTCGCGGTCTATGACGGCTCGTGGACGGAGTGGGGCGGCCGCGCCGACACCCCGGTCGAGCTCTGAGGAGGCGCTCTCTGATGGCATACACGTTCGAGCAGTTCATCGAGGATCTCGAGGCGATCACGAGCGCTGAGCCGGACCATGATGGGATCACGCGCCGGGCCGCGCCGTTCCTCAAAAAGCTCTGCGGCAATCCGGAGGCGATACCTGCCGAGTATCGCACCGCGCCCGCGGGCCAGCGGGGCCGCTATATCCTCCATCGGGGCCCGCGATTCAACGTCACCTCCGTGATCTGGAGGCCGGGTGATGAAGCGCGCTCTCACGATCACGAGACGTGGGGGCTGGTGGGGGTGGTCGAGAACGAGATCCAGGAGACGCGCTACGTTTCGAGGGGCGCGCGTTCCCTGGGAGGCAAGGTGGCTCTCGAGGTCCGCGAGGTGCTCCGCCACAAGGCCGGCGCCGTGTCGCGTCTCGTGCCTCCCCACGACGAGATCCACGCCATGCACAATCCCACCACCAAGGACACCCTGGAGATCCACGTCTACGGCAAGGATCTCATGGGACTCCAGCGCCACGTCTTCGACGCGGACGGCACCGTGAGATCGCTCGTGAGCGGCAAGTACATGAACTGCTGATGCCGGGCATCGGGGAGTAAGGATGAAGATCGCAGACGTTCGCGCCTATCCGACGTCGTTCCCCGTCCCGCCCGAAGCCCGCGTCTCGCTCGGCATCGGGACGGCGGTCAAGCGCGACGCCGTCGTGGTCAAGGTGACGACGGACGAAGGGCTGGTGGGCTGGGGCGAATCGCATCACGGCCGCTCGCCCGGCGCCGTTGCCCATCACGCCAATACCACGCTCAAGCAGCTCGTCATGGGAATGGACGCCGCCGACGTGGTCGGCGTCTGGGCCAAGATCTACAAGATGCAGCTGGGCTCCCACGGGATGGGCGCGGCCACGGCCATCGCCATGAGCGGTATCGACATGGCGCTCTGGGACATCCGCGGCAAGGCGGTGGGCTGGCCGCTCTATCGTCTCCTCGGCGGCGGCGGGCGCCCCATCCCGGCCTATGCGGGGGGCGTCTCCCTCGGCTACCAGGAGCCCGCGGCGCTCGTCGACGAGGCCCGTGTCCACGTCGAGGCGGGCTACCGGGCGGTCAAGCTCCGCATCGGCGATGCTCCCACGCGGGACCTCGAGCGCGTGGCGGCGGTGCGCAAGGCCTTCGGCGACGGGCTGGCCATTCTCTCCGACGCCAACACCGGCTACACCGTGGCCGATGCGCGCCAGGCCATGCCGGGACTGGAGGCGCACGCTGTCGGCTGGCTCGAGGAGCCGTTTCCGCCCCACGATCATCGGAGCTATGCGCAGGCCGCCACCTTCGCCCGCGTGCCCCTGGCTGCCGGCGAGAACCACTACACGCGCTTCGAGTTCTCCCGCGTCATCGAGGACGGTGTGATCACCATCCTGCAGCCCGATCTCTCCAAGACGGGGGGCATCACGGAAGGGCTGCGCATCGCGGCCCTCGCCTCGACGTGGAAGCTCTCCATCAACCCGCATACCTCGATGACCGGGCTCAACATGGCCGCGTGCATCCATTTCCTGGCCGCCATCGACAATGCCGGCTATTTCGAGGCGGACGTCTCCACGTACAACCTCTTCCGCGACAAGCTCGGCAGCGAGCCCTACCGGATCGGCACGGACGGCTGCGTGCGGCCGCTTGAGAAGCCCGGCCTCGGAGTCGAGATCGACGAGGCTTTTCTGACAGCTCACCCGGTGATCGAGGGTCCCGGCTATGTTTGAGGACCGTGGCGGGCTGCGCCTGTCCACCACTTCCGAGCGCGCCGCCGAGCAGTATCGGCTTGGCGTCGACGCGTTCCTCTCCGCCAGCGCGGGCGTCGAGGAGGCCTTCGAGGCGGCGCTCGCCGCGGATCCGGACTTCGCGCTGGGCCATGCCGGGCGGGCCCGGGGCCTCCAGGCGCGCGGCGCCGTCCCCGCCGCCAAGGAGGCGATTGGTCAGGCGCGCGCGCTCGCGGCCGGCGTCACGCCGCGCGAGCGCCGCCACATCGAGGCGCTCTCCCTCGCCATCGACGGCGATCTGATGGGCGGCCTCGCCCTCGTGCGCGAGCACCTCGCGGACACGCCGCGCGATGCCCTCGTCCTATCGCTCGTCACCGGGGTCTACAGCCTCGTCGGCGCCAGCGGTCGGCGGGATCGCGACAAGGTGCTGCGGGACCTGCTCGACGGGGTCGCTTCCGCCTACGTGGACGACTGGTGGTTCCTGGGCATGCACGGCTTCGCCTGCACGGAGTCGGGCAGCCCGGCCGAGGGCCGGCGCAAGATCGAGCGGTCGCTCGCTCTCCGGCCGCGCAACGCGAACGCGGCCCATGCCCTCGCGCACGTCTTCTATGAAGAGGGCGATAGCCTCGGCGGGGCGGACTTCGTGAACGGGTGGATCCCGGGGTACGAGCGCACCGCCCAGCTGCATTGCCATCTCTCCTGGCATCTCTCGCTCTTCGAGCTCGGGGCGGGGCGCGGTGCGCGCGCGCTCGCCGTCTACGAGGACAGCATCCGCCCCGGCGTGGCGCGCTCCGCGGCCACGGGGGCGGTGGCGGACAGCAGCGCGTTCCTGTGGCGCTGCCAGCTCTGGGGAGTGGGGCCTCCCGCGCTTCCCTGGAGCGAGATCCGGGATTTCGCGACGCGGTCCTTTCCGCGCCCGAGCACGGCCTTCGCCGAGGCCCACATCGTCATGGCGCTGGCCGCCGCCGGCGACCGCGCGGCGGTCGAGAGCCGGCTCGCGGCGCTGCGGCGCATGGAGCGCGAAGGACGCCAGCCCGCCGGCCCCGTGGTCGCCGACGTCGCCGAGGGCATGGCCGCCTACGCGTGGGGTGACTACGCCGAGGCCATCCGCCTCATCCAGCCGGTCTTCGAGGAGATCGTGCGCGTGGGCGGCAGCCGCGCTCAGCGGGACGTCTTCGAGCAGACGCTGCTGAGCTCGTATCTGCGGGCGGGCCGCGTCGAGGATGCCGAGGGACTTTTCCGCCGCCGCCTCGAGGGCCGCCCCGCCGTGCCCGGTCATCTCTCCCCTTCGTCCCCTTCACGAAGGGAGAGGGGCTGAGCTACTTCTTGGGCTCCGGCGCGGCCGGGGGATTCTTGGCGCGGATCGCCGCCGCGGCCTCCTGCATCTGCTTGACGACGCTGGGCCGGAAGCGCGCGCGCCAGAGCTCCGCAAGGGCATCGTACGTGCTGGCCAGGAGGGGGTGAATCGGGTCCATCCGGTACGCTTCCTGGAGCGCCTCTCCGTAGAGTGTCTCGGCGCGGCCGTAGTGCCTGACGCGGAAAGCCCCGCGCGCATCGTCCATGGTCTTCTGCCACACGGCGGTCTGGTCTGCGGCGACCATGGTCGCGCCCGCATCTGCCTCCTGCTGCTCTCTCTGGCAGCTCCCGGCCCGCGTGTCGCACACCCGGACCGTGGCGAGGTACGCGAAAGCTGCCTGGAGCTCGTTCTCCGTCGGCGGATAGGGACGCCAGGCGAGCTGGATCGCGTACAGCGCGTCCTTGCCTCGGATGGCCAGGAAGAGGGCGCTCTCGGGTTGACTCGAGCCCGCGCACTGCTTGGCCCGCGCGAAGAACCGGCTGGCCGGGAGCCCGCTGACGGTGACGGGATCGCGTGGATAGATCTGCGCGTCCTGGCACGCCGCGCGGAAGGTGTTCGTCTCTGTCCGCTCGTACTCCGAGAGCGAGGTGCCGTCTCGTCGAATTTCGACCGCGATCAGCCTGGTCCAGTTGGCCACCGACTGGTTCTCGGTCACGAACTCGATAGGCCGATCGATGTTTCCCGAGCTCTTCGCGCTGAGCTTCCAGCCGAGAGGTATTGCCGAAAGAAGGTTCTCGCCGGGTGGAAGGGTCGGCCGGGGGGAATTGGCGGCCGCAGGCAGGACCGCAGTCGCGAGCAGCACGAGGGCGAGCGCAAAATGCACCATACTTCACTGTACGCGCCTCCGAGGTCTGGACGTCCTCCTTATGTGTGACCTTGACGATGATGTCGCGGGTGATGCGGAACACCTTGTAATCGCTGCGGTAGGCGAGGGCGCCTGTGTCGGCCGGCCCTCGTGCTCGTCAGTACACCTCGTCGCGCTCGCCGAACTCGAAGGCCTCGGTGCGGTCCTGCAGCTCCTCAGGGGTGACCAGGCCCTTGTCGGCGAGGAGCCGCTCGAAGGAGGCGAGCCAGTGCTCGTAGTAGCGCGAGTCCTCGCCGCGCGACTCTGACTGCGCGATGGTGGCGATGAGGCTGCGTTGAAACTCCTCCCAGCCGTACAGGCGCTGGTCGTGCAGCGCGATGGCCATGCCGAAGATGCGTCCCTCCCAGGGCTCCTCGAAGACGAGCTCACCGTTCTTGCGCGGGACCGCCACCGGCCCGGTCATGTTCGCCACGAGGCGATCGGGTCGCGTACCGTCCAGAAGCGTCGCGTCCAGGAGCGTCCCGGGCGGGGGCACGCGGCACGCCGCGGGCTGGGGCACGCCGGGGCGCAGATGAAGATCGGTCACGAGCTGGCCGTCGGGGCGCTCTTCCCAGGTCGACGCCGTGAAGTGGTAGGCGGCGAGGGTGGCGGGGGGCAGCGACCACGTCTGCGCGTCGACCATGGCCTCGATCCAGTCATAGAGCGCGAGGACCTGCTCGTCGGAGGAGATCGAGTGAAACCAGGCCTGGCGGCCGTCGAAGAGGAGCATCACCACGTTGGCGAGCGCGCAGGGGCCGAGGCAGCCCCCGATGGTCAGGTGGACGCGGTTGCGGAGCTCCCGCCGCTCCCATTCACGGTGATAGAGGTCGCGCGGGACGGGCGCGTAGCCGTCCTGGACGCGCCCGCAGCAGCAGCCGTCGGCGCAGACGAAGAGCTGCCCAAGCATCCGCGCGACGTGGATGCGCCGGCCGTCGGCGCGATTGACGATGTTCCGCACGGTCAGCGAGCGGCCGCGGGCGCCTGCACGAGGGCCACGCCGATCATGGCATCGCGCGTGACGAGGGCGGTCAGCTCCGGTTCCGAGAGCCCCTCGGTGCCCTCGGGGCGCCGGGGCAGCACCATGTAGCGGATCTCGGCGCTCGAGTCCCATATGCGGATCTCGGTCCCGGTGGGCAGGTCCACCCCGAACTCATTCAGGACCACGCGCGGCTCGAGCACCGCGCGGGAGCGATACGCGGGGGACTTGTACCAGACGGGCGGCAATCCCAGCACGATCCACGGATAGCAGGAGCAGAGGGTGCACACGACCATGTTGTGAACAGCGGGCGTGTTCTCGATCACCACCATCTTGTCCCCGCCGCCGCGTCCGGAGATGCCAAGCTCGGCCAGGGCGGCCGTGCCGTCGGCGAGGAGGCGCTGCTTGTAGGCGGGATCGACCCAGGCGCGCGCGACCACCCTGGCGCCGTTCATCGGGCCCACGTCCTTCTCGTAGGTCTGCACGACCTTGTCGACCACTTCCGTCGAGAGGAGGCCCTTCTCGATGAGGAGGGACTCGAGCGCCCGCACGCGGTGGACCACCCAGGGCTCGGGCTCGGAATGATGGCTGCCCATCTCAGGACTTCTCCGCCGGCTGGAGATAGCTCTCCCAGAGATCGATGTGGACGCGCTCCTTCGGCTCGGCGGCGTCTCCCCACAGCTCACCCGACTCGAAGCTCACGCTGTAGAGCGGCTCGGGGCAGCGCCCGCGCCCGTGCGCGTGCGCATCGGGAAGAATGTACACGCCGTGGAAAGCGTGGATCCGGCCGCGATGCCCGCGCGCATAGCCGGGCAGCCGCGTGTGACCGGGCGGCTGCCAGTTGCGCGTGACGACGGCGTCCCCGGCCTTGAAGCGCGGCGAGGGATTGGGCTCGCTCTTCTCGGCCATGCCCTTGCGCACCACGTTCATCACCCGGGCGAGCAGCTCGGGGTCCTTGCGGTCGGGGAGGGGCTCGGTCGGATTCGCCTCGAAGTGCTTGGTCCGCGCCTCGAGCTCTTCGCGCTTGATCACGCCCTTCTCGATGAGGAGCGTCTCCACCGAGGCCAGCCAGTGCTCGTAGTAGCTCGTGTCGAGGTAGCGCTGCTGCCCCATGCGCTCGATGGCATGGCGGAACTCGTCGATGTTGTA
>Ga0137394_10002218_pt1 | contig 14314 bp, 12 predicted proteins | sample czobulk116metaG_FD_108278 | JGI IMG/M metagenome (GOLD analysis project Ga0137394, IMG submission 108278) | Vadose zone soil microbial communities from Angelo Coast Range Reserve, California, USA - czobulk1.16 metaG | ecosystem: Environmental > Terrestrial > Soil > Vadose zone | place: USA...
CCGAGCATGACCTCTTCATTCAGTCCATGAAGTTGAAGAACACCCTTCGGTGGATGAAGGGCGAGGATCTCATCACCCACCTCGGGCAAGAGTATTACGACTAGATCGAGCTAGTCAGCGTGGGCGGCAGCGGATTTTGCATCGACGGCATCTAGCACGCGCGAAGAGTACACCAGCGCTGCTCCGGCGTTCATGCCAACGGCGACACCGAGCGCTTCGGCGATCTCTTCCTTGGTGGCGCCGGCCTTCAGCGCCGCGTCGGTGTGCACGACGATGCAACCATCGCAGCGAGTTGTAACGGCGACGGCGAGCGAGATGAGCTGTCGCGTCTTTTCCCCCAGTTTGCTGGTCTTGGAATTGGCGGCACTCAGCGTTTGATAGCCGCGAACCGTGTCCGGCGAGACCTTCATCAGGTCTCCGATTCGGGCGCCAACTTCCTTATGGTATTGATTCCAATCCATCATCATGGCTTTCTCTCCTCTTTTGTAAAACCGGAATCGGCCCGTAGCAGGTCAGTTTCCGGGAAACGATTGTCGAGATCAATTTTACACAGCGCCACCAATGCGCGCACGACTAGAAACTAACTCGTGAGTGGCGCAGCGGTAGAAAATCGAACCTCCGGCCTCTTGGTTCGTAGATATGGCATTGCCGTTGCCCAGGGAGCCGAAGCAAAAAGGACTCACCGAGCTCTGGCCGCAACCGCTGACGGTATAGCTTACATTAACTCTTCGACGAACGAGCGAGCCGCGTCGGGAGGCACGCGCAGGCCGCGATGGACCAGCGGACCGTCGTTCAGAACCGGCTCGACACCGTGCAAAGTGGGTACGTCGGTGCGCACGAAGAATTTCCCGATGGGGATTTCATCCCCCCAGAGCAGTGATTTTTCCATGGCTGCCAACCAGTTGGTGGGGTCATAGGCGGAGTCGTCTTCGAGTTTCTTCACACGCGGGCGGAACCATTGGTATGTGTTGTCGTGATTGTACGTGACGCAGGGACTGAAGACGTCCAGAAACGAGAACCCCGGATGTTGGACACCTTGCTTGATCAGCTCGGTGAGGTGTTTCTGCTCGCCGCTGTAACCCCGAGCAACGAACGTGGCGCCTGCGGCCAGAGCCAGGGAAATGGGATTAATCGGTGCCTCGATGTTGCCGAAGGGCATGCTTTTCGTCTTCATGCCGACGCGGCTTGTCGGCGAGGTCTGGCCTGTTGTCAGGCCGTAGATCTGGTTGTCCATGACGACGTAAAGCAGGTCCACATTGCGGCGCATGGAGTGGACGAAGTGATTGCCGCCAATTCCGAATCCGTCACCGTCCCCGCCCGTCACCAGCACAGTGAGCCCGTGATTGGCGAGCTTTAGACCGGTAGCCACCGCCAGAGCTCGGCCGTGCAGAGTGTGCATGCCGTAGGTATTCATGTAGCCGGGGAAGTTGGAGGAGCAGCCGATGCCGCTTATGGTGACCACGTTGTGCGTCGGTATCTGTAGCTCGACCAGGGCTTTTTGAACGGCAGCGAGCACTCCGAAGTCGCCGCACCCGGGGCACCAGTCGGGATCGACTCTGCCTTTCATGTCGGCCATGGTCAGTTGACTGGCACGCTGTACGCTTGTGGCCATGTGCGTCTCCTCCTTAGACCATAATCTCGTGCATGGGAACGGAGAGGTGCGTCTTACCGGCGAGTTGTTCCTTCACTGCTTCCACAATGTGGTGCGGCATGAAGGGCTCGCCGTCGTACTTGCGAATGTGGCCGTCCGGCACGAAGCTGGTTTCGCTCCGCAGGTAGCGCGCAAATTGCCCGCTGTAGTTGTTTTCCACCATGATGCTGTGCCGCGAGTTTCTTAAAATCTCGAGAATTGCCTCGCCGTGCAGTGGCACGAGCCACCGGATCTGGAGCTGATTAGCAGAGATTCCTTGGTCATTGAGGATCTCACAAGCCTCCTCAATCACCCCTTTCGTCGACCCCCAGCCGATCAAGGTCACATCGGCATTGCCTGGACCTATCAGTGCGGGAAGCGGAACGGCGGCCTCAATGCCAGCTACCTTGCGCATGCGTTTTTCCATCATGGCGCGGCGCTTGACCGGGTTGGTGAACTCGTCGCTGATCAATACGCCGTCTTCCATGTGCTCGTCAGTGGCGACCGTGTGAATGTGCCCAGGCACGCCCGGAATCGCCCGCGGTGAAATGCCGCTCTCGGTGATCTTGTAGCGTTTGTAATCCCCGTTTGTCGCGACCTCGGAGGCCGCTCCGTTGGTTGTGATGAGTTCCCCGCGATCGACTGGTGGGTTAAAATCCAGTTCCTTGGGTTCCACACTCAGCCTGCCTTCGGAAAGCAGCAGATCGCACAGCACGAGGCCCGGGCACTGGAAGCGGTCGGCGATATTGAATATCTCGGGGATCAGCTTGAAGCAATCGCCGATGTCCAGCGGAGCCGCAATCACTCTCGGATAGTCGCCGAAAGCTGCGCCGAGCATTTGCCAGAGGTCACCCTGCTCGGTCTTCGTGGGAACGCCTGTGGACGGGCCGGCTCTCTGGCAATTGATGACCACCACGGGCGTCTCGATCATTGCGGACATGCCAAGGCCTTCGCTCATCAAGGCGAAGCCGCCGCCTGAGGTAGCGCACATAGCGCGGACACCGGCGTGTGCCGCACCGATCGTCATGTTGATCACACCGATCTCGTCCTCCACTTGGCGGACCATGATGCCGGCTTTGCGAGCGTGCGCCGCCATCCAGTGCAGAACGCCGGTCGAAGGGCTCATGGGGTAGGCACAATAAAACTTCACGCCCGCCGCCGCGCCGCCCATGGCCATTGCAACATTGCCGCTCAGGATCGCGTAGCGATTCTCCGTTTTCGGAAGCGGATTCGGAAAAGCCACGAAGTGCGCGGCAGCATAATCATAGCCGGCACGCGCGACACCGATGTTTTCGGCAACCACGGCATCGCCTTTTTTCTTGAACTGTTCCCGGAGGACTTCCTCTAACGCAGAGAAACCGATGCCCATCATGTGCAGGCCCGCGCCGATTGCTAGCGTGTTCTGCGCGACTTTGTTTCGCGTGATGTCGGACAACTCGGAAACCGGAAGAGGGCAAAGCTGCACGCCTTTAGCGGCCGTGTCCGGCTTGATCGTTTCGGCATTGTAAATGCACGCAGCTCCAGCAGTGAGCAGCTTCAGGTGACGGTCCATGCTGTCCTGGTTGAGGGGAATAAGCAGGTCGGTCCCGTCACCCATATTGGTGACCTTTGCTGGGCCCGCACGAATGGTCAGAAAAGTGTGGCCGCCGCGAATGATGGATTGATAGGCGTTGTAGGCATTCAGGTGAAGACCCCGCCGGCTGAAGATCTTTGCGAAAATGTCGCCCGGGGTGGCTACACCTTGACCGGCTGCGCCTCCGATACCGATAGCGAAGGTCTGCTGCATAACACCCTCCCCAAGCGGGGCCAGCGCAGCAAAGACTTCTGAAACCTCAGAACTGCCGGCGGCCCGTGATCGGCTCTAGCAATCTGGGCCATCCGCGCGCTCGAAAGTGCTCTCAACCGCGCTGGACGAACTCAGATCAAATTTCCTGGCCTGTAGGACTCCTTACCGAAATGTCGACCTTGCCCCTTAGGATGGCCAAGAGTATACAACCCGTTCCCATGCAAAACAACGGAAGCCAGGCCGGGAGAGCGGGTCATCCCGGAAGACGTCGACTCCCTGCCCTATGACAGGAGGCTTTCACAACAACGATCTGGTCGTGGCTGGCGAGCGCCCTTTCCGGAGACGGATAAGCCACTACCATCGAGCGCGATTATACTCTCCGGCTGTGCGAGTGTGATATCTTCTCCAGTTCACCCGAGCCTGCCGGGTTGCATGGCGGTTGTAGTAGCGCGGCGCATCCTTTCCTTGTGCGCCGGTAAAGCAGTCAAACTTATTCCAAGGAGTCGTATTCATGAAGAATTCGTATAACGGGAAGGCTGTTCCCTCCGAAGGCAAGCCGATCGGTTACAGCGGCGGCGAGCTGCGAGTGCCGCAGGCGCCGATTATTCCGTTCATCGAAGGAGACGGGACGGGGCGCGACATCTGGAAGGCGTCGCGGCGGGTGTTTGACGCGGCGGTGGAGCAGGCGTACGGCGGGAAGCGGCGCATAGCATGGTTCGAAGTCTTCGCCGGCGAGAAGGCATTCAAGGCGTTCAACGAATGGCTTCCGAACGATACCGTCGATGCTATCCGTGACTTTCGAGTGGCCATTAAAGGACCGCTGACCACACCGGTGGGAGGCGGCATCCGTTCGCTGAACGTGGCTTTGCGGCAGCTCTTGGATCTTTACTCCTGCGAGCGGCCGGTGCGGTACTTTCCCGGCGTTCCCTCTCCCGTGCGCGAGCCGGAAAAGATGGACGTGTTCATCTTCCGCGAGAATACCGAAGACGTTTATATCGGGATCGAATGGAAATCCGGCTCGCCGGAAGCGAAGAAACTGCTTGAATTTCTGAACAACGAAATGCTGAAGGATGGAAAGAAGCAGATTCGCTGGGATTCCGGGGTGGGTATCAAGCCCATTTCTCCCACGGGGACGAAAAGACTGGTTCGGCGCGCCATCAAGTACGCGCTCCTAAACAAGCGCAAGAGCGTCACGCTAGTGCACAAGGGAAACATCCAGAAGTTTACAGAAGGAGCCTTCCGCGATTGGGGCTATGACCTGGCGAGGGAAGAGTTCCGCGCGCAGACGATTACCGAGCGCGAGAGCTGGATCGTCGACAATGTTGACAAGAATCCAGCGCTCACAGTGGAGCAAAATGCGGCGTTGGTCGAGCCGGGGCTGGAACAAGCTACGGATGCGTTCAAAAAAACAGTCTACGCCGAAGTAGAGCAGACGCTCGACTCGATTTCCGCGACACATGGCAAAGGACAGTGGAGAAAAAAGCTGATGATCAACGACCGCATCGCCGATTCCGTGTTCCAGCAAGTGTTGATGCGCGCGGATGAATACAGCGTTTTGGCGACTTCCAATTTGAACGGTGACTACTTGTCGGATGCGTGCGCGGCGCAGGTAGGCGGGCTGGGTATGGCGCCGGGATCAAATATCGGCGACGGATTTGGCGTGTTTGAAGCGACGCACGGCACCGCGCCAAAGTATGCGGACAAGGATGTAATCAATCCCAGCTCCGTGATGCTTTCTGGGGCCATGATGTTTGAATTCTTGGGGTGGAAGGAAGCGGCCACGCTGATCGAGGATGGCATCGCGCGCACGATTCAACAGAAGCGCGTCACGTACGACCTTGAGCGCTTGATGCCTGGTGCGACGAAGGTGGGCACGTCGGCGTTTGCGTCGGCCATCATTGAAAATATGAAGGGCGCTGCTGTGCCTCGCTAGTTAGAAAGAATATTCTAGCGCGGAGCATTCGCCGAGAAGAATTTTGTTGGGGATAAGGAGCGGCATGAGCAGAAAAAAGGTGACGGTAGTCGGAGGCGGTTTTGTGGGATCGACCACGGCGCAGCGAATCGTGGATATGGAGCTGGCCGACGTGGTGCTAACGGATATTTTGGATGGGCCGCCTGCAGGCAAAGCTCTGGATATGATGGAATCCGGGCCAATCACAGGGACGGATTCTCGTGCAACCGGCATTTCCACCGCGACCGGCGATTATTCTGCGACGGCCGGAAGTGACGTGGTGGTAATCACCGCAGGATTTCCCCGCAAGCCGGGGATGAGCCGCGACGATCTGCTGAAGGCCAACTACGACGTGGTGAAGGCCGTCGTCGAGCAGATCGTGAAGCATTCGCCGAACTGTATCATCATTGTGGTGACGAATCCGCTGGATGCCATGGCCCAGGCGGCGCTCAAGGTGAGCGGCTTCCCGAAAAACCGCGTGCTCGGAATGGCGGGCGTGCTGGATTCAGCGCGCATGAGCACGTTTGTGGCCATGGAATGCGAGGTCAGCGTGGAAAATGTGCACTCGTTCGTACTGGGCGGTCATGGGGACGACATGGTGCCGCTGCCGCGATACTCGACGGTAGCGGGAATTCCCCTTCCCGATCTTTTGCCAAAGGAGCGCATTGACGCCATTGTGGAGCGCACCCGCAAAGGCGGTGCTGAGATCGTGAATTTGCTGAAGACCGGCTCGGCGTACTACGCGCCTTCCGCCGCGGCGGTCGAGATGGTGGAAGCGATTCTGAAGGACAAGAAGAAAATTCTGCCCTGCGCCGTGTATCTCGACGGAGAGTACGGGATCAAAGGACTTTTTGTCGGCGTACCTGTAAAGCTCGGCGCCAAGGGCGTCGAAGAGATCATTCAGATCAAGCTCACCGGGGAAGAGAATACCGCCTTGCAGAAGTCATCGGCATCGGTGCGCGAACTGGTGACGGTGCTCGGTCTGTAAGTAACCGGCGCCGTCAATCTTCTCTACTCTACCAGCCGAAGACTTTCCCAGCACCATACACCAGAGCCAGCGTGAAGCCCGCGATGGCGACTTCTCCGATGGCCCCCACGGCAAACGGGCGCAGACCCTGCTTGCGCATCTCGCTAAAGTTGGTGCGCAGGCCGACGCCCGCAAACGTGAGCAGAAACGCCCAACGCGAAAGATTGGCGAGCGCTGCGACCTGTTCTTTGTTGAAGAAGTGATAGGTGGCGAGGACAGAGATCAGCAGGAACCCGAGAACAAATTTCGGGAATTTCTGCCACAAGAAGGCCGCCTTGTTCCCGACCGCCTGCGCCTGTCCTTTGCCGGCCCAGTAGACGGCGTAACCGAGCACGACGAATCCAATCATGGCGTTCCGCGTGGACTTGACGAGCACGGCGAGTTTGCCCGCTGCGTCGGAGTACAAGGCCCCCGCGGCGGTAGCTTCCGCGGTATTGTCTACGCCGAGGCCGGCCCACAGACCGTATGCTTTATCGCTCAAATGCAGGAAATGTCCGATGACCGGAAATGTGAAGAGTGCGAGCGCGCCGAGAGCGAGAATCGCTGCGATGGAGAACGAGGAATCTTCGTCATCGGCTTCGATGGCGCCCTTGGTGGCGATGATGGCGCTCACGCCGCACACGGCCGAGCCAACAGCAAGAAGTGTCGTGAGCTTGGGCTTGAGCTTGAAAAGGCGGCCGAGAAAAGTCATGAACGCGAGGGAGCCGACGATCTCGATGGCGACTAACGCTAAGCTGACTCCTCCGAGCTTCAGAATGTCGCCGAGCAGAAACCGTGCGCCGAGCAGCACGATGCCCGCTTTGAGCCAGAATTCGTAAGTGGCAACGCCGGTGCGGAAGATTTCCGGGATGCCAACTGTGTTGGAGATCAAGAGGCCGAGGACGATGGCCCAGAGGACGTATTCGATGTTCGGAAACGTCCAGTGGTGCGCTTTGGCGTAAGCCCCAACGTTCTGCTCCAGCAGTTTGCCTGCATAGCCGACGGCGGCGAGCAACAGCACGCCGGGGATAACGCGGAGAAATCGCAGTGCCGGTTGGACCGGCTGAACCTGAGCAACCGTGATTGCATCAGCCATGTTTCGTTGTCTCCATTTTCTCGAGAACCTTCACCAAGGGATGTGCTTGAAGACCCCCGTGCGGACCAGCAGCGCCAGAAGAAAGGCCACCAGCACTGCCCAGGTATCAAGCGACAGCTTCCAGCGGCTCCCGGACTTCCCTGCATCCACTTCTGCACTCATAGGTGTGCTCCTGACGGTTTAACTCACCGATGGTTGTTGCAAATCCGGATCTTTCCGACTCCTGCCCCAGAACTGCGCGCTAATCTCGGCAACCTCGTGTGAGGCAACGCGCCCAACAATCAACAGAGCCGGCGCCAGGAGCTTTTCTTCCCTGGCCAAGCGGCCGACACTCGACCAACGCACTTGCTGCTGGGGATTCGTGGCATTGGAGACGATCACGCACGGAAGGTCCGCCGGAAGCCCACCTCCGAGTAAATGCTCGGAAACCTCGGCATACGCTGCGCCGGGCATGTAGAGAACCAGCGTGGTCGTGCTGGTGACGCAACCCCAATCCATCACGCTGCCGTCGATTCCGCGGGAGAACGTAGTAAGGACGATCTGCGAGGCCACCCGGCGATCGGTGAGCGAAATTCCCGCCGCCGCCGCCGCTCCCAGAGCCGCGCTAATGCCCGGAACGATTTCGTAAGCAATCCCAGCTCTACGAAGGGCTTCGATTTCCTCCCCGGCCCGGCCAAAAATCGAGGGGTCGCCGCCTTTCAGGCGGACAACGGCCGGATGCGTCCGGCCATTTGAAATCAGGAGGGCGTTGATTTCATCCTGCGTGAGAAGTTTCTGGCCGGCGCGCTTGCCCACGTTGATGAGCTCGGCAGCGGGCGAAATCATCGCCAGAACAGCATCGCTGACGAGCGCATCGTGCAGCACAACGTCGGCACGAGCAAGCACGCGTGCCGCTTTCAAGGTGAGCAGTTCAGGATCACCCGGTCCCGCGCCAACGAGATAGACTTTGCCCGTCATGCCATGCACTCGCCGCGACCTAGCTTCAGGGAATAACTCTCTGTGTCTCCCCAGTCCACGAAGAGATCCTCGGAGGCGACTGTTACCTCCGCCAAGGGGAGGAGCCGGTTCTTGATGGTCTTGTCCGGTGTGCGCGTCACCCACATGGTAAATGTCTCGGCAGCGGCATGACGATCTTGCTGATAGAAGGCCAGGAGCTCTCGAATGATCGCGGGAATGGGCCGCGCAGGCACAGCCATGATCTGGCGCGCAAAGCGCACCCCGTCGGCATTCACTTTGCCGCCAAGGAGGAGTTGGTAGTAAGGCGCCTGCTGTTCACTAATCTTCCTGACGTTGCCGTAAAAACCGATATCAGCAATGTGATGATGACCGCAGGAATTTGGGCAGCCGCTGATTTTGATGCGCAACTTTTGGATTTCCGGATCGCTGTAACCCTCCAGCTCGCGCGAAAGCACTTCGGCCAGAGTGAGAGAGCGCGTGATTCCCAGGTTGCAGGTGGTCGCTCCCGGGCAGCCCGTGACGTCGGAAATGGTGCGCGCTCCGGGCGCGGCCAGATCAAGTGCGCGAAGCCCGTCGTGGATCGCGCGCACACGGTCAAAGGGCACCCATGGAATGACGAGATCCTGATTGACGGCAATTCGCACGCCGGTCAGTTCGTTCTTTTCCAATACCTCCGCGAGGCCGCGCATGTGGTTGCTGTGCAGCGTGCCCGCAGGAAGTTTGACCCACACCGCGCCGTATCCGGCCTGCCGCTGGAACATCAAATTGTGCTCGGCCCAGCGGTCGTATTCGGGATCAGTTTGCGGTTCGGCCGCTGAAGGAGACAAGGGCGCCGGCGCGATGGTGACCAGCGACGGCTTGATGGGAGAAGGCGCGGTAAAAGTCTCCGCCGGAGCCTGCGAGACCTTGCGCTTCTCCGCAACCAGGCGGCGGAATTCTTCTATCCCTTTTGCACGCAAAACGAATTTCAAGCGCGCCATGAGTTTGTTCTTGCGGTTCCCTGTTTCCGTGAAAACCCGCAGGACCGCCTCGATGGTGGGAAGCAATTCTTCTTCCGGCAGAAAATCGGTAAGGATCGCGGCCTCCGTGGGTAAGCTTCCCAGGCCTCCGCCGACGAGAACCTTAAAACCGCGATGCGACGCGCCGTTGCTGCCGCGCACTTGCGCGATAAGGCCCACGTCGTGGATGCCCGCAACCGCGCAATCGCCGTCGTTTTCGCAGCCGGAGAAAGCGATCTTGAACTTGCGCGGCAAGTCGTGAAAATCGGGATGTCGCAGGAGGTATCGCGAGACCCCCAGGGCGTATGGGGTGACGTCGAACGCTTCGCCGGGGCAAATGCCGGCCACGGGGCAGGCCGTGACGTTGCGCACAGTGTTACCGCAAGCCTCGCGCGTGGTCAAGCCTGCATCGGCGAGCAAGCGCATGGCGGCGCCCACATTTTCGAGCTTCACGAAATGGAATTGAATGTTTTCGCGCGTGGTCAGGTGGCCGCGGCCGGTCGAGTATTCATCGGCAATGTCGGCTAGAACGCGAAGCTGCACCGGCTTGAGCACGCCCGCGGCGATCTTGACGCGCAGCATTTGGAAGCCCGGCTGACGCTGGCCGTACGTGCCGTGCTTCAGGCGAAAGGGCCGGAATTGTTCCGGCGTGATGGCGCCGCTCTGAAGCTCTCGGATGCGCTCTTCAAAACGCACTATCTCCGCTTCGATGGCTTCGCGACTGTGCCGTTCTTCGACTTCGCTTAAGGCTGCTACACTCATAATTCTTGGCTCCCAATTTCTTTGGCCTGAGAAATCCTCGATCCAAAACAAAAAACCCACGTAACCAGGGTCTCTGGCACGTGGGCTTCGGAACTTTGATTACGCTACAGCTAAGTCCGGAAACTCCTCTGGCCAGAGATGGGTGTCATGCGACACGCAGCGTTGCACGTGCAGGGACAACACATCGTCTGGCAACAGGTCATCATCAAACTTAAGCATACTTCCCGGAGCCGTCCCTTGTCAAAGGGGTGGGGACCTGCAAAGATTCGATGCATCACATTCAAAAAAGTAATCGATGGCAACCCGGAATGATTAGGGCTTCGCGGCTGGCGGGGCGGCCCCGACCAACGTGGCGGTCTTTATCGAATCGAGCTTGGGCCAGCCTTTGTCGAGATACGGCTTGCCCTGCTTCGAAATTTGATCCTGCTCGGGACCAGAGCTGTCCCCATATTGGTCGTAGAGCATGTCTACCACCTTCATCCCCTGAGTGTCGACGTAGCCGAAAGGTGAGAAGCCTTGGCGGTCGAGACCGGCATTGTCCTTCAAATTGATGAAGATTTGCGTCGAGCGGGTATTGGGCATGCTCGTTTTTGCGTATGTCAAGTAGCCACGCTTGTTGGACTGTGTGACCGGCTCATCCTGGATATTGGCCGTCTCCCAAGCGGCGGAAACGGGCGGATAGGCGCTGATACCGAACTGCACGACGAAGCCGGGAACCACGCGGAAGAAGCTGGCATTGTCATAGAAGTGGTGCTTCACCAGATTGTAAAAGCGGTCGGCGCCGATGGGGGCCCACGCACGGTTTACCGTCACAATGAAATCGCCGCGTGTGGTCGTGAACTTCACCTGAAAGATGTCCGGCGCTTTGTCCTTGAGGAGCGCAGCGCGAAGAAGCGCACGGTCATAGCCCTGCCGCGGCGTTGCTACTGGCGCGCTCGCCTTAACTTCGGGCTGGGCTGGCGCTGGAGCCGGCGTTTCGGGCTTTGGCTCGGCTGGCGCCTCGGCCTTGGGTTTCTCCGGCGGTGGCGCTTCCGCAGTCTGCTCTTTCGCCTTACAGCCGAGAAACAGCGCTCCCATTGCCACAGTAGCGACAAACCACTTTACGCGTTTCATTTTCTAACATCCCCCTATCCATCGAAATCTTTCTACTGATTTTACCTTCCCGCATTCGCCTCGCGGCTGATGCGCTCGACGTCGCTCATGACTCGAAGCGTATTTTCGCCGAGAATTTTCTTTACGTCACCCTCGGAGTAGCGTTTTTGCAACAAGGCATCGGTGATCTTCGGGAGTTTCGTGGCGTCTTCCATGCCGTAGGGCATGTTGGCGCCGTCGAAGTCCGAACCGAGGCCCACGTGATCGATGCCGGCAACTTTCACGGCATGGTCGATGTGCTCGATGATTTTATTGAACTCCACGCGCGGGAGCTTGCCCTGTTCGACGTATTCGCGCGTGATGCGGTCGCCCTCGATAAGCTGGCAGCCTTGGTTGTCACCGCAGCGCTTCATGACCTCGGCACTAATTGCCTTGTTCAGCTCCGGATTGGCCTTTTCTGCGTCCCGGAATTCCTGGCTGAGAAAGCCCACGTGGTAGTTGATCTCGACGACGCCGCCCTTCGCGGCGAGATCCTTCATCATCTGGTCGGTCATGTTGCGGGGCGCATCGCAAATGGCGCGGCACGAGGAGTGCGAAGCGAGCAGCGGCGCCCTGCTCGTTTCCAGCGCATCGTAAAATGCTTTGTCGCTGACGTGGGAAATGTCCACCATGACGCCGAGGCGGTTCATCTCGCGGACGACATCCTTGCCGAAATCGGTGAGGCCGTTGTGCACGGCCTTGTCCGTGGAGGAATCGGCCCATTCGTCGTTGCCGCTGTGCGTGAGAGTCATGTAGCGGACGCCCAGCGCAGCGTATGTGCGCAGGACGCCGAGATCGCTGTTGATCATGTGGCCGCCTTCGACGCCAAGAAGTGCCGCAATCTTTCCCTGTTTGTGGGCGTCACGGATTTCGGCCGCCGTCGTCGCAAGAACGAGGTCGTTCGGATGCTTACGAACCTGCTCGCGAACGGCGTCGATTTGAACAATGGCGCGGTTGACGGCATCTGGGCCGGTGATCTTGCCGGGCATCCAGATGGAGAAGAAAATTGCGCCAAGGTTGCCCTCGCGCATGCGGGGAATGTCGATGCTCCCGGTAGCGCTGCGAGGTCCGAGGTCGAACTTGCCATCAAGAAAGCGCTGCGTTGTGTCGTCGTGGGTGTCCACGACGATGGACGAGAAGTGCAGCTTGCGCGCCCTTTCCGAAATGCCATCCGCTTTCATTGCACCCGCCAGGACCACGCCGGCGGCAACGCATGCGCCCGTACACAGAATCGCTCGCACCATCTCACGTCTCCTTGTTCTCCTATTGAGCAGCCTGCATCTCTTTGCTTATCTTTTCTGACTGCTCCATTACGCGAAGAATGTTTCCACCGAGAATCTTGCGGATGTCCTCTTCCGAATATCCCTTGCGCAGCAGCGCTTCCGTGATCTTGGGGAGTTTCGAGCAGTCCTCCAGACCATCGGGCATATCCGCGCCGTCGAAATCCGATCCTAGGCCGACGTGGTCGGGACCTAGCAGTTTCACGACGTGGTCGATGTGTTCGATGATTTTCTCCCAGCTCACGTGCGGCAGCTTTCCGGCATCGGTCAATTCCTTTTCCAGCTTGATCTCCGCCTTTCCGATACAAACGTGGTCATCGCCGCACTCTTTCTTGAATTTCTCCTCCATGCGGCTTACGTCCCCCGCAAGTGCCGCGAACGCCGTTCTGTATTCCTCGCTCAGATAATTTCGCTCGTAGTTGATCTGGATCACGCCGCCCTTCGCCGCCAGCGCCTTGATCATGTCGTCGCTCATATTCCGGGGATGATTCGAAATGGCGCGAACCGAAGAGTGCGAAGCGATCAGTGGCACCTTGCTGATTCCAAGGGCATCGTAGAAAGTCTTGTCGGAAACGTGGGAGATGTCCACGAGCATTCCCTGGCGGTTCATTTCGCGGACGACGTCCTTGCCGAAATCGGTGAGTCCGTTGTGGGCCGGCTTGTCGGTGGAAGAGTCCGCCCACTCGTCATTGTAAAAATGCGCAAGGGTCATATAGCGTACCCCGAGCGCGCTGTAGATGCGGACCATTCGAATGTCGTTGCCGATCATGTGGCCGCCCTCGATGCCCATCAGAATGGCCATCTTGCCCTGAGCATGTGCGTGCCGGATTTCCTCGGCGGTTGTCGCTAGCGTCAGGTCTTTGCTGTGCTGCTGGACGTTTTGCCGCACCAGATCGATCTGGTCGAGCGCCTGTTGAATTGCGGGAGGACCAAGAGTCCTGCCGGTTATGAAGATGGAGAAGAACTGCGCGTTGAGACCGCCTTCACGCATCCGGGGAATGTCGACGTGGCCCTCCGCATCACGTTTGCCAAGATCGAACCTGCCGGTAAGCAGCCGCTGCGGAGTGTCGGCATGGGTGTCAAGAACGATGGAAGAGAAGTGAAGTTTACGCGCGCGCTCGGCAATGTCATCCGCAGAAGTGCGCCGAGCAAAAAAGAACCCGCCACATAGGCAAGAGCTGAGACACAAAAAGGCAAGGACGCGGCGCATTCATTTCCCCCGGATTGCGGTGAAAGTTTACCCTACAAGCCAGCCAAGAAGCGCTTGTTTCCACGCGTCGCGGTTCACTTCGGCGATGGACTCGGTCAGCGGAATGCCCTTGGGACAAGCATGGACACAGTTTTGCGCGTTGGCACACTCCTGGATGCCGCCGTGACCCATGATCGCGCTGAGCCGCTCGCTCTTATTCATCGCTCCGGTGGGATGCATATTGAAAAGGCGCACCTGGCTGATAATGGCCGCGCCCACGAACTGATTATGCTCATTCACCTGCGGGCAAACCTCCAGGCAATTTCCGCACGTGATGCAATTCGAAAGAGGATAGCCTTTTTCCTGAATTTCGGGCGATACGCGCGGGCCTTCGCCGAGACTGTAAGTGCCGTCGATGGGAATCCAGGCCTTTACGCGCTTGAGACTTTCAAACATGAATTGGCGGTCGACGGTGAGATCGCGCACCAGCGGAAACTTGGACATCGGCTCGATGCGAATGGGCTGTTC